>ERZ773075.595-NODE-595-length-26448-cov-80.2948_pt1 | contig 26448 bp, 22 predicted proteins | sample MGYA00580614_ERZ773075 | MGnify/ENA primary metagenome ERZ773075 (study PRJEB29015, sample SAMEA2738021) | human oral metagenome | biome: human oral; feature: human-associated habitat; material: dental | place: China | collected 2043 ...
AGTAGAGCTTGTCGCAGATGAGCTTGCGGTCGATGGCCCGGCAGATGGCGGCGCGGCGGGCGCGCCCCTCCTCGTCCATCCTCCAGTGCTCGTGGGTGACGTCGATGGCGAGCCCCTGGAAGTAGGCGGCCGGCTTGTTGATGGCGCGCCCTTGGAGCTGCTCGCGGAAGATGGGCAGGAAGGCGTCGGGGATGGAGTCAGTGACATCGAGGGAGCTGGCCAGCAGGTCGTTGTAGACCGAGTCCGTGCTCGTGTACAGCTTGAAGGTGATGCCCCGGTTCGCCACCGTGCGCCCACCGGCGTAGGCGGGGTTGGGTTCCAGGACGATCCGGCTGTCGTGGTCCCAGGAGACGAGCCGGTAGGGGCCGTTGCCCACCGGCTTGGCGCCGTAGGCCTTGGTGTCGGAGAAGGCCGACTCGGGCATCGGGTAGTAGGCGTAGTGGCCCAGGCTGATCTTGAAGTCCGACGCCGGGGCGGTCAGCTCGACCGTGAAGGTGAGGTCGTCCACCTTGGTCAGCCCGGTCAGCTCGGAGTCCTCGTCGTAGGAAAAGCCCCTGATCCGCTCGAAGAAGGAGGAGCCGAGCTGCGCGTTGGACAGCAGCGCCCCGAACTTCCAGGCCTTGATGAAGGAGTCGGATGTCACCGGGCTCCCGTCGGAGAAGGTCCAGCCCGGCTTGAGGGTGATCGTGTAGTGCTGATTGTCCTCGGTCTCGATGGAGGAGGCCACCTCGTTGATGACGTTGCCGTCCTTGTCGTAGCGGACCAGGCCGGCGAAGACCAGGTCGAGGACCCGCCCACCGTTGGACTCATTGGTGTTGGTGGGCAGCAAGGAGTTCTGCGGCTCGGAGAGATTGGCCAGGACGACGCCGTCGTTGGCGCTGGAGCGGGCCTCCTCGTAGACCGGGATGCCGGTCCAGTTGAAGTCGACGTTGGAGGCGTTGCGGGAGTAGCCGCCGAACCCGTTCTGGTACCACAGCGGGATGCCGGGCAGGTCGGCGAAGAGCTGGGACTGAGCCTGGCGGAAGTAGCCGTATGCGGTCTGGGGGTCGGTGGCGGCCGCCGCCTGGGCCAGGAGGTCATCGAAGGTCTTCGAGGAGTACTGGGAGTCGTTGGCGCTGGCACCGGTCTGGAAGGTGGCGTTGAGGAAGTTCTCGAGGGACGGGTAGTCGGCCGACCAGCCGCTGCGGAAGGCACCCAGGAGGGTGTGCTTGGTGATGGCTGCGCGCATCTCGGAGAACTGGGCCACTGGCAGGGGCTCCATGGTGATGCCCAGGACGTTGGACACCGAGTGGCACACGGCCTCGGCCCAGGTCTTGTGAGGGCCGTCGGAGTTGTAGGCCAGGGTCAGCTTGCCGCTGCCGCTGCCCAGCCCGCCTCCTTCCGAACCCGATCCGCGCGAGCATCCTGAGACCAGGAGCAGGCCGAAGGCGGCCGCGCCGAGCCCAAAACTGCGGCGCGACACTGTCAGGGCGTTGTTCATGCGACCTCCGTGGGGCATGGAACTGACTGGGACTGTCACTGGGACATGGGGTGTCAGGCGCCCTGGGGTGCTCAGGCGTCGTCCATGAGCGAAGATCCTACGTCCAACAAGGAAACAGAATCGACATGCGGATACATGTAGGAGGCGTGGGAAAGAGGTTGCTCAGGTGTACCAGGCCTGGGCGAGCAGCTCGTAGGAACGACGCCGCAGAGCCGGGTCGTGGGCGTGGGTGACCACGAGGATCTCGTCGAGGTCCCACCGAGCAGCCTGTTCGCTCAGGCGAGCGGCGACATCGTCGGCCGTTCCGACGAAGGACAGGGACATGGCGGCCTCGACGGACGACTCCCTGCCGGGCGCGTGGGTGCACCAGGCCTGCGGATCGGAGGTGGGCGGGTCGAGGGGGCCGGGCCGGTTGCCGACGATACGGGCGGCGGCGGCCATGGCGGTGCTGAACAGGAGACGGGCCTCGTCATCGCTGGGGGCCACCATGACGTTGACGGCGGCCGCGACCCGCGGGGCACCCTGGACTCTTTGAGCGCCTTCCGTCTGGGACTCGAGGACTGAGCGGTAGGTGGCGATGGCGGCCTCGGCCTGGACCGGGGCGAAGTGTGAGGCAACGGCGAAGGGCAGTCCGAGCCTCCCGGCCACGCGCGCGCCATTGACGGAGGAGCCGAGCACCCAGACGGTCGGGTGGGTGCCCTCGCCCGGGATGGCCCTGACCCGTGGACCATCGGTCCCGGCACCGCGGGCGTCGTCGTCGAGGACGCCGGGGGATCCCAGGAGGAGGGAGCCGGGAACCGCATGGGGGCCCGGGGCCGACTCTTCGCCGAGGTAGGTGAGGATCTCAAGGATCTCCTCGGCGAAGTGGCGCGGGTCGGAGGCTCCGCGGCGCAGCGCGGCGGCCGTGCGCCGGTCCGTGCCCGGAGCGCGCCCCAGCCCCAGATCGACTCGGCCGGGGTAGAGGGTGGCCAGGGTACCGATCTGCTCGGCGACGACGAGCGGGGCGTGGTTGGGCAGCATGATCCCGCCGGAGGCGACACCCAGGCGCTCGGTGGCGGCCAGGACCTGCCCCATGAGGACGATGGTCGCCGAGGACAGGTAGGTGGTGGAGCCGTGGTGCTCGGCCAGCCAGTAGCGCTCATAGCCGGCGGCGTCGGCGGCTCGAGCGAGAGCGATCATGTCGGTGAGGGCATCGGTGCGGCCGCGACCGGCGCTGACGGGGACCATGTCCATGACGGACAAAACGGGTGCGGCCCGCCTTTCGGGCTGACTCATACGGGCACTCTAACCCGCGACGACCACCCCGAAGCGGGCCTTGAGGCCCGCGTGCCCCGCCGGGAGGAGAGCTCGACGGGGCACGCTGAGGGCCAGAACTATGAGGACGAGACGGTCAGTGAAGCCTGCCGCGCACGGGCAGCAGACCGGTGGCGACCAGGGACTTGAGGACGTCGCCAATGATGAAGGGGACCAGTCCCATGCTCAGGGTTGCCCCCCAGCTGGCACCGGTGGCGATCTTCAGCCAGACGACGCCGGGTACGTACACCGAGGCGGAGGCCAGGAGCATGAGGCCGATGCCGGTGGCGACCCGGCTGACGGTCGAGCCGGAGTGGTTCGACCAGACGCTCGCAGCGCGTCCGGCGATGGTGGCGATAAGGACGTAGCCGACGACGTAGCCGAAGGTGACGCCGACGCCACCGGTCCAGCCCCCCAGGACCGGAGCACCCACGGCGGCCAGGGCACCGAGGAGCAGGGCGGACAGAGCGCCTCGACGCGAGCCGAGGACGGCGCCGACACCGAGGGCGGCGAAGGTGCCCATGGAGATCGGCACGGGAGTGAAGGGCAGGGGGATGGTGATCTGGCCGATGAGGATGAGAGCAACAGTGCCGGCCAGGACCAGTCCTGCCTCACGGACGCGGGCAAGAGCGGGGCTGATGGCACCGTCAGCGGAGAGGGCGTCGGCGGTGGAACCGGTGGCGGAGGTGGAGGAGTTCGTGGTCATGCCTCAACCCTACGGGCACGGACGACATTACGAACGACCGGATCATGCCGAAGCACCACACCACCATTTGGAGGAAATCTACAAAGAATGCCAGGGTGCTCCCCGTCGCGACCACACCAGATAGGTGGTTTTCACAGTCCTCACAGGTGGCCGTCGATCCAGGTGAGGATGTCTCCGGTGACCTGGTCCCGGTTGGTCTCGTTGAGGAGCTCGTGGCGCCCGCCCGGGTAGAGGATGACGGAGACCTCCCGCACGCCGGCGCGGCGGTAGAGCGTGGCGGCCCTCTGGACGCCCCGCCCCATGGCACCGACCGGATCCCGGTCGCCGGAGGCCAGGAGCATGGGCAGCTCCGCGGGCACCGCGGCGGCGTGAGAAGCGGTATTGACGACGCCCTGCCCGGCCACGAGGTCGTGGAAGAAGCTGGCGCTGCACACGAACCCGCACCAGGGGTCGGCAACATAGCGGTCGACCTCATTGGGATCCCGGCTGATCCAGTCGGCCTCGGTGCGGTTGGGGGCGAAATGACGCTGGTAGGGGCCGAAGGCGAGCGCGTTGAGCAGCCGGGAGGGGCGGCGCGGGCCACGCAGCCGGGACTGCCCGGCACAGATCGCCGTGGCGGGGCCGGTCAGCGCGCCGATTCCCGCGCCGGTGCCCAGCAGGATGAGGCCGGCCAGGTCGTGACCACGGCGCGCGGCCAGGTCCCGGGCCAGGAAGGATCCCCAGGAGTGGCCCACGAGGAAGACGGGAATGCCGGGCCAGGCCCGCCGGGCCGCGTCCAGGACGGTGCTCATGTCGGCCATGACCGTGTCCCAACCATCCTGCTCGGCGACGAAGCCGAAGCCGTCGGGGGCGGCCGTGGCTCCGTGACCGCGGTGGTCCTCGGCCAGGACCGCGTAACCTTCCTCCACCGCGGAGGCGGCGAAGCGGGCGTAGCGCGAGGCGTGCTCGGCCATGCCGTGGGCGATGACGATGATGCCCCGGGGGCGGGCGGCCCCCTCCATCTGCGGCCGGGCCGACACCATGGTGCGGACGCCGGCAGCATCGTCAAAGGCGTCGGCCACCAGCAGGGAGCCGTCGATGAGCCACTCGGGGAGCCAGATGTGCACGACCAGACGTGTTCCGTCGTCGGCCGTGAGCCGAGTAAGGCTGGTCTGCATCGGGTCCTCCTCAGGCAGCGTCATCTGTCGTCATCAGCGGGGTGTCGATCATGCTCAGGTCGGCATCGGTCATCATTGATCGTGTCGATAGCTGGCGATCGGCAGTGGAACCGGATTCGCGGGCTGGGCCCACGGTCTCCCGTCGCCCCAGGTAGAAGCCTAGTTGCCCGACGCCGAACCGGCAGCGTTACCGCGGAGCGAATCACGCAGTTCCCACGGCGAGCACGCTGCGGGGTTTCCACGGACGGCCATTGATGACTGACTGTGTGGGAGCATCGCCTAACTTCCTGATGGTTTCATGAATCCTCGCCCTCGGTATCCCATTACTTCTCCCCGGCGTTGTTCCCCTCCCGCGCCCGGTAGTGCCCCTGGTCTACGGTGTCGACCATGGCCGTCCACTCCTTCACCCTCGTTCCCGCCGCCTACGTCTACCTCCTGCGCCCCGATCCCAGCGGCCCGGCCAGTCAGCCCGAGCCGACGGGCGGGTCAGTGATCGGGCCAGCGAGTGCCTCGACCCAGGTGCTCCTCCAGCTGCGGCGGAACACCGGGTACATGGACGGGCACTGGGCCTGCGGGGCCTCCGGCCACGTCGAGGCCGCCGAGAGCGTCATCGAGACGGCCCTGCGCGAGACCTGCGAGGAGCTGGGCATCCGCGCGACGGCCGAGGACCTGATCCCGCTGACGGCGATGCACCGCACCAATGACCTGGGCGGTGTGGCCCTGGAGCAGCGCGTCGACCTGTTCTTCACGCTGCGCGCCTGGGAGGGCACGCCGGCCGTGCGCGAGCCGTCCAAGAACGCGGGCCTGCGCTGGTTCCCGCTGACCGACCTGCCCGATCCGGTGCCGCCCCATGAGCGCTACGTCCTGACCCTTCTGGCCGGCGCCCTCGACGGCGAGAGGCCGGTGCCCTCGATCACCACCTTCGGCTTCGACGCCGGCCAGGACATCGCCCGCTACGGCGTCGCCCTGCCGCACTGACCTCAGCTCGCGAGAAAGGCCTCGATGGCGGGCAGCTCGCGGCGGGCCTGGGCCAGGCCGGCCTCGAAGGCGGTGACGATGCGGTCGTAGCGCAGCTCGCCGTTGGCGATGGGCATGCGCTCGGGCCGGAAGAGGTAGACGCGTCCCTGGCTGCGCAGCCGTTCCAGCTCGTCGACGGTGCGGTTGTAGTTCTCGGGCCTATCGATGACGGCCTGGACGAGGGCCGGGTAGCGGGCGTAGAGGCGATGAAGGACCTCGATCTCGTGGCGCCGCATGGGCGGTTTGCGGTAGCCCTCGGGGCGGGTCATGACCACGAGGAGCTTGTCGTAGCCGTTGGCGCGGGCGGCGTCGATCGCGAACCCGCCGGTGGGCCCGACGGCGCCGTCCACGTAGGGGGCACCGTCGACCTCGACCATGGGCATGAGCACCGGCATCGACGACGATGCTCGGGCCCGCACCAGCAGGTCGTCCATGGCGGGCATGTCCTCCAGTCCCCAGTAGACCTCCTCACCGGTGTCGCAGCGGAAGGCGCCCAGGCGCACCGTGGCCGGTGAGGCGGCGAAGGTCTCCCAGTCGAAGGGGATGGACTCGTCCGGCGCGGAGGTGTGCAGGTAGATGTGCTCGGAGTTGAAGTAGCCCTTGCCGGTCACGAAGCTGCCCCAGCCGCCGGCCTTCGGGTCGGTGGTCAGGCCCAGGTAGGCCTCTCGGGTGCGCCAGGTGTCCCGGGAGACGAAGTTGCAGGTGTTCGTGCAGCCCGCGGAGATGCCGCCGACCCAGGGAAAGGAGAGCCCGGCCTCCAGCATGACGCGCACGAGGCCGGCCGTGTAGGCCCCACGCATGCCGCCGCTCTCGAAGACGAGGGCGACGTCGTCGGGGCCGTGGGTGACGGGTGCGGGCCGGTGGTCGGGGTCGGTGACGGGGACGGGCCGTTGGACGGAGTCGGAGACAGGGAGGGGACACGAGCTCACGGCCGGGAGCCTAGGGGTTCCCTGGTGCGATCGCACGGGTGATTCCCGCCCTATGTCTGCCGGGCGGTCGGAAGAGTAGCGTGAGGCCATGAGCACATCGAGCACGCTGCGCATTCTTGAGCCGATGACCATGCGCGGGCTGACCGCCCGTAACCGCCTGTGGCTACCGCCCATGTGCATGTACACGGTCGAGGCGCAGGACGGCGTCGTCACCGACTGGCACGTGACCCACTATGCCAGCCGCGCGGTGGGCGGCTTCGGCACGGTCATCGTGGAGGCCACGGCGGTCACCCCCGAGGGGCGCCTGTCCCCCAACGACCTGGGGCTGTGGTCGGACGAGCAGGTTGCCGGTCAGCGCCGCCTGGTGGAGGCGATCCACGCCGGCGGGGCCCTGGCCGGCATCCAGATCGGGCACGGCGGCCGCAAGTCAGGGACCGCGCCGTGGCGCCCCAAGGTGGAGGGCGCACGCACCGGCACCCTGGAGGGTTGGGAGCTGCTGGCCCCCAGTGCGATCCCCTACCCCGAGCACGCGGTGCCCGCCGAGCTGGACGAGACCGGGATCAACCGGATCGTGGAGGCCTTCGCGGCAGCCGCGCGCCGCGCCGTTGAGGCCGGGTACGACGTCGTCGAGATCCACGGAGCCCACGGCTACCTCATTCACGAGTTCCGCTCGCCCCTGTCCAACCAGCGCATCGACTCCTACGGAGGGAGCGCCGAGAACCGCCAGCGCTTCCCCCTGGAGGTAGTGCGGGCCGTGCGCGAGGCCGTCGGGACGGACACGGTTCTCGACATCCGACTGTCCGCCTCGGACTGGGCCGACGGCGGCGTCACCGGCGAGGAGACCGCCGCCTTCAGTCGCGAGCTGGTGGAGGCCGGCGTCGACGTCCTGCACATCTCCAGCGGCGGCAACGTCCCGGCCGCGGTCCCAGTGGGGCCCGGCTACCAGCTGCCGCTGGCCGAGCAGGTCAGGCGGGCCGTGTCCAGCACCGGCGTCCCGGTAGTGGGTGTGGGCCTCATTGAGGAGGCGGCGCAGGCCGAGCAGGCGCTCATCACCGGCCAGGTCGACGCGATCGCGGTGGGCCGGGCCGCTCTGCGCGACCCCTACCTGCCGCTGCGTTGGGCGGCGGACCTGGGCGCGCGCTCCTGGGACGAGGCCCCCTGGCCCATTCAGTACTGGCGCGGCACCTGGCACTGAATCGGCCATCGAAACAGCCGCTGGGCCCTGCCCAGCACGGCAACCAGCCGTATGAGGTTGCAGCACTACCCGACGGCGTCGAGGTAGAGCCAGCGGCCGGCTCGGCGGGTGAAACGGGACCGCTCGCGCAGGGCGTCGGCCACCACTCCCTCGTGCCCGTCGCCGGTGCGGTAGGAGGCGGTGAACTCCACGACGCCGGTCTCGTCGCCCGCTACGCCGTCGACGGTCTCGTGGATGGTCAGGCCCGTCCACTGCGTGCCGGGGTGGCAGTAGGGGCCCTCGGGTCGGGTGCGCGGGTGCCAGGTGCGGAAGAGGTAGTCCTCATCGCCGACCACGAAGGCCGTGTAGCGCGAGCGCATGAGGGCCTCAGCGGTGGGCGCCGGGGTACCGTCGTGGAAGGGCTCGCGGCACTGGGCGTAGGCGCGCCCCGTGCCGCAGGGGCAGGGGGCGGTGCCGCGCACGCCCGCGGCGCGGATCGACGAGTCCGGCTGAGCCCTTCGGTCCGCCTGCCGTCCCACCATGCTCAGTCCCCCAGCCAGTAGGCGTGCAGGGTCCGGGCGAGCCAGGGGCCGTCCTTGACACCGCCCATCTCGCGGGCCGAGTGCATGCTCAGCAGGGGCACGCCGACGTCGACGGTGGTGATCCCGAGCCGGGTGGCGGTGATGGGGCCGATGGTGGAGCCGCAGGGCACGGCATTGTTGGAGACGAAGTCCTGGCTGGGTACGCCGGCGGCGGCGCAGGCCCGTGCCCAGATCGCGGCCCCCACGGCGTCGGTGGCGTAGCGCTGCTGGGCGTTGATCTTGAGCAGGGGGCCGTGGTTGATGAGCGGCTGGATGGCGGGGTCGTGCAGGTGGGCGTAGGCGGGGTGGACGCTGTGCCCGGCGTCGGCACTCACGCAGGACGAGCGCGCCAGGAGGGCCTCGACGTCGTCGCCGCTGACCCCCAGAACGCCGGCGAGGCGCCGCAGGAGGGTCGTGAGGAAGGGGCCGTCCGCGCCGGATCGGGTGGCCGAGCCGACCTCCTCGTGGTCGAAGGCGATCAGGATGACGGGCTCGGTGGGCTCGGTCCCGGCGGCCGCGAGCGCCTCGAGGGCCGCGAGTCCGGCGTGGACGGAGGAGAGGTTGTCCAGGCGGGAGGAGGCCAGGAACTCGCCGTCACGGCCGAAGCGGGCGGGGGCCTGGGTGGGGTAGGTGAGGACGTCGTGTCCGGCGAGGTCGGCCGGGTCGATGCCCGCGATCTCGCACAGGTAGTTCTCGACGGCGTCGGGGGCGCTGTCCGGCCCGGCCAGTGACCACAGGGGCAGCAGGTGGGTCTGGCGGTCCAGGTGGAGGGTGTCGTTGACGCCACGGTCCAGGTGCGGGGCGATCTGGGCCACGCGGGCGATGGGGCCGGTGCGCACGAGGTGGACGGCGCCGTCGCGGGTGGTCAGGCGTCCGGCCAGGCCCAGCTCGCGGTCGAGGAAGGAGGCGAGCAGGGGGCCGCCGTAGACCTCGGCGTTGATGAGCTGCCAGCCGGAGCGGACGAGGGCGGCGGCGGGCTTGAGCTTGAGGGCCGGGGAGTCGGTGTGGGCGCCGACGATGCGCAGGCCCGCCCTCGGCGCCAGCGCCTCGGGCAGGATCCAGGCCGCGAGCGCGCCGTCGCGGATGACGTAGCCGAGCCTGGGCGGGCCGGCCTGCCAGGAGACGGTCTCGTCGACGCGGGTGAAGCCGGCCGTCTCCAGACGCCGGGCGACCTCGACGGCGGCGTGGTAGGAGCTGGGCGAGGCGGTGATGAAGTCGATGAGCGAGTCGGTGTAGGCGTTCTCGTCGCGCAGGATCGCGCCGGCGTCGGACGGGCGGCGGGCAGGACTGCCGGAGCGAAAGCCGGGCAAGGCGCTTGCGGGTGTACTGGCGGCATCGGTCATGGCCCCAGTCTTCCACCGGTGCACCCGATGGCAGGTCGACACCTCCGCACGGTCGGGCGGGGTGGGGCAGAATCGGGGTGTGAGCCTCTCTCAGCCGGTCATCCCACCCGCCTCGTCCACGCCCGTGCGCGCCGTCCTACTCGATGCCGACGGCGTCCTTCAGCTCATCGGCACCCCGTGGGACGAGGCCCTCGCCCGCGGCGGCGGCCCCGCCTTCGCCCGAGCCATGATGGATGGGGAGGCCGACGCCCTGGCCGGCCGCGAGACCCTCACCGAGCTGCTGGAGCGGGTAGTGGGCGATCTGGGGCTGGAGGCGAGCGCATCGGACCTGCTTGAGCTGTGGCACCGGGCCACGCCCGACCCTCTGGCCTGGCAGTTGGTGGGTGACCTGCGCGAGGCGGGCTACACAACGGTGCTGGCCACCAACCAGCAGTGGGAGCGTCGGGCCTGGATGCGTGAGCAGCTGGGCTATGACGGCCTGTGCGACATCGACGGCTACTCCTGCACGTTGGGGGTGGGCAAACCGGATGCCGCCTACTTCCATCGGCTGCTGGAGCTGGCGGGGGTGGAGCCCGACCAGGCCCTGTTCGTCGATGACAACGCCACCAACATCGCCGCGGCCCGTGAGGTGGGCTTGCGCACGATCCACCATCCGGCCGACGCCGGCGGCGAGCTGCTGCGCCACGAGGTGTCCCAGGCCCTGACGCAGGCCGGTTCTCCGCCGCGAGGATGAGCCCGACCGGTCTCATTCTTTCGAGACTTGCCTGACCGGCGCCCACGGGGAAGACTCCTGCTGACAGCAGTCACCAGGAAAGGACGGCTCATGGCAGGAACGACGGCGGACGACCAGGCCCCCGCGACCACCACTACCGCCTCCCCCGCCTCGGCAACGCCCTCCGCTCCCTCCACACCCTCGGCAGGCTCACCCGCCTCCAGCGCCCGCCGTGCCCCCGAGGTCTTCCTGCGCCTCATCACGGCGATCCACTCCGTTCTGCCGGGATTCGTGCGCAGTCGGCTGCCGGTGACCTTCATCGGCTACGCGATCATCAACGGCTCGGCCTTCCTCCTGGACATCGGCTGCCTGTGGGTCTTCTACAACCACCTCCACTGGTTCTACCCGGTGGCGGTCACGGTCGGCTACGCCATCGCCGCCGTCTACTCCTTCCTGCTCAACCGCTGGCTGAACTTCCAGTCCCACGGGCATGTCGTCCAGCAGGGGGCGGGCTACATGGCCGGCGTCGTCAGCCAGTACGTCATCTTCATCCTGGGCCTGTCCTCGCTGCTGCACTGGTTCGGGGTCAATGCCGAGCTGGCGCGCGTCATCTCGGCCTGCTGCGAGGGCATCTACCTCTACGTGTTCATCCGGATGTGGGTGTTCCGCAACACTCCGGAGCCCGGGCAACGCTGACCACTGAAGGACGGCACCCTCACCAGTAGGCGCGGGTCGTCTCCGTGGGGCCGTCGAGCTCGGTGAAGCCGGCGTCGGTAACGCGGACGGGCCGGGCGGTGGTCTCCCACTGCTCGCGGCTGGGCGCGACGACGCGCACCCGGTAGCCGTCGTCGGCCCAGGCCCGCCGCAGGGCGGGCTCCATCGCCGGGCTCTCCCAGGCGAGTTGGGCGGCGTGCGCGCACTGGGCGGCGAGCTTGCCCGAGGTCATCTCGTGCAGGGGCGTGACCTCGATCGTCACCAGGGCCCCGGCGGAGGCCGACGCCGCTCCGAGGGCGATCCCGTCTGCCGCGGCCGGGTCCTTCGCGACGCGCGCGGTGACCGCGGCCGGCGGCGGGGGAAGCTCACTGCCGTCCGGGAAGTGGGTGCCCTCCACCTGGGTCTTGGCCAGGGCCCCGGGCAGGGGACGCACCGGGCCGGGAACGAAGGCGCGCGCCGCGGCCCGTCCCCAGCCGGCCGGCCCGTCCTGGGTGACGGAGACGCCGTCGATCTCCTGAACCTCCTCCCAGCGCTTACCACGAGCACGACGCACGAGCTTGCGGATGCGCCCGTCGCGCCAGTAGTCGACGGCCTGGTTCCACGGCCCGCCGGGGGCGGAGGCGGGCGCGGCCAGGAGGGCGACGACGGCGCGGGCGGCGGCCTCGGCGACGTCGATGCGCCGGGGCGGGTGGACCTTGTCGTAGCGCACAGCGATCTGCATGCCCCAGGGGACCGCGTGGTCCGGGTGCCCGGACAGGGAGGGCGGCTGCGGTGAGAAGGAGGATGTCGAAGGAGACGGGGTGGAGGACGGTGAGAAGGACTGAGGCACGGGCAGGAGCCTACGGGGTCGTCCTCGAGAGCGTCAGGTCCCGTCGCCTGGAGAACAGGACGGCCCGCGGGGGCGAGGAACCAGGACTATTTCCTACCATATGGCCGATAAATGGCGTGGCGAAGATCCTCCTGCGGCAGGAGAGGGATTCTGAAGCGGGTCGTTTAAGTTGCCATCATGCAACCACCTGTTCCGTCTCACGCCACAGGCGCCTCCGCTCTCACGCCGCCGACCGGGCCGCCCTCCCGCCCCCGGATGCTCAACGGTGCGACCGTTCACGGCATCGCCGGAATCCGCGCTCTGCGCCACCCCGCGGAGATCCCGCTGCTCATCGCCGCAGTCCTGACCACTGCCGCGGGCTACGGCATGTGGTTCATCATCGTCAGCTGGCTGGCCTCCTCCTCCGATGCCACAGGAGCGGAGGCCGAGATCCGCAACCTGTTCCTCGATGGAGGCACCCTGTCTCAGGTGCTCCTGGTCATCCCCCTCTTCCCCCTCCTCATATGGATCATCCGCGCCTTCCTGTACGCCCAGCTGAGGGCGACCTCGGTACAGATGTCCCCTACGCAGTTCCCGGAGGGCTACCGGATGGTCGTGGAGGCGGCCAGGGAACTCGGTCTGCGCCGGGTTCCTGACGCCTACGTGGTGCTGGGCAACGGCCAGATCAACGCCTTCGCCGCCGGCCACGGCTTCCGGCGCTTCGTGGCCGTCTACTCCGACCTGTTCGAGATCGGCGGCCAGGCACGGGACCCCGAGGCGCTGCGCTTCATCATCGGCCATGAGGTCGGCCACATCGCCGCCGGCCACGTCTCCTACTTCCGTCTCATCTTCTCCCAGCTGGTGGCCTACGTGCCCTTCCTGGGCCAGGCGTTCTCGCGCGCCCAGGAGTACACGGCAGACAACCACGGCTACGCCTATGCGCCTGAGGGCGTGCCCGGGGCCATGGGGGTCCTCTCCGGCGGCAAGTACCTGGGGGCCGAGGTCAACACCCATGCGCTGGCCGATCGCGCCACGCGCGAGAAGGGTTTCTGGCTCCACATGAGCAACTGGCTCTCCAGCCACCCGATCAACACCTGGCGCGCCCACGCCCTGCGCGACCGCAGCCGCCCGGGACGGCTCATGATCCGCCCGCCGGAGTCGACCGCATGGTTCCCGCCCTCGGTTCCCAGCGGCTACCAGCGCTCCGGTTCCTGGCCGACGCCGGAGCAGATGCTCGCGGTGCTGGACTCCACCACCTTGAGCGTGCCCAGCGAGGAGCAGTTCGGCCGATACCCGGGGGTGTCCTACGAGACTCCCCGCAACGAGCTGCGCTGGGCCTCCCCGGTCCCGATTCGTACCGAGCCGGTCGGGCAGGCGGCCTTCACAGGCGACTCGAGTACGACTGGCTCTGTGGGGTCACAGCAGCCCGGCGCGTACGGGTACACCCCGCCGGCAAGCCCCGCGCAGGAGCAGCACGTGGATACCTCGGGGACAACACCCGCCGACGCTACGCGCCCGGAGACCCCGCACTCCGAGACCGGCCAGAGCTGAGCTCGGCGTCAGCACAGTGGCGCCGGTTGGCGAACGGAAGTGTTCGCCAACCGGCGCCGTTGTCCACCCGTACGGCGTTCGCGCTCTGCCAGCGCGTCTCTCCGAGCCGGAGAGTGTCGGAAGCCTCAGCGCGGGGCGACAGCACTGGCCGCTGTCGTGAACGAGCTCAGCGCGCCCCGCAGGTCTGCGGCGCCGTCGGCGACATTGATGGCCTGGCAACGGGCGGCCAGCGCATCGAGCTCGGCCAGGCGGTGGCCGACGGACTCGACCACACCAGAGGCGGCCGCTGAGAGCTCGGCGGCCGCGGCGGGCAGGGCGGGATCGGTGGAGGCGGGCGAACCGGTCCACAGCATGAGGAGCTGGTTGGGAATCGTCATCATGCGACTGGCCTCGCCGATGTAGGCCACCGCCTGCGCGGCGAGCGCGCTGTGTGCCCGGGCCTGACGCTCCATCTCGGCGATGCCGTCGTTGAGTGACTCGATGAGGTCCGGAATCGCCTCGGCCGAGTACTGCGGGTCTCCGACGCCGTCGATGAGCTCGACGGTGAACAGCGAGGTGATGGTGGCGTGCAGGCGGGCCAGGGCGATACGGAAGCGGGTCCGGGCACCGTTGGTGTCGAACTGGGCCAGGGTGTCGACGAGCCGGGTCACCAGAGGGCTGACCAGCCCCTGCATCTGGGTCCACAGGTCCAGCAGGTCGGCGAGGGGCTTGACCCGGGGGTCGGAGCGGTCCAGGGCGGCGATCCGCTCAGGCAGCAGGCGCGGGTCCTCAAGGGTCTGGGTCAGGCCCGTGCCTGCGGCCTTGAGCGAGGCGGACAGCTCGGCGAGCTGCTGCTGGCCGGACATCCATGAGTCGAGCCCGGTGGCGATGGTGGTGACCGAGTCGAGCATGACGCGCAGGTTCCCGGTGGCCCCGGGGCGCACCGGGATGCCGTCGGAGAGCTCCTCACGGCGCGCCACCTCTGCCGGCAGGGCCGCGTTCTGGAACTCCTCGTAGGAGGACAGGCCCGCCCCAGCCAGGAGCTCGGCGATGCGGCCGAGCCCGTGCTCGGCCGCCGCCCGGCGGTTGGCACCGGCACTGATCGCCTGGTCCTCCACCGCACGGGCATCGCGGTAGATGGCGCACGCGGTGTCGAACAGATTGGTGCACACCGGTCGGGTGCGCACCGAGAGGTAGCCGCCGTCGGACAGCGGTGTGACAGTGGCGAAGACGTCGTACTCACTGCCGTCGGCGGCAAGGTTGCGCACGTAGGCCGCGAAGGGGCTGCCGGTCTGCAGGGTGTCCCACATGGCCTTGAAGGCTCCGCCGGGCATCTCCGGGTGGCGGATGATGTTGTGTGGGGCACCGGAGAGCTCATCACGTCGATACCGGGAGAGCTCGATGAATACGTTGTTGGAGTGGCGGATGACGCCGCGCGCGTCAGTGGTGGAGAAGAACAGCTGGTCCACGCCCACCTCGTGGGTGGCTCCGGTGACCTGTGGCATAGTCAAGTGCTCCTTGAAGAGATCGGGGCGCGACGGCGGCAGGCCTGGTGAGACGGATGACCCTCACCTTCCGCCCATTGATTGACGGTTGGACGGCTGAACAATACACCTCGTTTCCGAAACGAGATCTGGCAGTTCGCCGAAACCGACCGACCACACAGCACATCGAAGGCTGATGTGTGCATGTTTTCACTGATCACGATTCGCCATCTCACGCCGACATCACAGTCGTCGATGAGAGTCGAGCACGCCAATGCCTCAGCTTTCGACATCGAGAGCAACGACCACCGATAAACATCGAAAACAAGCCCTGCTGGAAAGCAAGAGGGAACACTTATGCGTTTAAAACGCGACAAAAACATGGCGTCAACAACATAACACCGGAATTCAAGCAAGAAATCTCATGAAAACAGAAGAAATACATCAAGGTACTTCCCAGACAACTTTCAGATATATTGAAGTGCTCCCACAGGAGCAGCGGGTTACATAGTAACCGCCGCCGGACGGAACTGGTCGCGAGGGTTGGGGAGCCCGATGACCGATCGGATTTCGAGGCCGCTCGGGTTGATAGGGAGCCCGACGCGAACCGCTCTGGCGAAGGAGGGTGAGTCCCCCTGGAGTTATGGGAATCCAGGGCGATACCACCCTCAACGACAGAGGCCTGTGGGCCCGGGCTCATCCCGGACCCACAGGCCGCGTCATTTTTCGACATCATTGCGCCGGTTTCTTCGCCGCACTCTCCTCTATCGAATAAGGCGGGGAAGCAGACGATCCTGACGTCCCTGGTAAGCCGGGCGCCCGACGACGTCGGGCCGGAACCTGGGTGAGGCATGCCGAGTGAGGACGGACGCCCCCATGGGCGGCCCGGCCATCGGGGCATCCTCGCCCGTGTCCTCCATGACGGCACCGTATTGCGGTCTGACGAGACGGTGACCGCCGTCGGACGGCTACGCCTCCAGGGAGTAGCCCGTCACCGATCCGGCCGTGTTGGGCTGCCAGCCCAGTGCGGGAGCGACGTGCTCGGCGAAAGCCTGGAGGATGTGGAGGTTGAAGTCGACACCGAGCTGGCTGGGGATGGTGAGCATGACGGTGTCGGCGGCGTGGAGCGCCTCGTCCTGGGCCAGCTGCTCGATGAGAACGTCGGGCTCAGCGGCGTAGGTGCGCCCGAAAGTCGACTGCAGGCCGTCGATGATGCCGATCTGGTCATGGGAGTCCTCGCCGCGCAGGGCGAAGAACCTGCGGTCGACGTCGGAGACGATCGGGAAGATCGACCGCGAGACGCTCACGCGCGGGGTCCAGTTGTGGCCGGCCTCCTTCCAGGCCTCGCGGTAACGGCGGATCTGCTCGGCCTGGAGGTGGGAGAAGCCCTCGCCAGTGGCCTCGGTCAGGAGGGTCGAGCTCATGAGGTTCAGGCCCTGCCGGGCGGTCCACTCGGCGGTCTCGCGTGAGCCGGCGCCCCACCAGATGCGGCGGTCCACGCCGGGGGCGTGCGGCTCGATGCGCAGGCGGGAGCTGGCGCCGGGGGCCATACCGCCGCTGGTGTCGAGATCGGCCTGCGGGACGCCGCGGATGGCGTCGAGGAACTGGGTGGTGTGGGCACGGGCGACGTCGGCCCCGCGCGGGTCGGCGCTGCCGGTGTAGCCGAAGGTCTCCCAGCCGCGCCGGGCCTGCTCCGGGGAGCCCCGGGAGATGCCGATGGCGATGCGCTGGTCGGTGAGCAGGTCGAGGGCGGCGACCTCCTCGGCCAGGTAGAGCGGGTTCTCGTAGCGCATGTCGATGACGCCGGTGCCGACCTCGATGCGCTTGGTGCGGGCGCCGGCCGCAGAGAGCAGCGGGATGGGGGCGGCGGCCTGGCGGGCGTAGTGGTGGACGCGCCAATAGGCTCCGTTGACGCCGATCTCGTCGGCGCCGACCGCGATCTCGACGGCGTCCTTGAGCGCCTGGCGGGCGTCGGGGTCACCAGGGCCGCGACCGTGTCCGTAGTGTCCGAAGCTGAGAAACCCGAATGCCTTCATGCAACCTTCAACTACGAGGATGATCGGACCATTCCGACCGGCCGTGCGAGCCGTGTCACCCGGCTCCGACCGCTCCCCTCCCTCGGCTCAGCGCCTGTTTGATGCGGGCGATGGCGGCGACGCAACCAGAGCGAGCGGAGCCCGGAAGGCGTTCGTCGGCGACCCTGTGGGGATGAGTTGAGCAGGCAGCCCGGGGACCTTGAGCCTCTCCGCGAGGCTCGCTCCACCCAGGGCCTTCTGAGTAAAGACGACAGCATCGGCCCGGCCGACCACCAATGTTGGCAACCTCGTCCAGCAGATCATCGTCAAGGGGCTTCCCCTCGTCAGCGGCGCACCTTCGACTCGCGGCCGAGGTCGCCCGGCGATGAGACAGGGACGTTCAGCCAACGAGGAACGGCCTCCTTGTAGTCGAGATAGGCCTGTCCGAACCTCTCCTCCAGGGCCTTCTCCTCCGCAGGTATCTGGTATCGGTCGATCAGCCAGACGAAGCCGACCAGCGGGATCACCGCGGACGGGCTCCTGCGCGCGATCGCGTGCGCGAGCAACGTTCCCGCCAGACCCAGGTACATGGGATTGCGCGTCAGTCGGTTGGGACCGTCCACGACGAGGTGCCGCGCGCGTTCGACCCTCACCGGATCAACCGTTGTGCGGTGCCGAAGAAAACTGCCCGCACTTCCGGCGAGCGCGTATATCGAGATCCCGAGTACGGGGGCGGCCACCATCATCGACGACGGCGTCACTCTCCGGCCGCGCGCTACGGCGCTCTGTGCCAGCCCGGCCGCCGCCAGGACCACCACCGGCGGGAGCCGCCTGAGCTTCCGTTCAACCACCATCTCATCCTTCCTCCGGCTACCGCTCGATGGCGACTGTACTTCATGACGGGGACAGGCGAAGCGGCCTCAGCCGACGTGGAAGCACCGGGGCATCCGGTCCTCGACCTGGATGCGGGCGTCGGCGATCTCCTCTCGCAAATCTACCTGTTGGGCAGAACTTCCCTGGACGCCTCCAGCGATCTCCACTAGCCTTTCGAGGCATCGATCGACCTCCTATGTTCCCAACGGAGTCAACGAGATGCCTTCCGATCATCAGCGCAACAGCGACAGCCCCAATGCCCCTGGCGCATCCGCCACCGGGGCCGCGCACCCGCCCCCACACCCCGAGAAGCGCTCCTTCGCCTACCGTGCGGGGATGAGGCTCGGTAGGAGGATGACGCTGACATGCAGCGCCATCTCGGCAGTACTGTTCGCCTTCTGCATGGCATGGTTCTTCGCTTTCGCGATGGTGATACCGAGTCTCGCTCCGAGGTTCGATCCCGATGATCTCATCTTCCGGTGGACAGGGGGAGTCACTATCTCCTTCGCCCTCGCTTTCCTCATGATCGCAGCCATCAGCTTCGCTCGCCAGCACAGATGGCTGGCCCCGCAACACGCCTTCGCGGCGAGCATCGTGTCCCTGGGATACGGCATCATCGACGCGGTGGCGGATATCGCCCTGGTGATCAGCATCGAGACCGCGAACTCCGGTTCCCTTGAGCCGTCGCTCGGCCCGATCCAGCCGATACTCGGCCATCTTGATATGACGCTCCTACGCGCCTCCTGGGTCGCATGGGCGCTGGCGGCGGCGATCACCGTCAGCGGTCTGACCATCAGCAGACGTCTGGAACCAGGGCTACGGGCCATCGTCGGGCTCCTCGTCGGGGCTCTCCTGGCCCCGTTCACCTTCGCGGTGGATGCGATCCTGTGGATGGGCGCGATCGTCGCTCCACTCGCGCTCTTCGCCGTCACGGCGTCCTCCGACTGTCCCAAGCGCCCCCCTTACCCGATCATGCGGCCCGCTCAGGGTCCGCTGATCGCAGGCTGCAATGCGTCCTACCCGTCTCAGTGGCAACAGGCAGTCGCTCCGTCGGCTGGGCCGGCACTTCCCCACACTGCACCGGTCAGGCCCTCACCTCCCAGGATATTTTCGAAGCCGGCCCGGCAGCGCCCGATGAACATCCTGTCCGACGGACGAGTGCTGTCCATTCGTCTCCTCGGCGCCTGCGCCACTGTCCTTGGAGCCTTGGCCGCCTGCTGCGTCATCGTGAGAATCACTGGGATTGTCACCTTCGCCTCGCGAAGGACGCTCCTGGCCCTGGGGGTTCCCATCGGATTCATCGCCTTCATTCCCGTTCTCGTGGCGATCGGACTGTGGGCCTCGGGGCGTTGCTCCCATAAGGCTGTGCATGTCTGGGCGCCAGTCGCCCTGGCCTGCGCCTCAGCCGTCGGATTCGCGGCGCTGTACTGGGTGGAGGCGACCGGCGGTGACAATGTTTCTGTTCTCCCGCTTCACAGCGTCCTTGCGCTCTGCTGCGGCACAGCGCTGATCTGGGCGATTCTGGTCTGGACTCCCTATCCTCCGAACATCCGAGTTCTCGGGGGAATCGCCCTGGGAATGGCATGTATGCTGCTCGCCATCATGTTCTTCCAGGACGCGATTTCCGTTCCTCCTGTTATCGGGCTGATTCTCGCCGGCGCATTCCCGCATCTCCGCCCGTTGAAGTTCCCCGAGCCGGCCGGCGCCCGCACTTCCGATTAGCGCGAGCAACGAGGCGGAAGAGCGCATATGGGTGGTGGGAAGACTGTCGCTGGTCTTCCCACCACCCATATGTTGTTCCTCAGTCGCTGAGCTCTACGCCTCCGGAAGGCTCTCACCGGCCGACTCGCCGCCGGCAGGCTCGCTGGCCTCGGCCTCGGCGATCTGCTCCATCGCGGTCTTCTGGGACAGGGGCACCTCGGGTAGGAGGAGAGCGATGACGGAGGTGGCCACGAACAGCGGGATCATCCAGCCGAAGATCGGCAGGAGGGCGTCGGCGTAGGAACTCGCCACGGCGTCGTGCAGGGCGGTGGGCAGCTTGTCGACCAGGGCGGGGGTGAGCGAGGAGGTATCGGCGTCCTTGAACCGAGCGAGCGATCCCAGGATAGCCGGGTCCGCGCTGCGGGCCAACGCCCCGATCCGATCAGTGAGGTTGGAGGTGAGACCGGAGGAGAAGGCCGCACCGATGAGCGAGGCGCCCAGAGAGACGCCGACCTCGCGGAAGAAGTTGTTGCCGCTGGTGGCCGTGCCCAGGTACCTGGCCGGGAGCGCGTTCTGGACCACGGTGACCAGGAGCTGGAAGAACAGGCCGACGCCCGCTCCCATGAGGAAGGTGGCCGCGGAGATCTGCCAGACGGGAGACGACGTCGTCAGGCGGGAGAGCCAGAAGGAGGCTCCGGCGGCGACCAGTGGCCCCACGATCGGGTAGAGCCGGTAGCGGTTCGTGCGCGAGACGAGGACGCCGGAGAGGATCGAAGAGACGAGCATCCCGATCGTGATCGGCACCAGGAGCAGGCCGGAGCCGGTGGCCGAGTACCCGTAGACCATCTGGAGGTAGGTGGGCAGGTAGCTCAGGACACCGATCATGCCACCCATCGCAAGCATGCCGACGAGCGTGGAGACGATGAAGGTGCGGCTGGTGAGGATCGACCAGGGCAGGATGGGGTCGGCGGCACGGGTCTCGACGAAGGCGAACAGCCCCCAACAGACCAGGCCGACGGCGCCCAGGCCGATGGTGACAGGGCTGGTCCACTCGTACTGGTTACCGCCCCAGGTGGCCATGAGGACGATGGCGATGGCGCCGGCGTTCAGCAGAGCGAGCCCCCACCAGTCGATGGGGCTGGTCAGGCGGCTGCTGGGCAGGCGCAGCACCAGGGCGATGGCGATGAAGGCGAGGACGCCCAGCGGCAGGTTGATCCAGAAGGTCCAGCGCCAGGAGACCGAGTCGGTGAGCCAACCGCCGATGATGGGCCCCAGGATGGAGGCGATGCCGAACATGGCTCCCATGGGGGCCATGTAGGTGCCGCGTACGCGTGGCGGGATGAGGTCGCCGGTGATCGCCTGGGAGGAGATCAGCAAACCCCCACCGCCCAGCCCCTGGATGAAGCGGTAGATGATGAGCTGGGTCATGGTGTCGGCGGTGCCGCACAGGGCCGAGCCGATGAGGAACAGGGCGATGGCCACCAGGAAGAGGTTCTTGCGGCCCACGAGGTCGCCGAGCTTGCCGTAGACGGGCATGGCGACCGTGATGGCCAGGGTGTAGGCCGTCAGGATCCAGGCCATGTGGGCGGCGCCGCCGAGGTCGCCCACGATAGTGGGCAGGGCGGTGCCGACGATCGTCTGATCCATGGCGGACAAGAACATGACCACCAGGAGCGAGGCGTAGACCGCCCAGAAGCGGCGGTCGGGATGGAAATCGGCCCCCGGCTCATGGTGGGCGGTACCGGTGGGTGCCGGTGTCGAGGCGGTTTGAGTCACGGCTAGAACCTTTGCGGACGAGATAGGTGGGTAAGGATGGAAAGGAAAAACTTGAGGTGCGGGGCACGAGGTCATCTGGGCGGGTCCGTCGGCGGCCCGCCGGGGGCGCCGTCAGGTCTCCCTCCGGTTTGAGGCTGGGCGACGACGTCGGCGATGGCCCTGGTCATGACATGAATGGCCTCGGCCAGCCGGACTTCGGGGCACTCGTTCCGCACAGTGGGGGCCTCGGCATCGGCGGAGGGCTCCGGGCCGCCCTGCTCCCAGGGGTGGGCGCGCCCGGACCACAGGTCCACGGAGCTGCGCTGGATGCCCATGGCCAGGGCGACGACGGCGCGGGTGCGCGGGTCATCGGGAGCGGTTCCCAGCCGGCGGCCGGCGGCGTCGATCAAGGACAGGGCGACGGCACGCAGGCGCTCGTGGATGGCGCGCTCGACCTCGGGGTTGTCCCGCACGATCTCAGGGAATGACAGGAGCCAGCCGCGCTCGGACTCGACGGCCTCAGCACCGGAGGCGAGCAGGGCCCCCAGGTCCTCCAGGAGGGTTCCGGTGCCGTTGACGAAGGCTTCGAGGGCCTGCGGCTCGGGAGCCTCGGGGGCGAGGACGAGGAGGTCGGCTTTGGAGGAGAAGTGGTTGAAGACGGTGCGCCGGGAGACGCCGGCGAGTGCGGCGACGTCGTCGACCGTCATGGCCGCGTAGCCGCGTTCCTTGGTCAGGGTGAGCGCGGCGGCGCGGATGGCGGCGCGGGTGCGTCGCGCCTGAGTGGCGCGCAGATCGGTTCCGGTCACGCGACTATCCTGCACTCAGTGCAGAATTGCACTCAATGCAAGTTGGCGCGAGGTTCCTCACGAAGGCGCCGTCTCATGCCGCCCACCGGCCCCACCGAAGACTGCGAACCGGACGCCAACGTTGCACAAGCAAGCCGTCCATGACACCTTACGACCTAAGGTGTCACAACATAGGGTGTCATCTAACAATAGATATATTGATCCAATAGGTAGCAGGACGCTGCGACGCCATGCACGGCGCGACCGTCCAAGATGTGCTGGGCGGTGTCCAAATCGGATACAAAGGCTCACCCCCAGCTCGGACACACAGAAAGAAACCGCATGATTCCGCGGTTCAGTCAGCGGCCATATCGGACCTCGGGCTCCTTTGTATCCGATTTGGACACGGAACGCCTCCTTCGGTACCCGAGCGGATCTCAGGCACTCTCGTAGACAGCGACCTCGATGAGGTTCTGATCGGGCTCACGCACGTAGAGGCTGCGGATAGTGCCATGGGCACCCGTCCGCTCGACGGGGCCGTCGTCAGGAGTGAAGGCGCGCCTCGTAGGCCTCGATCTCGCCGACCTTGGGGCCGTAGCTGCTGGCCGGGTCGTGGTGCAGGTCGAGCCAGACATCGATGAGCGCCCAGGCGGCGGGCGCCGCGATGACGTTCTGCCCCATGCACAGGATCTGGGCGTCGTAGTTCTCCACCGAGCCACGCACGGTGATCAGGTCGTGCGCGGTCGCAGCGCGCACCCCGGGCACCTTGTTGGCCGCGATGGCGGTTCCCACACCGGTACCGCAGATGAGAAGCCCACGGTCGACCCGTCCCTCGGCAACTGCCTGGGCGACCTGGAAGGAGACCTCCGGGTAGGTGATGTCCGGCATGGACAGGTCGACGAGGTCGCTCACGCGCTCGTCCTCGACCAACCGCTCTTCGATGGCGTCCTTCAGGAGGGCTCCGTTGCCTGGGGAACCGATGGCGATTCGCATGACCCCAGTGTCTCAGGCCACGTCACGCAAGGCGAGCCCTACGAGGTTTCGTGTGATTCCTGGACTCCTGCCATCACGGTGAAGGGCACCGGAAGCGCCCTGGAGGCAAGATGCTCGCGGACCTCATCGATCGTGCCGTCGCCGACAAGACACAGATCCACAATACCGGGAACGGGATGAGGCGTGCGAGCGATCAGGTCATCCTCCCCACGGAGGTTAATCTCTCGGTCACCGAAGCGCACCGCTGTCCGCTCCTGCCCAAAGGTAACAACCTCCAGGTCCAGAACCCACGAGCAGAAGTCGACGCTCGCGTTAATGGAGGACCGTCGGTTCGATATAGTCAATGCCGGCGATGCGCATCGGGCGATTGTCCCAAACCACCCCTAGGAGCACTCGATGTCCGCAACCGTACCTTACTCCCACTCTTATTCAGTTAGGCCAAAATTCGATCGAGCCTATCTCTGATCATCGATTCGATGTTGCTGTCATTGGTTCTCAACGAAAGCATGTCGGCCCCGTAGACGCTTATGACCTGCGCCTTCAACTCATCACGCGCTTGCTGCTCGGGGTTGTCTTCATGATATTCAGTTCCGTTGACCTCAATTGCAAGCAGCATTCGCTTGCTCACCTTGTGATATATAGCAAAATCGACAGCAGACGTAGAACGAACAAATTTTTTCTGCCGCTCGTTCAATCGATCGGTATCAGGCATAAGGTCGCGGAGTCTCACCTGCGAAACCACCTCCAGAAGATCATAAGCAGGATCTTTGAGAACATCCTTCAGAAGGGTCCACACAATATTCTCCGACTTATATTTGCTGCCCCCGTGAACTCGCAAAGCGAACTCGCTGAGACGCTCAGAGTACTCCTGGTAGAGCAGGTCGAAGACTGAAAGTACTCCACTTTCGGTCACCTGATCAGGATCTTGATATCTGACATAGTCGATGAGCGCTTTAATCACCTTGCTCCGAGGGACCTCGTTATGGTTGGTGACAAGAATGAACTTCTCTCTGGCTCGCGAGACCGCAACGTTGATCATTCGTGGATCGTCAACGAACCCTAGTTTCATGTGACCATTCCGAGATTCGTCAACAACCGTACTAAGAACCATCACGTTTGCTCCACGTCCTTGAAATTTATGTATAGTTTCACTCAGTGAACTGAATTCGGGAGCAGCACCTGTGCGGTTAATAGCCTCACCGAGACGGTCAGCCTGAAGCCGGTACGGGCTTGTGACACCTAACGCGTAATCACTTCCCGAATCTTCACCTTCGAGAATGCTTCTAAAATCTACACCGTCAACGACACCCCCAAGGAGCTCCTCGACAAGGTCGATCTCACGCTGACTGTACGTACCTTTAGTAAGGGCTCGACGCAAGGTGCGCATATGATTTCCTGGAGCCGTCTTACGAACCATTAAGGTAGGCCATTGGTCGTCAGATTTTCTAGACTTCATGGAAATCAACTCGCCGTCATAGAACATCTTATTGCAGAACTCGATGATCTCAGGCGCGCAGCGGTAGTGTTCGCGCAGCATTGTTCGAGGCAGTTCTTGACCGTAAAGCTCGGTGACGGACGAAAGAATGGAGTGCGCAGTAACATCGTATGCGGGAAGTGGCGGGGAGATCGACGCCGATTCCAACTTTTTATCGAAAATCGGTCCAAGCTGTTTAAGATCCCCGACCACCACAACATTTCTTGCCTTACTCATCGCCAAAGCAGCGGCATGTAGATTTGTCTGAGTGGCCTCGTCAATAATCACCCAATCTAGAAGATGGCCTTCCGACAGGTTACGCCGAATCGAGTGACAGGTCGTAAGAACCACTGGATACTCAGACAAGAACTCCGGCGTGTGTTTCCATATCGGTTTATTATCTTCATCAAATACGAGACGCGCACTATTCGCGTAGCGTTGCCACAGCGCTAGATCCATAAGCGCGCGAGAACTCTCTTGGTACTTTCCCTTGATTTCCTCGGAACTGCGATCGCCGATCTCGGCCCGCCAACGTCGCTCTTTCTGTCTCAACTCTTCGATCCGCCTAGAATAAAAGGCTCTTTCTAGACCAAGGATAATATTGGCATCTCTCGTATCCAGATCTTTTGTTCTACCATACTTGAAGTATCTGCGGATACGAGGAACAAGCCCCATGATGCCTTCAGGAAGATCCGGATGCACAGTAGTTTCAGCCAGATAGTCGAGGATACGCCCAGAGCTCTTGCGCAGCAGAGGCAGCTCACTTAGATCAGGAAAGACGACACCGTCGGCTCGGCGCTCCAGATGAGCAGCTTCCAAAGAGTATTCCTCTATTTTATTGCTCACCTTTGCAAGTTCTCGACAGGAGTTCCATACCCTATGCAGCTGTTTATCTATTTGCTCAAGATTATCCGCCGCCTGCCCTCCAGCGGACCGCACGGCCTCATTCACAGACACCTGGTTCAGCCAACGAACGATGCTGCTTGCTCGCGCCTCTTGATCGGCCAGGAAGGAGGTGACGTATTCTTTTTTACCCATGCGTGCTGCCACGAATCCATATCCCGCCTCATCGAGCTTGTCTTTGACGTTCTCAACAGCAGCGTTACCAAAAGACACAACTCCAACCGTCGCCCCGGGAATCATGAGAATATTGGCGATGATATTGAGAATGGTCTCTGTTTTTCCAGTCCCAGGAGGGCCATCGATAACACTAACCCGATGAGAGAGTGCTCTCTCTACCGCAATCTTCTGATCCTCGTTGCTCTGAAACGGTAGAATAATTGGCAACCGAATTTCTGACGTTCGTGAGTTTGATCCCTCCATGTACGCAGACAACGCACTGTCAGGATGAACAAACTTAATCGACTCAAATGCCGGACGAGTCGGATCATCATCTTCCAGCATAAATGCGGTTTCTTTCCAGTACTTAAAGACGTCAGCACCACCTCCCGCGGACGCGGACGACACCAGTAGTGCGAGGTCGTCGGGACGATACAGGTGACTTTTCCCTATCACCTTGTTGTCGCGATAGAATCGAACAATTGAATACGATCCGTCGTATACATCAGTGAAAGTCGCAATTGTGAGCGGGGGATACCACACCTCACCTTTCACCTTAACCAGCTCGGTCGATTTGAGAGAGCGAAAACCCGAAACATTCTCGAGAAGGCGTGCCCTTGGATGTCGATACGGGAATGACTGACCACCATTCTTAAATTGAACTCTTACAATACCATTGTCAGGATTGACCCACTCAATGGACTCTGTTCGATCGTATAGTGCACCTGTGTTGTTGTCGGGAACCAATACGCGAATTTTAGTGCCGTCGATCATGTCTCTCTCCCAAGACGAGTTACGGGACGTCTTCACGTTAGCCGCAGCAGAAGTCTTGCAGAGCGTTCTTGACAACCGATCAGAAAGTTTG
>ERZ773075.597-NODE-597-length-26393-cov-47.5363_pt1 | contig 26393 bp, 22 predicted proteins | sample MGYA00580614_ERZ773075 | MGnify/ENA primary metagenome ERZ773075 (study PRJEB29015, sample SAMEA2738021) | human oral metagenome | biome: human oral; feature: human-associated habitat; material: dental | place: China | collected 2043 ...
GGTCGATGTACAGCAGGTCGGGGGCGCCATCGCTACCCTTGGACACCACATGATCACGCCAGACCTTCTCGGCGAGAGTCATTCCCATCGACTTCATCCTCTCAGAAACAGCTGATCGCAACCACGCCGGCTCCACAAGCCCGCGAAACGCCGTGCAGACCGCAAGAGGCGGCCGCGCCTCACTCTGACGCCGCAGGTTCTTACCCGGCCCCAGGATGCTGACACGGTGCCGCTTCCGAGGTCGACCCTAACTTGAAATCTCATACCTTGAAATGTCAGTATCAGAGTATGGACGGCTCCTTAGGCAACGACAGCAGCGGCGTCGGCGTGATCGACAAGGCGGCCCTGGTGATGAGCGCACTGGAGTCGGGACCTGCGACTCTGGCCCAGCTCGTGTCCACCACCCATCTTGCCCGCCCCACGGCACACCGCATCGCGGTCGCCCTGGAGTTCCACCGCCTGGTCACCCGCGACTCCCAGGGGCGCTTCATCCTGGGCCCCAGGCTCACCGAGCTGGCCTGCGCCGCGGGCGAGGATCATCTCCTGGCCGCCGCCGGACCAGTGCTGGCGGCTCTGCGCGACAAGACCCACGAGTCCGCACAGCTATACCGCCGCCAGGGTGACGTGCGCATCTGCGTGGCCAATGCCGAGCGCCCCATCGGGCTACGTGACTCCATCCCCGTGGGCGCCACCATGTCCATGCAAGGCGGTTCCGCCGCCCAGGTGCTGCTCGCCTGGGAGGAGCCCGACCGCCTGCACCGCGGTCTGACGGGCGCGCGCTTCACCGCCACCATGCTCTCGGCGGTCCGACGCCGGGGCTGGGCCCAGTCGGTCGGGGAGCGAGAACCCGGAGTTGCTTCGGTCTCGGCGCCGGTGCGCGGGCCGGGGGGCAAGGTCGTAGCGGCAATCTCAATCTCCGGGCCCATCGAGCGCATGGGCCGTCAACCAGGCCGCATCCACGGACACGTGGTCGTGGCGGCAGCACGCCGCCTGTCCGAGGTTCTGCGCAACAACGACGAGAGCTGACTCCCGTCCCCGTACGGGCCGGAGGACGGCACAGAGCACCACCGAGACCGGAGCGAGGCCGGAGAGGACCTCGATAGACTCCCAGTATGCGACGCACCCTGCTGGTCACCAACGACTTTCCCCCCGTTGTGGGCGGCATCCAGTCCTACCTGGACGATTACACCCAACGCCTGCCCCCCGCCGACCTCACCGTCCTGGCATCCACCCCGCCCGAGGGCCTCCAGGCCGCCGAGGCCTTCGACCGCAGGGCACCCTTCGACGTGGTGCGCATACCCACCCACATGCTCCTACCAACCCCGGACGTGCGCAGGCGCATGCAGCAGCTGATCCGCGATCGAGGCATCGAGACCGTGTGGTTCGGCGCCGCCGCACCGCTCGGCCTGCTGGGCCGCGCAGCGAAGCGGGCCGGCGCGACCCGCGTGATCGCCACCACTCACGGACATGAGGTCGGTTGGGGGATGATACCGGGCGCCCGCCAGGCACTGCACCGGATCCTCCGCGACGCCGACGTGGTCACCTACATCTCTGACTACACGCTGGGCAGGCTCCGCCCCCATATGCCGCACGGTCAACAGGTACTCCGTCTCCCCAGCGGCATCGACGTCGAGCGTTTCCGTCCCGACGCCGAGGCCCGCTCGGCCCTACGGGCCCGTTACGGCCTGGGTGAGGCCCCGACCGTCGTGTGCGTCTCACGGCTCGTGGCACGCAAGGGCCAGGACTCGCTGATCGAGGCCTGGCCCCGGGTGATCGAGCACCTCCCCGGAGCCAGACTGGTAATCGTGGGCTGGGGCTCCTACGCCAAGAGGTTGGCCATGCTCCGCCGCACCTCGCCGACACGAGGATCGATCACCCTCACCGGCGAAGTGACTGTCGCCGAACTACCCGGTCATGTCGCGATGGGTGATGTCTTCGCCATGCCATGCCGTACGCGGAGAGGCGGTCTCGACGTCGAGGGGCTGGGCATCGTTTTCCTCGAGGCCTCGGCCACGGGGCTGCCCGTCATCGCCGGTACAAGTGGTGGTGCACCCGAAACGGTGGTCGAGGGGACCACCGGCGATATCGTCGACGGTCGCGACCAGGACGCCCTGGTGACAGCGCTGGTCCGCCAGCTGTCGGACCCGGCGCTGAGAGCTCGGATGGGGGCTGCGGGGCGAACGCTGATGCAGGAGCGATGGACGTGGCCCCCCCTGGTTGCGGGTCTCATCAGAGCGATCGACGCACGGTAATCGACGCGCGACCCAGCGAGGACACGATGAGACTCGGGAGGTCAGCAGTGGTCGAGACCAGTGAGACGGTTAGGCACTGTGCGAGGCACGCCCGACACGCAGCTGGGCGATCGCGGTCTCGAAATCCTCCAAGGAACTGAAGTCGGAGTAGACGGAGGCGAAACGCAAGTAGGCGACCTCGTCGAGGTCGCGCAGCGGCCCAAGGATCGCCAGACCCACGTCGTGGGACTCCACGAGGGCCTGTCCGGTCGCCCGGATCGACTCCTCCACCTTGTGGGCCAGCAGGGCAAGATCGTCATCGGAGACAGGACGGCCCTGGCAGGCGCGCCGCACCCCGACCATCACCTTGTCACGACTGAAGGGCTCAACAGCACCGGAGCGTTTACGGACCGACAGACTGGCAGTCTCCAGGGTGGTGAAGCGGCGCCCGCACTGCTGGCACTCACGACGACGACGGATCGAGGTACCGTCCTCCGCAGTCCGGGAGTCCACCACGCGCGAGCCGTCGTGACGGCAGAAGGGGCAGTGCACGCCTGCGACCTCCGATCTCACAGAACTACCCATCGGTCCATCGGAGAGTAAACGCCCGGCGGGCCACCCCGCAAGCCTGCCTCACAGTACGACCCGCATATCAACAGACCCTCAGCCGACTGGGACCTCAAGGGTCTGCCCAGAGTGGACAGCGGCGCTCTGCAGGCCGTTGAGACTCACAATCCGAGCCACCATTGCGGGGACGTCTGAGGTCCCGCTCGCTACGGCGATCTCCCACAGGGACTGGCCGGGACGGACCACGGTGGTAGTTGTCCCCACGGCCCCCTGAGCGAGCATTGCTGTGGAGCTCGGAGCAAGCAGACCTACCAGACCTCCCAGCATAAGTCCGCAACAGATGAGCACGATCGCGGCGATAACAACGAGGAGCCCACCGCGATAGCGACGCAGTTCGGCTCCGAAACGCAGGCCCCGTTCCTGCCGTCCCCGGGACGGACCAGCACTGACATCCGCCCGACTCTTCAGCGGTGCACCATCACGACGGACAGTACTCTCACGCAGTCTGGCCGCCCGTACAGCCGGGTGCTGCGGCGCCAGTCTCTCCAGCTCCGGCCGATGACCACGCAGGACGGCGGGACGGGAAGGACGACGCACCGGCAGTACCGGCAGTGCCGGCGACGTGGTGTCGTGGGTCACCGCGGGGCGAGACATATCGTCATCGACCGCACGGAGAGTCGGAGCCTCCGGGACGAAGCCGGCAGTCACCAGCCGCAGGCGAGGCCGAGAGGAGGCCCTCACAACAGCCTGCTCACCGGAACGCCCAGGCACCTGCCCGGTGGTACGTCCACGGGTTCGGGTCCGAGACGCCGGACGAGGCAAGGACGGGATGGCGATGACGCTCACAACTACCTCCTGAACACATGTTCGTCGAACGTTTGTTCGACACACTAGCGCCCAAACGGCGACACGTCCAGCATTTCTTCGAACATGTGTTTGAATCGCGGTCGTCTCATCGTTAGGCTTGTTGCATCCAAGACGATCACAGACCACCGACATCTATTCCGCGCCCTTAACGCCTGCGGGTCCGAGGGCTGTCCGGCAGGAAGGGGCAGGACCATGAGCAGCACAGCACAACGGGGCATCTCACCGGCATCGGCCCCGCGCACCGGCGCAGACGCCTCCGAAGCCGTCACCGCGGCCATCGACAGCCTCGACAAGCGCGCTCGGGCGGTCTATGAGGCGGTCCGCGAGGCCATCGCCACCCATGGCTATCCGCCCTCGCTGCGGGAGATCGGTGAGCAGGTGGGTCTGACCAGCCCCTCCTCCGTCAAGCACCAGCTGGACAAGCTCGAGCGCCTGGGGCTGGTGCGCCGAGACCCCAATCGCCCTCGGGCGATGGAGGTCGTCGCCGACAGCACTGACGCTCGCGCAGATGTCGCCGACGCCACCGCACTCGTCGCCTCGCCCGAAGCCCCTCGGATCGCGGGCGTTGAGGACGGAGACGCAGTCGCTGTGCCGTTGGTGGGACGCATCGCGGCCGGAGCCCCGATCCTGGCCGAACAGGACGTCACCGACGTCATGGCCCTGCCGCGGCGCCTCACCGGCGAGGGCGAGCTCTTCATGCTGGAGGTGCATGGGGACTCGATGATCGAGGCTGCCATCTGCGACGGTGACTGGGTCGTCGTGCGCTCGCAGCCTGACGCGGCCAACGGCGAGATCGTGGCCGCCATGGTCGAGGACGTCGATGGCACCTCGGCGACGGTCAAGGTGCTCTCGCGTCGCGACGGCCACCAGTGGCTGCTCCCCCGCAACTCCAACTACGCGCCGATCGACGGCGACCATGCCACGATCATGGGCAAGGTGGTCACGGTACTGCGGTCGTTGTAGAGCCCGTTGTAGAACTCATTGTCCGCCCCGCTCGTGGCCAAACCCGGTTCGATACACGGTTGAGGGTCCGCCCGGTGACCGGGGCGGGCCCTCAGCGACTGACTGGGAGTAGGACTCGGATAGAACTCAGTAGCCCAGACCGCGCGCAACCTCGCGCAGGTGGTCGGCGGAGGCGGTCAGGCGCTCCTTCTCATCGGCGGTCAGGGGCAGCTCGAGGCGACGCCCGGCGCCCTCGCGACCCACAATCGTGGGGACGGCCATGCAGACGTCGGAGATGCCGTGCCAGTTGTCCAGCAGCGGGGAGATGGTGAGTACCCGCTGCTCGTCGTTGAGGACGGCGCCGATGATGCGCTGGACGGCCAGACCGACGGCGTAGTTGGTCGCGCCCTTGCCCTCGATGATGCGGTAGGCGGAGCGGACGACGTCGTGGGCGATGCGCTCGCGCTTGGCCTCGTCGAACACGCCGCCGTCGAGGGTGGTGCCCCACTGGGTGATCGGCACGCCGCCGATCTCGGTGGAGGACCACAGGGGCACCTCGGAGTCGCCGTGCTCGCCGGCGATGTAGCCGTGGATGTTCTGGACGGCCGTTCCAGTCTCCAGGGAGATGAGGTAACGCATGCGGGCCGTGTCCAGAACGGTGCCGGAGCCGAAGACCTGGTTCTCGGGCAGGCCGGTGATCTTCTTGGCGCAGTAGGTGACCACGTCCACCGGGTTGGCCACGAGGACGAAGATGGCGTTGGGGGCAACCTCCACGAGCCTGGGGAGGATCTTCTCCATGATGCCGACGGTGGCACCGGCGAGCTCGAGGCGGGACTGGCCCGGCTTCTGCTTGGCGCCAGCGGTGATAGCGATGACGTCCGCGTCGCGGCAGATCTCGGGGTCGTCGGAGCCTGAGACGGATCCGGCGGAGGTGAACTGGATTCCCTGGGCGATGTCGAGGGCCTCGGCCTCGACCTTCTCCTTGACGATGTCCTGCAGAACGACCTCGCGGGCAACGCCCTTGGTCACGCAGGCGTAGGCGAGGGTGGAGCCGACGGCCCCGGCGCCGATGACGGCGACCTTGGAGGGACGGCCGGAACGGTTGGTGGGGTAGGAGCCTTCAGCGGTAGTGGTGATGTGGTCTGACACGTTCTTCTCCTCAATGGGATCTGCTGGGCAGGACCGCAGGGGCACAAGCACCCGCTCACTCCAAGCCTACGTGCCGATCCTACTGAGGGGCACATACCTAAGGGCCCAGCCGGCAGGTTCACTCCCCTCCCGGAGCACCGGAGTGGGTGGACAGACGTCTCAGAGCGGCCCGGACCACGTCGGGCTTCGTCGTCGGCCATAGAGCGGGCATGGAGCGGGCGAGGAATCCTCCGTAGCGGGCGGTGCGCAGGCGCGAGTCGAGGACGGCCACCACGCCGCGGTCCTGGCTGCGACGGATGAGGCGGCCAGAGCCCTGTGCGAGCAGCAGGGCTGCGTGGGTGGCGGACACGCTCATGAACCCGTTGCCTCCGGCGGCAGTGACGGCGTCGGTGCGGGCCTGGGCGAGCGGGTCATCGGGGCGGGGGAAGGGGATGCGGTCGATGACGACGAGCCGGCAGGTGCGTCCGGGTACATCCACGCCCTGCCACAGTGACAGGGTGCCCACCAGGCAGGCTGCCTCGTCGTCGGCGAAGGCCTGCACCAGGGTGGGTAGCTGATCATCCCCCTGAGCGTAGACGGGCAGGTCGGTGGCTCCGCGCAGCACCTCGGCGGCCTCCTGGGCTGCCCGCTTGGAGGAGAACAGGCCCAGCATGCCACCTCCGGAGGCCTCGACCAGCGCGAGCATCTCATCCAGGGCGGCCTCGGAGATGCCGGCACCGGGGCGGGGCAGGTGGGCGGCCACGTAGAGGATGCCCTGGCGGGGGTAATCGAAAGGAGAGCCGACGTCGACGCCTCTCCACGGCTGCTCCGCCAGGGGCAGTCCCAGGGAGCGGGCCATGGGCTCGAAGCTGTCCCCCAGGGCGAGAGTCGCTGACGTCATGACGCTGGCGCGGCCGTCAAGCAGGTGGTTTGCCACAGATCCGGCAACCTCGATGGGGGCCAGGAGGAGCCGTGGGGGCTCGGCACCCATGCGGGGACGCTCGATCCAGGCGACGTCGCGGCCCTGGGCCACCGAGTCCGAGGTCATGCGGTCCAGGGCGTCGACCAGGTCCGCGATGGCGGTGCGAGCGACCGCCAGGCCTCCGGCGGCCTCACTGGAGCGGTGACGACCCACGGCGCGGGCCTGGTCGCGCACGTCGGAGGCGACCTGGCGGGCGGCGCCGGCCAGGAGCACGAGCGCGTCGTGCAGGGCGGTGGGCAGAGACGCCTCCAGCCTGCCGTCGGGCAGCTCGGCCAGCGCGAGCTGGAGGGTCTGGCCGGCGGACTCCAGCTCGCTGACCAGCACGGAGGCATGCTTGCGGGCGGTGGCGGCTGTACGCGCCACGGCGGCCGCCGACAGGGCGATGGTGCCCTGGGAGCGGATGCGGTCGGCCAGCTCGTGGGCCTCGTCGACAATGAGGACCTGGTGGTCGGGAAGGACGCCGGGGTTGCCGGCGACAACCACGCCGAGCATGGCGTGGTTGGTCACCACGAGATCAGCCCTGGAGGCGGCGGCGCGCGCCAGATCGGGGAAGCACTCGGACTTCAGGGGACAGGACTGCCCCAGACACTCGGCCCGGGAGACGGCTACCTGGGCCCAGGCGCGCTGGGAGACGCCGGGGACGAGGTCGTCGCGGTCACCGGTGTCCGTCCTGGCCGCCCACTCGCGCAGGCGGACCACCTGCTCCCCCAGGCTCACGTCGGCCCCGTGCCCGGCGGCCGGTTGGGCGATGGCATCACCGACGCCGAAGAGCGCGGCCTCGTCCTCGTCCTGCGGGTAGCCGCCGTTCAGGCGGTGTCGGCACAGATAGTTCTGCCAGCCCTTGAGCAGAGCCACCTCGGGGCGGGTGCCGGTGATCTGCTCGACGGCGTCGGCAGCCAGGGGTGCGTCCTTGGTGAGGATCTGCCGCTGAAGGGCCAGGGTGGCGGTGGAGACCACGACCCGGTGACCGGCCTGTACGGCGTGGGCCATGGCGGGGATCAGGTAGCCCAGCGACTTCCCCGTTCCGGTGCCGGCCTGCACCAGGAGGTGAGTGCCGTCGGCCACCGACCGGGCGACCTCACGCACCATGGTGCTCTGCCCCAGGCGGGGGCTGCCGCCCATGACACGCACCGCGGTGTCCAGGATGTCCAGGACCTTCCTGTCACTGGGGCCGTCGGGGCCAGGCCGGTTCGGTGGGTCCGGCTCGGTTCGGGTCACGGTGGGCTCAGCCGACTGAGGCGCCGGCGGCGTCCTCGATCTCGGCCGCCAGGGCGGCACCGACGCGGGCCACGATGCGGGTTCCCGTCTCGACGTAGTCGACGGTGTCGATCTCGCCCTCGGCGTGGACCCTGGAGACGAGGTCTCCGCGGGAGTAGGGCACGACGACGTCGATACTCACCTGAGGCCGGGGCAGCATCTGCTCGACGCGGTCTCGGAGCTCCTCGATTCCCTTCCCTGTACGGGCAGAGACCGTCACCGCTTCGGGAAGGCGGGTGCGCAGTGCCGCCAGGGTGACGGCATCGGCGAGGTCGGTCTTGTTGAGGACGATGAGCTCGGGCACGTCCAGGGCTCCGGGGATCTCGGACAGGACGGTGCGTACGGCCGCCACCTGGCTGAGGGGGTCGGGGTGAGCGGCGTCGACGACGTGAAGCACGAGGTCGGCTCCGGCCACCTCCTCCAGAGTGGAGCGGAAGGCCTCGATGAGCTCGTGGGGCAGGTTGCGCACGAAGCCGACGGTGTCGGTGAGGGTGTAGGTGCGCCCCTCGGAGGTCTCGGCCCGCCGCACGGTGGGGTCGAGGGTGGCGAACAGGGCGTCCTCGACCATGAGGCCGGCCTCGGTGAGCCGGTTCATGAGGGAGGACTTGCCGGCGTTGGTGTAGCCGGCGATCGCCACCGACGGGATGGCGCCGCGACGGCGTGAGCCGCGCTTGGTCTCACGAGAGGGCGCCATGGCCCGGATCTCGCGGCGCAGGCGGGCCATGCGCTGACGGATGCGACGCCGGTCGAGCTCGATCTTGGTCTCGCCGGGGCCGCGCGAACCGATGCCCTGGCCGGCGGCCACGCGGCCTCCGGCCTGCCGGGACATGGACTCGCCCCATCCGCGCAGGCGCGGCAGGAGGTACTCGAGCTGGGCGAGCTCGACCTGGGCCTTGCCCTCACGGGACTTGGCGTGCTGGGCGAAGATGTCCAGGATGAGGGCGGTGCGGTCGACGACCTTGACGCCGACGACGTCCTCCAGGGCGCGTCGCTGGGAGGGGGCGAGCTCGCCGTCGACGATGACCGTGTCGGCTCCAGCGGCGGCCACCGCATCGGCCAGCTCGTGAGCCTTGCCGCTGCCCAGGTAGGTGGCCGGGTCGGGGTGGTCGCGCCTCTGGATGAGGGCGTCGAGGACCTGGCTGCCGGCGGTCTCGGCCAGGGCGGCCAGCTCGCGCAGGGAGGTGCCGGCGTCCTGGAAGTCGCGCTCCCGAAGACCGCTGCCGCCCGGCGAGGAGCCATGAGGGCGGGGCAGCTCCAGGCCGACCAGGACGACCTTCTCCAGGCGGACCTGACGGTACTCGACCTCGCTGACGTCCTCCAGCTCGGTGGACAGTCCGGCCACGCGGCGGCGCGCGGCGCGGGCCTCGCGCTCGAGGACGCCGTCGTCGGCGCCGTCCTGGTAGCCGGCCGCCCGCTCGTGCTGGGCGACAGTGGAGGCCAGGGCGGTTCCGGTTCGGGAGAGGACCCGGGCGACGACATCGCGCACATCGCGACCTTCTTGAGCGTCGCAGACGTCGTCGGGGATGGAGGGAGTACTGCAGTGGTGCTGGGTCACAAAAAGTCCTTCGTCGTATGCCTGCGCCCCTTCGATGGGGCGCGATAACTCGTCTGGGGGCGGCTTCTACCGCCGGTTCAGCGCATACGAAGGATCCACATGGGGGTGATGCTACTGCCCACGGGCCTGCGAGGCCACCCGAGCGCTCAGGCGGCGCGTCGGGCCAGCAGCGGGGTGAGGAGGAGCCCCACGGCGAGCAAGATGAGTGTCGGCCACAGCCGGTCCGTCTCGACACCGGATGCTGTGGGGGCGACGAAGGCCGTGGTGACCGTCCCCAGAACCGCACCGCCGGCCGCACCGGCGATCGTCACGGCGGTGGCGGCCTGGGCGTGGGTGATGCCATCGGGCTCTGCGGGTTCGGTGACGATGCGGTTCATGGTGTCCAGGTGGGTCAGGCCCATGCCGATGCCGGCCACGCCGTAGCCCACGGGCAGCCCCCACCAGCCCGGTCGGCCGAGAACCGTGGTGGTCATAAGCGCGGCGCCGAGGACGAAGAAGGCCGCGGCCAGCGTGGTGCGGCGGCGGTAGGCCTTCGGTTCCCGTGCCGGATGGGCCCCACAGGCGATCGCGACGACCGACCAGCCGATACCGCCTGCGGTGAGCGCCCAGCCGATCTGGGTCGGGGTCATGTCCAGGACGTCGTGGGCGCTGGGAGCAACCAGGTAGTCCAGGGTCAGGAAGAAGGCGCACACCCACATCAGGGTGGCGATGCCCGCGCGCCGGCCGGCCTCCAGGCACAGGGTCCCTGCAGGCAGGACGCGGGAGCAGGACCAGAGCACCAGTGCGGTCCCGCCGGCGACTCCGGGCCAGAACAAGGGGCTGGAGGCGCGCAGCGCCCCGATGATCGCCACACCTGTGGCCATGGCCCCGGCGGGCAGCCATGGCGCTGCCTCGTCACCCTCTGCTCCCTCACCCAGGCTGAGATCGCGGATCCGCCCGGCCATGACGGCACGTGCCGCGATGAGCAGCGGCAGGTAGGCTACGAGGGCCCAGCGCCAGCCCCAGGAGGCGCTGACGCCGGAGGCGTAGACGGGTCCGACCAGGGCCGCCACGACCCACATGCCCGATCCTCCCGCCAGGCACAGCCGCCTCCAGGCGTCGGGCAGGCCGGTGACCATGACCCCCATGGTCGCTGTCGCGAGCGCCCCGGCGGCCAGGCCCCGCAGGATCTCCCCGAGGACGTAGGCCTCGATGTTCGGGGCGAGGGCTCCGACGACGGCGCCGGACACCAGCAGAGTGGTCAGCACCGTCATCAACCGAGCGGGACGCCAGCGGGTGAGCATGGCCCCGCCCAGGGGCATCGTGAGGAAGGCGGGGACCTGGGCCGCAGCCGTCACCAGTCCGTAGGCGTTACGGGCGCCCATCTCGGTGGCCAGCAGCGGCAGGACCGTCTGGTTGAGGTAGACCTGCATGCCCGCCAGCAGCTCGACGACGAGTACCGCCAGCGCCAGATGCCCCGTCCTTGAGCCGAGGAGCGCTCCGAGCGACGGCCCCGGAGGCGCCTCCCGTTGGCTTCTCCGATGTGCTACCGGACCTTCCGACACGGGGTCGGATGGTAGCGGAGACATCGTCATCACATCAGGCTACCCGCCTCGATACAACCGCTGTGCGGCGTTCCAGCCACCACCGCACCACCATAAAGACGGTTCCGGCAAGCGCAGCGTGCACAAGGGCGAGCCCGGCCACCTCGGGAGCGGCGAACTCGACCCCGACTCCGGAGCTGATCCAGCCAAGACCGCCGAGAAGCACGCGGTTGATGGTGAGAAACGTAAGATGGAAGGCGATCGCAGAGGTGAGCGCACCCGGCAGTGGGATCCGTCGGGCCGCAACCAGCGCGAGGCCGAAGACGAACAGCGAAACTATGTAGAAAAAGGGGTCGTTACCACTCGGCGCCAAGGAGAAGTCCGTCGTTCCGCCCCCTAGAACGAGCGTTGACGTCATTCGAATCAGAGAGCTCAACGCCGGATTGAGGCAGAAGAGAACCGTGATCGTCATGGTGGCCGCGAGCGGGCTCCAGCTTTCCCGTAGAGTCGACCACCCGTAGCCGCGCAGCGCGATCTCCTCCGGCAATGCCTCGTACAGCAGCAGGACGACCGCGTTGACTGCGAGGAAGGTTGCGAGCGCCGCCGGTTCGAGGTGATCGAGCCGGGCCCAGCCGATCAAGAACACGGGTGTCCACACAACAGCCCCGGTCCCGACACCGACGGCCACCCCGGTCGCGGCCGCGGCAGGCCAGTGACGTGATAGGCCCATCCCGGCGAGAGTCCTGCGGTCGAGGAGGCGACGACAAGCCACGATCGCGGGAACGACGAACAATGCGACCAGAACTGCCTGAGACACGCGAATGAATGCAGGTCCGGCCTCAGTCCTGGATCCGACAGCCTGTGCGATCGCTATCGAAAGATTCAGCCCCAACGTCCAGATTACCCAGCCGCTGAGCGCCTTTGCGAGAGCCCTGTATCGGCTCATGACAACATCCCTCTCCTACCGTCCGCCCCCTATGGAAACACGATCGTATTACCATAAAGCCGCGTCTCGCAAGATCGGCACTCCTCGCCTGGCAAGGGGGTAGCGGACTGATGACCGCCTTGGTTTCCTCCCTCTGTCGACGAGCAGAGCCCGGGTAGCCTGGTGGGCGTGAGCGAGCACTACTTCACCGCCTCCCCCGCGGTCGAGGCCGAGGAACGCGCCCACCGCTTCATGATCCGCGGCGTGGAGCACGCGGTGGTCACGGCCTCGGGAGTCTTCAGCGCCGACCGTCTCGACAAGGGCACCCAGGTCCTCCTCGACCACGTCCCCGATCCGCCCCCGACCGGAAGCTTCCTGGACCTGGGCTGCGGCTGGGGTCCGATCACGCTGGCCCTGGCCGACGCCGCCCCTGGGGCCACGGTCCTGGCAGTCGATGTCAATGAGCGCTCGCTGGCCCTGACCGCCCGCAACGCCGAGGTCGCCGGCCTGGACAACGTGCGCACCTGCCCGGCCCAGGCACTGTTGACCGAGCTGCGAGAGACTTCCAGACCGGTGGACCTCATCTGGTCCAACCCGCCGGTGCGCATCGGCAAGGACGCTCTGCACGAGCTCCTGCTGTCCTGGCTGGCGCTCCTGTCAGCCGACGGCGAGGCCTGGCTGGTGGTGCTCAAGAACCTGGGCGCCGACTCTCTGGCGACGTGGCTGACCGGTCAGGGCTGGGACGTCAGCCGGCAGGCGTCGTCGAAGGGCTTCCGCGTGCTGCGGGTGCGTCATCGGCAGGACAGGGCAGAGGACTGAATCGTCTGCTCATGGTCTGAGGCGACTACCGACGTCGTCGGGCGGCCAGGCGCAGGTCGATGGCGGCTACCGCGGCCGATACGGCAATGGCGCAGACGACGGCCAGCAGTCCCGCCTGGGCGGCTGCGTCCCACCCCGAGGAGCGTGAGATGCGGAAGGTCAGGCCCGTGATGGCGGCGATGCCGATGGAGGTGCCGATGCGCTCACCAGTCTGGAGGATACCGCCGGCGGCCCCGGCATAGTCCAGGGGGACGTCGGCCAGAGAGAGGGTCTGGTTCGGGGAGACCACGAGCCCCTGGCCCACGCCGAGCACGAGGAGCGTAAGCGTCAGCCACCAGGGGCTCCAGCCGGCGTGCGAGTGCATGTGGATGATGCCGATGCTTGCGAGCAGCCCGGCCATGCCCACAGCCATGCCTCCGAGCACCATGACACGTCCCACCCGGATGACGCGGCGGCCGGCGACGGCGGCAGCGACCGATCCCGCCAGGGCGGCCGGGACTCCGACGAGTCCGCTGGCCAGAGCGGTCGAGCCCAGGCCGGCCTGAACGTACTGGGCCACAATGATCCACACCGAGGTGTAGCCCAGGAAATAGACGGCGATGGCTAGGCTCCCGTAGGCGAAGGACGGGATGGCCAGGAGGCTGAGGTCCACCATGGGGGCACCGCCCCGGGCGCGGTAGCGCCTCTCCCAGGCCACCCAGGCGCCGATGACACCGATGCCCACCGCCCCCAGGCCCCAGACCCAGGCACCGGCCGAGACCTCCATGAAGGGGATCATGACCAGGAGCGTGCCCGTGGCGAGCAAAACCATACCCACCGGGTCGAGGTCGATCCTGCTCCGACGGGAAGCCCCTCCCTCGCCCGTCTCCCCTCCGTCATGCTCACCGTCACGGCCCGGGTCGTCCTGACGGTGCCAGGAGGAGGCCGGCAGGCAGCGGCGCGCGGCCCAGATGCCGAGCAGAACGAAGGGAATATTGATGAGGAAGGAGGCGCGCCAGCCCCTGTCGTCTCCGAGCCAGCCAATGAGCCCACCACTGATCACCGGACCGACCGCCACCGAGACCCCGATGACGGCACCGAAGGCTCCGAAGGCCCGCCCTCTGGCCTCACCGATGTAGTACTGCTGGATCATGCCGGCCACTTGCGGGTTGAGCAGTCCGGAGCCGATCCCCATGACCAGGCGGGCCAGGTTGAGGGTGACGACGTCGGGGGCGAGCCCCGAGGCCAATGACCCGCCCCCGAACAGGAGCATGCCGATGACGAAGATCCGGCCTCTACCCATGACGTCGCCGGCCCTGCCGGCGGGGACGAGGACGACCCCGAAGACGAGGGCGTAGCCGGAGACGACGAGCTGGAGGCCTGCGGTGCCGGCGCCGAGGTCCTGGGAGACCGCCGGGAGGATGACGTTGACCGAGGAGACGGCCAGCAGCGAGACGAAGGCGGGGATGAGCAGCGTCGACAGGAGCCCTTTGCGGTCGGGAACAGCAGTGTCGGAGGCTGGGGGATGAGAGTTGGACACGTCGAGAGGCTATCGCGCCCCCGGCCGCTCAGAGCTGTGAGGCCGCGGCGTGCTCGACGTCGTGCTGGACCTGGCTGGGCTCCTCCGGTGCTGGTGTGACCCAGGCCCCGGAGCGGACGTCGAAGGCGATCCCGATGCCCAGGGCGATGAGCGCCGGCAGGATCCATCCGGTCGAGTCGTTCCACAGACCGGTGCGTGTCAGCAACCTGCTGGGCCCGTCCCAGCCGGCGGCGGTGATGGCGGAGACGGAGCCGAAAACCCCGGCCGTGATGACGCACCACCGGTAGGCCGCCTTAAGCCGTCCGGGGGCCAGGGCGTCGACGAGCGTCACGGCGACCAGGGCGATGGCGAAGGGGTAGAGGAGGTTCAGCAACGGTCCCGCGATCTTGAGGATGACGCTCAGGCCCAAGTTGGCCAGGATGAAGGAGACGATGGCACAGGCGGCGAGCTGCCGGTTGAAAGAGACCGCCGGCCAGGCGGTGTAGGCGTAGCCGGCCCAGGAGGCCAGCAGTCCCACCGCGGTCGTCAGGCAGGCCAGGATGACGATGGCGGCGAAGATGATGACCCCGAAGGTCCCCAACGTCGAAGAGGCCGCGTTGCGCAGTAGCTCGGTGCCGTCCTTGGTGCTGGTGGTGATCTCCCCGCTGGTGCGGGTTCCCAGCACAGCCAAGCCGATGTAGACCAGGCCCAGCAGCGTCGCGGCGATGCCTCCGGACAGGATTGTGCCACGCACCAGCCTCTTGGGGGACGTCAGTCCGCGCTCACGCAGGGAGGTGATGACCACGATGCCGAAGACACTGGCAGCCAGCACGTCCATGGTGAGGTATCCCTGGGTCAGCCCATTGGTCAAGGGCGCGCTCGCGTAGGGCTCGATGGCCTCGCGCTGCACCCCTCGAGCCATGAGGACGGAGGCCCCGCACAGCAGGGTCAGTAGGGCCAGCAGCGCGGGCGTGAGCCAGCGGCCAACGCGGTCGGCCAGGCGGTGCGGGCGAAGGGCGATGCCGAAGGCAACGCCCATGAAGACCGTCACGTGCGACAACAGGGCCAGGCGGGAGTCGTGGAAGCCCCACAGCTCAAGAACAGGACGGGTCGCCAGCTCGTAGGCGACCGTGGTCACCCGGGCGATGGCGTAGAGCGGACCGATCGTCAGATAGACCGCCAACGGCATGACCAAGCCGAATCGGGGCCCCACCCGGCGGGCCAGGCCGAGGATGCCCTCACCGGAGGTGGAGACGGCCACCACGGTGATGAGGGGCATGAGCACCCCCGTGGCAATGAAGCCCGCCATCACAGGGATGAAGGACCTGCCCGAGGCGGCCCCCAGCAGGGGCGGGAAGATGAGATTGCCGGCCCCGAAGAACAGGGCGAAGAGCATCAGACCGGTGGGCAGGATGGTGCCGACGGCGGAGCGGCTGGATGTCTGGGACATAGCGGTGATTGGTTTCTCTTCTCGGATGTGGCGTCAGTGCGACGTCCGGGAACTGCTGGGTGGCGGATCTTCAGGCTGTCAGGCGATGGTGACATGTCCGGTGACGGTGGCCGGTCCGGTCAGCAGCACGGTGCTGTCCCCGGCCAAGGGATCAACGCCCACGTGCACCCCGATCTCTCCTCCGGGTAGGAGGAGCCGGTAGTCCTCAGGAGCGCCCGGGCCGGTCCATGCGTGAAGAGCGACGGCGACGGCGCAGCAGCCTGTTCCACAGGATAGGGTCTCACCCACTCCACGCTCCAGAACACGCATGCGGGCGATGCCGACCGGCGCCCGGGTGTCGGGATCGATCTCCTCCCCCAGCGGCACAACCAGCTCGAGGTTGGTGCCGGCCTCAGGAGGAGGGTCGTAGACGACCGGGGCGGCGGAGTCGGTCAGCCCGGCGAAGGTGGCCGCCTCAAGCTCGCTCTCCTCCCCCAGAGCGACGACGGTGTGGGTGTCGGGGATCTCCACGCTCAGAGCGGCACGCTCACCCCTCAGGCCGGGGACGACAACGGTGGTGTCCCAGCCCTCATCCTGCGCCTGACAGGGGCGGGTGAGGCGGACCGCCCCCATGTCCACGGTCCACAGGTCTCCCATGCGGGTGATGGTGCGTGCCCCGCCGCGCGTGCCGATGGTGATGGACTCGCCGTCTGCGATGGGACGCAGGCCCTCAGTGTCCAGGACGTGGGCGAACAGGCGGGTGGCGTTACCGCACGTCTCGGCCACGGATCCGTCGGCGTTGTAGTGGTCCATGAACCACTCGGCCTCGGGCACGGCCGCGGCGAAGGCCCCGGCTCCGGGCAGGGAGGTGGTCCGCACGATGCGCACGAATCCGTCGGCACCGATGCCGCTACGGCGGTCGCAGACCGCTGCGATGTCGGCGCCGCTGACAGCGACCTCGCAGCTGGGGTCGACCAGCATGAGGAAGTCGTTGAGGGTCGCGTGGCCCTTGATGAGCTCACGACCACGGAGACCTGTCGAGTACGGCATGGCCCCTAGCCTAAGCGACGCCGTCGACGGCGAGAACGAGCTCCCGTGCCTGCCTGGTCACCCGGGAGCACTCCGCGTCGGTGCAACGACCGTCCTCGGTGAGCTCGACGTCGATCCAGCGCACTCGCGGATCGCGGCGGAACCACTTGATCTGGCGGGAGGCGAGCTGGCGGGGGGCCAGGGCAGTGGAGGCAGTGGCCTCGGGCACGTCCATGGTCCCATCGATGACCGCGAGCGCCTGGGCGTAGCCGATGGCGCGCGGAGCGGTCTCCCCTTCTCGGATGCCCTGGTCGATGAGGGTCTCGACCTCCTCCACGAGACCGCGTTCGAACATGGCGTGGGCGCGGGCATTGATGCGCAGATCCAGGAGCCGGCGCTCGCAGCGCAGGGCGATGTGGACGGTGGGGACCACGTCCTCATAGCGGGGCAGGGATGCGGAGAAGGGACGCCCGGTGATCTCGATGACCTCCAGCGCGCGCACGATCCTGCGGGTGTTGGAGGCCTCGATCCGCTTGGCCGCCACGGGGTCGAGGGCGGCGAGCTCGGCGTGGAGGGCGGAAGCGCCCTCTTGCTCGGCGCGTTCGGTCAAGCGGGTGCGGACAGCCGGATCCGTGCCGGGGAAGTCGAGCCCATCGGTCAGGGCCCGCACGTACAGGCCGGAGCCACCGGCGATGATCACCAGGTTTCCCCGGGACTCGACGCCCTCGATGTCACTGCGGGCGGCCCGCTGGAAAGCGGCCACGGAGGCCCGGTCCCTGACGGAGAGGACATCGATCTGGTGGTGGGGGACGCGGACCCGCTCGACCGGGGAGGGCTTGGCGGTGCCGATGTCCATCCCCCGGTAGAGCAGGGAGGCATCGGCGTTGATGATCTCGGCGCCGTCGGACAGCCCACCAGCCTGCGCCTGGTCGGCGAGAGCGAGGGCGAGGTCGGACTTGCCGGTGGCGGTGGGACCCACCACGGCGACCCGCGCCAGCCGAGGAGTACTGGAAGCCGTTGGGCTCACGGTGCTCAGATCTCCGGCAGGAGGGGACCCACCAGGCTGAGCGCCTGGGTGCAGGCGGACAGCGCTGTATCGAGGTGGAGGCGCAGCTGGGCGTCGGTGACCCCGGCGGACAGGTCGGTGAGGTAGGTGGCCCGCACCAGCGGCCCGATGGGCGTGTCGACGACGCCGACGGTGGGGAAGAACTTGTCCCGGTTCCAGTCGTTGACGCTGGCGGCGATCTCGTCGCGCTGGGAGGCGGGGGCGGCCTCCTCCCAGTCCCCGGAGACTAAGAGCCAGCCGTCGTGGCCCTCGGGGATCTCGATGACGAAGGGGAAGGAGTCCCAGGTGCCCAGGAGGCAGGGGTGCTCGCGGTCGTCGGCCAGCTGCACGTTGTACTCCATGGGGCCGGTGAGCATGGACTCGATCCTCGCCAAGGTCAGCGCCTTGATCGTCTCATCAGGCGTGTCACGCGTCTCTGAGGGGGGATTGTCCGGCCGGAGTGATCTGCTCGACCAGGTGCGTGAGGCGCCAGGGTCCTGCGCCGACGCGATTGCCCCAGCCGACCCCGATCTGTCCGATGGGCCCGCGGCCTCCGCTGTGTCGGTGACTCCCACCGAGTCCGGCGAGGCTGCCGATGGCTCGTCCTGACAACTCTGCACACGGCCCGGCCGGTCGCTTGTCAGGCGGCTTCCCTGCTGGTCCAGCGCCCGCACGTCCCACTGCTTGCCCAGGAGCCGTGCGATGAAGTCGGTGAGACGTTGCAGTCGCGGCATCAGGGCTCCAGGCTTCCGCGCAGCTCATCGGGGAACTGCTCCTCGGCCTCGTGCATGAGGGCGACGATGAGACGGCACCCGCCGAAGACGAAGTCCTCGAGCTGCCGGTCGGTCATCCCCGCCTCGAGGGGGTAGGTGTACTCGCCGTGAAGGCGCACCACTCCGCCGTCGGCGACGGTGAGGTAGGCCTTGGGACCGATGCGGGTGGTGTTCCAGTCCTCGACCAGAGCGCGCAGCTGGGCCAGGTGATCGGTGTCGGCGATACGGTGCCAGATCCCTCGCATCTGGACCGCTCGGGTGTCCTGAAAGATGGCGTGAACGGTGACGTAGCGCCACGGGATGCCGATGTCGCCCTCGTCGTCAATGAAGTAGCGCAGCCCCAATCGCTTGACGCACTCGTGGATACGGTCGACGTCCACGGGCCTGGGGACCGTGGCGGCGGCAGCAGAGCTGGCGTCGAAGCTGGGCATGCCTCCCAGCCTAGCGGGGCCTACGGGCTGCTCCCCAGCGCAGCCCGGCCCGCTCCACCGTCAGCGCAAAACAGACGGAATTCTCAGGCGGCTCCCCGGCCCTTTTCCCATCGCTCACCGTCGGACGCGGAGGGTGCGGGGTGCGACCAGAGTCGGCACTGAGCCCGCACCGCCCCGTATCCAAGGCACGCCGGCGTCAGAGCTGTTCACCGACCTTCTGGGAGAACTCCACGAGGCGGTTGGAAAAGCCCCACTCGTTGTCGTACCACCCGAAGACCTTGACCTGGCCGTCGATCACCTCGGTCAGGGGCGCATCGAAGATCGAGGAGTGCAGGTTGCCAACGATGTCGTGGGAGACGATCGGCGCCTGGGAGTACTGCAGGTAGCCGGCCAGCGGCCCGTGATCGGCAGCCTCGCGGAAAGCTGCATTGACGTCCTCAACCGTTGCCGGGCGGGAGGTGACCACGGTGAGGTCGGTAATCGAGCCGACCGGGACCGGAACCCTCATGGCAGCGCCGGTCAGGCGCCCGTCGAGCTCGGGGATGACCAGACCGATGGCCCGGGCGGCCCCTGAGGAGGTGGGAACGATGGAGGCGGCGGCAGCGCGCGCCCGACGCAGGTCCTTGTGAGGTGCGTCGTGAAGCCGCTGGTCCCCGGTGTAGGCGTGGATCGTCGTCATGAGACCGCTCTCGACCCCGAAGGCGTCGTGGAGGACCCTGGCAAGCGGGGCCAGGGAGTTCGTGGTGCACGACCCGTTGGAGAACACGTCGGCGGCAGAGACATCCAGCTGACTGTCGTTGACCCCTAGGACGAAGGTGGGGACGTCGCCCTTGGCGGGTGCGGAGACGATGACCTTCCTGGCGCCGCCCTTGAGGTGCTGGGCGGCCTTGTCCCGGTCAACGAAGAACCCGGTGGACTCGATGACGACGTCGGCCCCGACCTCACCCCAGAGGATCTTGGCCGGGGCCGGCTCGGAGAAGACCTTGATGGTTCGACCGGCGACCTCGAGGTCCTCGCCGTCGGTAGCGACGCCGTCGAGATGCCCGGCCACTGAGTCCCACTCCAGGAGCGTGGCCAGCGTGCCTGCGTCGGTCAGGTCGTTGACGGCAACAACCTCGACGTCCGCTGCGCTGGCCAGCGCAGCACGCAGGTACGTGCGTCCGATACGTCCGAAGCCGTTGATACCGATACGAATAGTCATGATCCTTCTCCTTCGGTGAATGGTGGCGCCGGCGGACACCGACGCCGACTTGTCAGGATCAGGAGGAGGCGGACCCGTCGCCGCCAGGGGCCGCGCCGGTGGTCCCGGCCGCTACGCGGAGCAGCTCGAGGGCACCTTGACAGGCCGCGTCATACGGGGCCCTGTCCTGCTCGGCCATGGCCAGAACGTAACCGCCCTGAACAACGGCGACCATCGTGCGAGCCAGGTGGTCCGGCTCAAGGTCTACCGGCAGACGCCCCTGCGACCTGGCCATGCCAATGACAGCGGCCAGCATCTCGCAAAGCTGGGCAAAGGCCTCGGCGACCGGCTCACGAAGACCGTCGTCGGCCACCACCGCCTTGTCCTGGGCCATCCGACCGACTCGGCAGCCTTTGAGCGGATCACGCGGGAGAGTGAGATAGGCAGCAAGGATCTCGAGCGGATCCTCGAGGTCCTTGAGCGCGGCCTTCCAGGAATCCAGCTGGACCTGGCAGTTGTGATTCAGGGCGGCCAGCCCGAGATCCCGCTTGGTTGGGAAGTAGTGGTACATGCTCCCCTGCCCAACACCGGAAAGCTCGCGAACCGCCCGCGGGCTCGTGGCGCTGTAGCCACGCTCCCACATCAGCTCAGCCATCGCCTCAACCAGCTTCTCTCTCGAGTCCACGCCAGAACTGTACATACCTCGCTATGACGTACCCCCGGGAGGCACGGCGGCCGCCCGGATCTGCTCCCTTCTGATTCCCATACCAGAACTGTACATACCTCTAGGTACAGAACACAAGGGCAGTCATCCACTGAGAATTGCTCACGCGAGTTTCAGTCAGACCGGTGCGCCCACGCGCAGGGTGGGCAGGCCCAGGCTCACCGGGGCGGTGTCGGGCTCGGGCGTGGCGCAGGCCTCGGCCTGGCGGCGCTCCCAGGCGTCCCCGGCGCGGGTGCGTCGCACCTGGAACAGGGCGGGGCCGTCGTCGAACCAGAGGCGGTCACCGGGCTTGAGGGCCTCGTTGGCGGCCGCGGCGCGCGGGTCCAGCTCGCGTCCGCAGCGGGCGGAGTCGGCGATGAGGTTGTGGGGGGCGCCGTGGGTGACGCGCACGGTGACCATGTCTCCGGGGCGCGGGGCGCCGCCGGCGTAGTCGTCCTCGGCCAGGTCCTCGGGCAGGGCGACGTGGACGAGGCGGTTGTCGGCGGCGCGCCCGGAGATGCGGGCGGTGACCGAGTCCCGGCGCCCCTCGCCCTCGGCGACGAGCACCTCCACGACGCGCCCTTCCTGGCGCTCGTTCTCCTCGTGGGCGATGCGGCGCACGAGCGCGTCGAGCCGGCGGTAGCGGTCCTTGACGACCTCGGTGGGGACCTGGTCGTCGCGGTCGGCGGCGGGGGTGCCCGGGCGCGGGGAGTACTCGAAGGTGTAGGCCGAGGCGAAGCGGGCCTGCTCGACGACGTCGAGGGTGGCCTGGAAGTCCTCCTCGGTCTCGCCGGGGAAGCCGACGATGATGTCGGTGGTGATGGCGGCCTCGGGCATGACGGCCCGGACCTTGTCCAGAATGCCCAGGAAGCGCTGGGTGCGGTAGGAGCGGCGCATGGCGCGCAGCACCCGGTCCGAGCCGGACTGCAGGGGCATGTGGAGGCTGGGCATGACGGCCTCGGTGGCCGCCATGGCCTCGATGACGTCATCGGTGAAGGCGGCCGGGTGGGGACTGGTGAAGCGCACACGCTCGATGCCCTCGACTCCGCCGGCCGCTCGCAGCAGCTTGGCGAAGGCGCCGCGGTCGCCGAAGCCGACTCCGTAGGAGTTGACGTTCTGTCCCAGGAGAGTCACCTCGATGGTCCCCTGGGCTGCGACTGCCTCGACCTCGGCCAGGACGTCGCCGGGGCGGCGGTCGCGCTGCTTGCCGCGCAGGGAGGGCACGATGCAGAAGGTGCAGGTGTTGTTGCAGCCCACGGCGATGGACACCCAGGCGGCGTAGGCGGACTCGCGGCGGGTGGGCAGGGTGGAGGGGAAGACCTTGAGGGACTCCTCGAGCTCGACGGCGGCCGCCGAGTTGTGCCGGGCGCGCTCGAGCAGGGCGGGCAGGACGTCGAGGTTGTGGGTGCCGAAGACGACGTCGACCCAGGGGGCCCGCTCGACGATCCCCTCCCCCATCTGCTGGGCCAGGCAACCGGCCACGGCGATCTGCATGCCGGGGCGCTCGCGCTTGACCGCGGCGAGCTGGCCCAGGTTGCCGAAGAGCCGGGTGGCGGCGTTCTCGCGCACGGAGCAGGTGTTGATGATGACGACGTCGGCCCCGCCGTCACCGGCGTCGGTGGCGCGGGCGGACGCCTCGGGCACGTCCTCGACGCGCAAGTAGCCGGCCCCTTCCAGCAGGCCCGCCATGCGCTCGGAGTCGTGGACGTTCATCTGGCAGCCGAGCGTGCGCACGTGGTAAGTGCGCGGCAGGGCGCCGCGGGCGTCAAGAGCGGGGGCGGTGGTGGCGAGCGTGGTCATCGCCGAGCAGTGTAGGTGGCGGTGGGGCCCTGCCCCAGCCCTGACGGACCGTCGTGACCAGATGCACGCCGGGGCGGGGCCACGAGCCCTGATGAGCAGCGGAGGGGCCCGCCTCAGGACTTCTTGCGCGAGGCGATCTTGGCGTCGTTGCGGGTTGCCTGGGCGAAGGCCGCACCAGGAGCCGCCACGGAGCCGAAGGAGGCCAGGTCGCGGCGGAAGATGACGGCGGCGAACCAGTCCATCATGATGCGCACCTTCCGGTTGAGGGTGGGCATCGCGTAGACGTGGTAACCGCGGTGAGCGGTCCAGGCCGTGAAGCCGCGCAGGTTCTGACCCATGATGCGGGCCACGCCCTTGCCGATGCCCAGGGAGGCCACGGTGCCCAGGTTCTCGTGGGCGTAGACGGCCAGCTGCGGTACGCCCTGCCCACTTGGTCCGTCACCCTCGGCCCGCCCGGTCAGGGTGGCCACGAGGTTGTCGGCGAGAATGGCGGCCTGGCGCACGGCGTGCTGGGCGGTGGGGGCGCAGGTGGCCTGCGGGTCCTCGCTGGTGAGGTCGGGGACGGCGGCACAGTCGCCGGCGGCCCAGGCCCCGGGGACGACTTCGCCGTCGCGGGCCACCTGAAGGGTGGGCAGAGTGGTGACGCGGCCACGCGCCTCGACGGGCAGGTCGGACTCGCTCAGGACGGGGGCGGCCTTAACGCCGGCGGTCCACACGATGGTGTCGGCATCGAACTCAGTGCCGTCGGACAGGACGACGTGCCCGTCGACGCAGGAGTTGAGGAAGGTGTTGAGTCGCACGTCGATGCCGCGCTCGCGCAGCTGCTCCAGGCCATAGCCGGAGAGCTCCTCGGTCAGCTCGGGCAGGATGCGGCGCGAGCCCTCCACGAGGATGAAACGCACGTCATCCTGCTCCACGGAGTCGACGGTGGCGACCAGCGCCCGGGCCATGTCCTCGAGTTCGGCGATGGCCTCGACCCCGGCGAAGCCGCCGCCGACGAAGACGAAGGTGAGCAGCCGGCGTCGGAGCTCGGCGTCCCAGGTGGAGGCGGCGTCCTCGACGCGGGACAGGACACGGTTGCGCAGGGCCAGGGCCTCCTCGACCTGCTTGAAGCCGAGGGCCTGCTCGGCCAGCCCCGGGATCGGCAGGGTCCGGGCCTCGGCACCCAGGGCCAGGACGAGGTGGTCGTAGCCGATCTGGTAGGGCTTGCCCTCCTCCTGGGTGGACCCCGGCACCGGCGGAGCGATGGTCACGGTGCGTGAGGCGTGGTCGATGCCGGCGATGGAGCCGGTGATGATCGTGCACCCGGCCAGGGACCGCCGGTGGGAGGCGATAACGTGGCGCGGCTGGATGGATCCGGCGGCGACCTCGGGCAGGAAGGGCTGGTAGGTCATGTAGGGACGTGGGTCGACGATGGCGATCTCGACCCGGTCGGTTCCCAGCCTCGCCCGCAGGGCCCGGGCGGTACAGAACCCGACATACCCTCCGCCGGCGATGACGACACGCGGCGGACGGGGTCTGCCGCCGGGCGCAGAGGCGGCGAGGACGCCGGGACGGGTCGGACGGACGGCCAGGGCGAGTGCAGCGCCGGCAGCAAGAAGGCCGGCAGTGGACAGCGCAACGGTGGTGCGGCGGCTCATGCGCACAATCTAAGGGCACCCTTAGTCCAAAATCATGCTGGGACCTTCTTCCCAGACATGTTTCCTGTCACAGTGCGAGTGCTCACGCGACGAAGGCCCCCGTTCACCGATCGCCCGCCACCGCCGTCCACTGCTCCAGCGCCAGGGCAGCCGCCCCGCGCGCCCACTCGTCGAACTCGAAGGGACGCAGCAGGACCGGCACCGGCGCCGCGGCCCAGTGCCGCAGGCCCCGCACCTCCTTCTCAAAGGTCTCGCGGTAAGCCTCCACCACGGCGATCCCCTCCCCGGAGACGACGACGAGCTCGGGGTCGACGTAGGCGATGAGGGTCCCGACGACCCTTCCGACGGCCAGCGCCGCACGCCGCAAGACCTCGTCGACGCCGCTGTTACGACGCATTCCAGGACTCAGGAGCAGCTCGAGGCTCAGGTCCTGAGCCTCGCGCCCCAGGTGCTCAGCGGCCGCCCGAAGGATCCCGGAGGTCGAGGCGAGGGCCCGGGCGCACCCCGGGTGCCCGATCTCGCAACTCGGTCCCGAGAGGTCTACCGGGAGGTGTCCGACGCTGCCGGCCGCTCCCTGAGCACCGGAGACGACCTCACCGGCCACCACAACACCGCAGCCAATCCCGGCACCGAGGGTGACCAGGGCGAAGGGGTCCTTCCCGCGGCCGGCTCCGAACCAGGCCTCGGCGTAGGCGAAGGCGCGCACGTCGTTGGCCACCGCACAGGGCAGCCCGGTGGCCTCGGTGACCATGGCGGCCAGGGATACATCACGCCACCCCAGGAAGCTGGCCACCGCCACGGTCCGCCTCCCGACAACGGCCGCCCCCAGGGAGATCCCGATCGCATCCGGCCGTCGGCCGCTGCGCTCGGCCAGCCGTGCCACCACCGAGGCGATGAGGGCGGTCACGGAGCCGGCGTCGGTCTCGGTCAGTGGCAGGGAGTCACCGATGAGGACCTCACCCAGCGGATCGGTCAGGACGACGTAGAGGCGGTCTGCAGTGAGCTTGATCCCCGCAACGGTGGCACTGTTCGAGGCGACGGCCAGGAGGCGGGTGGGCCGCCCCGGCCCTCCCACCTCCACCGGCGGCCGCTCCTCGATGAGACCGGACTCGATGAGAGGGCGCACCGTACGCGTCGTCGTCGCCGCGGACAGCCCCAGACGCTCCCCGAGGTCGCCGCGACTCATGGTGCCGGCGGAGATCAGGGCGAGCAGCACCCTGGCACCGAGGCTGCGTTCACCACCATTCATCGCCGACTCCTGCTCCCGCCATCACCATCTACCGGATGAGCCACACGGCCCATGACCTGGGACGACGCGCATCGCCGCCCACTTTGTACCGACACTGTAGAGCAAACCCTTGCGAAATCTGGCGTCATCAATTATTTTCATCTTACAAGGAATCGCTTCTGGTTCTCGCCCCCCTCCCCCGGAAGGACGACGATGACCCTCCATCTGCGCCGAACCGACACCTCCGTAGTCCTCGACCTGCCCGACGACCGCTTCCCCGTGGTGCGCCACTGGGGCCCCGACCTGGGTGACGTCAGCGGAGACGACCTGGCCGACGCGGCCCTGGCCGCGGCAACCTCCCTGGGCACCAACACCGCCTGGATCACCAACGACCTGCCGATCCTTCCCCTGGCGCACCTGGGTTGGAACTCACGTCCCGCCGTGGCACTCTCACGCACCGACGGCTCGGCCTTCTCACCCCATCCCACCGCCTTCACCCACGAGGAGAGCTCCGAGGACACTCCGGCCGGCACCGCCCTCATCGTGCGCTCCAGCGGAACCGACACCGTCCACGAGCTCACCCTGGGTACCGAGCTGCGCCTGGAGCCCTGTGGCCTGGTACGCCTGCGCGCCTGGGTCCACGACGAGCGCCCCAAGTCCGACGGCAAGCAGGGAGCCGACCTCGTCGTCGGCGAGCTCACCCCGGTGCTGCCCGTGCCCGACAGCGCCGACGAACTGCTTGACACCACCGGCCACCACGTCCAGGAGCGCAGGCTCGTGCGCACACCCTTCACCCCGGGCACCCGCCTGCGCGAGTCCTGGGAGGGGCGCCCGGGGCACG
>ERZ773075.598-NODE-598-length-26390-cov-112.384_pt1 | contig 26390 bp, 20 predicted proteins | sample MGYA00580614_ERZ773075 | MGnify/ENA primary metagenome ERZ773075 (study PRJEB29015, sample SAMEA2738021) | human oral metagenome | biome: human oral; feature: human-associated habitat; material: dental | place: China | collected 2043 ...
TGCCGGGCGCCACAAGAACCGCTTCGACATTCGTTTCCGCGCCCCCGTCTCCTGTACGATCCGACGCCGTCCGGTCAGGACCCTGGTCCTTGACACCTGAGCGGTTCATCCGAGTACGAGCATTCGCCTCGCGCCGAGCCCCGCGGCAGCCCCGGCCAGCGGTGTTCCACTCCCCATCTCGCGCGGCTGGTGGCGAGCGATGATGCACCCGAGCCCACCTGAGTGCAGGACTCAGGTGGGCTCGGGTGCATCTCCCTATGAGAGGTGGGAACCGGTGGCCGGCATCAGGCGCGGCGACGGCTCACCAGCAGGGCGCCTCCCATGACGGCGAATACGGCGACCGCCAACGGCAGAGCGATCCTGACACCGGTGCTGGCCAGAGGGCTTCCAGAGGGATCCTCAGGCTTCGCAGGATCACCGGGCACGGCCGGCGGAGTATCACTTGGCGAGGAGGGGTCACCAGGTGTGGCAGGGTCGCTCGGGTCCGGGGAGTCGCTCGTGTCCGGAGACGGCGACTCACTGGGCGCCGGAGTCGGAGACTCGCTCGGGTCCGGAGTCTCACCAGGCGTCGGGGACTCGCTGGGAGTCGGTGAGGGCTCGGGCGTGGGAGTCGGCGAAGGCTCCGGCGTCGGGGACTCGCTGGGAGTCGGTGAGGGCTCGGGCGTGGGAGTCGGCGAAGGCTCCGGCGTCGGGGACTCGCTGGGAGTCGGCGTGGGCTCGGGCGTGGGAGACGGTGTGGGCTCCGGCGTCGGGGACTCGCTGGGAGTCGGCGTGGGCTCGGGCGTGGGAGTCGGCGTGGGCTCCGGCTCAGGGGTGTAGGCGTTCGTGAAGGTCACGAGCACCGCCTGCTCCTTCTCACTGATGGTCATCGTCTGGGAGGCGGGCGCCTCCAGGGTGTACCCCTTGACCGCGGCGGACTGTGCGTCCTCCTCGATGGTGCACTTGGTGCCCACGGGAAGCTCGGGTCCGGAGGCCACCGATCCGTCGGCCTTGACCTTCAGCGTGCCCTTCACGTTGTTGTCGCAGGTGTAGGAGAAGGCGAACTCATTGTCCACCGACTCGAGACCGGTGACGACCTTGGTCACCGAGAAGGTGCCCATGTCGCGGGCGTAGGTGTTGGTCATCGTCACCTGAGCCGTCTGGTCCTTAGCGATCGTCACGGTCTGCGCATCCGGGGCGGTCAGGGTGTAGCCGCCCTGAGCCGCCTTGGCGCCGTTCTCGGTCACGGTGCAGTTTGAACCGGCCTTGATCTTCTTGGACTTCTCCGAGGTCGCCGCCCCGGTCACCGTCAGAGTCCCCTCGGTGCCGTCGGTGCAGGTGTAGGAGAACTCGAAGGTCGAGCCACTGAAGTCACCGTCGCCGGCCAGGGCCTTGGTGACCGTGAAGTCACCCTCCTCCACGGCGACTGGGTCAACGGCGTTGCGCAACTTCACGGCCGTGGACTTCTGGTTCTCGATGGTCAGGGTGGAGGTGGCCTCGTCCCCCACCATGAAGACCGGGGTGCCCCAGACGACGCCGGCAGGATTGGTCGAGGCCGTCGTCGTGTCCTCGCTCAGAGTCAGCACCGTCCCAGCCGGGAAGGTGCCGTTGTACACGGCCTTCTCACCGACGGTGACAGTCATCGATGTGTCTCCACCGGTACGGTCCTGGTTGACGGTCCCCGGAGCCGTCCACCCCGGATAGGTGTCGGTGGTGGCGCCGCCGGGCAGGGTGTATTTGATGTTGACGTTGAAGGTGGTGCCGGCCGGCACCTTGGCGGTCTCGGTCCCGGTGAGGAGCTTGGTGACATCCAGTCCACCGAATCCTGGCTGCAGGTTGACGTCAATGGTGAAGGACTTGGAGTAGTACACCGAGTAGAAGTGCTCCAGATCGCTCCCTACCACGGAGACCTTGTTCGTGTACTCCACGCCGGCCTGAATGACGCCGTCGGCCGTTGACGGGGTGGAGGTGTAGTAGAGGAAGTAGTTGGTCTGCGGCGCAAAGGGACCGGTCACGGTGATGGTGGCGGTGCTGCCCTGGACGGTGACATCGAGGTCGAAGTCACCCTGACTGGTGTCCTGGTCGGCGCCGCTGGCATCCGTGACCTGACCGTAGAGGCGGTTCCGCCCCTCAGCGTTTCCGATCTTCAGCTTCCACTCGCTCTTAGCCGGAACGTAGGCCTGCCCAGGACCGAGCTGGTCGGAGAAGGTGATGGTCGATCGAGTCTTGCCGTCCACGACCAGCGACCCGCCCTTGTTCTCAAGGGACTCCTTGACCTGGTCAGGCCCGAAGGTCACCACCCAGTCCACCTTCTTGGAGGTGCTGGTGACATCGGAGCCCCACTTGCTCATCCACTGCGGCTTATATTCAAGTCCGACATTGTCAGCAATCTTGCCGCCGGGCACGGGCACCTCGATCTGCTTGCCGTTGGCATCGATCATCACGTTGGCCGAGTCAATGGCCGCGGAAGCCCGCACCAGGGCCGTTCCGTTGCCCTGCAGGCCGGTGAAGCCCTGGCCAAGGATGGTGTCGAGAGTGCTGTTGAAGGTGCAGGTGATGGTGCGGTCGTCCATCACGCACTCACCAATGGTGCGATCCGCGCCCTGGTGGGAGACCTTCATCGGCTCCGAGAGGTGCTCCCGGTTGCGGAGCTGCTCGGGCAGCTGGATCTGGAAGGAGTCGCCACTCTTGGCGTTGGCGTTGCGGGCATCCCAGGCGAACTTCAACTTGAGGATCTCATCGACCTTGACCGAGGTGTTGTCCGGGTCCTCGACGCCGTTGGCGCTGGAGGCCACGAGCGACAGGCCGGAGACGGCGATCGACGGATTGTTGGCGGCTCGGGCCTGCGTGGGCAGGACCGTCAGGAGCGTGGCAACGAGCACGACAAGTGCGACAAGAGCACCTACCGCGCGCCCGGGAGCACCAAGCACTCTGGGGATAGGGATGGCGGACACAGACAGCCTTTCGGAATATTTCTGAGATTTACCTGATGACCGACTGAACCTAACGTCGACAGCGGGCGCTCTCCAATGGCGCGGATCTCATCCGCAGTCACGAATCGGCGTCCGTTAGGTCTCCGACCAGCATGAACGTGCCACCGCAGCCGGCCCGCTAATCGCCATCACGGGCCCGAGCTCACCCAACCCCCACCACCCCCTCGGCATCGGGTGCACCGACATGCGGCTCCGCCGACTTGCGGCTTCCCACCCCCTGAGGAACGCCTTTTTCCCTACGACGTCACTTCTGGTCCCGGCACGCGATCTCCAAGGCATCACAATGGATACAAACGTCGCATCCACCGCTCAGTCAGGTAGTTGACTGAGATAATAGTTCCATGAGCCCCACGGTTCGGGTGGGCGAGATCGCCACCCTTGTCAGTAACCTCGTCGATCAGCTCACGCAGCGGTTGGCGGCCGACGACGCACCCGCACGCCTCGTCGTCGGACTCGTCGGGGCTCCCGGCTCGGGCAAGTCAACGATTGCCGAGCAGCTGGAGGCCGGACTCGAAGCAGCTGGCATCTTCGCCGGCCTCGTCCCCATGGACGGCTTCCACCTGTCCGACGCCGTCCTCAACGAGCTGGGGAGCCACGACCGCAAGGGCGCACCAGACACCTTCGACGTCGAGGGCTACCTGGCGACCCTGGACCGGGTGCGGGCCGACGGCGCCAAGCAGGTCCTCGTCCCGGTCTACCGGCGAGACCTGCACGAGCCGGTGGCGGCCGGGCGCATCGTGACCGGGCCGGGCGCCGTCATCACCGAGGGCAACTACCTGGCCCTTGAGACACGCGGCTGGGGCGCGGTACGCGAACGGATCGACCTGCTCATCCATATCGACGTACCCGAGGAGGTGCTCGTTCCCCGGCTCATCAACCGGCACGAGGACTTCGGCAAGAACGCCCTCGACGCCGGCCACTGGGTGCGCACGGTGGACCTGCCCAACGCCCGCCTCATCGCCACGAGCGTCCACCGCTGCGACGAGGTGTGGCGCGAGCCCGAGGATGAGTCCAGCTCCGACGACGGCGCTGACGACGAACTCGAGTAGCGCCTCGGCGGCCCGCACCGGCGTCCGCGCAGCGGCAACCTTCTGGCACGCGATCACCGGCTCCCTGCTGGCCATGCACTGGCGCCTGCGCGGATTCCCGACCGGGGAGGACCCGCACGCCACCGTGCGCGAGCTGCGCCGGTGCACCAAGAGCCGAGGAACTGTCACCCACGAGCGACTGACAACGCCGCAAGGAGGGGAAGCAGCGGACGTGTGAGCCATGCGCTATTGCCAGCAATGCCGCGATTACTGGCAATCGCGGCAAGTCTGGCGTATAGTTGACGTGCCGCCGCGTTACGGCGCGGAGTGGAAGTAAGCGCCGGTGCACCCGTGTCGTCATGTGGGCCCGGCGTTCGCGCTACCTACGGGGGTTAATCTCCTCCACTCGCACGAGATCAGCGACAAATCCCCAGTAGCCACCAGTACTCAGATCGGCTAGATAGTCTCCCAGCACCCCAACCACCTGATCCGGAACCCACAGTCGCCTATCTTCATAGCCGAACTTATGAGACAAACGAAATCTTGGCGTCAACACCTTATTACGTTGAGCTAAGGAAATCGTGTTCTTATCCTTTTCATCTTGGCTTCGCTGTCTACGTTCAAGAACAAGTGAATGCACGTCAAAGTCGCCCTCGAGAAGCGTGCATAGATAATGCAGCGCCTGCTGTCTCGCGTGCTCCTGACCCTTTCCCGCAGGAATGGGCGAAACTGCGACAACAAGATGATTCGCACCATGTTCGCCGATAGTCTTACAGACCGCTCGCTTCGTTCGAGGAACATGATCTCTCCAGTGGAGTTTCCCACCTTGGCGCACATAGACAGATAACGCATCCGCAAGATCAGATTGACCTTCATCAGTAATGTATGCGCCTAACAAGTACACCGGATCAGGAACGCCAGAACGGCGAACACTTTCATCCCCGTAGGCAACGCGGCCCACTCACAATCCTCTCCATATTTATTCAAATCTCCGAACGTTTCCAACTCACAGCATGCAGGAGACGCAGCCCTCGACCTCGGTACCGGTCAGGGCGGCCTGACGCAGGCGGATGTAGTAGAGGGTCTTGATGCCCTTGCGCCAGGCGTAGATCTGGGCGCGGTTGACGTCGCGGGTGGTGGCCGTGTCCGGGAAGAACAGGGTGAGGCTCAGACCCTGGTCCACGTGCTGGGTGGCCGCGGCGTAGGTGTCGATGATCTTCTCGGGGCCGATCTCGTAGGCGTCCTGGTAGTACTCCAGGTTGTCATTCGTCATGAAGGGCGCCGGGTAGTAGACGCGGCCGATCTTGCCCTCCTTGCGGATCTCCACCTTGGCCACGATCGGGTGGATCGAGGAGGTGGAGTTGTTGATGTAGGAGATCGAGCCAGTGGGCGGCACGGCCTGCAGGTTGCGGTTGTACAGACCGCCCTCCTTGACCTTGGCGGCCAGCTCGGCCCAGTCCTCACGGGTGGGCACATGCGCGCTGGAGGCCGCGAAGATCTCCTTGACGCGCTCGGTGACCGGCACGAAGTCCTGGGTCACGTACTTCTCGAAGAACTCGCCGCTGGCGTAGGTCGAGTCCTCGAAGCCCACGAAGCTCTCCCCGCGCTCCACGGCCAACTCGTTCGACGCCGTCAGGGCGGCGAACAGGACGCTGGCGAAGTAGACGTTGGTGAAGTCCAGGCCCTCCTCGGAGCCGTAGTGGATGCGCTCGCGCGCCAGGAAGCCGTGGAGGTTCATCTGCCCCAGACCAATGGCGTGCGACTCGTGGTTGCCGCGGTCGATGGAGGGAACGCTGGGCAGGTGGGTCTGGTCGCTGACAGCGGTCAGGCCGCGCACGGCGGTGCGGATCGTGCGGGCGAAGTCCGGGGAGTCCATCGTCTTGGCGATGTTGAGGCTGCCCAGGTTGCAGGAGATGTCCTTGCCCACGTGGGCGAAGGTGAGGTCCTCGTTGAGCTCGCTGGGCTCGGAGACCTGGAGGATCTCGGAGCACAGGTTGGACATGACGACCTTGCCCTTGATGGGGTTGGCCCTGTTGACCGTGTCCTCGAACATGACGTACGGGTAGCCGGACTCGAACTGGATCTCTGCCAGGGTCTGGAAGAAGGTGCGGGCGTTGATCTTCTTCTTCTTGATGCGCCCGTCGTCCACCATCTCGCGGTACTTCTCGGTGACGTTGATGTCCGCGAACGGCATGCCGTAGACGCGCTCGACGTCGTAGGGGCTGAAGAGGTACATGTCCTCGTTGTTGCGGGCCAGCTCGAAGGTGATGTCCGGGATGACGACGCCCAGTGAGAGGGTCTTGATGCGGATCTTCTCGTCGGCGTTCTCACGCTTGGTGTCCAGGAACCGCATGATGTCGGGGTGGTGGGCGTGCAGGTACACGGCCCCCGCACCCTGGCGGGCCCCGAGCTGGTTGGCGTAGGAGAAGGAGTCCTCCAGCAGCTTCATGACGGGGATGACGCCGCTGGACTGGTTCTCGATGCGCTTGATGGGCGCACCCATCTCACGCAGGTTGCTCAGCAGGAGGGCCACTCCCCCACCACGCTTGGACAGTTGGAGGGCGGAGTTGATACCGCGGGCGATCGACTCCATGTTGTCCTCGATGCGCACCAGGAAGCAGGAGACGGGCTCACCGCGCTGAGCCTTGCCCTCGTTGAGGAAGGTGGGGGTGGCCGGCTGGAAGCGGCCGGACATCATCTCGTCGATGAGGTCGAGGGCCAGCTGCTCGTCGCCGTCGGCCAGGGTGAGGGCCACCATGGTGACGCGGTCCTCGAAGCGCTCCAGGTAGCGCTTCCCGTCGAAGGTCTTGAGCGTGTAGGACGTGTAGTACTTGAAGGCGCCCAGGAAGGTCTCGAAGCGGAACTTGTGGGCGTAGGCGGCCTTGAAGGCGGTCTTGACGAACTCCGGGGAGTACTTGTCCAGGATGTGGCCCTCGTAGTAGCCCTCCTCGACCAGGTACTCGAGCTTCTCCTCCAGGTCGTGGAAGAAGACCGTGTTCTGGTTGACGTGCTGAAGGAAGTACTGCCGAGCCGCCTCATGGTCGGCGTCGAACTGGATCTTGCCGTTCGCGTCGTAGAGGTTCAGCTTCGCGTTGAGCGCGTGGTAGTCCAGATCCGGGGAGGACACGGTCTCTGAGCCGGTGTCCGTCAGCGTGTCTGCCAAAAGTCTTCCAATCCTTCTTTGACGCGTGCGACGTCCGTGGGGGTGCCGAGCAGCTCGTAGCGGTACAGGAACGGCACCCCCAGCTTGCCGGCGATGATGTCACCCGCCAGGCAGTAGGCCCGGCCGAAGTTGGTGTTGCCCGAGGCGATGACGCCCCGGCACAGGGCCCGGTTGTCCGGGTTGTTGAGGAAGGCGATGACCTGCTTGGGCACCGCCCCCTTGACGGAGCCGCCGCCATAGGTGGGCACGACGAGAACGTACTCCTCGTCCACGGTCAGCGGCGGGTCCGTGCGCCTCAGGGGTATGCGCGCCGTCGGGAAGCCGAGCTTGCCGACGAATCGGTGCGTGTTCTCCGAGGTGGAGGAGAAGTAGACCAGCAGGGGCCTGCTGCTCACGGCACGCCCCGCGGCCTCAGACCGCGACGGACTCGATGGCGAGCGCGAGAGTCTTGATCTTGTCCGGACGGAAGCCGGACCAGTGGTCCTCACCGGCAACGACGACGGGAGCCTGGGCGTACCCCAGGGACTTGACCTGCTCGAGGGCCTGAGCGTCCAGGGAGATGTCCACCGTCTCGTAGGACAGACCGGCCTTGTCCATGGCACGGTAGGTGGCCGTGCACTGGACGCAGTTGGGCTTGCTGTAGATGGTGATCGCCATGGCCGTCTCTTCCTCAGGGTCCGGTGGCGGTGACTGCGGCTCATCCCTTGGCAGGGACTGCGCCGGCGGCACCACACGCTTGTCATTCACGGGAGGCCAGAACGGCCCCGCGGAGCAAGACACTACCCCTTGGGGTAGCCCGGGTCCACCACCCCAAGATGCTGTGTCTGACGTGGTCCTGTGCACACCACCCCTCCCTTCTGTGGAAAACATTCACCAGACTGTGGACGGCAGGTGGAGACAGTTCGCAGGCGCCCCGCCGACAGCCCTCAGGGCCACCTCCACGATCCGCAGAACGATGGTCTTACACGGGTGTGACATCTATTCGGGCGCCTTAACCACAGGGAGGACCGGCCCACGACGACACACTGCCCCCAGCCCTGGGGACGAAGACGAGAAATTCACCTCTGCTCACGTGCAAGTCCGGCGTGTCGCCACTCCCAGTAAACATCCGGCAGGCGGTCGGAACCCGAAGGTAGTTGAAGATGATTGTTCTGGCTGCCACCTCTCGCCTATACCGCGCTGCAGGGAGAGGGAACCCCGCGGAGGAGCTAAGGGTATGCAGTCTCACATCAGGCAAGAGGTCCCCGCTCTAGCATTTTTTGCATAGGTCGATTTATCGTTACTGTATCGTAATGATACGGTTCCCGACCCATCTCTCCCCAAGGACTCCTCATCATGCAGCAGGTGTTGCAAGAACTACCACTGACGTTGGCCTATATCGGTGCCGACCTGATCGCCATCACGCTCCTGGTTGGGGCGCTCTACATCCCGCGCCACGGGCGCCGCGACCTCGTGGCCGCCTACATCGGCGTCAACGTGGGCGTCCTGGCCGTCACCCTGCTGCTGTCAACGAGTGACAACGTCGGCGCTGGACTGGGGCTGGGGCTCTTCGGCGTCCTGTCCATCATCCGCCTGCGCTCCTCCTCCCTGGCCCAGGGAGAGGTGGCCTACTTCTTCGCAGCCCTGGCCCTGGGCCTGCTCGGCGGCATCAAGACCCACCTCATCATCGTCGCCATCCTCATGGCCCTCATCCTCGCCTCCCTGTGGGTCGGCGACCACCCGGCGCTCATGCGCCGCAACCGCAATCAGACGGTCACCCTCGACCGGGCCATCAGCAACGAGAGCGAGCTCATCACCGAGCTCGAGAACCTGTTGGGAGCCCAGGTGCGCAGCGTTGACCTCAAGAGTCTGGACCTGGTCAACGACACCACCATCGTCGAGGTCCACTACCGGATGAGTCGCCGGCCTCGCACGGCGCCGCCGGCCACTCATCCGGAGGCCACCTCCGCCCCGCAGGCCTCGACCCCGCATCCGGAGAGCGCACAGGGTCCCCACCTGATCCAGGAGGTCCCCCCTCAGGCTCCCGCCCCGGTCCAGCCCACCAGGCAGCAGGTCTGGCCCGACGCCCCCACGACTGACAGCGCCGCAACAGCGGCCACCGCCCCGCCCCGGTACGACTGGATCACCGGGAACCGGAGTCAGCACGCCTCCCCGCAGCACACCCAGTCAACCGCCCCGCCCATGGTGCACCCCCGCTACAACTGAGCGCCCGGTCCACCACCTCGGCGACGGCGTCACTGCCGCGCACCCCATCGCCGTCACCCCCTCAGGCAGCACCGGCCTCTCGCCTCAACCTCGCGACTCCCGATCCCGGAAAGGACTTCACCGTGCCTAACACCGAAGGCATTGAGACGATCACCCTCGCCGAGCTCAACTCCGAGGCGAGCCTCCTGACCCGCATGGACCGCAAGTACCTGGTGCCCCCTGGCGACACCCAGGACGTCGTCGACTACCTGGCCCCGCGAGCGCAGGTCCTCCAGATCGACAGCCTGCGCCACTTCCGCTACGCCTCGACCTACTTCGACACCCCGGGGCTGGACGCCTACTTCCTGGCCGCCCACAAGCGCCGACGGCGCTACAAGATCCGCACCCGCACCTACCTGGACTCCGGACTGTGCTTCCTGGAGGTCAAGACCAACGGTTCGCGCGAGTCCACGGTCAAGGACCGCTTCAAGTACGACCCCGACGATGCCGACCGCATCACGCCCGACGGCCGCCTCTTCGTCATCGAGCGCCTGGTGGAGTCCTCCACCTGCTGCCTGGACGAGGCGAGCAGGATCGCCGAGGCCCTCGTCCCGGTCATGGACTCCACCTACAGCCGCACCACTCTGCACCTGCCCCACGACGAGGCCCGCGCCACCTTCGACACCAAGCTGACCTGGGACCTGTTCGACCCCGACGGACGCCGCCTCAAGACAGGCGTCTCGGTGGGTCACCTCAATGTCGTCGAGACGAAGAACCCCTCCACGGCCTCCCCGACGGACCGGCTCCTGTGGAGACAGGGCCACCGACCCGCCCGTATCTCGAAGTACGCCACCGGGATGGCGCTGTTGTACGCGAACCTGCCCACCAACCGGTGGCACCGCACCATCATGCGGGACCTGGGGCGCTACCGGCGTCAGGTCCCACTGCGCCAGGTGGCGGCCTGAGCATCCGAGCATCACGGGATCGGGCCGCCGACCGGCATCGGCACCACGGCGGTTGCCGGCGCCCGCTGACGCTCAGCCACCATCCCACCTCATCATCAGCGCCTCCGGGAGTCACGGGCACTGCCCGCCCTGGAGGCGCTGTTCACTGCTTCACACCGACGGCGGAGCAAGTCATGCCTCCCCCATGACCCTTTCACAGCCCGCTCATGGAATGCGCTCCTTGACTGTTACTCACCGGACGGAGCCGCACGGCACCGCGGCGCGCTGAGAGCACGCCTCCACTGCCCGCCCCGCAGCCAGGCCCCGACACCGGTCCGAATGACCCGACAGGAGCCTCCCGATGAGCCTGACCACCCTGACCTACATCGCCGCCGACCTGATCGCCCTCGCCGTCCTGGTCGGGGCGCTCTATGCCCCACGTCACTCCCGCAAGGACCTCATGGCCGCCTACATCGGCGTCAACGTGGGCGTCCTGGCCGTCACCCTGCTGCTGTCGACGGCAAGCGTCGCGGCCGGCCTGGGCCTGGGGCTCTTCGGCGTCCTGTCCATCATCCGCCTGCGCTCCACCGAGCTGGCCCAGCACGAGGTCGCCTACTTCTTCGCAGCCCTGGCCCTGGGCCTGCTCGGCGGGATCCAGACCGCGCCGATCGGGATGGTGGCAGCCCTCATGGGCACCGTCGTCGCGGCCCTGTGGATCGGGGACCACCCCGCGCTCATGCGCCGCAGCCGTCACCAGGTGATTGTCCTCGACCACGCCATCACCAACGAGACCACCCTCATCGCCCACCTGGAGCACACCCTGGGCGGGCAGGTCCGCTCGGTGGAGGTCCAGCGCCTCGACCTGGTCAACGACACCACCGTCGTCGACGTCCGCTTCCGGGTGCCCCGCCAGACCCCCGCCGAGCTCGAGCCCGACACCGCTGAGGTCTCCCAGCTCTCCAACGACGACGTCCCCGCCATGGAACAGGTCGGCGCGCAGACCACCGAGCCGGTCAGTGCGCCCGCCGCCCCGACCGCCCAGTCCTGGGCCGGCACCCGCCTGAGCACCGTTCAGACCGGCTCTCACGCCGTCCGGGCCGACACCCAGCCCCTCACCATCACGCCGGCCGCCCAGTACGTCACCCGCTCCACCGCGCAGTCGGCCGCCCGGTCCGACGATCAACCGGTCGGCGAGACGGCCACCCGCGCCGTCATGGCCACGCGCTGACACCGGCTCACGGCGATCGACAGAACCGAAAGGACCGCGATGACGATCTCTCCCGCGACCTCCACCACTTCCATGACGACCTTCCCCGCGAACCAGGGCGCTGCGGCGTCGGCGGCCCTGAGTACGGAGCACCTGGCCGCGACCACGCTCGCGGAGCTCAACAGCGCCGCCGGCCTGCTCACCCGCGTGGACCGCAAGTACCTGGTACCCGCCTCCTGCGCCCAGGAGCTCGTGGACGGGCTCGCGCCCCACGCCCGGGCCCTGACCATTGACGGGCGACGCCGCTTCTCCTACGCCTCGACCTACTTCGACACCCCAGCGCTGGAGGCCTTCATGCTCACGGCCCGCAAGCGGCGTCGGCGCTTCAAGGTGCGCACCCGCACCTACCTGGACTCCGGCCTGTGCTTCCTGGAGGTCAAGACCCGCGGCGCGCGCGGCACCACCGTCAAGCGGCGCATGGGTTACCACGCCGACGACGCCTCCCGCCTCACCGGTCCGGGACGAGCCTTCGTGGCGGCCTGCCTGGCGAGCACGGGGGTCACCGGCTCGACCGCGGCCCATGAGGTCGCCGCCGCGCTGAGGCCGGTGCTGGCCACCACCTACGAGCGCACCACCCTGCACCTGCCGCGCGCCGAGGCCCGGGCCACCATCGACACGGCGCTGACCTGGCAGCGCCTGGGACCGACGATATCCGCGGGGTGGTCCGCCGGGACCGTCGTCGCCGGAGCGGTTGCGAGCCCCTCGGCGCTGCGCCCGGCCGGCCTGGCCGCGGCCATCAACGCGGGCGAGCCGGTAGCGGTGGCGGATATCGCCGTCGTCGAGACGAAGAACCCGGCCACGCCCTCGCCTGCGGATCGGACCCTGTGGGATGCCGGATACCGTCCGGCCCGCATCTCGAAATACGCCACCGGGATGGCGCTGCTCCACCCCGAGCTGCCCGCCAACAGGTGGTACCGGACTCTGACCCACGAGCTCGCCTGCCTGTTCGGCACGGACCGCTCCAGCCTGGAGGGCATGAGCGCCGCCTGAGCACCGCCGATACCACTGACCGACCACTGATCCGCCACCGGACCCGACAAGAAGAGACACAGGAACCATGAAGACCACCACGACGATGACGACCAAGCCCTTCCACCGACTCCGCCGTCGTGCGACCGGAGCCGTCGCGGTCCTGGCCGCGCTCGCCCTGGCGGCCGGCTGCTCGACCTCCTCGGCCTCCGGCAAGGCCAGTGCCTCCAGCTCGAGCGGCTCGGACACGACGTGGACGACGATCTCCTCATCGGTGGCCACGGCGTCGACCGGCGCGAGCGTCTTCGACATCCTGGGGGCCAACGCCTCAGTGGAGGACGTCTCGAGCTCTGCGGACGACGCCGGAACCACGGACACGTCGTCGGCCACCACAATCACGCTGTCGGGCTCCTCGGCCTCGGCCAGCGGGTCGGCGTCGGGCAACGTGAAGGTCGACGGGGGGACCGTCACCATCAGCAGCGGCGGCACCTACGTCATCTCCGGCGAGCTCACGGACGGACGGATCGTCGTCAACGCCCCCAAGGCCGACGTGCGCCTGGTTCTCAGCGGCGCGAGCATCACGAGCTCGGACGGGCCGGCCATCGACATCCAGGACGCCGGCAACGCGATCGTGGTCCTGGCCAAGGACTCCAAGAACACGCTGACCGACGGCGCGAGCTACGCCTCGGGGCAGGAGGCCACCGCGGCCCTGTTCTCCTCCGACACGCTCACCGTCACCGGGACCGGCCAATTGGACGTGACCGGCTCCTACAAGGACGGCATCTCCTCCAAGAACGGCCTCATCATCACCGGGAACGCCACGATCAACGTCAAGGCCGCCGACGACGGCCTGCGCGGCAAGGACTACCTGGTGGTCGAGTCTGGGACGCTGACGGTCGAGGCCGGCGGCGACGGCCTGAAGTCCAGTGAGGGCGACGACGAGACGAAGGGCTTCATCTCCCTGGGCAAGGCGAGCATCACCCTGACCTCCTCCGACGACGCGATCGCCGCGACCACAGACGTCACCGTCAAGGACACCACCCTGACGATCACGGCCGGCGGCGGGCAGGCCAACGCCACCGTTGAGGAGCAGGCCCCGCCCGGGCAGGAGTCCACCGCGGACTCCACGACGCCCTCGCCCAAGGGCATCAACGCCGGGGTGAGCTACACGCAGGACTCCGGGACGATCACCGTCAACGCGGCCGACGAGGGGCTGCAGGCGCCGTTCATCAACGTGGCCGGCGGGGAGCTGTCCATCGCGGCCGGCGACGACGGCATCAACGCCTCCAACGGCGACCACGTCATCGAGGGGCACGAGAACGCCGACTCCGAGTCCGACGACGGCTCGGTGCTCACGATCAGCGGCGGCGAGGTGGAGGTCTCCTACGCCTCCTCCGACGGCATCGATTCCAACGGCTCGGCCTACGTCAAGGGTGGGATCGTCGTGGTCTCGGGGCAGGCCGGCGAGATGGATGGGTCAGTGGACGCCAACGGTGAGAGCCAGCTCGTGGGGGTGACGGGGTCGCCGTCGGTGACCGCTGGCGACACGCTCACCGTCACCGACTCCTCCGGATCGCAGGTGGCCTCGGTCAAGGTCGACTTCACGGCCGCGGCCATCACGGTGCTGGGGCTCACCGAGGGCCAGGAGTACACGGTGGCGACGTCGTCCGGCGGCTCGGCCACGGGAACGGCCTCAGCGCTGTCCGCCGGCATGGGCGGCCCCATGGATGGTGGGCCCGGGGGTCAGGGCGGTCAGCCCGGCGGCGGCGGCCAGCCGCCCAACGGTCAGCAGCCCGGTAACCAGAGCAACCAGAACGGTCAGTCGAGCAGCCAGTCCAGCACCGGCCAGAGCAGCTGAGCAGGCCGAGGACGAAGGGGTGGGGGCCGCAGCGTCGTGCGCTGCGGCCCCCACCGTCACGTGAGCGGTAGATTTCCGTTACTGAGCCTGGCCAGGGTTCGGCGGCGGCGGAACCGGAGGCATCTGCTGCGCCTGCTGCTGCGGGAACTGCTCGGAGTAGCCGGGCTGTCCCTGCTGCAGCTGAGCCGGCTGCTGGCCCTGCTGGACCTGCGGCTGCTGCATCGCCTGCTGCTGCATACCCTGCTGGAACTGTGCCTGCTGCATCTGGGCGAGCTGCATCTGCTGCATGGCAAGGGACTGCATCCGAAGGTCCTGAGCCTCACCGTGACGCATGGCCTCCCGGTCGGCGAACACACGGTTCTGCAGCTCGGTCTTGAAGGTATTGAGCTTGGCGTTATCGATCAGCGAGACCTCGATACCGAACGAGCCTCCAGCATGGTTCGTCACCACAAGAGCCGAGGAAAGCGCCGTCAGCCCGAAGACGATGCCCAGCGCGACCAGGATGATTCCCCCCAAGGGGCTGCTACCGATGTACGCCAGCCCAGCGATCAGGAAGATCACGGCCAGGATGGCACGACCAACCTTGAATCGAGTACTCGTTGACACCGCAGAAATCGAGTTGACGGGAACGGTGTTCTCATCGGTACCCACGGGAATAATACCCAGAAGAGTATTCGGCACCTTGTACACGAACCTCGAGCTCGAGCACATCATCTGCCCCTTGAGGTACGGGGCAACAAGGGAGACCAGGAACTGTTGACCGTAAACTGAGGTCTCGCCTGGCGCAAGCATGAAGTCTGTGACGTTCTCGGTGCCCACACTGGACGGGGCATCGGAAGAATAAGGCATGGTCATGATGTGGGTCGCATCCATAGGGGATAGTTAGGTGGAAGCCTACGTCTCCGTAAGCACTCCGTTATCTTCCTCGCATCATCACCGACCGTCAAGCCATTCTGCAGAAAGATCACGATCCGGCATCCGAAGGATCGAATTCCGACCAATACACAATCCCACCGAACGGTACTAAATCTCGCTTCCTATGGTGCAGATCTCGACCCATCGATTCCGCACAGATCAGCACTCCACGACATTGACGGCCAGGCCGCCGCGGGAGGTCTCCTTGTACTTGGCGAGCATGTCCTCGCCGGTCTGGCGCATCGTCTCAATGACGGTGTCGAGGCTGACGGCGTGCCGGCCCTCGCCCCACAGGGCCATGCGGGCGGCGTTGATGGCCTTGACCGCGGCCACCGCGTTGCGCTCGATGCAGGGGATCTGGACGAGTCCACCCACCGGGTCGCAGGTGAGCCCCAGGTTGTGCTCCATGGCGATCTCCGCGGCGTTCTCCACCTGGGCGGGCGTCCCGCCCAGGGCCTCGGCCAGGCCGGCGGCCGCCATCGAGGAGGCCGAGCCGACCTCCCCCTGGCAGCCCACCTCAGCCCCAGCGATCGAGGCATTGGTCTTGATGAGCCCGCCCACGGCCGTCGCCGCCAGCAGGAAGCGGCGGGCGCCGTCGTCGTCGGCCCCGGGGATGAAGCGCTCGTAGTAGGCCAGAACCGCCGGGACGATGCCGGCCGCACCGTTGGTGGGGGCGGTGACGACTCGGCGCCCGGCGGCGTTCTCCTCATTGACCGCGAGCGCGAACAGGTCCACCCAGTCCATACCGCGCAGCGGGTCGGCCATGGCGAAGGCGGCGGCCGGGCCGGTCGACTGGGTACGTAGCCGCTCGTGAAGGGCCTTGGCGCGCCGGCGCACCCCGAGCCCGCCGGGCAGGATGCCCTCGGCACTCATGCCGGCCTCGATGCAGGCGCGCATCGTGGCGCGCAGGCGGTCCAGGTAGGCCATGACCTCCTCGCGGCTGCGGGCGGAGAGCTCGTTAGCCAGGACGACCTCGGAGATGCCCAGGCCCTCACGCTCGCAAATCGCCAGCATCGCGGCCGACGTGGTGAAGGGGAAGGGCGCGGGAGTGGCGTGGGCCTGACTGGCGGAGGCGGTCGCCAGGGCCTGGATCGACGGCGATCCGGGAGCTCCGACGTCCTCCATGACGAAGCCGCCGCCCACGGAGTAGTAGGTGCGGCGCAGGATCTCGGCGCCGCTGGCGCAGTAGGCGGTCAGGGTCATGCCGTTGACGTGGTAGGGCAGGACCCGGCCGGGCAGGAAGTGGATGTCGGCGCCGGGACTGAAGGGGACGGGGCCGACGCCGTCGACCACCAGCTCACCTGCGGCCTCGACCTCCTTCATGAGGGACTCGCACACGACGGCGGGAACGGTCTCGGGCTCGTAGCCCGCCATTCCCATGACGGCGGCGCGGTCGGTGGCGTGCCCGCGGCCGGTGGCGCCGAGCGAGCCGTAGAGCTCGACGGTGATGCGGGTGGGCTGCGGCAGGCCGGCGCCGGGGACCTGTGAGTCGCACTCGCCGTCGGACGCCCCTGCGCCGCCTGGGCGGACCGCCTCGGCCAGGGCCCGGCTGAAGGCGCGGCCGGCCCGCATGGGGCCCACGGTGTGGGAGGAGGAGGGGCCGATGCCGATGCGCATGAGGTCGAAGACGCTCAGCGGGCGGGGCGCCTGCTCGACGTCGATCGCTCCGGCGAGGAGTGCGGCGGGCGTGGCTGAGTCCAGTGCCGTGGAGATGAGGGTGGTGTCGGGGGCGACGGCGGACAGCCCAGTGGTCGCGATGCCGGTCTCCGTCGTGGCCGCCGCGGTCGCCGAACCAGCCACGGAATCAGGGGCATCTGTCGAGGTGGAGAGGCTAGGGCGGGTCACGTCCCCCATGATGCACGGCCCGGCGCCCGGGACCCAACTCAGCGCCGGCCGCTCCGTCAGTCCGTCGGGCGCACCAGCCACCAGGCGGCGTAGGGCGGCACCGGCACGCGGCCGTCGCCTGCCCCGTCCAGCGAGGTGGAGCCGAAGGGGACCGTGTCGGTCAGGACGTCGGTGGCCCCCATGACCCCGAGCCGGGCGAGCTGGTCGGCGGCCACCGAGCGCCACTGCGGCGTCACGTTGTACACGCCCACGAAGCTGCCGCGCGGGTGGTCGCGGTAGGTCACCAGCAGCCCCGGGTCGTCGACGTCCTGGACCTGGGTGCGCACGGCGGCGTCGAGCTGGGGCAGGCTCGCACGTACCTGCGCCATCCTCGCCAGGTCGGTGAAGACGCGCCCCTCGACGGTGGAGCGGTCGTGCCGGTTGGCCATCCGGGCCTCGTCGAGGCGGGGCCGCCCGGCCCAGCGCGAGTCGGCCTCGTGACCGGGCTCGGTGTCCCAGTTGGGGTCGTTGGGCTGGGCGAGCTCGTCCCCGCTCCACAGGACGGGGATGCCGCCCCAGCCGTAGAGGATGGCGTGGGCCATGCGCAGGGCGTGGATCCGCTCCTCGCGCCAGGTCCACAGCGACTCCGCCCTGTGCTCGGGGGTCTCGTCGGTGATGCCCTCCCAGGCCTCGGCGGCGGCCTCGATCCCGATGAGTGAGGCGGCCGTCCCGGCGATGCGCCGGTCCCCGGTGGCCGGGTTGTGCTGGAAGACCAGGCCCGCGGCGTCGGAGGTGGGGTACTCGCCGCTGTACCAGTCCGCCAGGAAGGACCGGTGGTCGTAGCCGGACAGGCCCACGGCGGCCGCGTCGTCGTCGTCGATGGCCCAGCCGATGTCGTCGTGGCAGCGCAGGTAGGTGATCCAGGTGGCGGTGGACGGCTCGACCGGTAGGTTCTGGAGCGCCTCGACGGCCAGCGTCGTGTCGCGCGCGGCGAGCATGGACCAGATCTGGACCATGAGGGAGTTGTGGTAGGCCAGGTCGGAGACCTTGCCGGTGTACTTGCCCTGGCCGAGGTACTGGAGGAGCTCGGTGGGGGCGACGATCGCCTCGGCCTTGAGGTCGACGGCGGGGCAGGCGATGCGGGTCAGGGCACGCAGGACCTCGGTGATGGCGTGGACCTCGGGCTGGCCCTGGCAGTCGGTGCCCTTGCGCTTGATGGTGAAGGCGATGGCGTCCAGGCGCAGCACCTCGACGCCGCGGTTGGCCAGGTCCAGGACGATGCCGGCGAACTCGGCCATGACGTTGGGGTTGCGCCAGTTGAGGTCCCACTGGAAGGAGTTGAAGGTGGTCCACACCCAGCCGCCCACGCCGTCTTCCCAGGTGAAGTTGCCGGGGGCGAAGTCGGGGAAGACCTCCGGCAGGGTGCGCTCGTAGGCGTCGGGCTCGGTGCGGTCAGGGAAGATGAGGAAGTAGTCGCGATAGCGCTGCTCGCCGGCGCGCGCCCGCACCGCCCACTCGTGCTCGGCGGCCACGTGGTTGAGGACGAGGTCCACCACCAGGGAGATCCCCTCGGCGCGCAGCTCGCCGGCCAGGTGCTCGAGGTCGTCCATGGTGCCCAGGTCCGGGCGCACGGTGCGGTAGTCGGCCACCGCGTAGCCGCCGTCGGAGTCGCCGGGGCGCGGGGTGAGCAGGGGCATGAGGTGGAGGTAGGTGACGCCCAGCTCGCGCAGGTAGTCGATGCGATCCTCCACGCCGCGCAGGGTGCCGGCGAAGCGCTCGGTGTAGGCGGCGTAGCCGACGCGGCCGGGGTGCTGCGCCCAGGCGGGGTCGAGGGTGCGGGCCAGGTCCAGGCGGCGCAGCTCGTGCTCGCGCTCCGCGTAGGCCCGGGCGGCCATGGCCAGCAGGTTGAGGGCAGTGTCCTCGGCGGCCTCATCGTAGAGGGTGGTCAGTCCGTCGAGGAGGTCGGGGTACCAGGCCTCCGCGCGCGTGAGAAAGACGTCGCGCTCTGCGGCCTCCAACGGGTCCAGGACGTGGAAGACGATGTCATCGAGGGAGGCGGGGAGGGGAGTGATGGCGCTCATGGATCCATGGTCCCCGATTCGACGCCGCCGCGGTACTGATTTCCTCACCTCCCGCCGGCGGGGCGTTCTCAATCAGGCGGGGACATGTCATGCGTACGGGGACGGGAATTCCGTCCCCAACGGCGTCGAAAATTTCCAACCGCAGAGGCGGGCACGCCGTGGCCCCGCGAGCGTCAAGATCTCAGGACTCGACGGCGTCGTAGGACTCGCGGTGGGCCAGGATCTGGGCGGAATGAGTGTGGATCCAGGTGCGCAGCGCACCAATGGGGGCCTGAAGGCTGCGACCCAGGTCGGTCAGCTCGTAGTCGACGCGCGGCGGCACACCCGGCAGCTGGGTGCGAGTCACCAGGCCATCGCGCTCCATGGATCGCAACGTCTGGGTGAGGACCTTGGGCGTCACCCCGCCGACTCGCGAACGCAGCTCGCCGAAGCGGCTCGGCCCGTCCGCCAGCACCATCACCACCAGCGGGGTCCAGCGGTCGACGACGTGGCGCAGCACGGTGCGCGACGGGCAGGCGGGCGAGAGGATGTCGAAGTCGAAGACCGCGGCCTGAGCCCCATCACCGACTGGAACGGCACAGCATTGGGCGCTCTGCCGAGGAGCAGCTTCTTTCGATCCGTCTGTGGGTGGTTCCACCGCACCGTCCACGCCCACGGCGTCGGTACCGCGAGCAGAGCCGGTGCTGCCAGTGCTCCCCATACTGCTGGCACCACCTTGTGCTGTCTGTCGACGCTCAGTCATGAGCCCCCCAGCTCGTGACACAACACACTCCTTTAGTTACTTTGAGGTACTCAGTATCTCAATCATACCATCGAGTCATCACGAGGAACCGCCAGCCGGACCACTCGCCTCACACAGCACCCTACCCACCAGGAGGAAGTCATGAAGATCGCCGTCATCGGAGGAACCGGCATGGTCGGCTCGGCCACTGTCACCGAGGCCGCCGACCGCGGCCACGACGTCGTCTCCGCCTCACGCTCGGGCCGCCACGCCGAGGGCGCCGCGCAGGACGTCAGCCTCACCCTGGCCGACACCCGGGCCGTCGTCGACCTCGTCAACAGCTCTGACGCCACCGTCATCGCCGTCTCCGCAGGTCGCGGCGAGTCCGCCCAGCCCGTCATCGACGCCCACCGCGCCCTCATCGCGGCCGCTCCCACCGGCCGACTCATCATCGTTGGCGGCGCCGGCTCACTGCTCACCCCCGACGGCACCCGCCTGGTGGACAGCCCCGGGTTCCCCGAGGAGTACAAGGCCGAGGCCCTGGCCTTCTCCGAGGTCCTCGACCTCTACCGCGAGGCCGGCGGTGCTCTGAGCTGGACCCTGCTCTCCCCCGCCCCGGGATTCACCGACAGGCCCCGCACCGGCAGCTACGTCGAGGGCACGGATGAGCCCGTGGGCAGCGAGATCTCCGTGGCCGACTTCGCCGTTGCCCTGGTGGACGAGGCCGAGAAGGACACCCATCGCGGCCACCGCTGGACCATCGCCAACGTCTGAGTCCACGGCCACTCGCAGCACCCTTACCAAGCCGGACCGGTTCCATGCGACCGGCCCGGCTTGGCCGGTGCGCTCCGCACGGTGCAGGCTTGACCCATGACTGCCATCGCCCTGACCATCGCCGGCTCCGAGGCCTCGGGCGGCGCCGGCGCCCAGACCGACCTCAAGACCTTCCACACCCTCGGCGTCTACGGTTGCACGGCCCTGACCTGCATCGTCTCCATGGACCCCAAGGACGGGTGGAACCACCGCTTCGTGCCGGTGGACCCCGGTGTCATCGCCGACCAGATCGAGACCTGCGCCGCCGTCCACTCGCGCATCGACGCCGTCAAGATCGGCATGCTGGGCACGGCACCCACCATCGACGTCGTCGAGCAGGCCCTGGAGACCTACAGCTTCCCCACCGTGGTGCTCGACCCGGTCCTCATCTGCAAGGGCCAGGAGTTCGGGGGCGCCCTCGAGGTGGACAACGCCCTGCGCACCAAGATCCTGCCGCGCGCCACGATGACCACCCCGAACCTCTTCGAGGCCGCCACGCTGGCGGGCATGGAGGAGATTACGACGGTTGCCCAGCTCAAGGACGCCGCCAAGCGCATCCACGACCAGGGCGTCCCCAACGTCCTGGCCAAGGCCGGCCCGTCGCTGGGCACCGGTACTGCGCTGGACGTCTTCTACGACGGCACCACCCTGGAGGTCCTTGAGGTCGAGGCCGTGGGCACCGAGCGCGTCCACGGCGCCGGCTGCACCCTGGCCGCCGCCGTGACCGCCGAACTCGCCAAGGGCGCCGACCCGCTCAAGGCCGCCGTCACCGCCAAGGAGGTCGTCTCCTCCTCCATCAGGCACGGGCTGCGTGGCAACATGCCCTTCCTCTACGTCTACCAGGGCGAGTACCAGCCGGCCTGAGCGAACCGGGGCGCACACACATTCCAGTAGATAGATTACCTAGTAACTAGGTAGTCTATGTACCGTGGATACCTCAACAGCCCGTCTCCTGCGCGGATTCCTGGAACCCTGCCTGCTCTCGCTGCTGGCCGAGCACGCCGACTACGGCCTGTCCCTGGCTCAGCGGCTCGCCGCCGCCGGCCTGGACGAGGTTCCCGGCGGCACGCTCTACCCGGCCCTCATGCGCATGGAGAAGCGTGGTCTCGTCGCAGTCTCCTGGCGCCCCTCCACCTCCGGACCGGCCCGCAAGTACTACGAGCTGACCGACACCGGACGCACGGAGCTCGCCGCACGACGGACCGAGTGGCGGACCTTCTCCACAGCGGTCGGCACCCTCATCGAGGGCCGGAAGGTACGCACGGAGGCTCCCTCATGAGCCGATCCGAGGAAGCCAGCGGCCCGACGCCGAACGCGACAGCCGACTGGTACCGAGGCTTCGAGGCGGAACTCACCACTCGCGGCCTGCCGGCCTCCGAGGTCGTGCGCATGGTCACCTCGACCCGCGCCGAGGCGGAGGCGGCCGGCGTACAGCCCAAGGACCTGTACGGTCCGGCGGTCCTCTACGCCCGCGAGGTCGCCTCTGCCCTACGCGACTACCAGGCAACGGCGTCCGTCCCGGCCGGGCTCGCTACCGGCAACATCGACGACGTCGGTACGGCCGGCCTCACCGATGTCGTCGATCGGGACGACCCAGTCGGTACCGTCAGGCGGGAACCAGCCTCAGCCGACACCCCGATCAGCACAGCTCAGTCCAAGGGGCCCGTGGTGCTGCACCTGACGGACGTCTCCGCACGTCGCGGTCGCCGCACGGTCCTGTCCGGCATCAACCTCACGGTGCGCCAGGGCGAGGTCGTCGCCGTCGTCGGAGCCAACGGCGCCGGCAAGTCGACCCTGCTCCAGCTCTGCGCAGGTTTGCTGCGCGCGAGCGGCGGACACATCGAGAGAACACCGCGCTTCGGCTATGCGCCTCAGCTCGACTCCCTCGCGCCGCTACTGACGGTCGACGAGCACCTCCGGCTCTTCGGCGCGGCGCGCAGCATGCGCCGGCGCCGGTCGGTCTCGACAGGTCACCGGCTCCTGAACCGCCTGGGCTGGACCGCTAACGGAGGCCAGACCGCCGGAACGCTCTCAGGCGGGACCCAGCAGAAGCTCAACGTCGCCCTCGCCCAGCTCGACGCACCCGACCTGCTCCTGCTGGACGAGCCCTACCAGGGCCTGGACGCCCTGGCCTACGAGGACCTGTGGGCACTCATCTCGGCCTGGCGCGCCTCGGGCGCGGGCGTCCTGCTGGTCACCCACCTGCTGCGCGATGTCGACCTGGTCGACCGCGTCGTCGAGCTACCGGCCCCGCAGGACAGCGCCCGCCGGATGCCCCGATGGACATCCCGATCAACATGGCGGAAGGAACCCGCATGAGCACCCAGTCTCCTCAGTCACCCACGTCGCCGCCCGAGTTGCCTCACACCAAGGGCACCCGATCCCGGCCGACAGCGGCGACCACTGCCCTCGTTGCTCTCATCACCCTGCGCGAGCTCACCCGACGACGCGGCGCCCTCGCGCTGGCGACCCTCCTGCCGCTGACCTTCTACCTGGTGCGCCTGGAGACGCACTGGACCGCCATCCGGCTCCTGTCGATCGGGCTGGGATGGGCCGTGGCGACTCTGGCACTGTTCACGCAGGTCTCCTCCCGGTCGGTGGACCGCCGTCTCACCGTGAGCGGGGCGCCGCCGACAGTCCTGCTGCTGGGCCGCTACCTCGCCATCCTCAGCCTGGGGTGGGTCCTCAGTCTGCTCTACAGCGGCCTCGTCCTGACCACGATCGGCGATGAGCTCACCCACCCGGGCGCGGTACCGGTCATGCTGCTGCTGACGGCCACCGTGGCCACTCCCCTGGGCTCGCTGGCGGCCGCCCTGGTCCCGAGGGATCTGGAGGGCGCGCTCCTGCTGCTGTCGGTCATGGCGGTCCAGGTCCTCGTCGACCCTTCCGAGGGCTGGACCCGCATCCTGCCACTGTGGTCGACCCGGGAGCTGGCCAGCGTCGTCGTGGAGAACCTGGGGCCAGACGCCGGCGCCTACCTGCACCGTGGACTGGCACACGGCGCGGCCATGGCCCTCCTGCTGACGACGACGAGCTGGACAGTGAGCATCCTGCGCCTGCGCACGGTGCGCCTCCCGGCTCCCGACGGCGCCCGGCCGGCCTACTCGTAGGCGGGCTCGGGGGTGACGTCGCGCGCCATGTTGGCGAAGCGCGAGACGTGCCCCTGGAAGGCCACCGGGATGGTGCGTGTCTGCCCGTTGCGGTGCTTGGCCACGATGATGTCGGCCTCGCCGGGGCGCTCCTCGTTGTTGTAGTACTCCGGGCGGTGCAGCAGCACGATGATGTCCGCGTCCTGCTCCAGCGACCCGGACTCGCGCAGGTCGCTCATCTGGGGCTTGTTGCCGGTGCGCTGCTCAGGACCGCGGTTGAGCTGGGCGACGGCGATCACCGGGATCTCCAGCTCCTTGGCCAGCAGCTTGAGGGAGCGGGAGAACTCGGAGACCTCCTGCTGGCGCGACTCGACCCGCTTGCCCGAGCTCATGAGCTGGAGGTAGTCGATGACCATGAGCCCCAGGTTGTGCTGCTGCTTCATGCGCAGCGCCTTGGAGCGGATCTCCGGCATCGTGAGGTTGGGCGAGTCGTCGATGAACAGCGGCGCGTTGGAGACGGGGTTGTAGGCCACGGCGACGTCGGTCCAGTCCCGGTCCTCCATCTGGCGAGAACCGCGCAGCTTGTTCATGTCCACGCTGGACTCGGCGGCCAGGATGCGCATCATGAGCTCCATGCGCCCCATCTCCAGGGAGAAGTAGCAGCTGGTGATGCCGTGGTGGATCGAGGCCGAGCGGCAGAAGTCGACGGCGAGCGTGGACTTACCCATGGCGGGGCGCGCGGCCACGATGATCATCTGGCCGGGGTGGAGCCCGCCGGTGAGCTCGTCGAGCTCGATGAAGTCGGTGGGGACACCGGTGAGCGCCCCGTTGTCGCGGTTCTGGGCGGCCTCGATCTCAAGGTTGGCCTCACCCAGGAGCTCGGAGACGGCGACGTAGTCCTCCTTCTCGCCGTCGTGGTGGGCCACCGAGTAGACCTCGGCCTCGGCCAGGGTGACGAGCTCGGCGATGTCGCCGGCGTCGGTGGAGTACCCCAGCTGGGTGATGCGGGTGCCGGCCTGGACCAGGCCACGCATGAGCGCCTTGTCCTTGACGATGCGGGCGTAGTAGCCGGCGTTGGCGGCGGTGGGGACGGTGGCCATGAGGGAGGCCAGGTAGGGTGCGCCGCCGATGCGTTCGAGCTCGCCGCGCCTGGAGAGCTCGTCGGCCACGATGAGCGGGTCGGCGGGCTCGGAGCGGTTGTAGACCTCGACGATCGCGTCGAAGATCGACTCGTGGGCCGAGCGGTAGAACTCCGGGCCCCGCAGGACGTCGATGACGTCGGTGATGGCCTCCTTGCTCAGGAGCATGCCGCCGAGCGTGGCCATCTCGGCCTCAAGATCCTGGGGTGGGAGGCGGTCGAAGGCGGAGCTGTCGGTGCGGACACTTCCGCCGCCGGCACTGTCCGAGCCGGTCTGCCCGCCCATGCCGTTGTCCATCCGGCCACCTTCCGCACTGTCACGCCGGTTGGTCCCGGCCCGTCCTACCGCTCCCGACGACGTCGTACCGCACCGGGAAGACGCTCGCCCGCGTGGAGCGCGCGCGTGACGATAACGCCATCGGAGAGGCCTCGCAAACTCTCAAGTTCACCGGCGCTGGGGATATCGGCACCCCTCCTGTGGGAAGACCCCCGAAGCCTGGGGACAGAGGTGGATACGCTGTGGACACAGATGTGTGCTCCTGGAGCGGCCGTACCAACAGCAGGCTACTTTCCCGTGATATGACAGCGATTTGTGAGTTCAGACTTCCTATAGGTACTTCCCACGACATCACAATGTGATCTGTGGACAAGTGGGTAAACCTGTGGACAAACATCACGTTCGACTTGAGGTCCACACCGTTTGTCGTTCTCCTACAGGGTGGTTCTCGCCAGTTATCCCCAGACTCCCCCACCTCGCCCGGACAGTGGCCCCACCGAGCATATCTTCAGCGTCTGTTCAGTCTTCTAGTACTTTCCGCAAGGAGGAATAGTTGTGCGATCCCCCAGGAGAATCGGGGTGCGCAGTCGGTTCAGTCACGTCCACGACCCGCCCCTTCGACCTCATCCTCAACCTGATCGTGAAGAGTCGCGAGGACCACCTCGGAGCAGACGCATTCGGTGCTCGATCCCGGCTCGCACGTGCGCCGACGCGTGGTGACGGCAGGAGCCGTCGAGTGAGCCGGGACCCGTGCGGCTCCACCCCACGCGCTCAAGGGCGTCGGAACCTTGCGATGCCCTTGTGAGGCCCGCCCCTGGTCCACAATGGGGGCCGTGCTCGACACCGGCCCCGCCTCCACCAGCCTCAACCGCCAGGTCCTGTCCCTGGCCCTGCCCGCGCTGGGGGCGCTCATCGCCGAACCGCTCTTCGTCCTGGCGGACTCGGCCATGGTCGGTCACCTCGGTGCGGTGAGCCTGGCCGGCCTGTCGCTGGCCTCCACGATCCTGACGACGACGGTGGGCCTGTTCGTCTTCCTGGCCTACGCCACGACGGCGACGACGGCGCGCCTGTTCGGGGCGGGCCGGCGCACGCAGGGCCTGCGGGCCGGCGTCGACGGGATGTGGCTGGCGCTCCTGCTGGGGCTGGG
>ERZ773075.603-NODE-603-length-26194-cov-54.3524_pt1 | contig 26194 bp, 19 predicted proteins | sample MGYA00580614_ERZ773075 | MGnify/ENA primary metagenome ERZ773075 (study PRJEB29015, sample SAMEA2738021) | human oral metagenome | biome: human oral; feature: human-associated habitat; material: dental | place: China | collected 2043 ...
CCCTTGCCGCCGAAGCCCATGGCGAAGTCGGGCGCCTCCACGGTCTCGCCCTCGCTGGGCATGCGGGTGATATAGGTGATGAGATCCATGTTGCTGGACCCGATGACGGCGATGTCCTTGTCAGTTCGCATACCGTTTTCTCCAGGGTCCGAAGAGCAGGGGCTGAGCAGTGGTCGCTGGCGAGAGATGAGGTGCCGGGCGGCCGAAGCTAGACGAGCCCGGCGGGCTGTTGGACTCTGAGTATCAGTGAGTATCAGATGCGATCCTGCCACATCGGTTGTGTGGCCGTTGGTTGATCTCGACGCATGGGCCTGTGTCGGGGCGAGGCCGGCGGGAAAGCGTCCGTATGGGACGACTTTGACGGCAAGCCGGTCGAGGACCATCGACGTCTATGCAGGTCAGAGCGTTTCTGTATAGGTGCCACACGAGAAAGCAGCATCAAAGTCTCCCATACGGACGAAATCCGGCTTGTCCGGGCTGAGGAATAGCCTGGGGGCGTGCGCACCTATCTCGATCACGCCGCCTCCAGCCCCATCCGCCCCGAGGTCGCCCGGCAGGTCGCTGAGGATCTGACCAGTGGCCTTGGGGGCTGGGCGAATCCGAGCGCGCAGCACACTGCGGGCAGGCGGGTGGGGGCGTTGCTGGCTGAGGCTCGTGCGCGCCTGGCATGCGCTCTGGGGGTGGATGCGCACGAGGTGTTGCTGACCTCCGGTGGTACGGAGGCCGATGCCCTGGTGGTCTCGGGCCGGGCGCGCGCGGTGCCGGGCGGAAGGCTGGTGATCTCGCCGATCGAGCACCCGGCGGTCCTGGACTCGGCGCGTACCGCCGCGGCCGAGCTGGATGCGGAGCTGAACCTTCTGGAGGTCGACGGCGCCGGACGGGTGGTGCTCGACTCGGTGGCCCGGGCGGTGACGCAGGTAGCCGATGCAGGCCACTCCCCCGTTTCCCTCGTCTCCGTCATGACGGCGAACAATGAGACCGGAGTCGTCCAGGACATGGCGGCGCTGGTGAGGACCGTGCGGGAGACGAGCGGCGCCGGACGCCCGGATGCCCCCGGGTATGTACCGGTTCACTCCGATGCCGTGGCGGCGCTGGGGAAGGTCGCGGTGGACTTCCACGGCTGGGGCCTGGATGCGATGAGCCTGACCGGCCACAAGCTGGGGGCGCCGGTGGGCGTGGGCGCGCTGGTGCTTCGCCGCGACCTGGCGCTGACGCCGGCCACGGGAGGAGGCCGCCAGGAGCGGGGCATCCGCTCGGGTACGCAGGACGTGGTGGCGGCACGAGCACTGGCCCTGGCAGTGGAGCTGGCGGTCGCCGAGAGGGAGGAGCAGGAGAACCGGTTGACAGTGCTACGCCACCGCCTCCTTGAGGGAGCGGAGGCACTTGCCGGGGTTCATGCCACGCTGCCCGGGGACGCCGATCATGTGGCCTCCACGGCGCACCTGTGGTTCGAGGAGGCCGACTTGGAGGCGCTGCTCATGGCCCTGGACCTGGCGGGGATCGATGCTTCAGCGGGGTCGGCCTGTCATGCCGGGGTCGCTCAGCCGAGCCACGTCCTTCTGGCGATGGGTTTCGAGGAGGGCCCGGCGCGCTCCACATTGCGCTGCTCCATGGGCCGAGACACGAACGCCGACGACGTCGACCGGCTGCTCGCCGCCCTGCCCGCTGCCCTGGAGGGGGCCAGGCGGGCCTGGACGGCGAGGAGGAGACCGAGCATCTGAGTACGTCTGAGACCTATGGGCGGCCCGAGCAGCCTCATCTTTGCCTCCTGCCCCGTCCCTTCTGCCATAGTGGGAGCATGCTCAGGCTGGTCAAGCGCTTCGCGATCCGCTCCGCCCAGGCCCTGGGCACCGCCTTTATTGCGTTCGTCACGTGGGAGGAAACCGGCTCCTGGGGCATCGCGGCGGGTGCCGTGCTGGCGTTGTTCGTCCTGCGGTGGCGCCGAGAGCGCCCCGATGCTGTCCTCGGCGTCCATTTCACCCTGTACGCGCTCCAGCTCTGCGTCGCCGCAAAGCCCCAGCTACCCGCGGATATGGCGATCACTGTGTCTCTGTACTCGATAGGCCGGTGGGGCAAGCGGAGGCTCACACCCATGTGGGTCGCGGCCGTCTTCAGCGGCTCGGTGCTGGTGGCTTGGATATACCATCTGCGTGAGCCGGGCTCGGTGCCACTGTCCCAGTGGGCCGAGAACATGACACGAATATCCTTCGGACAGCTGTGCATCGCTGCGATTGCCTGGGGGCTGGGCAGGTTCATGAAGCAGCGCAGCCAGCTGCGAGCCAGCCGCCAGGCAGCGGAGGAGCAGCGACGGGCGGCGCGTGAGGCCGCGCTGCGCAACGAGATCGCCCGGGAGGTCCACGACGTCGTCGGGCACGCACTGGCCCTGATCGCCGTCCAGGCCGAGGCTGGTCGCTATCTGGCGGCGGGCTCCGAGGACATCGCCCTCCACCCCGCCGATCGCTTGGAGCAGGCGGCTCAAGCGCTCGGGAAGATCCGGACGACCGCGCGCTCAGCCTTGGCGGAGACTCGTAGCCTGACCCGTGCGCTGGCCGTTCCCCCACAACCGACAGAGCTCGGGGACACGCCGGAGCCCGCCGAGGCCCACGGGTCCCGACCCGCCTCCCCGGTCACTGACACGCCGCTGCGTCCGGTCCCGGGACTCAAGGATCTGCCTCGGCTCGTTAACGATGTCCGCGCAACCGGTCTACCGGTCTCCTTGGCAGCCGACGATCAGCTGATGAGTCAGGAAGGTCGACAAGAAGGCTATGGCCTCCTCGGCACGCCGGTGGAGCTCGCTCTTTACCGGACGGTTCAGGAGTCTCTGACCAATGTGCTCAAGCACGCCGAAGCGGCTGCGGTCGACGTGAGGCTGGAGTACCGTGCGGACGGGATCGTGCTCACCATCGCCGACTATCCCGGCCCTTCTGGTTCTCAGACATCACCGCGGGAAGGCGGGGATCGCCTGAGTCTGGCGGATCATGGCGGCGTCTCGTCCGAGGCGGCGCCGGCAGGAACCGGCGGAGGCCAGGGGCTGGTGAACCTGCGCCAACGCCTGGAGGCGGTCGGAGGGACCCTGGAGGCAGGACCCCGCCCCGGGGGAGGATTCGTGGTACGCGCCCGTGTCCCCGTCGAGCCGTCGACATCAGTATTCGTGAATCCGAGAAGTGAGGCCACATGACTCAACCGTTGCGCATCGCCCTGGTGGACGATCAGGACCTGGTCCGCTCCGGATTCCACATGATCCTTGACGCCCAGAAGGACATGAGCGTTGTCGGCCAGGCCTGCGACGGCGTCGATGTTCTTCCCATGGTCAAGACCGCTCACCCCGACATCGTCCTCATGGATATCAGGATGCCCACTCTCGACGGCATCTCCGCCACCCGCGCGGTTCTGGACACTCACCCCGATCTCAAGGTACTCATCCTGACCACCTTCGACCTGGACGACTACCTGGTCGCGGCGATGCAGGCGGGAGCCTCGGGCTTCCTGCTCAAGGACGCAACAGCACCCGAGCTCCTGGCCGGGATCCGCGCCGTCGCCCGGGGGGACTCGGTGGTGGCTCCCTCCGCCACGCGCCGGCTGCTGAAGCAGTGGTTCGCACCCACTGGACCAGTGGAAGCTCCTGGAGCACACTCCGGCTCCATCGGAGCACTGTCCGACAGGGAGAAGGAGATCCTCACATTGATAGGACGCGCTATGAGCAACAACGAGATCGCGCAGCACCTCGACCTCGCCGAGTCGACGATCAAGTCCCATATCAACCGGATACTGCACAAGCTGGAGCTGAGAGACCGCGCCCAACTCATTGTGCTGGCCTATGAGAGTGGGCTTGTGCGCGTGGGCGAGTAACCCGACAGGGTGAGCGCTCTTAATCCGGTAGTGGCAATCAGCGAGGTCATTCTTGCCGGGGTACGAGCGAAGAGATCGTCGACGGCGATTGAAGAACGCCGAGCCTCGGCGCTGATCACTCAGGGTATCGGCGAAGTTGTGGGGGCCGGTGGCGTACTCGTCAGTCATCACGCCTCCTTCCTCGTCATCATCCCATGCAGGTCGCCGCAATACCCTTGGGCTCTCCCGGTTGCCCCGTCGACGTCGACCTGCGGTAACCTGCCACGGCTGTCGTAACCGGTAACCGCTTGCCTGAAGGAGACCCCCGTGCGCGTCCTGGCCGCCCTGTCCGGCGGAGTCGACTCCGCCGTGGCCGCCGCGCGCGCCGTCGACGCCGGTCACGAGGTCGTGGGCGTCCACATGGCCCTGACCCGCAACCGCGCCCAGACCCGCTCGGGCTCGCGCGGCTGCTGCTCCATCGAGGACTCCGCCGACGCCCGCTGGGCCGCCCAGATCCTGGGGATCCCCTTCTACGTGTGGGACCTGTCCGAGGAGTTCGAGGAGCGCGTCGTGGCCGACTTCCTCGACGAGTACCGCGCCGGCCGCACCCCCAACCCGTGCGTACGCTGCAACGAGCGCGTCAAGTTCGACGCCCTCCTGGAGCGCGGCCTGGCCCTGGGCTTCGACGCCGTCGCCACCGGTCACTACGCGCGCCTGAGCGGCGGCGCCGCTTCCGGTCGGCCCGGGGACACCACCGGCCTCACACTGCGCCGCGCCGTCGACACCGCCAAGGACCAGTCCTACGTCTTGGCGGTCTCAGGCCGCGAGGCTCTGGCCCATGCCCTCTTCCCCCTGGGTGAGGCCCTCTCCAAGGCTCGGGTGCGAGCCGAGGCCGAGGACCGTGGCCTGCCGGTGGCCTCCAAGCCGGACTCCTACGACATCTGCTTCGTGGCCGACGGCGACACGAGAGGCTTCCTGACCCGCTCGCTCGGCGCCCACGAGGGCGCCATGGTCTCGCCCGACGGCGAGGTCCTGGGTACCCACCAGGGCTACTTCGGCTTCACCGTCGGCCAGCGCAAGGGCCTGGGCCTGTCCCGCCCGGCCGACGACGGCCGTCCCCGCTACGTCATCGAGACCCGTCCGACCACCAATGAGGTCGTCGTCGGTCCCGAGGAGCTGCTCAGCCGCACCACGATCGACGGCGACGGGCTCGTCCTTCTGGCCGAGCCCGAGCCGCTCACCGGTAGCCCGGCCGCCGGCGCCTCCGATCTGGACGGATCCCCCGCCGTCGGCTGGCAGGAGGCCAGCGTCCAGGTTCGCGCCCACGGCCGCCCGGTTCCAGCCCAGGTCCGCGTCGATGAGACCGCCGGCCTCCTGCATGCCTGGCTGGCCTCTCCCCTGCGTGGCGTCGCCGCAGGCCAGAGCCTGGTCATCTACGGAGGCGCCGATGGTGATCAGGTCCTCGCCCAAGCAACCGTCTCCTCTGAGCACGTCGCCGACCGAGCCGGCACCTGACCTCTCTGCCTCACACCGACCATCCGACCCCATGCAGCGCTAGGGCTCCCGCCGCGCCTCCTGCGCCCAAAAGGACTCACAAGGACTAGGGTTGAGGAAGGGGCCCGGCGCCCAGCAGGACCATCAGGAAAGGGACATCCCACCATGCCAGCCGACACGCCCGTCGATTCTCCGTCGGACACGCAACCCAGTCCCCCTCCTGCCCCCGCCGCTCCGAACCCGGAGCGCTATGTCGCCACCGTCAAGCTCGGCCCCAAGTCGCAGATCGTCATCCCCAAGGAGGTCCGGGAGATCTTCAATCTGTCCCCGGGGGACAATCTGCTCCTCCTGGCGGACCGCGCCCAGGGAATCGCCCTGATCAATCCGGCCGACTACGCCGATGTCGTTGCCGCCGCCTTCGACGCGGCGGCGACCAAGACCGGCGGCGCAGCGATGCCCGGGACCACGGCATAGTCGCCGCGCCCCGGGCATCCACCCACCGGGCTCATTCAGCCGCGTTCAGCGCAGGCAGGTGTGCCGCTCGATCGCGCGCACCGCCCACCAGACCAGGATCGCAGCCAGGATCGGTGCAGCCAATACGGTACCGATTCCCACCAGGTGCGGGTCCTGGTCCGCTCGGACGGCCTCAATGAACTGCGGGAGCATCATGCGCCCCACGATCCGCCCACTGGACAGGTCCAGTGAAAGCGGCAGCAGCAACGTGGCGGCCAGGGCCACGACCTGGTTGACCGCGTAGAGGATGACCAGGCCGATCGCGGGTGCCCCGAAACCGAGCCGGTTCCAGCGTCCCTGCGCTCCAATGCTCATCACCGCTGCGACTTCGATGACCACGAGCACGTAGCTTTCCACCAGGACCAGGCCGCAGAGCAGGACCGTGCCGGTTCCCATCTCGCTGATCATCTGACGCATCGGCTCGAGGTACTCCCCCAGCGTGATACCGAGCAGGTGCACGTAGGTGGCGAGCCAGCCGATACCCAGAGGCACCGACACCGCAACTGACACCAGCACCGCGATCACGGCGTACAGCGTCTTAGCGGCGAATATCACGCGCCCTTTAACCGGCAGAGTCATGGTGAGATAGCCGCGGGCGCCACACATGGATGCCCAGTACTCGATTCCGACCTGGGCGCCGACGACGACGGGTATGGCCAGGAGCGCCGCGAGCGAGCCCATGAGCAGCATCGAGGAGACCACGGGCAGCCTGAGCAGGCTCAGGAGCATGGAGCCGACAGCGATGAGCGCCACGATCCCCACGACTCCGGCGTTGCGCCGAGCCTGGGTACGGGCCTCCTCCATGAGTAGTGTGGCGAACATCAGCGGTACTCCTTCCTGAACAGGGCGTCCAGGCTCATACCGCTTTCCTGGCGCAGGTCGTCGGCATCGCCCGCCAGCAGCAGGCGGCCGTCCTTGAGGAAGACGACGGAGTCAATGATGGGCTCGACGTCGGCGATGAGGTGAGTGGAGATGAGCATGAGGGCCTCGGAGTCGAAGTCTCGCAGGATGCCACTGAGGATGACGTCTCGGGCAGCGGGGTCGACTCCGGAGATCGGCTCGTCAAGGAGGTAGACGCGGGCGCGGCGGGACATGGCCAGGCTGATGCGCAGCTTCTCCCCCATGCCCTTACTCATCTCCTTGAGGGTGCGGTCAGTCGGCAGGTTGAAGAAGCGCACGAGCTCGGCGGCCTTGTCGGCGTCGAAGTCGGCGAAGAAACGCCGGTACTGGGCGATGGCTGCCGGAGCGGTCAGGTTGGAGGCCAGAAAGCTCGCGTCGGGTAGGAAGGACACGAGCGCCTTGGACTCGGGTCCGGGAGCGTGCCCGGCGATACGGGCCCGGCCGTCGTAGTCGGCCAGAACCCCGGCGAGGATCTTGAGCAGGGTGGTCTTGCCCGATCCGTTGGAGCCCATGAGGCCGATGATCCGCCCGGGTGGGAGCTCGAGACTCAGCCCGTCCAGCGCGGGTCGGCCCCGGTAGGTCTTGGTGAGGTTCTCAACGACGACCAGCGGGTCGGCGCCATCGAGGGCGGGAATGGTGGTGGGTTTGTTGGGGGCGTGTGCGCTCATGACGCATCTCCTGTTGTCTGATGGCCCTGTCGGTCCAGTGCCCACCAACGCTCGGTGAGGAGCGCCGCGGTCTGGTCCAGGTCCATGCCGATGGCGGTGAGAGTGTCGATGTAGGAGTCCGTGGCTCCGGAGGCGAGGCTCCGACGCACGGAGTTGATGGCACTCGACTTCGTGGTGACGAAGCGTCCAGCGGTCCGTTCTGTCGCAGTGAGCCCCTCACCGTCCAGCGCGCCCAGCGCCCGCTGAACGGTGTTGGGATTGACTCCGGTCTCCGCGGCGAGCTCGCGCACGCTGGGGATTTTGGAGCCCGGGGGCCACTGGCCGGAGACGATCCGGTGACGGAAGTCGTCCGCCAGCTGGACCCAGATCGGACGGGAGTCGTCGAGATCCATGGCTCTCCTGTCGCTTGGGGATGGGTAGCTGCTCATGAGCGCAGCACAGGCGATCTCGTCAGACCATCTGTATCACTGCACTAATACAGTGACACAAGTGGGAATCGTCGTCAAGCCGAGCGGCCTCGAGCCCGCACTCGGACTCGAGGCCGCAGCTGCTAGTCGGGCAGCGCCGACCGCACCCTCCAGCAGGACGTTCAGCCCGGAGGAGCGACGATGGCGCGATAGTCGGCGTAGCACTCGGCAAGAAGCACAGGCGGCACCTGGCCCAGGGGCATCGCTCGACGTCCAGCGACCAGACTCAGGGGACCAGTGGTCACTACCTGATCCTCGCTCCACACGTCCACCCCATCGAAGTCGATGACGCTGCACAGGCCGATGACCGGGAAGTCCTTGAGGAACGTGCTGTACCAGTGGATGTTGGAGTCGGGCTCATAGCCGCGGGCCTTAGCCCGTTTGCGCAGGTCGCGGGCGACGACTCGTCTGCCCGCCCCGTCGTCGATGCCCCTTTGCCCCTTGTCCACCTGCGGAACCCGAGCCGAGAACTGGTCGAAGAGCGGAGCGACCTCATAGTCGACCAGGTGCTCCTGCCAGGCGGACATCTCCGCCTCGGTCATGAGCGTCCCGTGAGCCAGTCCGACCACGGCATCCGGGGGCAGCTCCAGTACGGCGTCGTCAGCGCCCAGAAGCTGGCCGTCCTCGGTGAGACGGAAGGCCCAGGTCTGGGGCGCCCCACCATCGGCTTCCGACTCAACGGACCTCACGCTCTCGTCCTGGCAACGGACCATCCAGACCAGACGAGCGGCCAGGTGCCGTGCCAGCGGGTGGTCGGCGAACAGTTCCCGCCACAGCGGAACCGGCCAGGAGCGCCCTACGCACATGGCCTCATACAGACGCCGGCTCTGGACCTTGAGGACGGCGGCCGCCTCCTTGCGCGCGAAGGTCAGGCGATGCCTGGTGTGCGCTACGAGCTCCCCGTCCTCGCTCTTGCGGGCGGCGGGCAGACTCTTGCGCGCGCGTCCGTCGGAGTCCGTCAGGACGATGGTCAGCTCCGGGGTCAGACGCCCCAGGAACTCACGCTCGCCGTAGGACAGGTGCAGCAGCCCGTCATCCCCGAAACCGGCCGTAGGGATACTGCGGTCACCGAGCTCGGCCTCACTCCAACCTCGCTCGGCGGCCACAGCCCGAGTGAGCAGATCGGCAAAGCCACGCACCTGCGGCAAGCGGTGCTGGGCCGCGGCCGAGACGATGACCTGCAGGGCCTCGGCGGACGGGTTCGCGGCAACGGCGGTCAGGACGGTCTCGGATTCGGCGCGCCATGTGGCGTGGCGGCTCAGTGCGCTCCTGGCAGCGGCGGCAAGACGCTCGCCCTCCATCCCGACGGCGAAGGCAAGCAGACCCTTGTTCTTCAGGCTCTCCCCCTTGACAGCCTCGCGGTTGTGGGCGACCCAGCACTCGACGACGAAGGCACTCAGCTCGCGGGCGTCCGCCGCATCGAGCAGGCTCAGGTACAGCTCGATGGTGCCGGCCCCATCAGGAGTCTTGAGCCTGTACGCCTCGAGTACCCAGTGGCGCACGATGGCCGGGTCGAGCGGCGTCCCGTCAGCGAGCCTCACCTCGGGCAGGGCCTCGAAGGGGAACCAGTCCAGGGCCATCGGAGGACGCTTCAGTCGCCGCTTGGGAAGGGTGAGCGCCTCTGAGGTCACGAGATCACTGACGTCGTCACCGTAGACCTGGAGAGTGCGCAGCAGGGCGGCCCGCGCGAGACGGTCCTCCTCCTGGGCGCGGGCGGCGCGCAGTCGAGCGACGCCGTCGGGAATCGACAGACCGGCCAGCCAGGCCGCACCCACTCGGCGCACGTGCGCGATCGGACTCATCACTGCCTCAAGGGCCAGGTCCCCGGCCTCGGGGAAACCCGCCAGAAGCTTCTGGGCCAGCTCCCGATTGAACTCGGAGCGTCCCACGGCGACCTGCGCCAGGGCCGGCACCATGCTCTGGGGAACAGCCGGGAAGTGGGCGAACGCGCAAAGCACTCGCGTCGCCGACGTGGAATCCTCCAGCAGGTCGCGGGCCCTTGCCAGGTCCTGGGCCATCCATGGCCAGGCGATCTCGGACTCACAGGTCCACAGGGCCCAGTCCCAGGTGATCATTCGCACCGCCTTGGGCGGATGCCCCGCCCGGACCAATGCGTCGGCGACGAGGCGCGGATCGGTGTCCCACGGCAGACCTTCCTCCAGGTGGCTGCGGGTGATGCTCCTGCTGACACGCTCGTCAGATACGTCCAGGGAGCGGCACAGCTCGTCGAGCACCGCAGCGCGATCCTCAGACATGGGACTCACCGGGGGAACCACGACCGACGGAGTGTCGCCCGACTCCGATCCTCCTCCCTGTTCCACCTGCTTCACGACTTCCTGACTCGTGTCGTCGGACGGGCTCTGAAACCTGGAAGTGACCGGCATACCCGTATTGTGCCGTTTCCATGCAGTGTCGAGCGCGGAAACAACGACGCATTCTTCTGAGCATCGCGGATGGAGGCGAGCCCGAATAACTAGCCGATGATTGCCCCTGTATCACCGGCGCTCGCTTCGGGAAGGACCTGGGTCAGCCCCCGCCCCGAACCATGCCCTCGGACATGATCAGACCAACTCGGTCTTGTTCCCCAGTTCGGGTCGAATGCCCCCAGCGCAGCGAGGGCCGTGTAGTCCGCGTCGCACTCGGCCAGCAGTACCGGGGTACCAAGCACAGTGCGAGCGTCCGATACCTGTTCCTGAGGGTGAGGTCGCCGGTGGCGCAGGTGATCTTGTCCTCGGGCAGGTAGGAGCCGGTGAACCGGATGGTGGCGCTCAGCCCGGCCGAGGTGAACTCCTTGACGTAGTCATCGAACCAGCTGCCGTCCACCGGGGCATCGTGCTCGCAGCCGCGTTTGGTAGCCATCACACGGAGCGCGAAAGTATCCGTGAGGTGCCCCTCCAGGTCTGTGAAGGCCTTCTGCCCGGGCTCGATCTTCCGGGGCGGTAGCCGTCAGCTGATCGAACAGAGGCGTCACCTCGTAGTCGGCCAGGTGCTCGCACCAGGCGCTGCGCCGAGTCTGGCTGAGTATGGTTCCGCGGGCGAGTGCGACGTCGGCGTCGGACAGCGCGATCCTGAGCTCAGGGGTCAGGCGCCCGATCAGCTCCCGGATCCCGTAGGACTGCAGGAGACCGTCGTCGTCGATTCCTGTCGCCCTGCCTTGTCCGCGTGCTCCCCGTCAGCCCCGGCACCCGGGGCAGTGCTTCCCCGGCTCCGGCGAGCGGCACCGGTGATATCAGCGCGCTCAGTGGTATCAGAGCGTCAAGGCGTCGAGCCGGTCGACGACGGCGCAGGCCCGCAGCAGGGCACCGGGGCTCGGCCGATCATCCACCTCGGCGAGCAGGGCCGTCAGGGTGGTGAGCTGGAGGTCATCTGCCATGCGAGCGCGCGTGCGCAGCACGTGCGCCACCATGCCCGTGGGTCGCATCGTCCCGGAGGCCGCGAGCGCGGTGAGCGCCTCATGCACGTCCTGGGCCAGCGCCCGTATAGGCGTGCGATCCGCCCCGTTCTTATCCGGTGCTTGGGTGCGCATCCGGCTGAGCATCTGTTCCTTGCGTCTATGCAATCGGCGGTACCCCCGGTTGGAGGCGCTGCGTGAAGGGGGGAAGGTGGCCGCCAGAAGGCTGAGCCGGTCATGCTCACACACGAAGACACCGGCTGGGCAGTCACCCTCAACGGTGACGGCCTGGATCTGAAGCTTGCGGGACAGCGCGTCGGAGACCATCTGCATCTCCCGACCGCCGACCTCCATAGTCAGCAGATGCCTGTGCCCATCGGTGCTCGTCACCGGCCACAGGTAGTGCTGGTGGACCTCGTCGATGTCGATCGGTCCCAGGCCGTCCTGGCCAACCATGATCAGACGGACCCGGGGAACGGGGGCCTCGAAGCGGGCGGCCTCCGGCCCGAAGCCGATCCCCTGGAGTCGATCGGCCACAGCAGCCAGGTCGACGTCGTCGTAACTGGCCTCACCGCTGCGGCGAGTGACGGCAGTGTGGCTGGAGGGGGCCAGGGCACCGTCGGGCCGGCGCGCGGCCCCCGTCAGGCGCAAGGGGCCGGACAGAATGTTCCTCACCGAGGTGCCCCACAGGAGGATCGCATCCTCGGAATAGCGGAAGGCCGCGTCGACCCCGGCAGCTCGCCCGGTGGTGACTGCCTCCGGCCGGCCATTATCCAGATCCCAGAGTCTGATGGTCAGCCCTCGGCCTCCCGAAGGGCTCGTCCACCAGGTGGCGCCCAGTGGTAGCAGCAGGCCGGTCTCGGCCGTCTCGGTGTCGGCCGACCCGATGAGAGCGGGGACGGGTGGGCCGGTGACGGCTGTGAGCGCCTGGGTCAGGGACCAGGCGGCGGCCAGGGCGCTGAGAACGGCGGCCTCGTCGACGGCGTCGTCACGCTCAGCGAGTGCTCGGAGCCTCCAGGCGGCGGAGGTCAGCAGCCGGGACAACCGAGGCAGCTCCTCCAGACGGCTGACCTGGGCAAGGCGCTCGAGGTCGGTGGCGCTGCGGGGGCCGGCGTGTGAGATCCCCGCGGAGAGAACGGTCTCAATGGCGGTTGCGACCGTTGAGACGACGTCTCGCTTCCGGTCGCCGAGGGCGGCCTTCTCATCCGGCCACGGCCAGGGGCGGCCTGCGCGGGCGAAGAGCCGTATGACGGCCTGAAGACACCAGGCCGCGTTGGCGCCCGAGGAGTGGCGCCCTGAGACGATCATGCCCCGTGGTCCCAACCCCGCGATCACGACGATCTCGGGGGCATCGGGCCAGGTGATGCTCAGGCGTCCAGGAGCACTGGTCACGTCGGTGGCGGCGGCGAGCCGCCCCGGTGCGATCCCGGCCAGGGACGCCTGCGCTCGCCGCCGGGCCTCGGCCCCCAGCGACTTCTCGACGTCGACCGGCTCCCAGGCGAGGACCTCGTCCAGGACCGGGTCGCTTCCGCCCTCATGGGCAGGCGCCTCGGACAGCCGCGTCCCGGTGGGCTGCGCCTGAGACGCAGTGGGTCCCGTGGTCGCGTTGACAGCGCTGCTGTCCTCGGCGGTCCCGCCGCGGTTAACGGCCTCGCGCATCCACAGGCAGGCGGCGAGGACGTGCAGGCAGATGCCGGCCACGGGGCAGGGACAGCGTGCGTCCTGGGGCCCGGCGGCCGTCAGGGTGACCGGGACCGGTGGTCGGCCGACGCCGATGGTCACTACCCCGGGTACTGGCTGCGACACCGCTTCGGGGGCAGTGGGTCCGTTGACGGGCTCAACCCGGCCGGCGGCCAGCTCGGCGCGTCCGCGACGCAGCAGGCCCCGGTTGCCCAGGGCGATCAGGGCAACATCGTCAAGCGCACCGTAGACAGAGAAAGCAGCGGCCGAAGAGCCGCCACAAACCTCCAGGGCCTGTGAGGCATCGGGGGCGCTGGCAGAGACTTGAGTCCGGTCGGTCCGCTCGTTCATGCAGTCATCTCCGCCAACCAGGAGGCGAAGCGGTCCGGGGTCATGGCGGCGATCCTCATGCCGACCTCGGCCAAGCGCTCGGCGACGTCATGGTCATACCAGTCGCGGCCCTCATCGTTCAAGGAGGCCAGCCCCAGCACGGTGACGCCCTGCGCCACCAGGTCACGCACCCGTTTGACGAGGGTGGACACCGATCCGCCCTCCTCGAAGTCACTGATGACCGTCACAATCGTCCGGCTGGGGCTGATCACCGTTCCAGCGGCGTAGCCGACGGCGTTGGCAATGTCCGTTCCGCCTCCCAGCTGGCTGGTCATGAGTACCTCGACGGGATCGTGAACCGCGTGGCTGAGGTCGACGACGGTGGTGTCGAAGACGGCCAGTCGTACGGACAGGCCGGGAAGACCTGCAAGGATCGAGGCCATGACGGCACTGTGGAGCAGGCAGGAGGCCATGGAGGCGGACTGGTCCACCAGGATGATGACGTCCCAGGTCAGGTTGCGTCTTCTCTGGCGGGACACGAAACGCACGTCCTCGACGATCATGCGGCCGGCGCCTGGGTCCATGTTGCCCAGGTTCGCGGCGATGGTGCGACGCCAGTCGAAGTTGCGCGCCAAGGCATGAGGACTGTTGCTGCGCCGACGAGATCCGCTCAGGGCCGTCGTCACGGGGTACTGCAGGCGCTCCATGATGTCGGCGACGATCCGGGCGATGAGGGCACGTAGCCCGTCGGTGAGCCTGGGCGAGATCGTCCCTTTGATGCGCAGCAGCGCGGCCCCGAGCTCGGGACTGGTGTCGATGGCCTCGATGGCTTCCGGGGCGTCCAGCAGCTCGGCGAGCCCGTACCGGGTCAGGGCGTCGCTCTCGAGGCGTTGCAGGGTGGAGGCCGGGAAGAGCCTACGGGCGTCCTCGAGCCAGTCGACCGCCCGTATGACCGGCGGTCCCAGGGTGGCTCTCGTCCCGTCACCACCTCCTGCGCCCAGCCGGTGCCCACGGCCCGTGTACTCGCGGTCATAGATGTAGCCCAGCACGTCATCGAGGTCGGCTTCCTGGTGCCTGCGCGGCAGATTCGGCTCGGCGTATCGGCCAAGCACCATGCGCCAGCGACGTGCTACCAGGCCACCACCCGGCCCTTTCCAGCAGGCGGAGGCGTTCAACGGCGTACCGCTCGTCATCCCGCCCACTCCCCCAGTCCGTCACGCACCAGGGAGGCGACCAGATCCCGTTCGAGCTGAGCCCCGAGCGCGGCGTGGGCCGGATCCACGTTCCAGACGGTATCGAGATCGGAGGCGGCAGCCCCGACGAGTTGTGCCACCATCCCCGCCAGGCGATGGGTCTCCACGGGCCTCAGCGTGGTGAAGGCCCGGCGCAAGTCGGGCAGAGCGGCGACAAAGGCCTGATCATCAAGGTCAGCCAGCGCCCCGGTGACGGCCTCGACGGCGTCGGGAGAGTGCAGGAGCACGTCCGGGGCGGATCGCACCAGGCCCACAATGAAGTCTGCGGCCCGTGTCGGATCCGCACCCACCGCGAGATGAGTAACGACGGCGCGCACCGCCTCCTCCTCGCTCAGTACCCTGACGGAGGCCGCGATGCCGGTGGCACAGCCGACAAGAACCGCGGCTGCGTCGCGGCTTCGACGCAGAACCTCGATCTCACGCAGTACCGCCCGGAAGCCGGCGCCATGGGCAGTCTGGCCTACGAACTCGTCATCGGCAGCTGATCTGATGATGAGGTCTCGTACCGAGATGAGGGCATCAACAGCATGGGGCGCCTCCTGGTTCCCCAGGCCGACCAGATCGGAAACACGCCGGGCGATCATGGCGTCGCCTCGGTGCAGAATGGATCGGATCCGGGCACCAGCATGGTCCAGGCGCAGGCGGGACGTGGACTCGATCAGGCCCGCCAGCCGGTGCAGGGCCTCGACAAGCTCCCCCAAGTTGCTGAGCCGCCCGAGGCTGTTCTCAAGGCGGTCGCAGACGTCGCCTGCCTCGGCGTCGAGCCCCATGACCGCCAGCTCACTGACCAGGGTGGCCAGGGTGTCGGCGTCGAGCTCACCGGTGAGTCGCTCGGCCAGGCGGGCACGGATCAGGACGTCGAGATCGGGCGCCTCCTGGGCCGCGCGCACGAGTGCGGCCTCCACCATGGGGGTCCAGGCGTAAACCCATTCCTCGAGGAACTGGCCCATGCCGGTGCCGGCGACGAGGTCGGCCCCTGAGATCTGGTGGGCGAAGCCGGAGCCGACGAAGCGCAGGCGGGCGAGCAGCTCGCGGCGCTCACGGTGGCGAGGTCGGCGGCTGGTGTCGAGGCTGACGCGATGCTCGACGGCGTCATCGATGATGAAGCGCGCGGCGCGCAGACGGTCGCGCACCTGAGAGACCAGCGGTGGAACGGCGGTGCCCTCGGGGACGTACCCGGCGTCGGAGGCGGCCAGGACGGAGGCGACGGCGGCCCCCAGATTGCCCGAAAGCCCGGTTTCGTCCTTGACCAGGCAGCTGGTGAGGGCGTCAAGGATGTCGCAGCGTCCGGGCCATGCCCGGTCGCGTAGCGCGGCCAGTCGCATGGCTTGCTCCACGGTGGCCAGCACCTGGGCAGTCCCCAGCGGTTCGCCGAGCTCGCGCAGGGCGGTGGCGACGTCGATAACCACGGCCGTGGCGAAGGCTCGGGCGGCCCCAGCCGGCTCTGGGACAGGCCGGGCAGTCCGCCGCTTGGCCCGTCGAGAGCCTGCGCCGCTGCCCGCGAGCGGACTGGCCCCGGTGCGGGCCCGCCAGGCTCGCTGCCACAGGCCCGGTGAGGGCATGCCGGCGCCGTACCCGCGCAGGGCGTCGAGACGAGCAAGGTCGTAGCGGATGAGCCATGCCGGCCCGCCGGGCTGGGGCTGCGGCTCAGGCAACCAGGCGGCGTGCTCTGTCGCGTCGAGGCAGTCGAGCAGTGCCATGGTGTGAAAGCCGCCGGTGACGACCACGACCGGGGCAGCCGAAACAGCGGTGCCCTTCTCACTGACACCGATCGACGCAGATGATTCTGGCAGGTGCCGTCTCAGGGCGGCCGCCATGACGGCCTCGCGGGCGTGGGTGCCGTCAGCATCGAGGACCTCGCGCTCGACATCGAGCCGGGCCAGTCCCGACCAGGCCAGTGTGTCGGAGAAGAAGCCCCGCCAGGCGCGGATACCGGCGGTGGCGCGGTCCTCGAAGAGGTGCTCCCAGACCTCGTCGTGGTCCCGGCAGCCCAGGCGCCGGGCGAGGGCGTCCAGGCTGCGCGAGCGCGCCAGGTACCGCTCGGCCTGCAGGGTGCGGGCGACGCCGCCCCGAGCGTCGTCGCGGGGATCGTCATCATCTCGAAGGCAGGCGCTGCGGTCGATGAAGACGGCCTCGGCCCCGTGCTCACCCGCCCACCGCAGAGCGACCCACTCCGGGGAGAACTCGGCCAGCGGGTAGTAGGAGGCGGCGCGCTCCCCCAAGGAGAGCAGCGCGACCGGCGGAATGGTCGCCGGGTCCTGGAGGGCAGGCAGAAGGGCCGTGTACTCGGCCGGCCCCTCGATGAGGACCGCAGTGGGACGCACCTCCTCCAGGAGTGCTGACAAGGCCAGCGCGCAAGCCGGCGAGTGGTGACGGATCGGGACGAGGTGCACCCCCGCCCTGCCCCAGTCCTGCTGGGACTCCAGGGCGCGTTGGAGTCGGGCGGGGACCTGCGTCGTCGGGGCGCTCACTCCCACAGTCCTTGAGAAGCGGTCAGGAAGTCCTTCCACTCGGCACTATTCGCAGCGCGCTCACGCACCACCGAGTCGACGTAGAAACGCATGCGCTTGGCGTCCTCGTCATCGCCCTTGAGGGCCACCCCCACCATCTGACGGGCGATGTCGGAGGCCTGCACCACGCCGTCACCGAGGTAGCGCGCGCTCAGGGAAGCGGCCACACCGACGTTGACGGCCTCAGCAGTGGACATGACGGTCTCAGGGCGTTTGACCGGGGTCCCAGTCACCGTCGCCCCGGTGCGCAGATCGGCGAAGGCGGTGACCAGGACGTCGAGCACCTTCGGGTTCATGGGGGCGCGCTGCTCACCGAGTTCGGTGTCCAGGGCTCGGGCGATGAGCCGGGCCTCAAAGGTGCGGTCGGCAATGGGACGGACCGTCTCGAAATTGAAGCGCCGCTTGAGCGCGGAGGACATCTCGTGGACGCCACGGTCCCGCAGATTCGCGGTGGCGATGACATTGAATCCCTGAGCCGCGCTGATGCGGAAGCCGTCTCCTAGCTCAGGGACCATGAGCTGTTTCTCGGAGAGCACCGAGACGAGCGTGTCCTGGATCTCGGGCGGGCAGCGGGTGATCTCCTCGAAGCGCACGACGGCGCCCCGCTCCATGGCCTGGTAGACCGGTGAGGGCACCAGGGCTCTGCGAGAGGGGCCCTCGGCGATGAGGAGCGCGTAGTTCCACGAGTAGCGGACGTGGTCCTCGGTGGTGCCCGCCGAGCCCTGGATCGTCAGGGTCGAGGTCCCACAGATCGCGGCTGCGAGCAGCTCTGAGAGCATGGACTTCGCGGTCCCCGGCTCTCCGACGAGCATGAGTCCCTGACGGCCCAGCAGGGTGACGATCGCCCGGTCGATCAGGGGATCGTCACCGTAGAACTTCCGGGTGACGCCGAGGTCCTCGTCCCCGACGATGAAGGTGCGCACGGAGCGGGGCGACAGGCGCCATCCCCGGGGGATCTCCGCGCCGGACTCAGCATCTGCTGCAGCCAGAGCAGCCAGCTCATCGGCCCACCGTTCCTCGGCTGCAGGACGCAGCGCCCTTCCCTCTGCGGGCTCTGGGCGGCTCGTCGATCCTGCGGTCATCGTCCTCCCCCAGACCGGTCGGTGCTGCGCGGCGCCCCCACTGGCGGCTCAGCCGCGCAGCTTGGCGAGCTCCTCGACGAGCTGGGGCACGACCTCGGCGACGTCGCCGACGACGCCGAAGTCGGCCATCTCGAAGATGGGGGCCTCGGAGTCGTCGCAGATCGCCACCACCGTCCCGGCCCCCTGGATGCCGCTGGTGTGGTGGACGGCGCCGGAGACGCCGAGCCCGATGTACAGGCGCGGGGAGATCGTCTCGCCGGTCTGGCCGATCTGGGCGCTGCGCTCGATCCAGCCTTCGTCGCAGGCCACACGAGTGGCGCCGACGGCGGCGTCGAGCGGCTCGGCCAGGGAGCGGACCAGGTCGAAGTCGCCGTCCACGCCGCGACCGCCCACGACGACGGTGCGGGCCTCGGTCAGGGCGGGGCCGGAGGCGACGGAGGTGGCCTCGCGCGAGACGAGGCGCACGGCGGCGGCCTCGGCGCTGACGGGCACATCGAGGGGCTCGGCGGCCAGTGCCGTGCCTTCAGCCGCGGCGACCTCGGCGATCCCGGGGCGCACGGCGACGATCGGGGCGCCGGCGCCCGAGCCCACGGAGACGGTGGTGGACCAGGAGCCGGACAGGACCAGCTTGGAGGCCCGCAGCACGGAGCCATCCGCACTACTGGCGGTCTCTAGGGCGGTGACGTCGGAGACGCAGGCCGAGTCAAGCAGGACGGCGGCCCGCCCGGCGAGCTCCTTGCCGCGGTAGTCGGAGACGACCAGGACCGCGGCGGGCGCCACGGTGCTCACGGCCGCTACGACGGCATCGGCAGCGGTGGCGGGCAGGTGGGCGGACTCGCCCAGGTCGGCGGTCAGCAGGCGGGTGGCTCCGGCGCCGGCCAGGACCGCGGAGGCCGCATCGTCCAGGGGCCGGAGGGTCAGGGCGACGACGTCGCCGCTGGTCAGGCCCCGAGCGGCGGTGAGCAGCTCCAGGCTGGGGCCGGTGGGGGCAGGCTCCGTCTCGGTGGTCTCGAGGTCGACGAGCACGAGGATGGGGGCATCGAGCATGGGAATCAGCTTCTTTCGCGGGTGGTATGAGGCGGGTGGGACAACGCGGCGGGCTCCGGTACCCCTGCTGAGGGGCACGGGCTGGCGCTGCGGCTCACCGTCAGACGAGTTTGTTCTCCACGAGCCAGGCGGCGAGCTCGCGGCCCGCCTCGCCGGCGTCGGTGCGGATAATTCCGGACTCGCGTGCGGGCCGGGCCTCGTCATCGACGACTTTTACGGCCGGGTCGGCGACCTCAAGGCCGAGCTCGGAAGCGTCCCAGAAGTCGATGGGCTTCTTCTTCGCGGCGCGCATGGCGGCGAAGTTGGGGTAGCGGGGCTCGTTGGCCTGGTCGGTGACGCTGACGAGTGCGGGCAGCGGAGCGCTGACGACCTCTCGGACGGTGCCCACGGTGCGAGTGACGGTCACGGCACCACCGTCGACCTCGAGGTGGTTGGCCAGCGTCAGGGCAGGAAGGTGCAGGGAGGCGGCCAGAGCACCGGGAAGCATGGAGGTCAGGGAGTCCAGGGAGGCCATACCGGTGACGACCAGGTCGACCTCGCCGATGCGCTCGATGGCGGCGGCCAGGACCCTGGCGGTGGTGACGACGTCGGCTCCGGCCAACTCGTCGTCGGCGACGACGACCCCGGAGTCGGCCCCCATCTGCAGGGCGCGACGCACCCCGTCCTCAGCATCCTCCGGTCCCATGGTCAGGGCGATGACCTCGCCGTCGGCCTCCTCGGCCAGACAGACAGCGGCCTCGACGGCGTTCTCGTCGAGCTCGTTGAGGACGTCCTCCTCACCGCGCACGAGACGGCCGTCCTCAAGGCGGCGCTCGGACTGCACGTCGGGAACGTGCTTGATGCAGACCACGATTCTCATGGGCTCAAGGTTGCCATAACAGCGGCATCTCGCCACTGAGCGCTGAATCACCCTGACACGGCGTCAGGACAGGGATGAAGACGACGCGATGATGACGAGGCAGTCACGGCGGGTCGGCTAAACGCGACGGGGCGCACTCCCACGAGGGAGACCTCACTTCCCTTCAAGTGGTAGCAACCAGCGGCCGCCAGGACAATGGGCCCATGCCTTCGACGCCAGAGCCCGCTCCAGCACCGCGCGCCGACCTGCCCGCAGCTCCTGACCACGGGCTGGGCGTCACCCTGAACGGAGACGGCGCGGACTTCGCGGTCCACGCCCCGCACGCCACGGCCATGGACCTGTGCCTGCTGACCACGGATGCCGACGGCGCCGTAGTGGAGGAGACCCGGATCGGGATGCACGGGCCCTCGCGGGGCCTGTGGAGCGCGCACGTCCCCGGCGTCGGTGCCGGTCAGCGCTACGGCTACCGCGCCCACGGCCCCTGGAACCCGCACGAGGGCCTGCTCTACAACCCCCGCAAGCTGCTGCTGGACCCCTACGCCCGGGCCCTGGACGGCCATGTCGACCTGGGGCCGGCCGTCTACGCCCACGAGGTCACCGACGACCTGGTCCCTGCGGCCGAGCCGTGGAGGCCCTCGCGCCTGGACTCTGCCGGCAGCACCGCCGTCGGCGTTGTCACCGGTGACACCTTCCCGGTGGTTCCGGGCCCGCGTGTGCCCCGCGAGCGCGCCGTCATCTACGAGGCCCACGTCAAGGGCCTCACCTATCAGCTGCCCGGGGTGCCTGAGGAGCTGCGCGGCACCTACGCGGGGCTGGCCCACTCGGTGACGGTCGAGCACCTCAAGGCCCTGGGGATCACCACGATCGAGCTGCTGCCGATCCACGCCTCGGTGACCGAGCCCTTCCTGACCAAGCGGGAGCTGACCAACTACTGGGGCTACTCCACGCTGAGCTACTTCGCGCCCGAGCCCTCCTACGCCACGGCCGCGGCGCGCGCAGCCGGCCCGCAGGCGGTCCTGGACGAGGTACGCGGCATGGTCTCCATGCTTCACGAGGCCGGCCTGGAGGTCGTGCTCGACGTCGTCTACAACCACACCTGCGAGGGCGGTGTCGACGGCCCCTCCTTGAGCCTGCGCGGCCTGGACAACCTGGACTACTACCTGCACGCCCCCTACCTGCCGGCCCAGTACATGGATGTCACCGGTACCGGCAACACCGTGGACTTCCGGGCCACGGGTGCGATCCGGATGGTTCTGGACTCGCTGCGCTACTGGGTCTCCGAGGTGGGAGTGGACGGCTTCCGCTTCGACCTGGCGACCACGCTGGGGCGCCATGCCGCGGAGTTCTCGCCGCGCCATCCGCTGCTCACGGCGATCGCCACCGATCCGGTGCTCAGTACGGTCAAGCTCATCAGTGAGCCGTGGGACGTGGGCCCCGGAGGCTGGCGCACCGGCCAGTTCCCCGAGCCCTTCCAGGACTGGAACGACCACTTCCGCGACACCACGCGCTCCTTCTGGCTGCACGACGCCTCGGAGATCTCCAAGGGGCGCCTGGGCTCGGACCTGCGCGACCTGGCCACACGCCTGTCGGGCAGCGCGGACCTGTTCAGCCACGGAGAGTTCCCCGGCGGGCGCGGCCCTCTGGGCTCGGTCAACTTCGTGGCGGCGCACGACGGCTTCACCCTGCGTGACCTGGTGGTCTACGACCACAAGCACAATCTGGCCAACAAGGAGGACAACCGCGATGGCACCTCCAACAACCGCTCCTGGAACCACGGCTTCGAGGGCGACGTCGTCGAGGGCATCAACGGCGGGCCGATCGAGGTGCTGCGTCGTCGTTCCATGCGCAACCTGCTGGCCACCGTTCTGCTGAGCGCCGGGACGCCCATGCTGCTGGCCGGTGACGAGATGGGCCGCACCCAGCAGGGAAACAACAACTGCTACTGCCAGGACTCGGTGCTCTCCTGGGTCGACTGGAACCTGGAGGTCTGGCAGCGCGACCTGGTCGCCACCACGCGCTTCCTCATCCACCTGCGTCAGGCCCACCCGGTGGCGCGCCCCTCGCGCTTCGCGACCGGTCAGGTCCTCGAGGGCGACACGATCCCGGACCTGGCCTGGTACCGGGGCGACGCCGCCCCGATGGACGGGGACTCGTGGCACGACCCGCACACCCGAGTGGTCCAGATGCTGCGCTCGGGCAGGCCGTGGAACGACGACGACATGCTCGTGGTCATCAACGGCGCGCTGGATCAGGTCGACGTCGTTCTGCCCGAGGGCCGCGGCACTGACTGGCACCTTGCCTGGGACTCGACCTGGGCGGTTCCCCAGCCTCACACGGCTCCCTTCTCCCAGGCGCGCCGCGTGAGCCGAAGCCCGCAGGACACCGACGCCGACGTCATTGTGGAGACCGATGGCTCCGGCGAGGTCAAGGACGTCAAGACGGTCGCCAACGGCTCCGCCGGACAGCCCGCCGAGAGTCTCACGGACTGCCACCAGGACCGCCCGGGCGACACGACGATGCTGGAGGCGCTGTCCCTGCGCGTCTATTTCTCCGGTGAGATGTTGGAGACCCTCAAGGCGGGCAGCCAGACCGAACAGGTCGGAACGGTCGGCGAGCGCTAGGGCAGCCGCACCAGACAGTCGGTCCGGCATAGGGTGGTACCCGATGCCGGCGCTTCCTCCCCCTGTTGAACGTGCCTGGGACCGTCTACGGCCGGACCCGGCCGGACTGGTCCTGGGCTCAGTGTTCTTCGTTCTGGCGCTGACGCCCTCGCTCATCCCCCGAGACATCCTCTTTCAGGGGGTGGCCTGCGGGTTGTGCGCGGCAACCGGCTACCTCGGAGGCGTCTGGTTGTCGTGGAACTGGCGCACCTGGGTGAGCAAGGTGGTGCGGGTCCTGTGGGAGGCCAGTGGCCGGAACCTGGCGTCCTGGGTGCCTCGGTGGAGGCGACGGGTGGAGATCGCACTGAGCGTCATCGTCGTTCTGGGGCTCAACGCGATCCTGCTGCAGGCGGTCCGCTGGCAGCAGCAGGTAGCCGCCCTGACTGACTACCGCGCCTACACACCTGCGCAGTACCTGCTGGTCTTCCCGGTGGGCTTCGGCATCTGGATGACCCTGGTCATGGTGGGGCGCGGCTTCCTACGCCTGGAGGCCTGGCTGAGCCGCCACCTGCCTCAGCGGCTTCCGCTGCCGGTGCGTTCGGTGTCCTCCTGGATCATCGTGCTGGTGCTGGTCTTCGCGCTGGTCAACCAGGCGATCCCGGGCATCATCATCCGGGGCGCGGAGTCGGCCTTCTCCGTGCGCAACAGCGTGGATCCGCCCTCGACACCGCGGCCGACGGCGTCCGAGCGCTCGGGGTCGCCGGACTCACTTGTGGCGTGGGAGTCCCTGGGGGCCTACGGCAAGCGTTTCGTGGGCCGGGGCCTGAACGCTCAGGGCCTTGAGAGGGTGACCTCCCGGCCGGCCAGTGAGCCGATCCGCGTCTACGCCGGGCTGGAGAGCGCGGGAAGCGACGAGGCGCGGGCCGCGCTCGTCGTCGAGGAGCTGAGGCGCACCGGGGCGGCCTCCCGCTCGGCGATCTTGATCGCCCCGACGACGGGGACCGGCTGGGTGGACCCGGTAGCGGCTCTGTCACTGGAGGTGCTCTACGACGGCGATACGGCGATCGCGGCCGCTCAGTACTCCTACCTGCCCTCGGGCGTGCAGTTCATCGCCGACACGGACAAGGTCCGGGCCTCGGGCAAGGCGCTGGTGACGGCCATCGTGGCCTGGTGGAAGACGCTTCCGGAAGGCGATCGACCCCGGCTCCTGCTGTACGGGGAGTCGATGGGGGTGCTGGCCGGTGAGGCGGCCTTCGATGATCTGGCTGACGTCCTGAAGTCGGTCGACGGAGTCCTGTGGGTGGGGCCGCCCAACTCCTCGCAGCTGTGGCGAGACCTGGTGACACGACGCGATCCGGGCACACGGGAGGTGGACCCCACCTACTCGGCCGGCTTGACCGTGCGCTTCGCCCAGGACGAGGAGGACATGGACTCCTTCGCGGGCGACACCACCTGGGGAGACCAGAGGATCCTCTACATCCAGCATGCGAGCGACCCGGTGGTGTGGTGGTCGCCGAGGCTGATCCGTGAAAGGCCTGACTGGTTGCAGGAGCGGGCGGGAACGGACCGCTCCCCCACCATGCACTGGATGCCCTACATCACCTTCTTCCAAGTGAGTGCGGACCTGCCGCGGGCGATGAACGTGCCCGCCGGGCACGGGCACCGCTACGGAGCCGAGATCCTCGACGGACTGGCCCTGGTCAGTCATGACAGCTCCTTCACTCCCGAGCGCGTGGCCCAGGCCCGCCAGGAGCTGGAGCGCGCCCTGGCCACCCAGCCCGCCGACGACTGAGCCCGGACCTGGACGACACCGGACCCGATCCTTCGCTGCACCGGTACCCCCTAGGATGAGGCCATGACTCAGACCCCTACCGTGGCCGAGGAGGCCCTGGCCAACGCCACCAATGACGCCTCCCTGGCTCGATCGATCGCCCGCTCCGCCGAGATCGAGGCCGATATCGCCGTCAACCCCGGCCGCTACCGGATGTTCACCGGGGTGCGTCCCACCGGGAACATGCACCTGGGCCACTACTTCGGCACCATGCACTCCTGGAAGACGATCCAGGACGCGGGCGTGGATACCTGGATCCTCGTGGCCGACTACCAGGTCATCACCGACCGCGACGCCGTCGGCCCCATCCGCGAGCGCGTCCTGTCCCTGGTCACCGACGCCCTGGCCGTGGGCGTGGACCCGCAGCGCTCGACGATCTTCGCCCACTCGGCGGTCCCGGCCCAGAACCAGCTGATGCTGCCCTTCCTGTCCCTGGTGACCGAGTCCGAGCTCCACCGCAATCCCACGGTGAAGTCCGAGCTGGAGGCCACCGACGGACGCGCCATGAGCGGCCTGCTGCTCACCTACCCGGTCCACCAGGCCACCGACATCCTCTTCTGCCAGGCCAACCTCGTCCCCGTGGGCAAGGACCAGCTCCCCCACCTGGAGCAGGCCCGTCTCATCGCCCAGCGCTTCGACAAGCGCTACGGGCGGGCCGTCAAGGACCACCCGGTCTTCCGCCGTCCCGAGGCCCTGCTCAGCCAGGCCCCGATGCTGCTGGGCCTGGACGGGGAGAAGATGAGCAAGTCCCGCCGCAACACGATCGAGCTGGGCATGAGCGCCGACGAGACCGCCAAGCTCCTCAAGAAGGCCAAGACGGACTCCGAGCGCGTCATCACCTACGACCCGGCCAACCGACCGGAGGTCTCCAACCTGCTGATGCTGGCCTCCCTGTGCGGGGCGGGCACTCCCGAGGAGATCGCCGAGCGCATCGGCGACGGCGGCGCGGGCACGCTCAAGAAGGTCACCACGGAGGCCGTCAACGAGTTCTTCGCCCCCATCCGGGCCCGCCGCGCCGAGCTGGCCGCCAACGAGGACTACCTCCTGGAGGTCCTGGGGCAGGGAAACGCCCGGGCCAATGAGGTCGCCGCGAAGACGCTCGACGACGTCCGCACCGCCATGCACATGAACTACTGACTACTGACTACCGACGGCCGCTGAGCCCTCCGGCTCAACCGCCCCGATCGGCCCGGTTCGCGACGCGCGTACCGGGCCGATCGGTGTCTGGAGGTCGGATATGTGACTCAGATCGTTTATCACCGTAGTCTTGCTCCTGTGACTCCAAACACGACGCCCAAGGCCGGCAAGAAGCAGTCCCCCCGCCCCTCCAAGTCCGCTGCCGCCCCGACCGACACGTCCCGGGCGCCTGAGGCGGAGTCCTCGGCGTCCTCAGCGCAGGCAGAGGATCAGACCGCTGCGGCGAGCACGCCGCAGCCGGCCCAGCGCTCGCTGATCGGCCGGATCCCGGTCACCGAGGTCTTCCCCGTCGTCGAGGACGGGCGCTGGCCGGCCAAGGCCGTCGTCGGGGAGGTCATCCCGGTCCGCGCCACCGTCTTCCGCGAGGGGCACGACCGCTACGGAGCCACCGCGGTCCTGGTGCGCCCCGACGGCAGCGACGGCCCGAGTGCCCGCATGCACGACATCGCCCCGGGGCTGGACCGCTATGAGGCATCCCTGGCGCCCGACGCCCCCGGGGACTGGCGCTTCCGCGTCGAGGGCTGGTCGGACCCGTACGCCACCT
>ERZ773075.604-NODE-604-length-26154-cov-174.264_pt1 | contig 26154 bp, 22 predicted proteins | sample MGYA00580614_ERZ773075 | MGnify/ENA primary metagenome ERZ773075 (study PRJEB29015, sample SAMEA2738021) | human oral metagenome | biome: human oral; feature: human-associated habitat; material: dental | place: China | collected 2043 ...
CGTAAACAGCGACCACACAAATATACAAACCCCACCACAAAACCACAAACCCCCACGTCACAACAACAAAAACCGGGAAAAACTATACAAAGTTTGCTAGCTTATGCTCTTGATGTAACTAACACAGGTACTTGAGCTCATACTTCTATAGATATAATTATGGTAGCCGCAAAGTTGTACGCTGGGGCTTTGAATGTCGTGTCGACTTGCAGCTTGCTTTAAGGCATGCTTGATATTAACGACTTAATTTAGCTATTTAGACACGAAAGAAACATCAGGAGCCATGCTTGAACGCACACAAATCTTTGTGGATACGTCGTACCTTTTGGCGAGCTTTTATAACTCGTGGGAAATTGGTGCCCGAGCACAATTAGAAATAGATCTACCTGCCGTGGTTCGAACATTAGGAACCATGGTGACTGAACAATTTGAACAGCCCGTTCACCGGCAGTTTTGGTATGACGGGATTCCCGACACCGGACCGCATCGCTACCAGCGCGCACTGCGTACCTGCGATGGGGTGCAGTTGCGGGCCGGACAGCTCATCGAATGGGGTGAGCGTCGTACACAAAAGGCTGTCGATACCCGGCTGGTTGCCGACATGGTACTCACCAGTGTTCGTCAGGAAGTCACCGATATTGTATTAGTATCGGGCGACGCCGACATGATTCCGGGCGTGCAAGAAGCGGTGAATCATGGGATTCGCGTGCATCTTTATGGGTTTGGTTGGGATTCCATGTCTTCCGCCCTGCGGCACGCCTGCGATTCCCTGGTTATACTCGACCCGCGCGAGGATTTCGGCGATTGCATGCAGCTGCATGTGTTGGAAGGCCCCCTGCCACCAATTGTGCGCACTGTGGATGATCCGCTTGACGACGAAGAAACCAAGGTGGTCGCCATCGAAGTGGAAGCCACCGAATCTGTACCCGAACCTGATAAACCTGCTGAACAAGTGGACCCCGAGTTTTCGGAACCAGAACTCGACGATATCAATACTATTACGGTCAGCCACACCACCATGGAGACGCTTACCGACAATAGCCACTCCATTCGACAAACTGGGCAGATTTCGCTCACCATGAGTTCGGAGGGAAAAACCGCCGAAACCCCATCGGCTGCTTCCGACGGCAAGGCAAAACCCTCGCCAGCCGATGCGCCCACCAGGCGCCCCAACCCTTCCATGATGGCCCCCCGGCGCAAGCTCCGCTCGCATTATGTGCCCCTGCATAATGAGGTGTGGACTTCCGCCGGGTTTCTTACCCCGTTTGATGTGGGCCAACAATATGCCATCTGGTGGTATGAAAACGCCGCCACCAGCGAACAGCGAGATTCCGCCCATCTACTTTCTGGCGGGGGTTTGCCCCCAGAAATCGACCGGCCACTGCTGCAGTTTGCGTGCGATGCGCTGCACGAATATACCTTGACTGAAACCCAGCGGGTGCAATTGCGAGATGGGTTTCACACGGGTATTCGGGGGATTTTGGTGAATAATCGGTTTGACTAATCGTGGCGGGGAGTGCGGCGCACTGCCCCGAATACGAAAAAGAACACGATGATGAGCACTATGATGCCGATGGCTGCCAGCCGGGGCATGCCCAAGAATGCCATCACGGTGCCCAGGGGTGCAACGGCCACGCTGATGCCGCCAGCCCATCCCTGCAAGATGACGCGGTGGTGGCGCGGTACGGCGTCGACAAGCAAAGCACCGGTGGCAACCATCACCGCAACCTTGCCGATGCCTAATATCACAATGGCCGCGAGCACCCACATGGTCTCGCTGGCCGCAACCACTAAAATCAGGCAACCTATCACCGCCAGGCCGTAGCCTGTCGCCACCACCCGGGTGCGCCCCAGCCGATCCGCTACCACGCCGAACAGGGGAGACATGCCATATCCGATCAGGCTCGACAATATTTGGGCTGCCCCCACCAGCATCAATGACTGCGTGCCGTACAGTTCATTTTCGGAAGACACCACATAGACCGTGGTTGTGGTCCAGAGGAGATCGATCACTAAGATCATGGCGGTGAGCGTCACTATTGCGGCGCTTGCGCCTGGCGCTTCTATAAACCGAAACCGGGCATCATTATCTTCGCTCAAATGTTCGGATTGCTGCATGGTGCCCGATATGGGATGGAGGCCAAACCAGAGAATAATGACCGATACCATGCAACACAGCATGCATAGCGTGAACCCAATGACCCCAAGGGGAATTTCCGCCTGTTGCTCCAAATAATATGTGTAGTTCACCACTGGTGACCCCAGGGCCATCCCTATAGCAGTCATACTCAGGACATAGGAGAAATCGCTGGCACGCGATGTTTTTGAGGAGAAATCCGTGGCGGCAAATGGGGTGTACCAGTTCGCGGCCAACCCCGCCCCCAACAGGAAAGCAACAAGGTAGAGTAGTAAATCCACGTCGAGCAGGGCGGAGACTAACCCCAACACGCTGGCCGCCAACATGAGCCCCATGCCAGCTACCAGCGCTAATCGACGTCCCTGCCGCAGGGTGATCCTCGTAAGTCCAATGATTGCTGCTACGCACCCCACCTGGGACACAATGCTCAGCCAAGACACTCCCGACGCCTGATGATGGTGCGCATACTGCAATTGGATGAGCGCAGTCACCATGCCCAGGGGAAACGCAGCAAAAAACTGGGAGAGCATAAGCACTCCCAATGCCCGACCTCGATATGAATGCCCCTGATACGAACGCGACGCATCACGTGTGACGTGAGCACCCGGCGCGTTCGTCACACGCGCCGAATGCGCTGAATGCGCCGAGTGCGATGAACGCTTCGGGCGGTTTGAGCTGCTATAAGCAGGGCTTCTCCTAGCCGAGGATCCATGGGCCATGAAAAAACAGTAGCATTACCCACACACCTGAGGAGCTTGTGGTAGGTGCGCTACCCCCAGAGGAAACCAACGAAAATTGGGGTGTTTTTCGCTGGCTATTCCTGTGGCTTTAGAGCTCTTTGTGTTGTGGCCCGGGGAGTTGGAAGCCGTTACCAGTAGTATTGCTGTTTCCGGCGCTGCCGGTGCTCCCGGTATTTGGGGTGGTTTTTGGCTTGGTACCGGCTGGCTCGTCGGTGGAGTCTTCCACCACATCGGCGTCGTCAACGTCGAGGGTGTTGGTGACGCTGGTTGTTCCAGAAGAGCCTGCGGGTTTAAAAGGGTTTTGGTCTGGACCCACCTCTTCAAACACAGGTTCTGCATCCATGGGGGTCGTGGAGACCGACGACGTCTCTGTTGCCGACGTCCCTGTCGCCGGGATTCCTGTTGCCGGAGTCGTCGGCGCCGAGCTGCCCGTCACCGGAACGCTCGGGGCCGAGGTGCCTGCTACCGGCCCACCTGTTGCTGGCCCGCCCGAGGCCGGGAAGGCCCCCGTCCCCCCAACCCCAGCGCTCCCAGTTCCTCCGGTGCTCCCAGCCCCGAAACCGGATTGCGGCGTCGTTCCGGCGTCGACACCAGCATTAGTGCCCATACCGGTATTCATGCCGGTACCTGCGGGTAGTTGGGGGCTGGTGGAATCGGACCCAGCGGTGAGCTGGCCACCGGTGGCGCTGTCGCCGCCGTGCATTTGGGCGCGGATTTCGGCGAGCTTTGCGGAGGCTTTCATGTCGTTGCTTGCCGCCTCGATTTCAGCGAGCCGGTCGCCAACGGAGTTTTCCAGCAGCTCCTGGGCGCCCATGGCGGTGGCGTAGCGGGATTCGATTTTGGCTCGCACATGGTCGAGAGTAGGAACGCTGTCATCAGGCTTGAGCTGGTTCATGGTGTCCATGGCCTTGGTGGCGGATTCCTGCATCTTCGCCTGGCGAGCCTGATTGAGCAACTGATCGGCTTCAGCCAATTGTTGCTTGAGCCGTGCCTCGGATTGTTGCACTTGGCGTTTGGCTTGTTCGGCGTTTTGGGTGGCTTGGGCGTGGAGGGTTTTTGTTTCCTCTAACTGGGTTTCGACGCTCACAAGTTGGGTGGCGTAAATTTCGGCGGTGGAGCTGAACTCTTGGGATTTTATGGCATCTCCCTGGGCGTTTGCCTGGTCAGCAAGGGTGAGGGCTTGGCGGGTTTTATCGGCAAGTTTTTGTTGCTCTTCGATCAACCGGTTGAGTTTCATTTCCAGTTGGTTTTTGTTCCCTATCACCGCTGCGGCTTGTTGGGAGATTTGCTGGTGCTGTTTTTTGGCCCCTTCGACGGCCTGCCGAATTTGAATCTGAGGATCGGCGTTTTCATCAATGCTTTGATCTAGTGACGCCTGTAAATATTTCCACCCTTTAGAAAATGGGTTCGCCATGATATATGCTTCCTCCGCTAGTTGTTACTAAATTCGATACAGGGTTTCGAAGGGGTGGAACACATATTTTTTATGCCGTAGGCCCCTCGCAACCATGCTGAAAAGCATCTACTAGTGTAGTGCGAAAGCCCATAGCTGTGTGATGAAGGTACTCGGACTCACACTGGGGTCCCGTGAAAAACCATGATGGTGGTGGGGAATCCCGAAGATATCTCACAATTATGGGTCCGCGGTTTCCCACAGACCCATAATATTAGTTGTTCGTAGCGTTATGTTCCGCGATTTGGCGTCGCACATCATCCATGTCCAATGCGCGCACTTGTTCGATCACGTCTTCCAATGCTGCGGGCGGCAGGGCGGCGGACTGCCGGAAAACCATGATCCCATCGCGGAAGGCCATGATGGTGGGAATGGCTTGGATTTCCAGGGCGGCGGCCAGGCCTTGGTTTTCTTCGGTGTTGAGCTTGGCGAAGGTGATGTCTTCGTGCTTTTCGGATGCCTTCTTGTAGACGGGCATGAATTGCCGGCAGGGTCCGCACCATTCGGCCCAGGCGTCGACAAGCACAATGCCTTCTTGGGTGACCGTGTCGTTAAATGTGTCTTCGCTTACTTCTACGAGTGCCATGGTTGCATTCTCTCCTTCAAAGTAGTTATCTAAGTTCTAGTCTTCCTAACATTCAGTAGTGTCCACATTATTCCCGTTAGCGAAGATTTCGTCGCATTTTATTTGGGTTATACCTATAACCAGCGTAAAGAGAGGAATTCCCATGACGAAAACTTACCAAGTTGAAGGCATGACATGCGAGCATTGCGCAGCTTCCGTCCGCGAAGAGGTGGGCGAGATCGCCGGTGTTACCAAGGTTGATGTTGATGTGGCTTCCGGCCAGGTTGCCGTGTCGGGCTCGGATTTCACCGACGCCCAGGTGAGCGCCGCCGTTTCCGAGGCAGGCTATTCTGTCAAGGCTTAGCGGTCAGCCCTGCGCCACGGTCTCGTTGCCGTGGCGTTTTTCGTTGCTTGACGACGCCCAAAGGCCCGCAACCCAGTCCAGCCCCAAACCCAAGCCCCAGCCGCAAACCCAAGCTCAGCATTTCCGCTAAGCTTGGTTTCCATTTTTCGGCCAACACTTGTCTTGCGCAAACGGGGGGCCACAAACCGGAAACCAAGCTTAGAACTTCTGCGGCACAGGCCATGGGCACATTCACATCGGCTTCATACTTGCTGAGCTGGAGTTCCGGCCAACTCGGGCCCCTCAAAACCCCGGATAATCCTGAACCCAAGCTCAGCATGTTTGCGGCCCAGCTTACTGCATGAATGCTGAGCTGTACTTTCTCGATTCAGTGGCCCAATGCAGGCATGCCCAGGAACGGAACTCCAGCTCAGAACACTTGATACCCACCATCGCCCGTGACAGCACACTCGCTAAGCTTGGTTTCCCATTTCTATGACCACCAACTCCTGGGGGTTTGCCGCCCTTACACAAAACACCATGCTTAGCAAACTTGCGACCCTCTTTGAAAGCGGTAACGCCACAGCCCCACCCAGGGCTTCATACCTTCTAAGCATGGTTTTCAAAATCTGCTGCCCCAAATCCCCAGGAGCTGACATGCCCGCCAGGGAAAGACCATGCTTAGAACATGTGCAGCGCTGCCCTGGGTTGTTGGTAGCGTTTTCTCTAAGCTTGGTTTCGTTCAAAATAGGGGGCCACAAACCAGAAACCAAGCTTAGAACTTCTGCGGCATAGGCCATGGGCACATTCACACCGGCTGCACATGTGCTGAGCTGGAGTTCCGGCCAACTCAGGACCCCCGAAAACCCCGGATAACCCTAAACCCAAGCTCAGCACTTCCGCTAAGCTTGGTTTCCATTTTTCGGCCAATACTCCCCCTGCGCAAACGGGAGGCCGCCAACAGAAAACCAAGCTTAGAACTTCTGCGGCACCCGGCACCCGCCCCGGCAGTCCCCGCCAATCCAATATCCACGGGAATTTTTGCCCAGCAGACATGGTTACACCTAGTGGTTTATTTACATGGAGGTTCTATAAGTGATAACAGAAAATACTCCAGGACTCATTAGTGTGGACCTGGGTGTCACCGGCATGACCTGCACATCTTGTTCCGGTCGGGTGGAGCGGAAACTGAATAAGGTTCCGGGCGCCCAAGCCACGGTGAACTTCGCCACAGAAACCGCCAACGTGCGTTACGATCCGGCATCCGTGAAGATACCGCAGCTGATTGATGTGGTGCGGGGCGCCGGCTACGATGCGTTTGAAATCACACCAGACAATGACGCTGGCCCAGACTCGGAGCCTTCGGAAGCCTCCGGCACGGATGCCACGAGTGCGGCTCGGGATGCGCATGCCGCGGATTTGCGAAAGCGTTTGATCATTTCCGCCGTGTTGTCGGTGCCGGTGTTGGCGTTGTCGATGATTCCGCAGCTGCAGTTTAATAATTGGCAATGGTTGAGTTTTGCCCTAGTTGGACCAGTGTTTTTCTATGGGGGCAAGCCCTTCCACGTGGCGGCGCTTCAGAATTTGCGGCATGGGGCGTTCACCATGGACACGCTGATTAGTTTGGGCACGTCAGCCGCGTTTTTCTGGAGCGTGTGGGCCCTGTTCTTCGGCAACGCGGGCATGAATGATATGCGCATGTCGATGAGTTTGTCAGCGCATTCGCATGAGGGCATGGACCAAATCTATTTGGAATCCGTGGGCATGGTGATTGTGTTTCTGCTGCTGGGCCGGTGGTTTGAGACCCGCGCAAAGGGCCGCAGTTCCGAGGCGTTGCGGGCGTTGTTAGACATGGGCGCGAAGGATGTTTCCGTGCTTGTCGACGGCGCCACGCACCGTATTCCGATCAGCAAGCTCGCGGTGGGGGATATGTTTGTCGTCAAGCCTGGCGAGAAGATCGCCACCGATGGCGTGGTGGTTGAGGGCCATTCGGCGGTAGATGAGTCCATGCTCACGGGCGAATCGGTGCCGGTGGAAGTGACGAAAGATAGCGTGGTCACTGGGGCGACCATGAATTCTTCGGGCCGGCTGGTGGTGCGGGCCACCAGGGTGGGGGCGGACACCACGCTGGCACAGATGGCAAAGTTGGTGAGCGACGCACAGGCGAAGAAAGCTCCGGTGCAGAAGCTTGCCGACCGGATTTCGCAGGTGTTTGTGCCGGTGGTGATTCTGGTGTCGGTGGCCACGCTGCTGGTTCATGCTTTTGTGTTGGGCCATGGGTTGGCCGAGGCATTCACGGCGGCGGTGGCCGTGCTGATTATCGCCTGCCCCTGCGCTTTGGGGCTGGCCACCCCCACCGCCCTGCTGGTGGGGACCGGCCGGGGCGCCCAAATGGGATTGTTGATTAAGGGCCCTGAGGTGCTGGAACACACCCAGAAAATCACCACCATTGTGATGGATAAGACGGGCACGATCACGACGGGCATCATGTCTGTGAGCAGCATACAGCCGGAGGCTGGCTTCGAGAAGGACGAGGTGCTACGGTTGGCGGCGGCCGTGGAGAACGCGTCCGAGCACCCCATCGCCCGGGCCATTGTGGCGGAAGCCACCGATATCCCGGAGGTGACGGAGTTTCAGAGCACGACTGGGGTGGGCGTGAGCGGCATGGTTGATGGCCGTCGGGTTGAGGTGGGCCGGGCCGAATCGGGCGGCGATACCGGGGCCACGGTGGTGGCGGTGCACGTCGATAAGCAGTTGGCGGGGCATATTTCGGTGATGGATCAGCCCAAGGAGACCAGCGCGGCGGCCGTCGACAAGCTCAAGGCGATGGGGCTAATGCCGATCCTGCTCACGGGCGATAACGAAGGGGCGGCGCGGCAGGCGGCGACCAAGGTGGGGATCGACACGGTGATTGCCGGCGTGCTGCCCGCGGATAAGGTGACAAAGGTCGCTGAGCTGCAACAATCGGGCCAGGTTGTGGCCATGGTTGGCGACGGCATTAACGACGCCGCGGCGTTGGCGCAGGCGGACCTAGGACTGGCCATGGGCGCGGGCACCGATGTTGCTATCGAGGCGAGCGATATCACGCTCATGAACGATGACCCCCGCGGCATTGTCGACGCCATCAGGCTCTCGCGCCGCACCTTGGCGACGATCAAAGGCAACCTGTTTTGGGCGTTTGCCTATAACATTGTGCTTATCCCGGTGGCCGCCATGGGCTTGTTGAACCCCATGTTTGCCGGGGCCGCCATGGCGTTTTCTTCGGTGTTTGTGGTGAGCAATTCGCTGCGGCTTCGGGGATTCACCTCGGCGTTTTAGCTGTGCTGAAACAAGTTTGGGAAAACACATGATAACCAGCGAAGAATTCCTCACATATGTGGCGGAAACCGTCCGTGATGAGCTGTGGATCGACCACGACGCCTATTACTTTGGCAATGATATTTATATCCCGGCCTGCGTATCCATGTGGTATGGCTCCTACTACGAGTTTTATATTCGTAACGCCAAGGTGGAACTCCGCCACTCCAATCAAAACGCCCTTTTAGAAGGCTGGACTGTTGATCCTAGGGAAACAGAGCCGTTTTATCTGTCCCATAATCAGGTTCGGTTTGTCACGGAGGAGTCGGATTTCGGTGCAACCCGAAACGCCGAACTGGTGTTTTCCGGGGAAGAGTTTTTCGTCTCCACATGCCAGTACCCGAATGTTGCTGGGCGGTGGCAATACCCGCTGCCGGGGATGAGCACCGAAACCGTTGAGCAGGTGACCCGGTTTAAAAAGCTTGTTTTCCCCGAGGATCCACCCGCATCAGCACCGGTGGCGAAACGGCCCGCGGAATTGGTTCTCCACTACCACGCGGTGCCCGCACGGGTGCTCGATAATCTTTGCTATTCGCCCACCTACACCCATGACGCCCACCAACTCACGCATCAAACCCGCTATCCTTCGATGGCTATCGCCCACCATTATTGGGTGCCGCTCATGCTCCTGGGGTGGGGTGCCGACCCATTGAATAGCATGATAACGGGCTGGCACTCTTGGGATACCTGGGTGACCGTCAATCATCCCAAGATCGTCATCACTATCATGGCGGATTTGCCGAATATGAACCTCAAACCACTCCAAGGGCCCAGCACCCATTTGGGGGTTCCCGACGGGTGGGCGATGGACACGTTTACCAGGCTCCAACGGTTTTATGGGGCCGCGGCCCACCGGGGCGATGGGGTCGTCATCATTGCCGAATTGCGGGAATAAGACCGTGAGACTCCCATAAGACGCAAGAAAAATCCCCACCCGAAAGTGGGGATTTTTGGCGTCGCAAAGCTTAATTGGCAGCGATGATCCATTCACTCACTTTGCCGTCGGTGCGCTTCAAATAAGCACGATCACCAGCGGCATTGAAGTAGATGTCGGATTGCTTCATGAACGTCTGGAATTCTTCGCTCTGCTTCTCCACATCAATTTGGCAGCCGCGCAGAGTTTGCATGCCCCAGGCGGTGGTTCGCATCGTATTGCCGTCAAACCACACCGCGGTCTGAACCGCGTTGCAGGTTGGATCGTACGTAAGCATCCGCAGGCCTTCCGGCACGTTGCCGTTGAATTCCTTCTTGATCTCCTCGGTGCCGTCAAAGGGCTGGGACTTGCCCATATAGATCACGGCATATTTATTCGCGGTGGAGGCCCAGTTGTGCGACAGGAATTTACTCATGTCGGCCTTGGTGGCGGGATGCGTGCCGGCCGGCATATCCATCGCCACCGGCCGCAACGGTTCCGGTACTGCGGTCACCGACGTGCTCGGGGCCGGCACCCCGGTGGAATCCGACGATGCGGTCGAGGTCGGCGTTGAGGTTGGCGTCGAGGGAGTCGGCAACGGCTTCGGGACCGGCTGGTGCAACCCGAGCAGGCCTAGCAGTCCGGTAACTGCCGCGACTATCAGGGCAAAGAGTTTGAAAATCATGGTGTTTCTCCTCCAAAAGGTGGTGAAAATTACTTGCTGGCTTTGGGAGTTGGGTGCTCGTTATACTTCCATTCGCTGATGGTGCCGCCGCCCTGCACATACACATAGGTGGCATCAGCATTGAAGTACAGGCTGGGCCTGGAGCTGAAATGCTTCATGATGTCCTCATCCAACAAGGTCTCATCGCCGCAGGCCTTTTCGGTCATTGGGCCCCAGTACACCTGCATCACGTTCTTTTCGAACGCTGCCCAGGACACAGCCGTGTTGCATACCGGAATGCCGGTGAAGCTGCGGGCATCATCGGGGATGAAACCAACGTCGTTGGGTGTCGCGTTATTGCCATTTGCCTGGCGCGAATCCAGTTCATTGCCCTTGAGGATGAAGCGTGTCGATTCGTAGAAATTCAGCGAAGCCTTCTTGTAGGCGGTGGAAATCCACTCGTTATGCATGAACTTCTGAAGGTCGGCATCGGTGGCGGGGTGCGCATCGGCCGGCAGCGTTGCCCCACCGATCGTCTTCGGCACCGGCACTGTTGGCGTGGGGGTGGCCGGGGTGCTGGTGACCTTCGTGCCTGTGGGCTGCGGTTGTACCGTGGTGGCGTTGCTTTGCGACGCCGTCGGCTGTATCGTCGGTCCAGGCACATTCACGCCCAATAGCGCTATTATGGCTGCGACAATCATGTCAAACAGTTTGAAAATCATGTTTCCTACCTCACATGTTGGTTATCAGCTAGTTTCCATTCATTGACGGCACCATCTGAACTTCGTTTCAGATACATGCTGCTGCCGTCAGCGTTGAAGTACACAGTGGAGTGGTCCAAGAATTCCCGGAATTCTGTGTCTTCCACCGCCAAGACTTGCGGGTCACAGGCAGTTTTTCTTGAGTCTCCCCAGGCGGTGATGCTGATGGTGTTGCGTGCCACCAGAACGGTTCCCTGCACCGTGCAGCACTTGGTGCCACCGGAGAATACTCGGCGGGAACTACTTGTGTCGTGGTTGGTGGTGAAGTCTATTTCGGCGTAATTATTGACCCGGAAGATCAGCGGGCTGGTGGAAACCCACCGGTGAGTGGTGAGTTTTTGCATTTCCGCATCGGTTGCTTGGTGTAAACCACTCGGCAGATCCGACAGCGCCATCAGTGGTGGCCGGGGCGGAATCGGGGTCGATGTCGCCGGTACGCTAATGGTGCTGGTGGCGCTGGTAGAGGTGGGCTGGGCCGGTTTCACGGAAGCCTCCGGTTGCGCTGTCCGCGTAGCAGGCGTGATCGGCGTGGTTGGTTGCGGCGGTTGCTGGTGCAGCCCTAACAAACCCATGATGAATGCGACGATTGTGGCAAAGATCTTGAAAATCATGAGTTTGTCCTCGCTGGCATCTTCCGTGGGTTAGCTATGGAGTTTCCATTCGCTGATGGCACCGTCGGTGTGGCGTTCAACATAGACACGGTCACCTGCGGCATTGAAATACAGGGTGGCGTTCTTGAGGAAATTTTGGAATTCCGTATCCTCAATTTGCGGAACCATCCCGCAGCCTTTGGCCGGGTATGTTTTCCACCAGCTCATGGTGTGGATGCGGTTGCCTTCGAACCACGCCAATCCCCGCAGTTTGGGGCACATGGTGCCGCCCACATAGCTGCGGGTGTTGTCCGGCACGGTTGTGTCTTTCAGTTGTTTAGCAGTCCGGGGCCCGAAGTCGCGCAGGAAATCTATTGGGGGATAATCCTTGTACAGCTTCGATTGGGAGAAGTCGATTTTCGCATCGGTGCTATTGGGGGACACCCACAGGCTGGTAACGAATTTCTGCATGTCGGCATCGGTGCCGGGGTGCGCGTCGGCGGGCAGCGCGGGAATGATCGTCATCCCAAATTCCGGCACCGCTACGACCGGCGCTGTGGTAGGCACCGATGTGCTCACCTGCGTCGATGTACTGGTGGGTTCCGAGGTTGCCGCTGCGCTGGTGCTGGTGGTGACCGTGGGAGGCGTCGAAGATGTCGAGGGTTGTTGCAGTCCTAAGAACCCTAAGACGGCCGCGAGGAGGGTGGCGAAGATTTTAAAGATCATGACCGATTCACCGTTTCCGCGTCGGCGAGTTTCCAGTGGCTGACGGCCCCATCCGAGGCCCGCTTCAAATACATGTGGTCGCCGACCTCATTGAAGTAGATGGTGGATTGTTTCAGGTAGGTTTGTAGCTCCCGGTCCTGTTCCTCTACCTCTTTTTGGCAGCCGACCGCAATGGTGGGGCCCGCATCAATGAACCGCATTACGTTGTCGTTTTGGAACCACACCAGCACCAGGCTGCCCCGGCAGGTGGAGCCGCCGCCAAACGTGCGGGCGGTGTCCGGCACGTTGCCGTTGAATTTCTGCTCCGCTTTGCGGAATGTGGTCCGAAATTCGGCTTCGTTCCCCTTGTACAGTTTCGACTGGGTGAAGTCGAGTTTCGCGGTGCTGACGGTGGACACCCAATTCTTGGTTATGAATTTCTGCATGTCGGCGGCGGTGGCGGGGTGGGTTCCGGCCGGCATTGTGCCGCTGAGCGGCGGAACCGGGTGCGGTTTGTGCCAGTCGTCGATGATGTCCTGGGGGGTTGCGGTCATGCTTGTCGATACGCTGTCGCTGGGCTTGTCGACGCCCATTGCTGGGATCGGCGCTAGCATCCCGACAGTCACGGCAGCGATGCCGGCGGCGAAAATCTTCATCTTCATAGGTTTTTCCTTACGATCCTTCGTGTTGCCTATAGGCCGGATTCCCAACTGCCGGACCATAGGTTTTAACAATTAGAATACGTACTAATATACCTACGCTATGTGTCATTGCCCCAGATCGAGGGGAGTTATCCATAGGAAAAACGTATGACGTATGACCTCTTAGTCCCCCGGGTTGAGGCATGTTAGCCGCGCACCTCCCGCCATTGGCTGACCTTGCCGTCTGCTAGCCGCTTCAGGTACATGGTGCCGTTTCCATCGAGGTATACGGTGGGGCGGCCCACAATATAGTTCAGGGCTTCCGCATGCTGTTCATCGCTGGCGTTGTCGCATTCCCGGTGCCATTGGGCGCCCCGGTCGGTCAGGTAGTAGTGCAGTTCGGCACCCTTGAACCAGGCGATTCCAGCACCGCGACCGTTGCAGCTGCTGCCAGCGAAGGCATTGATGGCGTCGGCCTCGGGGATTTTCTCCTTTGGCGGCTTGGCCGCATAGTACTGGTGCAGCCAGTCCCAGTCACTGCTGGTGGGGGCGCCTTGGAATTTCAGCACGGTATTGGCTCGAACGGTGGACTGCCAGTTTTTGGTGCGAACCTGGGCGATTTCCGCCGGGGTGGCCACATGGGCAGTGGCCGGCAGGGTGGTGTCGAGTGCGCTTCCTGGAATGGGCCCCTCGCCGTCGCCGGGTTCCCGACCGTTGAGGAGATCCTGACCGTCCTTTTTGGCGGTGCGTACCAGCTTGATGGCGGAGTCGGTGGGTTCCGTGGCCTTGATGGTCTTAAGGTTGGGGTCTTCGGGAATAGTTACGCCACCGGATTGAGGGGTGACCGTGACAACGGTGGTCGAGTCCGTTGGCTCTGCGGCTTCCGACCGGTTCTGGGTCAGGGGTCCTACGGTCGGCCGGGTATGTCCTTCAGTTATTGTCGTGGTGGGGGTCGGCGTCGATAGGCCAAAAAATGCCAGGATCGCCGTAAACAGTGTCATGAGAAACTTAAGAATCACAGCAAAAGCTTCCTATCAGTACTATCAGGAAAAATAATGTTCTAATTCCCAACGTACAAGATCAGCTTTTCGACGTTTCACCCACGGCAACAACGAAGCCGGCAATATGCACGACGTCCTGCATCGTTGCATATTGCCGGCGATAGCAACCATGACCTATTTGCTACCTCATCCGGGGGGATTGGTGTTATTTCACCAACCAGGGACGCTGCCATTCAGAGGCCACCCCGTCGGGGCGCTTGAGGTAGAGGTGACCCTGCCCGTCCAGGTAGAGTTCGGGGTTGGCGCTCAGGAAGGCTTGAACATCTTTGTCGCGGGTATTTGCCACCTCTGGGCAGGGATTATTGGTGACAAGGATCTGGCGGGTTTTGTGCATGACATTGCCGTCAAACCATACCCCACTGGCGGTCCCATTACATGATGCGCCACCCGAAAAATGCTGTAAATCGGCTGGTGCATTGCCACCGAATTCTTCCCCAATATTCGGTAGTTTTTTAGGTGCGTCGCGGTAATAATCCCCGAAAAACATTGTGGTGGTTTGGGGGCGAACTACAGACATCCAACTGCCGGAACGCACGTCTTTCAACTCGGCTGCCGACACCGGATGGGCGTCGGCAGGCAACACAGTGTCGAGGGTTTTGCCGACGGTAATATCGGCAAACCAGTGTTTTACGTCATCATTAAGCGGCACGATCGCGCCGAAAAACGCCACGATCGAGGCGAGAATAGATGTAAATAATTGGAATACCATGTGAACCCCGCTTGGATGATAACAGATTATTCAAACAAATAATATCCTGATTTAATATTCTTTTTAAATATTTCCGCAAAATACCACCCCAAATAGGGGTGAATTATAATTGCCGGGCCATATCTTTAAACCGCGAGAAATGCAGTTGATGTGCCACCTGCACAGTATCAATGGGGCCACCACGGTGCTTCGCCACAATGATATCTGCTTCGCCCGCCCGCGTGTCGTCTTTGTCCTGACTATCTGGACGATACAGCAACATCACTATGTCCGCATCCTGTTCCAGGGAGCCCGACTCCCGAAGATCCGCAATTTGGGGGCGTTTATCCGTGCGCGACTCCGGCCCACGGTTCAATTGGGAAATCGCCACCAATGGTACATCGAGTTCCTTCGCCAAGAGTTTCAGCTGGCGGGAGAATTCCGCCACCTCCTGCTGCCGTGACTCGGTTCGTTTGCCGCTGCTCATCAGTTGAAGATAATCAACCACAATCATTTGCAGGTCTGCTACCTGCTTGAGTTTGCGTGACTTCGACCGGATTTCCATCATGGTGAGGCTGGCGGAATCATCAATATAAATGGGGGAATGCTCGATCGTGTCGAGCCGATTCACCAGCTTCGCCCAATCCTGGTCGGTCATCCGCCCCGACCGCATGTCCGACAGTTTCACGTCAGCCTCGGCGGATAATATGCGCATGACGATTTCGCTTTTCGCCATTTCCAGGGAGAAAATCACCGCGGCCTTGCCGTTCTTGATCGCGCAGGAGCGCACAAAGTCCAGCGCCAGGGTGGATTTGCCCACACCCGGCCGGGCCGCGACGATAATCATTTGGCCCCCATGGAGCCCATTGGTGAGATTGTCGAGGTCTTCAAACCCGGTGGGGATGCCCCGGGCCAGCCCGCCCTGCACGGAAATCAGGTCGAGTTCGTCCATGGTGGGTTGGATGAGGTCGGCAAGCACGGAATAGTCTTCCACATGGTGCCGCTGGGCGATATCGAACACCTGTTGTTGCGCCATGTCGATCACGGTTTCCAACTCGGCGCCTTCGGTGCCTTCGTAACCGAGCTGCACCACCCTGGTGCCCGCAGCCACCAGCCGCCGGAGCACCGCTTTTTCCGCCACAATTTCCGCATAGTAGCGGGCATTGGCGGCGGTGGGCACGGCCGACACCAGCGTGTGCAAATAGGTGGATCCGCCAATACGTTCGAGATTATTGTCGCGGTCCAGCCGGCCGGCAACGATCAGCGGGTCGATCTCCTTGTTATTACTGAACAGGTCAATGATGGCGTTGTAAATGAGCTGGTGGGCGGGCCGATAAAAATCATCGGGCACGAGGGTTTCTATGATGTCGACCACAAGGGTGGGGCTCAGGAGCATGGCCCCGAGGACGCCTTGCTCCGCATCAATATCGTGGGGTGGCTGGCGAAAATCATCATAGTTTTGGTCGTCGCCTCGACCGTTGGTGCGCCCGCCTCGGCCACTCCAGCTGCCTCGGCCGTCTCGGCTGCGGCGAGACCCCTCGGACATGGATGGCATGGATACCAAGGATGCCGGGGGTTCTGCTGGTTCGTCGCTAAAATCTGGTTCGCTAGGAAAGTCGCTGCTCATTGCCGATTCACCCCCTCATTATTAGCTGTGGTTGGTCTGGTTGGGGAAAAATTTTCTCTCTATCATTAGTACCATCACTGAGCCCGCGCAATTGCATCGACCGCACGTATCACTCCGATATGTGAGAATGCCTGCGGAAAATTACCGGCCAACCGTTCCCGCACCGGATCGTATTCCTCCGCCAGCAGCCCCAAATCGTTTGCATAGCCAACTAGCTGCTCTAAGAGCCTGGTGGCGGCATCCAGGTGGCCGGCCCGCGCATAATGCTCGGCAAGCCAAAAATTGCAGATGAGGAAGGGGTATTCCGCCCGAGGGCCATCACTGTTATAGCGGTATATGAGCCCATGGTCGTCGCCAAGCTCCCGCACAATGGCCACCACCGTGTCGTGCATGCGCTGGTCGGTCACCGCAATAATGCCCGTGTGTGGCAGCTGTAGCAGCGACGCATCGACGCCGGGGTTGTCGTAAATCTGCCTAAACGTGTTCCGCTCGGCGTCGAAGCCGCGGCTGAAAATCTCGTCATAGAGTTGGTCGCGGTATTTCCGCCAGGTTTCGGTGTCCCCGGTCAACGTTTCATGCTTTGCGACGGCATCCAGGGCGCAATCGAATGCCGCCCACATCATGGCCCGCCCATGGGTGAAATAGTGAAGCTCCCCCCGCATTTCCCAAATACCATGATCCCGGCGCTCATAGTTTTTGATGCAATAATCCAACAGCCTTGTTTGTAGCCGCCATGACTCCTCAGTCTCCGGGATTCCAGCCTCCCGCATGTGCCGGCAGACCAAGAGAATCTCCCCCACCACATCGGCCTGAAACTGGGATGCGGCGGCGTTCCCCACCCGAACCGGCAGGGAGTCGAGATAGCCAGGCAGATGGGCTAGGATGCGTTCCTCCAAATGGGTCTCGCCCCGCACCCCATACACAATCTGGAGGTTCTCGGGGTCGATGGTGCGCACCAACCAATCCCGCCACGCCACGGCCCGCTCCCGCACCGGGGCCCGGGTGTAGCCGTTCTGCTCCGCCATGAGGAGGGCGTCTATGGCGAACGCGGAATCCCGGAGCCAACAAAACCGGTAATCCCAATTATGGTCGCCCCCGATGATTTCCGGGAGGGAGGCGGTGGGGGCCGCAAGAATCGCCCCATTGGTGAGCGCCAGGGCGTTCAGCACCATGGCGGAGCGTTCGGCGAGCCGCACCCACTGGCCGTTATATGGGGGCAGGGGCTCTTCCCGAAATTCCCTCTGTGGCGCCGCGGTTTCGCCCAGGGTCCAGGTCAACGTGGTCCCGGCCGCCAGGTCAAAGGAGCCGACAAAATCAGCATTCCTGCCGGTGTGGTGCAATTCGGGCCCGTGGAGGGTCGTGACCGCCTCCCCCTGACGGTCAACGAAGCGGAAGTGATCGTGCCAGGCTGGGGAGCGCGAGCCATAGTCGGTGCGAATTTTCAGATCATGGCGTACGGTGATATCCCCGGTGGTGCAGGTCACGGCGCGCACCAGAGTGGTTCCCTCCAGGTAATCCACCACCTCAGCGGTGCCGGTGGCGGAAAGCCATGTGGTGTGGAGAATCAGGTGATCGGGGTGATCCAGATAGGTGCGGGCGGTCATATTCGCATCATCAACAGTGATGCTCCAGCTGCCGTGTTTTGGTTCCCCCAAGAGGGCCGCGAAGGTAGCAGTGTGGTCAACCTGCGGACAAAACCAGTCAACCCGACCGGCGCGGGAAATCAGCGCCACAGTGTGGTGGTTGGCGATAAGTGCGTATTCTTCTAACGGCACGCTATTGGTTGGTGTGAACATTCTCCCTACCCGATTGTAGCAAACCCGCAGGTCATGACTTTATGAATCCTAGTCGAATATCGAGACGAATGCTTCTCCGCCACACGACTACCCCCATGCCTGAGTTTTTCCTTAACATGCCATGGGTTTCATGTTGCATATGGGGGGATTTTTCTACTCGGAATCAGGGGATTTTCTACACTTTGCTACCAGCATTATGCACAGCCTGGGGATAAAGTTATCCACAGGGGCTGTGGAAAACGAGTGATCCTTGTGGATAAACTTGCTGCAAACTTATTATCTACGCAGCTCAGAACATATTTTCATCTTGTGGATAAATCGGTTACCAGCGGGTTTGACATTGGGTAAAACTATGATTTTGCTACTACCTGCGGGGAGTTATCCACAGGGTTATCCACAGGCCCCCCAAGTGTGGGAACCTTACTCATCAAGGAAACCTATATCACCAGCTGATTTTTCTTAAACTTTCCGCAACATGTATGCAAAAATAAAACGAGCCGGCGCTGAGGCTGGCTCGTTTTGTGCTGTTGTCGTTGGGTCACAAATGTGACCGTTGTAGCTGGTTGTTAGGCAGCTACAACCTGGAAGTTCACAGTTGCTGCAATATCGGAGTGCAGCTTGACGTTCACGGAATAGGAGCCGACAGTTTTCACGGCACCCTTCTGCAACTCAATGCTGCGTTTGTCCAACTTGGGACCACCGGCAGCCTTAATGGCAGCGGCAATATTGTCGGCAGACACCGAACCGAAGATCTTACCCTTTTCCGAAGTCCGCACAGAGATGGACACGTCAGTAAGTGCTTCGAGTTGTTCTTTGACCTCACGAGCGTGATCGAGGTCGCGGATGGCGCGTTCTTCTTGAGCACGCTTCATGGTGGCGATCTGCTTCTCTGCGCCACGGGTCGCAACAATTGCGAGGTTGCGCGGAAGCAGGTAGTTACGTCCGTAGCCGTTCTTCACCTCGACGATATCGCCAGGGACACCGAGGTTCTCAACGGCAGCGGTGAGGATCAGTTTCATGACCCCTGCCTTTCATGGAAATTATAAGGTTTTCACTGGGTTTTAGAACGGAGGCTCATCATCAGCGCCCCCGAAACCACCATTGGCTGGTGGTGCGGATGACCAAGGATCATTGGCGGGTGGTTGCTGCTGTTGTTGCGACGACCGTTGTTGTGGTTGCTGCTGCGATTGCTGTTGCTGTGGCTGCGAATATTGCGGCTGCATCTGTTGTTGTTGTTGTTGTTGCGGTGCAGACTGCTGCTGGGCTGGGGCTTGCTGCTGTTGCCGCATGCCGCCACCCTGATTGCCGCCAAAACCACCACCGTAATTGCCACCGCCTTCACCACGGGGATTACGGGTAACTTGTGCCGTCGCATAGCGCAGTGACGGACCAACTTCATCAACTTCCAGCTCCATGACCGTACGCCGATCCCCATTCTGGGTATCGTACGAGCGGGACCGGAGGCGACCGGTAACAATAACCCGCATGCCCTTAGTCAGGGTTTCCGCAATGTTCTCGGCAACCTGCCGCCACACATTACAGGTGAGGAATAGTGCTTCCCCATCAACCCACTGACCGGACTGGGAGTCATACCGACGCGGAGTCGAGGCAACTCGGAAGGTAGCAACCGCCGCCCCAGTTGAGGTGAAGCGGAGCTCCGGGTCAGCAACTACGTTGCCGACAACAGTGATATTCACGTCTCCTGATGCCATGTTCGTTAGCCTTTCTGCGTATTTTTCAGTTACTACAAGCAACCTTAGTCATAACCTTGGACACGCAAGGTTTTACGCAAGGATTTTACTTATCGTTGCGCAGAACTTTGGTGCGCAGAACGCTGTCATTCAGGGTCAGAACACGGTCAAATTCCTGAACGGTAGCAGACTCGCAATGAAGGTTCACGACGACGTAAATGCCCTCTTCCTTCTTAGCGATGGGGTACGCCAACCGGCGCTTCCCCCAAATATCAACCTTTTCCACGGTGCCGTTTTCCTTGCGGACAATTTCAAGGAACTTGTCCAGGGACGGGGCAACGGTGCGTTCATCCTGGATCGGATCCAAAATGATCATAACTTCGTAGTGACGCACGGACCTCATCACCTCCTATGGTCTTTCAATATCGTAGTTTCGGCCGCAACCCGTATTGGTTGTGGCAGGAGGGTCGTTGCGTCAGCAACCCGTCAAACATACCTTATTTACTGCTCAAAGTCGAAACATGTTCCCCGCAACCCGGCAAACTCCCACCAGCATCAACCCAACCTAGGCAGCATATGTTCTAAGCGGGGTTTCTGACTGGAACTGGTACTTGTGGGTGGCCCTGAAACCGGAAACCATGCTTAGCGGAAGTGCTGAGCTGGACTTTAGATTTCTGTCCGCCGACTTTCTTGCTGGTATGCACACCTGCTACCCCAAACTCAAGCTCAGCACTAGCGCAGCCAACTATGTAGCTTTTCCTCTAAGCTGCAAAACCCTCTTGGGGCAAGCTTGAAACCCTGAGTTTCGGTGGAAACGCAGCTTAGAACACTCGCTATCCGCGCAGCTCCACGACAGCCTAGAGCAGCAACAGTTCTAAGCTTGGTTTCCGTCTGAAACCAGTACTTGTGGGTGGCCCTGAAACCAGAAACCATGCTTAGAACATGTGCTGAACTTGACTTTGTTCTCCGGTCCTATCCGAATTCAGGTGTTCCACAAACCTGTTACACCCCGTAGCACAATACCTAAGCTGCAAAACCCTCCCAGAGACGCTTCAAAAGCACCACGGTTTGCCGGAAACGCAGCTTAGAACACCTGCTATCCGCGTCGCCCCGCCACAGCTTGGAACTGCAAGAGTTCTAAGCGGGGTTTCTCCCAATGGGCTGGCGCGCTCCAGGCGAAACACAGGACCTAAACCAGAAACCCCGTTTAGAAGAAGTGCTGAGCTTGACTTCGGGTTTCTGCCTGTTGCTACTCCTGCTGGTATGCACACCTGCTACCCGGAACTACAGCTCAGCACTCATGCAGCTGGCCTTATAGCATATCATCTAAGCTGCGAAACCCTTCCTGAGTTGCTTCAGAAACCCCGGGTTTCGGCGGAAACGCAGCTTAGAACACCTACTACCAAAACCCACCAGAGCTGCACTAATTCTAAGCGGGGTTTCTGCGCAAACCGGCGCTTTCCCAACACTTTTCATCCGATCCCCCAACCAGAAACCCAACTTAGCAATGGTGAAGCAGAAAGACCGCAAAACCCCAAGCGGGGTCTCCAACAAGCCCACACCACCCACCCCAACTCCCACACCCCAGCTCACCCCAAACAATCGCAGGCCATAATCCGAAGCTAAAAAGTAGCAATAACGATCGCTTAGCAAATACGGGCATTATACAATCACTATCATGACGGAATCAGAGATTGCGCAGCTCGCGCAACCCGCCCCCAGAAGGCGGGACTATTCCGATCAAACAATCACACAAAAACCACCTGCGCTCACCGAATTAACCCTGCTCCGGTACATCACCCTCATTGGACTGGCCACATATATTACGAATATCCTCTTCAAGTTTGGCCCATTTCTGGAATTTCTCAGAAATAACCACCGGTTTGTCACATGGACCAATAGTGCCTTTGTCATTTTCTCCTTGAGCCTGGTGGGTCTATTGTTCGCCATCATTATCAATAAGCATCCGATCTACACCATCATTATCTCCATCGCCATGGTGGCCTATCTGCAATTGGCCATCATCCAGATCACCGAGCTCATCATTTTTCACGACTCCCCTTGGGACCAACTCCACCTGGGAGATGTTGCCAGCATCCCCACCTGCCTCACGGTGTCCATTCTGCACCGGAAACTCGGCAAAATAGGCATGATTATGGCAATCATTATCATTCCGGTAGTTGCTACCAGCCAAAACGTCAACTCCATCATGCTGCGCCCCTACGTGTTTGATGTGCTCTATTCCACTTTTATCGGCACCCCATGGATGTACATGGTGCACCATGTGGTGGCCACCAGCCGCAGAGCAGACAAGGCGGCGTTTGACGAGTACCAGGCACTCACCAGTATTCAACGGTCAAACCAGTTGAAAGAGCTAGAGACCACATCACTAAGTAATATTCACGACCGAATATTGTCCACACTCAATAACATCAACAAGGGGGTTGCCGATCCCGAAGACATCCATACTATTGATATTTTTGACCTGATGCCAACAGGTTCCATGCCGCTCACCACATTTATCCAAAACCTCAAAACCCAGGTGGGAGACGACACCCGGGTCGTCATGCCGGAATCCACCAGTAACACGGTGGCGATTCCCATGGAAATCGCGGCCACAATGCTAGCGGCCATCGAACAGGCCTACACCAATTCCATTGCGCACGCCCCACAGGCCCAACGGGAACTGGTGGCAACATGGGACGAATCCCAGTTGAGCATTGTGTTTGCGGACACCGGCCCTGGGTTTAACGTCGCAAAGATCCCGCATCACCATGCGGGCGTGACCATCACCATGCTTGAGCGACCCCGAAACCACCCGGGCGTGTCAGCGCAGCTCACGACCGCGCCGGGGCAGGGTACCCGATACCGGTTGACGTGGCAGTTGGTTCCGCAACAAGAGTTAGTGGCCACCGCTGAGCCGTTGTCGGTGTCAAAACTGATTGGTGTTGCAGATATTTTTCGGCCACGCTGGGCGGTGTATGCGTTTCTGGTGTTTTTCGCCGACTCGTACCGTTACGACCATGAGGGCAGGTGGCCGGCGTTTATTATTGGGTCGGTGTTTTTTGCGGGCGGGCTGTGGGCGTTGACGAGTACAACAGAGTTGAAGTTACCACGGCGGAACACCGTTATTTTGTCGGGTTGCGTTGTGGGGTTGGTGTCGGCCGGGCAGTTGGCGCATTATAGCCCGCTTATGCCGTATCATTCGCACTGGTTTTTATCGTATGGGCTTATTTTGGTGGCTAATATGGCATTGCGGTTGCGCCCTATTACGGCGTGGGTAGTGTGGCTGAGTCTTACCGCCGCCACGTTTATCGTTGACGACATCATGAATATTCAATTATCCGCCTGGCCAATCAGTTTGTTTGTGGCGATTACGCTTTTTGTGCCGGCAACGTTGGTTCCGTCCCAGGTAGCGTTGGCGGTTCGGTCGCTTCCGGCGTTGGAGCGGGTGCAGCGGAATGAGCATTTGGAGCTTGCCCGCGCGCTCACGCAGAAGCAGTATGTGCAGGCCATGACCGGTTGGTTGCGTTCGCTTTTGTCGCTTGTCGACGACCCGACCACCGCGGGGCTCATGCAGAAGCGGCTGCGTGACGCCATCCGGTCCCCACTGTTAGATGTTCCCGAGCTGACGGCAGCGGTGTGGCAGGCTCGGGAAGCCGGCACCGAGGTGGTGCTTATCGACGCCCGAAGCGAGCAAGACCCCAATCCCGATCCAGTAGAGCATCCCGCCATCATTGCGAACGCTATCGCCGCCCTGGAGTCTCGACCCAGCAAGCTGACGCTGCGGCTTTTGCCGCCTGGCCGGAGCCGCTACGCCACCTTAGTGTATTACTGATCCGCTGGAGGGGGAGGCATCCGGGTCGGGGATGACAACCGTGGTTTCGGCCCGGCCAGTCTCTGGGGCGACAAGGGTGGCTTCCACGTCTTGGTCTTCGGAGTCACCGCCACACATGAAGACGATCGTCAGCGGATATCCGGGTGGCATGGTGAAGGCAAGCACCCCCTTGGGGCTGGTGTATCTTGCCACATCGGTTTGGATCGCGTCTTTTTCTTGGTACAGGCATCGTCGGCCATGACCGTATTGGTCGACCACCGTGAACACGATGTTTGCGTTGGGGTCGATGGGGTCACTGCCGCCGCCGAAGATGCTACTAATGATTGCTATGATTGCCGAAAGCAACAGGGATACGATCCCTAAACCGGATAGGGCATAGTGGCGTAGGCTCCGCAGGGTAGGGGCGATGGGAGGCATGGTATCTCCTGGAGCATATATACTGGAAGGGCTATAATTTTCAGTGTAATCACAGTAGCTATATAGCTTCTCCACAGTGCCCTAATTTTCATGGTCACCTAAATGACCCCCGCTATGACAATCATCCTTGGCGGACCATGGCGGCATTATGAATCGGGTTACATATCCAATAACTTGGGGATATTATGCACCTGTAGTCGCATTTTAAAGGTATACAATCGTAGATCATGGAAAGTTCGGTTCTCGCTCGTGTGGCCCAGCCCGCGCCCAAGATCCGTCAGTATTCGGATTTGGCGGCCCGTACCCCACCCCGACTTGCCGAACTCACGCTCATCCGGTGCATTACGCTCGTGTGTTTTTTTGCCTATCTTGGGTATTTGACGCTGAAGTGGGAAATACTGCGAGAGTATCTTGCAAAAGATTTTATTTTTCCGGTGTGGACCACGGTCTCCATATGGTTATTCGTCATCACGCTTGCGGGTTTGGTGGTTGCCGCAATTATTAATACTCGGATGGGTTATGTTGTTGCCCTGACCGGCTCGGCCGTGGCCTACAGTCAGTTTCCGCTGATTCAAATGATGGAGCTGTTCGACCGGGGGAATTCCCCGGTGGGGAATCTGCACTTGGCGGACTTCGGCGGCATCCCAACCTGCCTATTGGTGACGGTTTTTCCCAATGTGTATTGCTATATTTTCTGCCTGCTCAGCACCTGCATGATGGTGGCCTTGTCGGACGGCTATTTACCATTTTGGCATTACGACGATTTCAATGGCGCCTTCTATTCCACCTTGATCTGCGGCCCAGCCCTATTCATTGCATACAATGGGGTGCGGGTCTGCCGTGCGGCGGACCAAGCGGTGTTTCAGGAATATCAGGCCACCACCACGGTATTGCGATCACGCTACCTGGCCGAATTGGAGGCCTATTTCATCCATCACATTAACGACAAGGTGCTCTCGACCCTGAATGCGGCCGCCGCCGGACTCATCCCCATCAGCGATGTCACCAAGGCGGATATCACGAATGACACGAATGTCGGCACCATACCGGTGGAGAATTTTATTGCCTCATTGCAGGATTCCGTCGACGAGTCCACCCGGGTCATCATCAATAGAACCGCCGACGCATCCACGCCATTGCCGCTGAAAACAGCTATTTCCCTGGTTGATGCCATTGGCGAGGCGCACCACAATTCGGTGCGCTATGCCCCGAATGCGCATCGTGAGCTGATGATCAATTGGGATGGCACCATCATGTCTGTGGTATTTCGGGATACCGGGCCAGGGTTTCGCGTCGATAAGGCGTCGCGGAAGCACACGGGTGTGAACATCATTATGACGGACCGCCCGCAAATCTATGATGGGGTGACGGTCAATCTCACGTCCAGCCCACGGCAGGGCACTCGCTATGAGGTAACGTGGGTGACGGACCATTCTGCCAGGTCACCGGGTGTTGCCGATAAACAAGACACGTATGTCCCGTCTGATGCGGAGTTATTGGGGATCAATAAGCTGTTTCGGATGCGGTGGGTGATAGTCATGCTCGCTGCGTTTGCGTTTGACACCATACAGTACGATCACACTGGTCAGTGGCATATTTTGCTTACCGGCACCGGGTTTTTAGCAGGGGGGTTGTGGGCGCTCACGGATAGCTCGCAGGTGCAGTTGCCATGGCGTAATACCATCATTTTGGTTGCGTGCGTTAGTGCCCTTATATTTGTGGGCCAGTTGTCGCATTATCCCCGCCCCATACGAGACCAGCATTTTAGTTGGTTTTTATCGTATGCCCTGTTGGTGACCATGTATTTGGCGTTGCGGCTGCGGCCGGGGGTGGCGTGGTCGATGTGGCTGGGGTTTGCGGCGATAACCTATGTGGTGGATTCGTTGTTGGGGTTCTATTTGGTGACACCGGCAAGCATGTTTTTGCGGTGTATTCCGTTGCTTATTCCGGCGACGCTGGTGCCGCTGCAGGCAAAGTGGGTGGTACGGTTGCTGCCTGCGCTCCGGCGGGTGAACCGCAATGAGCATTTGCAGTGGGAAACGGCGTTGGCGCAGCAACAGTATACGGCAGAAATGACCGAGTGGCTGCGCTCCTTGCTTCAGCTTGTCGACAATCCGGCGACGGCGAAGCTCATGGAGGTGCGGATTCGTGACGCCATCCGATCCCC
>ERZ773075.606-NODE-606-length-26101-cov-95.7713_pt1 | contig 26101 bp, 22 predicted proteins | sample MGYA00580614_ERZ773075 | MGnify/ENA primary metagenome ERZ773075 (study PRJEB29015, sample SAMEA2738021) | human oral metagenome | biome: human oral; feature: human-associated habitat; material: dental | place: China | collected 2043 ...
CCGTCGCGTCCGCCGATGGACTCCAGGAGCCCGGTGAGGTCGCGTCTGGTCCCGTCTGCCATGGGGCACAGTGTGCACCACTGGTGGCCGCCGGCGTCCGACTCGCCTCCGCCGGTGTCCGGGGCCACGCGCCCTCGTCGCAGTCTTCGGTACCCTGCGCCGCCCGCCCTGGATCGCCGCGGTCGTACCTTATGTCGCGTGTTCGAGGGGTAGAGGGGGCGAACGTGACACCCACCCCACGGCCGCGCGTGGTTGACGACGGCGAACAGTCTCCCCCAGGTGGGGGAGGCTCCCGCGCAGGCGCTCTCAGTAGGGTCAGCCCATGTCCGACGTCCCCGTCTCCTCCAGCGCGCACGCCCGCAGGGTGCAGATCCTCGTCTGGAGCGGCACCGCCTCGATCACCGTGGCGCAGACGCTGCTCGCTCTGATGGCGTACCTCAAGGTGGAAGGCGGCTCCACGGTCGTGCCGGGCCTGGACCGCTGGCAGGTGATGTATGCCGGACACGTACTCATCTCCCTGACCTGTCTTCTCCTCCTCATCCCGGTTCTCAGAGGACCCCGCCCGTCGTTGTCGATCCTTATCGTTGTCCTGGGGTTCATCCCCACCTGGCCGCAGGTGGCGGCTTATGTGTCTGCGACCGTCATCGGCATGCGTAAAGGGGCGAAAGCGATACCAGTCGTGGTGGCTGCCGTGATCATGGGCGTGGCCATGTCTCCGCTCCTCAATCCGATTCGCGAAGAGGCCACGCTATCGGCCGTCGCCACATACGCAGTGGTTACTCTCCCGATCTGCATCGTCTGCGTCATGCTGGGCGTCAACCTGCAGGCCCGCGAGGAGCTGCTGCGCTCAGCCTCCCGCGAGGCCCGCCTCATCCGCACCACGCAGGAGGCGCGCATCGCCCAGAGCCGCGCCGAGGAACGCGCCCGCATCTCCCGCGAGATGCACGACTCCCTCGCCCACCGCCTCTCCCTGGTCTCCCTCCACGCCGGCGCGCTCCAGACCCGCACCGACCTGGATATAGGAAGTGTCCGCAAGATCGCGGGCAGCATCCACACCCTGGCGGCTGACGCCGGACGCGAGCTGCGCCAGATCCTCGCCGTCCTGCACGACGACGGTTCTGGCGACGGCGCCCGCGCCACCTGGTCCGACGTCGAGGAGGTCCTCGCCCATGAACGGGAGGCCGGCCAGGAGGTCGATCTGCACCTGGCCGGGTCCTGGGTGGAGGCCTTCGAGGCCGCCGACGCCCGCAGCCGGCACGCGGTCCTGCGCGCTGTAGAGGAGCTGCTCACCAATGCCCGCCGCCACGGGGCCGGTGGCGCGGTCCGCCTCGGCTGCGAGGTCGAGGCCGCCGACGGTCCCGACGACGGCGCCGCCGCTCTCGTGGTGCGGTGCGTCAACGACTGCCCACCGACGCCCCGGCCGACGGCCCCCGGAGGAGGGCTCGGCCTGGAAGGCCTGCGCGAGCGGCTGCGGCTTCTCGGAGGCGAGCTGCACGTCTCGCGGCGAACAGCACAGTTCATCGTCATGGCCGCCGTACCCGCCCGCTCCGACATACAGTAGGCCCCCAGGTAGTTGCAGAAGCAAAGGAATCGGCATGGACTCACCGCAGCGCCGTGTACGCGTTGTCATCGTTGATGACGATGCCCTCGTGCGCGCCGCCCTGCGCCTCATTCTCGAGAGCGACTCCGGCGTCACGGTCCTCGGCGAAGGCGCAGACGGGCGCAGCGGCTACGACGCGGCTCGTAGCCTGCGCCCCGACGTCGTCCTCATGGACCTGCACATGCCCGGCACTGACGGCGTCTGGGCCACCGCCCAGATCGCCGCCGACTGCCCCGACACCAAGGTCGTCGTGCTGACCGCCTTCGACACCGACGCGATGGTCGCCGCCGCCCTGCGAGCCGGCGCCACCGGATTCCTTCTCAAGGACAGTGCTCCGGAGGTCATCTTCCGCTCCGTGCACGCCGCAGCCGACGGCCAGCGGGCCTTCTCCGGCTCCGTCCTGGACCGGCTCGTTGAAACGGCCGTCGAGGTCATCCCGGAGCGCCGCGCCTTCCCCGACACCGTCACCGACCGGGAACGCCAGGTCGCCCTGCTCGTGGCGCAGGGTCTGGGCAACGGCGAGATCGCCGCGGAGCTCGCCGTCGGAGCCAGCACCGTCAAGACCCACGTCTCCGCTCTGCTGGACAAGTTCGGCGTCACCAACCGGGTCCAGCTCGCCGTCGCCGTGGCCGAGTGCGCCGTCGACGACGTCGCTCGCTGAACCTGCTGCCGCCGACCCGACGACACCCACTCCCGCCCAACAGACTGGGACCTCGGACCACTCGCCAGGAGTGAGTCCGAGGCCCCGGAGTGTGTCGCAGGTGCGGTGTTGTCTGTCAGCCCTCGGCTCCGCCGGCGGCCTGTTGGGGGCCGGCGTCGCAGGTGGTGCCCTCTGCCGGGACGGTTCCGTTGACGAGGAAGTCGATCGCGGCCGCATAGGCGCAGCCGAAGGTGCCGTGACCGTAGCCCTGGACGGTGAGCAGGTGGCCGTTGTCCAGCTGGCCGGTGAGGTTCTGGGACCAGGAGTAGAGGGTTCGGGAGTCTCCGGTGATCCCGACGATGAGGATCGGGGCGGACCCCTCAGCACGGGTCTTCTGGGGCGGGATCGTTCCCCGGTGTCCCCAGCCTCGGCAGTAGGCGTCCATGGCGTTCGATATGCCGCCGAAGAAGGGGTATGCCTTCTTCTCAGCGGCTGCCTGCGCGTCCCACTCGGAAGCGGTGCCGCCCGTGTCGGGGTTGTCGTTGCAGGTCACCGCGCCGAACATGATCTGTTCGTTGGCGTTGTTGACCACTCCTTCGACGGTCGTCTCCGGAGACAGGTCGGAGGAGCCCTGCTTCGCTTTGACCATGAGGGTGCCGTCGCGGGTGGTCATTGCCGGGGTGAGCATGGCGGTGAGCGTGTCCCAGTCCGGCTGCTCGACGACGATCTGCTGGATGATGGCGGTGGCCTCCATTGTGTTGACGGTGGTGTCGGAGTCCGGGGCGGACAGCGGGTTCTTGTCCAGGCTGTCGACGAAGGCGGCCAGCTGGGCGACCGCCTCATCCGTGGAGCCGGACAGGGGGCAGCCACTGTTGGTCTGGCAGTGCTCGATGTACCGGTGCAGGACACCTTCCTTGAAAGCTACTGCCTCGGCGTTGCGGTCGGTCTCTCCTTTCGAGGGATCCATGGCGCTGTTCAGGACGGCGCGGCCGACGCGGTCGGGGAAGAGGTCGGCGTAGATGGCTCCGATACGGGTCCCGTAGGAGGTGCCCAGGTAGTTCAGCTTCTCGTTGCCGTTGGTGGCGCGCAGGATGTCCAGGTCACGGGCGACGTCGCGGGTGCCGACGTGGTCGAGCAGTTCGGGGACCTGTGAGTGCTGAGCGCATCTGGCGGCGTTGGCCGCGCCTCGGTCGATCTTGTCCTGGGCCGGAACGTTCTTGGAGGTGACGCCCTTGAGCGGGTCCGTCGGGCCAGCGTCGTCGCTGCTGGGATTTGCCAGGTGCTGCTTGATCTCGTCATCGGTCCAGCAGGTGATCGGGGTGGACTGCCCGACTCCGCGAGGGTCGAACCCGATCATGTCGTAACCTGTCCGGAGGTCCTCGGGCATGGAGGAAGTATCCTTCATTGACGCAACGCTGCTGCGACCGGGGCCTCCTGGGTTGGTGAACAGGGAGCCGTGCTCAGCGTTGCCGTCAGAGGCGGGGAGCTTCTTCAGGGCGATCGTGATGGTGCGGCCATCCGGGTGCTCGTAGTCCAGGGGGACGGTGGCCGTCCCGCATTTGAAGGAGGTGCCGTCCGAGCAGTCCTTCCAGTCGATGGTCTGGCTGTAGAAGTTCTCCAGTCCCTGGGGAACGTCGCTCTGGGAACCGCCGCTGGAACTGCCGGGGCTGCCGGTGGAGTTGCTGGAGCTGCCGGGGGAACCGCTGGCAGGGGCGGTGGGCGTGGGTGCGGATGTGGGTGGTGTGGTGCTGGCGGCGGAGGCCTGTGGTTGGCAGGCCGTCAGGGCAGTCGACAGCATCAGTACTGCCAGGACCGCGCCCGCCTTCCGCGCGGTGAGGGGTATCGGTTTCATAGGGCTTCTGCTCCTTGGGGGCTGGAACGTCTTCGGTCTCTACCTGCCGCGGGCAGAGGCGGCCGCGGGCGGCGCGATGCCTCGTGTCCGACTCATTCCCGCTGGTAGGTTTCGCCCGGGCTGCGCCCCCGCGGCGCCCGGACACTTGCGACGTTAAAGGCGCGGCGGTGTCGGTTTCCTCGACCATCGGGAGGATCTTGGAGGCGCCGGTTTGCGGCCCCCAGGTAGATGATATTGACCTCCCGGAGGAAAACGGACGAGGTCCGTTTTCGTCCTCCGGGAGGTTGACGCGTCCATACCTTTCGGCACGCGGCGGGCCACGGCCGTACGGTGGGCGTGCTCGCGGCTGCGCCGTCCTACGCCGTCGCGGTGGCCGGACCTGCAGCGCCGTCGAGAGCGGCGTCAGGATTGCTGCCGGTCCGCGCGGTGGTGCGTCGGGAACCTGCCTGCAGGAGCACGAGCGCAAGCGGCGCCACCGGCACGATCGCGAAGAACACGGTCGCCCACAGCGCACTGAGGCTGAGCAGCTCGTGGATGAACAGGATCGTGGGCGCGAAGAGCACCACCATGATGAAGGCCGCCAGGGCCCCGATCACCGGCCGCACCCACTGTGGCGCCAGGGTGGTCAGCGCCAGGGTGAGCGTGGGGAGGACCAAGACATAGGCAGCACCGGGCACCAGCACCATGAGCGGCACGCAGGCGGCCGTCAGCAGGAGCAGCACCGCGGCGAGGGTCTCCTGCCCGAGCCCCTCTTTCCAGCGCCGCACTACGAAGCGCGCCGTGAGCCCGGCCCCGATGAGCGCTCCGCCGGCGAACATCCATACCAGTAGGGGGTTCGGCCCGAGCCCGCTCTCCGGCGCCCACTTCATCGCTATGGCACCGAGCTGCGCCAGTCCTGCGGCGGCGGAGACGGACACGGCTCGCCAGCTCAGGCCCCACACGCTCCCCAGGACCCGCTTCCAGCGCAGGGACCTGGTCCGTACCGCGATGGCGCCGAGTGCCGCGATGACGGCAAGGCAGCCCAGCCCCGTCCCGACCGCCGCCGGGTAGCGCACGGTCAATCCCCGCCACAGCTGGAAGAAGTGGAGGTCGCCGTCGGCGGTCAGCGTGGGGGCCTGCCCGTCGAAGGCCCAGGCCCGCGTGAGGTCCAGGGCCTGGTCGCCGTAGTGCTGGAGGGTCGAGTGGTCGACGTAGCGCGGGGCGTCCGTGGACTGGTGGTAGTGGTCGGCATCCCCGACCGCCGCGATGTTGAGCACCGTGAAGCCCTCGGGAATGAGGTTCGTCATGTCGGTGGAGTTGGGCATGAGTGCGTACAGCGAGGGGAAGAGTGAGCCGGTCACGGGCTGCTTCACGTGGCTCAGGAAGTAGCCGGCAACGGCGCTGTTGTTCGGGGAGGTCTCGAACATGAACGCCGGGCCGCTCATGCCGCGCGCCTCGAGGTTGAGGACGAGGTCGACGTTCTCGTAGTCGGCGCGGTGGTGGCGCATCTCATTGCGGGCGCCGATGAGGCCGATCTCCTCAGCGTCGGTGATGACGATCTTCAGCGAGTTCTCCGGCTGGCGCCCTTCGGCCTTGAGGGCCCGGAGCGTCTCGACGATGGTGGCCACGCCGTAGCCGTCATCGGCAGCCCCGTAGGAGTCACCGGAGGTGGTGAAGCGCGCTCTGTCCCCGTCTGAGTCCGTGGCCGAGTCGTAGTGGGCCATGAGTGCCATGGTGCGTTCCGACTTCCCCGGCACGTCGACGACGATCGTCTCGGCCGGCGCGTCCTTGACCGCCGCCTGTTGCTCGGCGGACAGCATGTCGAAGGTCTCCTTGTCCTCCGGGATGCTGAAGTCGAACAGCGGGTCGGAGTGCACGTCGGCGGTGTAACCCAGGTCGGCGAACATGCCGATGACGTCGTCGCGCGCCCGGTCGTGCGCCTCGCGATTGAGGACGCTGTGGGGCTCGTCGGCGAGGCGGTTGATGGAGGCCATGGCGCGCTCGGCGGAGAACTGAGTCGGGCCGGCGGTGGTCGGTGCGGGGGAGGGCAGGATGAGGACGCTCAGGCCCGCCACCAGCCCCAGCAGGGCGGCGATCGGAGTCAGCAGGCGCCGAGCGAGATCGGGTGTGGAGAAACGTTGATCAGTCATGGTGGCAAGTTCCTTGAGGATGTGAATCGGTGGTGAGTGGGGCAGGAGGGCCGGCGCCGCGTTCGCATCCTCCGCTCGACCTCGGCGGGTCAGGACCCGAAGGCGCGGCGTGGGGTACGAACGCGGCGCCGCCCGTCAGTTCCCGGTTCCGCCGTCGGCGGCGGGCTGGGGCTCTGCGGCGCAGGTGGTGCCCTCTGCCGGGACGGTCCCGTTGACGAGGAAGTCAGTCATGGCCGCAGTGGCACAGGCGTTGCTGCCGAAGGTGACGTGCCCGTAGCCCTCGACGGTGAGCAGGTGGCCGTTGTCCAGCTGGTCGGTGAGGCTCTGGGCCCAGGGGTAGAGGGTCCGGGAGTCCTTGGTGAGCCCGACGACGAGGATCGGGTCGGAGCCCTCGGCGTGGGTCTCCTGGGGCGGGGTCTGTGCCCGGTGTCCCCAGCCGCGGCAGTAGGCGTCCAGACCATGTGAGGTACCGCCGAAGAAGGGGGAGGTCTTCCTCTCGGCGGCTGCCTGAGCGTCCCAGTCAGAGACGGTGTCGGCCGTGTCCGGGTAGTCGTTGCAGATGACCGCGGCAGACATGAACAGGGTGTTGGCCCCGGCGACGGCCTGTTCGGCGGTCGTCGGCAGCTGAGATGCGAGCGTGCTCTGCTTCGCTGCCACCATGAGGGCGCCGTCGCGGTTGTTCATCGCCGGGGCGAGCATGGCGGTCAGCGCGTCCCAGTCCGGTTTCTCGACCGCGTAGTGCTGGATGATGGTGGTGGCCTCCTGCGTGTTGACGGTGACGCTGGAGTCCGGGGCGGTGAGAGGGGCCTGGTCCAGGCCGTCGACGAAGGCCGTCAGCTGGGCGATCGCCTCGTCCGTGGAGCCGGTCAGGGGGCAGCCATCATGGGCCTGGCAGTGCTCGATGTACTGGCGCAGGACACCTTCCTTGAAAGCCGTGACCTCGGCCTCCCCGTCGGCCCAGCGCTGCGACGGGTCCATGGCCCCGTCCAGGACGGTGCGTCCGACGCGGCCTGGGAAGAGGTCGGCGTAGACGGCTCCGATATGGGTCCCGTACGAGACCCCGAGGTAGTTCAGCGTGGCGTCCCCGGATGTGGCGCGCAGGACGTCCAGGTCGCGCGCGACGTTGCGGGTGCCGACGTGGTCGAGCAGCTCGGGGACCTCGGAGTGCTGGGCGCACCTGGCGGCGTCGGCCGCGCCCCGGTCCATCTTCTCCTGGGCCGACAGACTCTTGGAGGAGGCGGTGTTGCTTGGCCCGATGTCGGGGGTCTTGCCGTTCTGGGCGTCGGTGAGGGCCTGGCTGATGTCCTCGTCGGTCCAGCAGGTGATCGGGGTGGACTGCCCCACGCCGCGCGGATCGAAGCCGACGATGTCATAGCCGGCTCGAAGCTCCTCGGGCAGGGCGGTGGCCTGGGCTTCCAGCTCCCGGATCCCGCTGCCGCCGGGGCCTCCTGGGTTGGTGAACAGGGAGCCGTGCTCGGCGTCGCCGTCGGAGGCGGGAAGCTTCTTCAGGGCGATCGTGATGGTTTGGCCGCCAGGGTTGTTGTAGTCCAGGGGGACGGTGACCGTCCCGCACTGGAAGAGCGAGGTGCCGTCCGAGCAGTCCTGCCAGTCGATGTCCTGGTTGTAGAAGCTCTCCAGTCCTTGCGGGATGCTGGCCTGAGATGTGGAGGCGCCGGTGGAGTCGGCAGTGGATCCACCGGTAGAGCCCCCATGAGATCCGCCGCCTGTGGTGCCAGTCTGGTCGGTGGGTGTCGGCGCAGAGGGGTTCGCAGCGCCGGCGGCGGAGATCTGCGGCTGGCACGCCGCCAGGGCTGCCGACAGCATCAGTGCTGCCAGGGCCGCGCCCGCCTTCCGCGCGGTGAGGGGTGTCGGTCTCATGGGGGGTGTGCTCCTTATGGTGTCGGGGTTGTGTCCGGGCTTGGTCGTTCCGTCCGGGCTGTGCTTCCGCAGTACCCGGACCTCTGCGACGCTAAAGCTGAGGCGGCACCGGTTTCGTCGGCCGCCGGGGCGGACTCGGTTGGCCTTCCGGAGGAGGTGGATGTCGTCGTCCTCCCCCAGGTGGTCGCCGCGTTCGTACCTTTCGGCTCAGGGTCGGTGGGTCAGGACCCGAAGGCACGGCAGGGTACGAATGCGGTGCCAGGCGTGGGTGGTTCAGGCCTTGGGCCAGGCGACGATCAGGCAGAGGGCAACGAAGGCGAGAGTCAGCCCCACCTGCATCCAGCCGAGCCAGGCTCGGTGACGCGGCAGCGTGGGCAGATCCGGCCACAACGTCATGCCTCGGACGATGCCGTACATGCCAGGCAGTGTCGCCACTGCCAGGATCCAGCCGGGCAGGTACGCCCAGGGTCCGGAGGCCGTGGCCGCCGCCAAGCAGGCGATGAGCGAGGCCACGCGGCAGGCCACCGCCATGCGGCTGGGCGCGCTCGCCGCGCGGGCGGCCGTGTACAGGCCCATGACGAGTGCCAGGATGGTGAAGGCCCCGAGGATCGCGGTCTGGGGCAGCGTGTCGGCGGTCATCGGCATGCGCGCCGTCGAGATCTTCTGGCCGTCGGTCAGGAGCGCCGTGGCGAGCGCGGAGGCGGTCCCATCATTGTTCTGGTCGGTGTAGACCATGACGGCCTTGCCCGACTCCTTGTCGATGGCCAGGTGCGTCATGTACTCCATCGTGGTGCCGCCGTGATTAATGATCATGTGCCCGTCGACGACGTCGGTGTACCAGGTGTAACCGATCTTCTCTCCCGGAAGTTGGATTCCGTGCATGACCTCTGCGGGCCACCGCGCCTCCTGTGGGCTGGCCCCGCCGGGGACGGTGCCGGCCAGGACCGCCTGGGCGTAGTGGGTCATGTCCTCCGGGGTGCTCCACACGCCGGCGCCGGCCGGGTTGAAGCCAGAGCCGCTGACCGATTGGCCCCGGCGCCCGTTGGCCTGGACGCCGTGGATGGCGCCGTCGGGAATGTCCGCCTGGCCGGAGGTGAGGGTCGTGTGCTCCATGCCCAGGGGCGTGAAGAGCCGCTCCGTGATGTAGGACGTCCAGGACTCGGCGTCGGCGGCACGGGTGAGGGCCTCACCCAGCAGCGAGATGCCCAGGTTGGAGTAGGCGAACTCGCCGCGCTTGCCCATCTCGGTGGTGCGGGTCTTCTCGATGAGCTGGTCGGTGCTGTCGGTGAAGGGGTTGAGCCCCAGGATGTTTGCTCGCAGCACCCACCTGCTCTCATCCTGCGTGGGGATGCTTGGGAGACCGGAGCGGTGCGAGGCGACCTCCTCCAGGGTGGCCTCGCCCGCCGGGGTGCCGGCGAGCTCGGGCAGGTGGGTGGATAGTGGGTCGCTGGCCTTGACCTCGCCGCGCGCGATGGCGTCGGCCAGGAGCTGGCCGGTGAAGGTCTTGGTGATCGAGCCGATCTCCATGGGGGTGGTGGACGTGTACTGCTGGCCGGAGGCGGCGGTGCCGATGCCGGCGTGACGGGCGCCGTCGGCGGTGATGACGGAGACGTGGATGCCGCGGGCCTGGTAGTCGTCGGGCAGAAGACCGATGACCTGCTTGGCCAGGTTCTTGTCGCCGGTGATGGAGGAGGTGTCGGTCTTCGCCGGATGCGGTCCGACGGCGAAAACCACCAGAGCCAGGCAGGCCGCCAGGACCGCGCAGGCCCAGCGGGGGAGGAGACCGCGTGACGGCCGGGTGGGAGATACGGGCCTGACCTGCGGTGATGGCGGCTGGGGACGGGGGATTGGAGAGGCTGCGATGCTCATGCGACCAGGCTGTCCTGACGATCTCACCGAGACGATCCAGCCAGCCAGTCAGCTCATGTCGGGCCAGCCCGACAAAAGAATGTCGGTCCTCGAGCAGGGCGGGTCGGCGGTGCAACATAGAGCGTCCCGTCCTGATCTGGGTGAGTGTGGCAGTAGTGACGCCGGCGAATGCGACCTCCCATGCGGTTCTGGACGTGCAGAGGGCCTTGGAGTGGTGGGGAGTGTCCAAATCGGTGACAAAGGCGGTTGCTGGCGCTGAGTGCGCTTGACAAAACCGCATGATTCCGCGGTTCGTGTGGCTCAGTGAAAGGTGGTTGGGCTCCTTTGTCTCCGATTTGGACACAATGCTCGGGCTACCAGGGCGTGATGTCTCTGGACATGGGTGACAGTTCTGTGTCAGGACATCGGTGATACTTCGATGGGTTCTGGAGGCCACAGTCTGATGGCTGTGACGGTTGTCCACAGAACTCCGGCACGGTGTTGCGTCCACTTTGCCGGTAGGCGGCAATGGGCCCCATGAGCACCTTGGACACAGACCTGCTCGCCGTTGTTCGTGGCTGCTACGGCGCGGTGCGCGTTCGGGACCTTGATCTGACTCGCACCCAGCGCCGGCATGTCGCTTCTCTCGTGAGGGCTGGTGAACTCATCGCCCATGAGCATGGTGTTGTCGGTATACCGGGTGCTGAACGCGCCGTTGTTCTTGCCCGCATTCACGGTGGGCTCCTCACCTGCCAGGCCGCCATGCGTCACTACGGCCTGCCGGTGACCCAGGGCGCCGAGCAGGTTCATCTTGTGGTCGCGGCAGGTAGGCGATTCTCGGCTGTTGGGCGGGAGGTGCTCCATGCAGACCGGTATCGGACTCGTTTATCGCCAACCTCATACCCGGTGCAGCCACTTCCTGAGGCCCTGGCTCGTTTTCTGCGCTGCCACGTTCAGGACGACTCTCCGCTCATCGCTCTTGACGCGGCACTTCACGATGAGCGTGTCACTGCCGAGCAGGTTCGCGACCTGCTTCGTGGGCCCGGCTCGGCTCGAGCGCTGGCACGGCTCGATCGCGCCAGTGACCGGTCTCGTTCTCCATTGGAGACTCTGGCGCGAATCGACCTTGAGGCCGCGGGGTTGAGCTTCGAGGACGGGGTGGAGATCGAGGGCGTTGGCGAGGTGGATTTGGTGATCGAGGGGTGGGTGGTCGTGGAGCTTGACGGCTACACCTACCACTGCGACGAGTACCAGTTCGGCCTTGACCGATGGCGCGATCGCCGGCTTGTCGCCCGTGGCTTCCTGCCGCTGCGCTTCACGAGGAAGGATGTCTACGCGCATCAGGTCGCCCCGGATGTGCAGAGGGCCTTGGAGCGGTGGGGAGTGTCCAAATCGGTGACAAAGGCGGTTGCAGGCGCTGAGTGGGCTTGACAGAACCGCATGATTCCGCGGTTCGTGTGGCTCAGTGAAAGGTGGTTGGGCTCCTTTGTCTCCGATTTGGACACGAACCTCCCTCGGAGGGTCTTCCACAGCTCTGGTGATGCCTCTTCGTCGGGAGATAGCAGGCGGCCGGAGGCGCAAGTGGATCGTGAAGAGAGCGATCGCGCGCAGGGGTGAGGGTTGCGCTCCCGCCCTCGTCCCAACACGCCGGGCAGGAGTGATCTGGACCTCATATGTGCTCTCCGGACGGTCCTGCCGGCTCGCGTTCCAGCTTCGACGGCATCCGCGAGATCGCGCGGGAAGGTGTCGCCTATAGGGACGAAAGTCCTCGCCTCTATCGCAAGATGTTGTGGTTGAGATACAATTAAGACACAAGATGATGTGTCTCATCGATGTGATTTGGGAGTATGGTCGGCACCGGTGCCGCTGACCGGTTGGCTCCCAACAGGCAGTGCTCAGTCACTGACGGCACCCAGAAGGACCGGCCTCATCGACGCTCGACAAGGCCGTGAACAGGAACGAGAAGGACCATCGGAGAGACCCGTGCTCGAGAAGAACCTTGCCTCCACCACCCCCGCAGCTGACGGTTCGGCGCAGCCGCCGGCCGCCACGCCCGACGCCACCACCGACCCGAGTCTCGTGGCCCGCGGCTCGGCCGACTCGGCCGTCGCCCGCGGCGAGCGCCCCACCGTAGACGCCATCGCCACCATCACCGAGTACCTGGACCGCTCCGACTGGCGCGTCAACGCCAACGCCAACCAGGGCTACTCGCTGGGCGGGATGATGCTCAACACCTCCGGCAAGGTCGTCGCCAACTACTGGCTCAGCCAGGTCTACCCGGCGGTCGCCGGCCAGGCCCACCGCAACGCGGACCTCCACATCCACGACCTGGACATGTTCGCCGGCTACTGCGCCGGCTGGTCCCTCAAGGACCTCCTCCAGCAGGGCTTCAACGGCGTCCCCGGCGCCATCGCCGCCGGCCCCGCCAAGCACTTCTCCTCCGCCGTCGGGCAGATCGTCAACTTCCTGGGCACCCTCCAGAACGAGTGGGCCGGCGCCCAGGCCTTCTCCTCCTTCGACACCTACATGGCGCCCTTCGTCCGCCTGGACTCCATGACCTACACCCAGGTCCTCCAGTGCATGCAGGAGCTCATCTTCAACCTCAACGTCCCCTCGCGCTGGGGCACCCAGACGCCCTTCACCAACCTCACCTTCGACTGGACCTGCCCCGCGGACCTGGCCGACGAGCACCCCCTCATCGGCGACGACGTCTGCGACTTCGCCTACGGCGACCTCCAGGCGGAGATGGACCTCATCAACCGCGCCTTCATGGAGGTCATGACCGAGGGTGACGCCGAGGGCCGTGTCTTCACCTTCCCCATCCCCACCTACAACATCACCCGGGACTTCGACTGGGACGCCCCCAACACCGAGCTCCTGTTCACCATGACCGCGAAGTACGGCCTGCCCTACTTCCAGAACTTCATCAACTCCGAGCTCGACCCCGGCATGATCCGCTCCATGTGCTGCCGCCTCCAGCTCGACCTGCGCGAGCTGCTCAAGCGCGGCAACGGCCTGTTCGGCTCGGCCGAGCAGACCGGGTCCGTCGGCGTCGTCACCATCAATATGGCCCGCCTGGGCTACCTGCACGCGGGCGACGAGGCCGGGCTGGTGGCCGCCCTCGACCGGCTGCTGGAGATCGGCCGCGACACCCTCGAGCTCAAGCGCACCGTCATCCAGCACCACATCGACGCCGGCCTGTTCCCCTTCACCAAGCGGTGGCTCGGCACCCTCGACAACCACTTCTCCACCCTGGGCGTCAACGGCATGAACGAGATGGTCCGCAACTTCACCGCGGACGCCTACGACCTGACCGACCCGCGCGGCCACGACATGTGCGTGCGCCTGCTCGACCACGTGCGCGACAAGATGGTGGAGTTCCAGGAGGCCACCGGCCACCTGTACAACCTCGAGGCCACTCCGGCGGAGGGCACCACCTACCGCTTCGCCAAGGAGGACCGCAAGCGCTACCCCGGCATCCTCCAGGCCGGCACGGAGGCCAACCCCTACTACACGAACTCCTCCCAGGTCCCGGTGGGCTACACCGACGATCCCTTCGAGGCCCAGGAGATGCAGGAGGAGCTCCAGACCAAGTACACCGGCGGCACCGTCCTGCACCTGTACATGAACGAGCGGATCTCCTCGGCCGCCGCCTGCAAGGAGCTCGTGCGCCGTTCCCTGACCGCCTTCCGCACGCCCTACATCACCATCACGCCGACCTTCTCCATCTGTCCCGTCCACGGCTACCTGGCCGGCGAGCACCTGACCTGCGACAAGTGCGCCGAGCTTGACCCGGAGGCCGAACCGGTCGAGTGTGAGGTGTGGACCCGCGTCATGGGCTACTTCCGGCCGGTGCGCTCGTTCAACATCGGCAAGAAGGGCGAGTACGCCGAGCGGCAGATGTTCACCGAGGCCGCCGCCGGCGGTCACGGCCCGGCCGTCTCGCGCCTGAGCGCGGTCAGCGCCTGAGGATCCGCAACGGACAAGGAGGGGTAGGTGGCGGACTGGAGCATTGAGTTCACTCCTCGCGCCGAGAAGGCGCTGGACCGGCTCGATCGCGGCGTCCAGAAGCGTGTGGTCGACAAGCTGCGGGAGATCCAGGGGGCTGACGATCCGCGGGACTTCCTGAAGCCGATGACGGGTCCGCTCGCGGGAATGTTCCGGCTCCGGGTCGGGGACTACCGGGTGATCATCGACATTCAAGACGAGCGCTGTGTGATCCTTGCGCTCGATGTTGGCCACCGCTCGACTGTCTATGGCCGGTGACGCTTCCGGACTTGCTCGTGAGCTGGCCGCAGAGGCGCCGGGGCGCCCACCACTTCTGCGGTGGGCGCCCCGGCGCCTCTGCGCGGGATGCCTGGACCCCGTGCCATATGAGTTGGGGTTGTGGTTTGAATGGCTGGCTCCTATGCTGTAAACATGTCTACAGCGGTTCTGAGCGTACGGTTACCAGAGGAGCTCAAGCGCCGGCTCGATGACCTGGGGAGCCGGACCGGTCGTCCGGCAACGTTCTATGTGCGTCAGGCCGTTGAGTCCTACATCGATGACCTGGAGTACGCTTACGCGCTGAAGGCTGAAGCGGAGGCGGTGCGGCGCGGTGAGATCAAGACGCGCCGCCTTGATGAGATCGCGGCGGCTCTTGGCCTCGATGCCTGAGGCTGAGGAGACGAGATTCCGGTTGACCTGCCCGGCTGACGACCTGGTGATCGCCGGGCTCGTCCCCATGAGCACGGTCGACTGGCCCGACCACCTGACCGCGACCGTCTTCCTGCAGGGCTGCCCCTGGAACTGCTTCTACTGCCACAACCAGGCCCTCATCCCCGCCCGCACGCCCGGCCAGGTGGCGTGGGAGGAGGTGCGCGCCCTGCTGCGCCGCCGGAGGGGGCTGCTCGACGGCGTCGTCCTCACCGGCGGTGAGGCGCTGCGCCAGGACGCTCTGGCCGACGCCGCCCGTGAGGTCATCGACATGGGCTTCCAGGTGGGGCTGCACACGGCCGGGCCCTACCCGCGGCGGCTGCGCGACATGATCGAGGCCGGGCTCGTCGACTGGGTGGGGCTGGACGTCAAGGCCCTGCCCGAGCACTACGGGCAGGTGGTCGGCCGGGCGAACGCGGCCGCGAAGGCCTGGGAGAGCCTGGAGGTGCTCATCGAGGCGGCCGACCGCGGCGGGCCGGACTTCGAGGTGCGCACCACCGTGGTGCCCGGGGACGTGACGGCCGACGACGCCGTCGAGGTGGCCCGCCGGGTGCACGCGGCGGGGGCGCGGGTCTACGCCCTCCAGCAGGCCCGCTCCGAGGGGACGAGCGGCGAGTTCGACGTTGTGGCGCCCGGCTGGGACGGGACATGCGAGCGTATGGCCGAGCGCATCGAGGCCCTGGGCTGGAACCGCTTCACCTACCGTCCGGCGTAGGACGGATGCTGTGGGGAGTGGGGTCCATGGTCGGGGGCAGGGCCCGCTTCTAGCCTCGAAGCATGAGCTACGACATCCTGATCTTCGAGCCAGACGTCGTCACGGACGAGGACTTTCCCCGGTGGTGGGAACAGGTCTCTCGGTGGGAGGAGCCGCACGAGTACGACACAACCACAGGCTCCACCCAGGCGATCAGGTCCTTCTACCGCGACCTCATCCGCGTCTTCCCTCCGTTCAACGGCCCCTACGCGCTGACGGAGGAGGAACTTGACGCTCGGGAGGCGGAGGGGCTGCCGGTCGCCGACTACACCATCGGCACCGACTTCATCTTCATCTCGGTCGGCTGGTCGGATGCCAACGCGCTCGTCAAGATCGTCGGCCAAATGGCGTGGACGCTGAGGCTCGCGGTCGCCTATATCAGCGAGGACGGCTCGATCTTCCGTCCGTGAGGACGGAGTGACGTCTGGGCCGCATGCTCGACGGAGTTCTTGTGGCCGTGAATGGTTTGTCCAATATCTTCCGACTGGTTAGGCTCCCTTTGAGTATCGAGATGGTTCCTGCCCCGGAAGGAGACGACCGTGAAGCCCACACGAACAGCCCAGCTCCTCATGACCGCAGATCTTGCCGAGCCAATATCGTCTCAGCCCTCCGGGAGCTCCGGCCAGGGGCGGTCCGAGGCCGAGATCGACGGCTGGGCCATCGACTACTTCGAAGGTTTTGACGCCTCCTTCGAGGACACGAAGTGGGGACATTACGGGTGGGGTGATCCGGCCGTGGGGCATGGGGCCATGGGCGTGATGTCGCAGAAGAACTCCTTCGTTGAGAACGGTCATCTCGTCATCCGCACCCAGTACCAGGATGGCCAGTGGAGTGCGGGTGGCGCCTCGAGTGCCGATGCTTTCGCGGCCTCATACGGCCGCTGGGAGGTGCGTGCTAAGTTCCCCCGGGCCAAGGGGATCGGTTACGTTTTCCTCCTATGGCCTCAGGACGAGCGCTGGCCCCCGGAGGTCGACTTTGCCGAGGGGCGCGTCAACGGGCCGCAGGTGTCGGGCACCTACCACTGGGGTGCCCCCACTCCGGAGGGGCATAAGCAGGAGCAGCGGGTTTTCGACAACACGGACATGAGCGGCTGGCACACCTACGGCGCCATCGTGGAGGAGGACAAGGTCATCTTCACCTTCGATGGCCAGGAGTGGGGCCGAGTCACTCGAGACGATGTCGGCGAGGACATCACCGGCAAGCGCCTGTGGTTCGGGGTCCAGACGGGGGCGATGGATCCCAATGGGAAGGCGAAGCAGTACGAGACTGTCGACGGCGGTGTGCCCGGTCCGCTCACTCCGGCCGTCTCCGACATCCAGATCGACTACGTCGCCCACTACACCAGGGGTTAGCTCCCGTATCTGGGGGTGACGCAGTTCCGGATTCACCTCGCTCCCGCACGCCTGCCAGACAGCCCAGGAGGCAAGATGGCCGCATCTGCAGCAAACTTCGCCGACGAGTACCTACGCTCATGGATCGAGCCTGATCCGGAACGACGGCGCGATCTCATCACGAGTATGTGGGCGCCGGACGGGAGGTTGACCGTCTCCTCGCCGGCGATGGTTGTAGAGGGCGTTGACCGCATCGTCGATCATGTCGCCAGTCTTTACGATGCCCTGAAGGATCTGGACTTCGTCTACGACCAGCAGATCGAGTCGGGGGATGCGCTGCTCCTGCGGTGGTCGATGTCCACCCCTGCCGGGGAGCTGGTCAAACGCGGTGTCAACATCGTCTTCCGCAATGCTCAGGGGCGAGTGAGCCGGGTGCATATGTTCATGGGTGTGGACTAGCTCGATGCTCCGGTGGCGCTGCTCTCCCTCCTCGGCCAGCCCGGAGTCGATGAGGTTGCGCGGCTCATCATGGATACTCACGTGAAGGATCGGTCGGTCTCCTCCTGCCTGCTCAAGGTGGAGATGGCGCGGGCTGCGCATCGCGAGCACGGCCTGGGTGTAGCCGACCCGCTGGGCTCATAGCACCTGATAGACCTCATCGAAGGACAGACGCGGGTTGCGCTCCTGGTAGGCGTCCGGTCCCGGGTGACCGGCATTGATGACCAGCAGTACCTCCACATCCTGACCGGCGAAGAACTCGGCTGCCAGTGCCTCGGCGTCGTCCCCGTTCATGGGCCCGGCCGCCAGCCCGACGGCGCGAATCGCCTGGATGACGTAGGCCGCCTGAATCAGTGCCGAGGCGCGCGCCCACCGCGCCCGCATGTCCGACCCGCCCTCATCCAGTAGCCGCTGGTAGCGCTCGGCGCGCGGATGCAGCCGTGGCAGAGACTCGGCGAAGGACTGATTGGCCGCGCAGATGAGCGTCAACGGCGCCCCTGCCGCCTGTTCACGATTGCCACGAGGAAGGCAGGGCAGTAGCCGTTCCCGGGCTGCCGGTGACCGGACGGCCACCACCCGTAACGGCTGGGCGTTGACCGCCGTCGGCGCCCACTTGGCCAGCTCGTGGATCGCCTGCAGCTGGGCGTCCGTCACCGGCTCGTCGGTGAAGGTGTAGGCGGTGCGTGCCCCGCCGAACAGCAGCGAGGCATCGGACTCGGTCAGGACGGACTCGCCGGGCACGGGACCCGGAACCGGAACGGGGGAGACGACTGTCATGCCCCGATTGAAGCATGCGTCGTCTTCCCCGTGCAGGCCGGTCGGTGCGTCACCTGGGACACCGACCTCATCGGCCGACGACGCGGTGTCGCCGACGCCGACGCCCTCACCTAAGGTGGCTGCCTCGGCATCGCCGTCATCCACTCCTACGCGGACGCCGACTCCGACCCCGACGCCTAGCCATACACCCGCGCCGTCGCCCACGCCTTCGCCGAGTCTGGCGGTGCCCGCTCCGACGCCCGAACCCTCGGCGGAGCCGGTTGTTCCGGAACCCGAGCCGACACCTGAGGCGGACAGTCAGAGTGGTGGCGGTGAGGCGGCTTCGGAACCCGAGCCTGCGCCCGTACCGGAGCCAAAGCAGGACAGTGCCTACTACCCCAACTGCAAAGCCGCGAGGGCGGCTGGCGCTGCGCCGATGTACAAGGGCGAACCGGGGTATCGCTCCGAGTTGGACCGTGATGGTGACGGCATCGCGTGCGACAAGACCAGGTAGGTCTCCGCGAGGAATAACCGCAAAGCGCTTGTATGAAGTGCCTGCTTTCTCTGTGTGCTTCGTTCGCCACGTTCAAGCGTGGCGAACGAAGCACACCTGGTTGTGACGTCTCCTGGGTGGGGGCGTTCTCGGTGTGTGACGCCCGCTCGCGTCGCGCGAGGTGACATAGCGTGGATTGAGCGCAGGTGGACCGGGTTCTCTGAGGCCTCGTGAGGTGATGTGGTCGTCTTGAGAAGGACAATGTTGGAAAAGATGAATTTTCGGGCGGAGGCAACTGCAAGTTGCGATGTGGTTGCATTTTATGGTTCTTCAGGTTATTAGCCTCATCGAGGTGATTCAATCATCTTGGCCAGCCATCATGGTTCCTTCTCGTAGCTTGAGGTTCCAGTGAACACCTCCTCTTCTTCGTCTCCCTTTCCCCCAGTATTCTCTGACGCCGGGTCAGGTCGGTTCTATCGGCCGATGTCGAAGCATCGGAAGTTCTTGAGGAAGTCTGTGCCTTATGTCGTGACGTTTGTTCTTGGGGTCGGAGCTGGTGCTGCTGAATCCTCGAACGACTCTGCTCCGGCGTCTCAACTGGCGGCGGCGCCTGCGCCCACCGTGGTCTATTCGCCAACCCCTGTCCCCACAGTTGTCTACAGTCCGTCACCGGTGCCAACAGTCATCTACTCGCCGTCGCCGGTGCCGGCAACGGAGCCTCCCGCAGCCCCGCCGGCAGCGGCCCCCGCTGCTCCGGGGGCGGAGCAGGGCTCAGGCGTGAGTGAGGGAGATGCCGGCCCCGGGGCCTCGCCCGGCGCGGGCGAGGCCCCGGTACAGCCTGAGTCCGACTCGGGCGGCGCCTACTACCGCAACTGCAATGCGGCTCGTGATGCCGGTGCAGCGCCGCTCTATCGAGGCCAGCCCGGCTACCGGCCCGAGCTGGACCGCGACAGGGACGGCATCGCCTGCGAGTGGAAGTAGGGGCGGTCGACGGCGGCGCCACTCGTACATGGGACGCTTTTTCGATCGACTGGGTGAGGACTGACGCCGCAGTCGTGTCCTAACAAAATGGGGTGGGGTTCCAAGCAGAGGCTTCTGCTTGGAACCCCACCCTGTTGGAGACCGTCGCTCAGGTCAGATCAGGTCGGCCGGCGACATCACCGGATGAGCGCACCGCTGTTGTGGAAGTAGAAGCGGCCGCCGTCGATCGTGGCCCAGCCGGTGGTCATCGCGCCGTTGGGCTGGAGGTAGTACCAGGCGCCGTCGACCTGCTTCCAGCCGGTCGCCATGGAGCCGTTGGCGTTGAGGTAGTACCACTTTCCTCCGTCCATGGCCCAGCCGGTGGTCATCGCGCCGTTGGGCTGGAGGTAGTACCAGGCGCCGTCGACCTGCTTCCAGCCGGTCGCCACAGAGCCGTCGGAGCCGACGTAGTACCAGTGGCCGTCGACGTCGAGCCACTTGCTGGCGGCCATCGCGCCGGAGTCCTCCACGTAGTACCACTTGCCGCCCGAGGCGACCCAGCCCTTGGGCGTCATAGCGCCCTTGGAGTCGAAGTGGTACCAGGCGCCGTCGACCTGCTTCCAGCCCGTGGCGATGGCGCCGTCGGGGTTGGCGTAGTACCAGGTGCTGTCGTCCTTCACCCAGCGGCCGTCGGCCATGGCGCCGGTTGCGGGGTCGAGGTAGTAGCGAGTGCCGTTGACGGTGATCAGGCCGGTCTCCATCTTGCTGTCTGCGTTGAAGTGGTACCAGGCGCCGTTGACGAGCTTCCAGGTGTTGGCGGCCAGGTCGCCGTCGGGGTTGGCGTAGTACCAGGTGTCCTTGTCCTTGACCCAGGTGTTGGCCTTCATAGCCCCCTGGTCGTCGAAGGAGTACAGGGCGTTCTTGACCTTCTGAGTGCCGGTCGTGGCGGCCCCGTCAGTGCCGAAGTAGTACCAGGTGCCGTCGATCTTGGCCCAGTCCTTCTTCAGCTCACCCTTCTCATAGTAGTAGCGGTGGCCGTCCTTGGTCTCCCAGCCGGACTTCGGAGCCTCGGGCGTGCTGCTGGGGTCGGCGGACGGTGCGGTGCTGGGGGCGACACTCGGCTCAGTTGACGGTGCGTTCGACGGCGCAGTGCTGGGCTTGGTGTCGGTGGCCGGGTCGGGCGCAGGCTTGGTGCTGGGCTCTGTGGTGGGCTTGGTCGGTGGTGCGGTGGTGGCCTCGGTCGGCTTGGCGCTGGGGGACTGGTCGACAGCAGGCTGCGTGGTGGGCTTGTCCGAGGGCTTGGTGTCGGTAGCTGGGTCGGTGGCCGGCTTAGTGTCGGTGGTCGGGTCCGCGGTGGGCTTGGTGCTGGGGTCGGTCGGCGGTGTGGTGGTGGCCTCGGTCGGCTTGGCGCTGGGGGACTGGTCGACGGCAGGCTGCGTGGTGGGCTTGTCCGAGGGCTTGGTGTCGGTGGCCGGCTTGGTGCTGGTGGCCGGGTCGGCCGCGGGCTTGGTGTCGGTAGCCGGGTCGGTGGTGGGCTTGGTGCTGGGGTCGGTCGGCGATGTGGTGGTGGCCTCGGTCGGCTTGGCGCTGGGGGACTGGTCGACAGCAGGCTGCGTGGTGGGCTTGTCCGAGGGCTTGGTGTCGGTAGTTGGGTCGGTGGCCGGCTTGGTGCTGGTGGCCGGGTCGGTGGCCGGCTTGGTGCTGGGGTCGGTCGACGGCGCGGCGGTGGCCTCAGTCGGCTTGGCGCTGGCCTCAGCCGAATCACCTTGCGGGGCTTGCTGTGTTTCCTCTGCCGAGGCAGAAGAGGTAGTGGTCGTAGCGTCCGTCTGCGCTGTCGACTGAGAGCTCGTCTGCTGGGTGGCGGCGGCCTCGCCCCCCTGCTGGGTGGGGCCATCACTCTGGGCCAGGGCTGCGGGACCTGCCAGCCCCATGAGCGTCATCGCCGCGAGTGTGCCGATCATGTATCGGCCAGTGCGCTTCATCATGTCCTCCTTGAGGAAATGGTTCTCTTCCTTGTGAACGTTTCCGTCGCAACCGGCCGGTCAACAGACTTCTCTGGCCTTTTCTCCGGAGGGCGGATACAGAGAATATACGAGCCCGCGATGCTGTTTAACTAGCTGTTATGCATGGATATGGCATCAGTTTGGTCAAGTTTTTGTGTCTCTTCAAGTGGTTATCCGTATGGTTTATTACGGTTCAATGCATGGAGTAGTCTGTCTCGTTCTCTCGTGGTGCGCTCAGGCGAGGGGTTGAAGATCCGTAGAGCGGCAAGCGCGGTGCGGCGGGCTCCTGAAGGCCCTCGATCCCCGAGTGTGTCCACATCTGTCATAAAGGCCTTGAGGAACCCCAGCGAGGGGAAGCGAGACCGCATGATCCTGAGGGTCTCGGACAAGTGCGATCGACGTGCGGGCCTCTTTGCGGCAGATGTGGACACGTAGCCCATGGGGTCCCAAGCAAACGCGTTTGCTTGGGACCCCATGGGCCTGGATCTCGGTCAGTCGCCGGTGGGGCGATCCTCCCGGGACTCATTCAGTTGTGGTGAGTGCGGTCGGGTCACCGCTTGGCGGCATGGTAACCAGCGGCTTCGGCTTGCGTGTCGGTGGAGAAGCATGCCTCGGGCTTGGTGACGTTGTACGACTGGTTACCGGGCCGATGATAGATCATGCTGCTCGCATTGCCCTTGATCGGGGCCCATGCGGGGCAGCTGTAGCCCCCGTTGTTGACGGTGATCCACCGACCGTTGCCGCCGAAGGTGTAGGTCCAGCCATCGATCGTTCTGATGGTGCTGACCAGCATCGCGCCGTTACCATCAACATAGAAGGTGCCCTCGATCCACTTCTTAGTGGCCATCGCACCATCGCTGTTGAAGTAGTACCAGGCGCCCCCGATCTGCTGCCACCCAGTGGTCATTGCCCCGTTGCCACCGAGGTAGTACCAGGCGCCGCTGATCTGCTGCCAGCCGGTCGCCATGGTGCCGCCGGCGCCGAGGTAGTACCAGGTGCCCCCGATCTGCTGCCACCCGCTCGCCATGACACCGTTGCCGTGGAAGAAGTACCAGGCGCCGTCGATCTGCTTCCAGCCGGTGACCATGGCGCCGGTTCTGTCGGCGTAGTACCAGTGGCCATCCGGCGAGATCCACTTCCCGGCAGCCATTGCGCCGGAGCCCTCGAGGTAGAACCACTGTCCGCCGTTGGAGACCCAGGTGCTTGAGCGCATGGCGCCAGTGGTGTCGAAGTAGTACCAGGAACCGTCGACCCGTGCCCAGCCGGTAGTCATCGCCCCGTTGTCGCTCAGGTAGTACCAGTGGCCGTTCGGTAAGATCCAGCCAGTGCTCATGACGCCGTTGTCGTTGAAGTGGAACCAGGCGCCGCTGATCTGCTTCCAGCCGGTAGCCAGGTCGCCGTCGGCGTTGGCGTAGTACCAGTGGTCGCTCACTTGCTTCCAGGTGCTCGCGGTCATGGAGCCGTCGTTGTTGAAGTGGTACCAGCTCGCCCCGACCTTCACCAGGCCGATGGACTTGGCGCCGACTTCGTTGGCATAGAACCATTTGTCGCCCAGGTGAAGCCATGTGTTGGTGGCGATGATGCCGGAGCTCTGGACGTAGAAGCTGAGTCCGTCCTGGTCGATCCACCGGTTGGCCTGCATGACGCCGTCGTTGTCGAAGTAGTACTCGGCGTTGTCGACGTTCTGCCTGCCCGTGAGAGCAGCGCCGTGGGCGTCGGCGTAGTACCGCTTGCCATCCAGCTGCAGCCACGTGCTGGTCTGCAGGGTGCCGTCGGCGCCGACGTAGTACTTGCGTGCTCCGTCGGGAACCCAGGTGTTGGTCTTCTTGACGCCGTTCTCGTAGTAGTACAGCTTGCCGTTCTCCTCCCGCCATTCCTTCTTGGGCTCAGCAGACGGAACAGAGGGCTTGTCCGAGGCAGTGGCATCTTCAGAAGGCGCGGCGCTCGGTGCCTCACTTGGTGAAACAGCGGGTGCGGGAGACTCGGAGGGCTGTGCGGAGGGCGTTTCGCTTGCCGCCACGGGTGCCGGGGGAGTGGCGGGAACGGCTGGTGAAGCCTCGGCCGAGGCGACTGGCGGAGTTGCTGGTTGCTCGGCGACGACGTCGCTTGCCGGGGGTGCGGTTGGCTCTTCGGCTAGAGCGGTGGGACTGGCGAGTCCCATGAGTGTCATCGCTGCGAGCGTGCCGACTATGGATCGACAGGAGTGCTTCATAACTTCCTCCTTGAGGACACGGTCCTCAATCGTGTGAACGGTGCATCCACCACTGCCGATCGGTGCGGAGTCCTCGTCGAGCTTGCGCGTCGCGGTGGGTGCCGCAATATTTTACGGCGCGGCTACTTCAATGTGGCGGCCGAAGTTCTCCAAAAAAAGTTGCGGTTGAGTGAAGGTTCTGGAATTATCTGGGAAGAATATTTCTGGTGCACTGTACGGGCGCTTCCGTCAGCCACTCCTGTGAGATGGCGGCGTCTCTGTGCCGCCTTGAGGAGCGAGGCTGAGTGGGTGGATAAGACCACTGATCGTTTCGAGATCATTCTGAAGGGAGGGTGCGAGTGCAGACGGAGAGTTTCTGGCGATGCCGGTAACGCAAGTCGGTAGACCAGTGAGAGGCGGGCAGTGACCGAGGAGGTATCTGCCGCCCGTGAAGTTGTGTCTGTGGAGTGAACTCCTAAGACGCCGACAAGGTCATCGTAGGATGTCTGGAATCGGGGCCTGCCGCTGCTAGCAGGTTGATCTGGCGGCCTTTGCTGCTGTTGGTGCCTGGGTCTGGATGGTCCAGGCTCCGATTGCAGTCTCCGGTCGGTGCTGGCCGGGCATGACGGCAACAGGCTCTCGTTGACCATCCTTCATTGTTCCGACGACGGTGAACCAGGTGGGCCTACCGACGCGATGGAGCAAGTCGGCTCCCTCGGGCTCCACTGCCAGATGGTCCATGACGACGTCGAGTGCTGCTCTCCAAGTCTGCATCTCGATCCCTGTCTCGGCGTGCGCGCGTAGGAGGTCCGCAACGAGCAGCATGACATCGTCTCGGTCGGCGTCGTTCGTGGGGTGCCAGTGCTTGCCGATGATGGCGGCGAGGCGATCGGCATGTTCAAGAGCGGCCGTCTCCGCTTCGGTTGCGATGTCGCGTGGATAGATCACGGTGGGCTCCTTCGAGTGGTAGAAGTCCATTCTCTGGAACCGCGCGTAGCTTGTCGGAAGCTTTGAGCCTATCGGGTCGTGTGAGCCTCTGCCCTGAGGAAGTCTTCGAAGTGCTCGGCAAGACGGTCGCCATCGGGATGCATTTGTTTGGAGGTAGGCACGTGCGTGAGGGAGCCGCCTTCGAATTTCAGTAATCCGGTTTGTAGGTGGGTAGTCTCGATACTCTTTGCTCTTGTCGCCACATGGATGCGGCGGTCGGCGTCGATGCCGAGGAGGTGGCGGTCGTAAGCGGTGTGATGAAGTCTGCACAGTGCCAAACCATTGCTGACCTCTGGAACACCAGTTTCCTTGGCATCGGCGATGATGTGTGAGGCCTCAAGAAGCTGTGCGTGCGGAAGATCGCAGACTGCGCAGGAGATCTTATAGGCGCTGAGTACGTGTTCCCGGAAGTCGTGCTGGTGGATGCGCTCTTTCATCCATCTTGACTTGTACTTCTTTTCAATAGGAGGTGGGGTCGTGAGGTTCCCGTAGGGGATCGAATCATCGATGTCTATAATAAATTCCCGCTTCTGGAGGTCGACATCCTTGATGTATGCCGGAAATCGCATATAATACAATGTTGGATTCTTCATTAATGGAACTCGAATAAGCCAAACGAGTGGATACTTGCGCAGATGTGCCTCGATCATCGCATCGTTTGTCCATGTCTTGGTGTCCGAATCAGCGAACTGGTAGTGGAGAAGTCCGTCGTCATCGATAGTGTCATCGTACGGCCTGGATCCTTCTTCTGTAGATGTAGTTTTGAAGGAAAAAGCTCCGCGAAACTGCTTTGGGCGCCATATTCCTTGATTTCTGTTGATTAACTGAATTCGATGGCCGTGCCAGCGGAATCCGTCGTTAAGGGTTTGAAAGGTCAGTATTTCATGTCCGCTGATGCGTTGCTCTTCCAGCCATTTCATGGCAGCTAGGTGTGCATCGAGCTCCTCTTCTGGAGTGAACGTATCGCTGTCCATGGTGCTTCCCTTATGAAAAGAGCAGGTGAGAGATGGGGGATGTCTGCCCGCGGTGGCAGGACACAAGGTGGAAGTATATCGCGCTGGAACGGTGCTGAGTGATCTGGGTTTACTCGGCAAGGGACGGGGGCGGGAGCGTCCTTACTTGCTCCCCCCCCCCGGCTTTGATGGGCTGCGGCCGGCTCATACTCGTGGTGTCCCGATTCTCACGCATCCGCCCGGACCAGCCGGACGATGCCGGCCATCTGAGCGGCCGCTGCCCAGGCCAGGATGATGAGTCCGGCAGAGGTGACGTCCGCCCGTGATGCGTCCTCCGCCAGCCAGATCTGGGCCGCCTGGCCCGGGAGCCAGCGGGCGGCGTCGCCCAGGAACACGGCCAGCTGCGGTGCCAGAATCACCAGCATCACGGCCGCCGTGGAGGCACCGATGACGCTGCGCAGCGCCGCACCGAGCCCATCCGCCAGCAGCAGCACCGCCGTCAACCAGACCACGGTCCTTCCGCCGGCCCACAG
>ERZ773075.608-NODE-608-length-26039-cov-140.734_pt1 | contig 26039 bp, 21 predicted proteins | sample MGYA00580614_ERZ773075 | MGnify/ENA primary metagenome ERZ773075 (study PRJEB29015, sample SAMEA2738021) | human oral metagenome | biome: human oral; feature: human-associated habitat; material: dental | place: China | collected 2043 ...
TCACGGTCCTTCCGTGACAGGAGGGTGATGCGTGCGGCGCACCATCCGGCGGAAACAGGCTTCATTCCGCCTTCCGCCCAACGGCGCAGCCAATCCGCCACATTACCGGACGACCCGTCGGCCCTGGAAGTCGAGACGGTGGGCCGACGACGTGCCATGCAACACGTCATCGGCCCACCGTCGGGTGCCTACCGGCAAGCCGATATCAGCCGCCCTGGCCACCTTGGCCGCCACCGCCTTGGTTACCCGGATCGCCGGGCTGCAGGCCTCCGCCGCCCTGGTTTCCACCATTGCCGCCACCTTGGTTTCCACCATTGCCGCCGTTGCCGCCGCCCTGGTTTCCACCATTGCCGCCGTTGCCGCCGCCCTGGTTTCCACCATTGCCGCCGTTGCCGCCGCCCTGGTTTCCACCATTGCCGCCTTGGTTGCCATTCTCACCAGAGTCACTTGTGGCCTCAGGTTGCTTGGTCTGCTGCCCCTCAGGCGGCTGCGTGCCCTGTTCGGTCGGCTCGGTACTGGGCTGCTCGGCGGGGGCCTGGGTTTCCTCGGGCCGGCTGGTGGGGGCCACCGTCTCCTCTTCCTCCGGCTCGGCCGTCGGCTTCGCAGAGCCGCGTCCGCCGCCGCGTGTGGCGGGGATCTCTGCCGCCTCGGGGAACTCTTCGACCTTGAGCCCCTCGTGGGCAACCTTCATATAGTCGATGAAGATGTCCGCCGGGTAGGTCGAGCCGGTGACCTCGTCATACTCGCCCCAGGGCGTGATCGACTCCTCCGAGCCGTCATCACCGGTCTGATAGAGAGTCACCGCAGTCACCACCTGAGGGGTGAAGCCCACGAACTGGGCGGACTTGTTGTCCGACGACGATCCGGTCTTCGCGGCGACCGGGCGGTCCATCTGCGCGGCCACCTTGTCCGCGCTGCCATTCTCACCGGCGACGACCTGCTGGAGGGCGTAGGTCGTATCCGCCATGACGTCCTCCTCGAACTCCCGCTTGCCCTCGGTGGGGGCCGCGTAGCGGTCCGTGCTATCGGAGTTCTTGACGGTGGCCACGATGTGGGTGTCGCGCTTCACGCCCTGCGCGGCGAAGGTGGAGTAGGCCGAGGCGATGTCGATCGTGTGCGGCGAGGCAGACCCCAGGACGTTCTGCACGAACTCCCGCTCCTCATCGGATTTCAGCCCCGCGGTGCTCTTGGGGTACCCCGCACGGTTGGCCACCTCGGCCGTCGCCTGCGGATCGACCTGGTTGGACAGGTCCCGGTTGAGCTGGAGGTAGGGCGTGTTGAGCGATTGCTCCGTTGCCTGGGTCAGGCTGGCCGACTTCAGGGAGACGTTCTTGAAGTTCTGGAACTGGTGTCCCTCGATAGTCATCGGAGAGGTCGCCGGATAGCTGCTGCCCAGGGACCACCCGTTCTCCAGCGCGGCCACCAGAGCGAAGGGCTTGAAGGTAGAGCCGGCCTGGGCGATCGCGTCGGTCGAGGTGTTGACCTGGCTGGTCAGATAATCCTCACCCCCATAGAGCGCCAGAACGCCCCCCGTCTTGGGATCAATGGACACCAGCGCCTTGCGCAGGTTCGGAGAAGCACCCTCGGGCAGGGAGTTGACCGCGTTGACGGCGGCCTCCTGATCCTTCGGGTTGATTGTGGTGACGATCTTGAAGCCGCCGGTGTCGATCTGCTCGGGGGTGAGCTTGGCCTTGTTCTCGAGCTCGGCGCGCACCATCTGAAGCAGGTACCCGTTACTGCCGGCGTAGACCTGTTTGGTCTGGGACTCGACGGTCGGCGGCATACCCGCCTGCTTGGCGGTGTTGTACTGCTCCTGGGAGATGTAGCCGTCATCGACCATGAACTGCAGGACTCGGGACCACCGCTCCTGTGCCTTCTCCGAATTCTCGGCCGGGTCCCAGGCACTGGGGGACGGCAGGATTCCCGCCAGGAGCGCCGCCTCCGACGGGCTCATATCCTTGGCGGACTTATTGAAGAACGCCTTCGAGGCGGCCTCGATGCCGTAGGCGCCTCGGCCGAAGTAGACCGTGTTGAGATAGTCGCCCAGGATATCCTTCTTAGATTTCTCCCGGTCGATCTTGATGGCCATGATGGCTTGCTTGGCCTTGCCGAAGTAGGAGTCCGTGGTGTCGACGTAGTAGTTCTTCACGTACTGCTGCGTCAGGGTCGAGGCGCCCTGGGTGTCGCCTCCGCGCAAGTTGTTCACCAGGGCGCGGGCGATGCCCTTGGGGTCGACTCCCTTGTTGGAGTAGAAGGTGCGGTCCTCCGAGGCCACCACCGAGTTGCCCACGTAGTCCGGAAGAGTGGAGGCGTCCACGGACTGACGGTTAATCTCAGCGAACTTGCCCATTTCCGTCGAGCCGTCGGCGTAGTAGACCGTGCTGCTCTGCGCCAGCGCGAATTCGCTGGGCTTGGGGACCGTGGTGTTGTTGTAGGCCCACATGAAGGCGCCGACGAGACAGAGGATGACGAGCAGGAAGGATCCCAGGACGAACCGCCAGCTAGGGATCCAGCGGTGGATCTTACCCTTTCCGGCGCGAGGGTAGTTGAAGAAACGGCGCTTACGCCCCGTGGCGGCATCCTTGGACCGCTCGACCTGCGAGGACTTGCGACCCTTTCCAGGCGTCTTGCCAGACTCCGGGGGCTTGTTCAGGGCCTGCTGACCGGCGCTGGCCACCTGGGTCAGCTTCTTGCCGACGGGGCGGCTGGGTCCGCCCCCGTTCGTGCCTTCTGCCACGCGCTCCTCGTTTCGTTGACTGTCATAGACAGTGACCGGGTGCCGCAACGGCGCGGGGGATAACGCTCCGGTTGCGGTCTGGGGTCCCATCATGACCGATATTGGCGGCCGGTGCCGACTCAGTTGCCGATCACCGTTCTACAGATCGCCGACGACGATCAGGTGCGATCACTGCGGACAAGCCGCACGGGGCGTCGACTGCGCTCAAGTATGGGGGAACAGTGGGGAGTGATGGTAGCGATGCAGACCTGGGAAACGGCCATAACGCCCTCATCAACTGTTACCTTAACTCCACCTGCTCCGCTCTGACCAGCGCGCTCACGCGCTTCGGGAGCAGGAAAAGATCGGCCGCGGACGCAGAATGTGAGTTCGCGCCCAGCCTGAGGGGAAACACGTCAAGAACAGCCGGTATTGATCGGGACAATAGTCCCCCGATATGAGTGAGACACTGGACACAACATTGACAGGGTGTCAGTTCCTCGCCGCAGCTCCTCGTCCGCCCGAGGACCACCGGCTACCGTCCGTCCAGCTCACCGGGGAGATTCACCGTGGACGCCAGCTCAGCCCTCCAGGCCCTCAGCATCATCCTCCAAGTCGTCATCATCCTCACCTGCCTCATCATCGGGGCGAAGAAGGGCGGGATCGCCCTCGGTCTCATCGCTGGGATCGGCCTGCTGGTCCTCGTCTTCGGATTCCGCCTGGAGCCGGGCGAGGCACCGGTCGATGTCATCCTCACCATCCTGGCCGTCATCGGGTGCGCCGCCACCCTCCAGCAGTCCGGCGGCCTGGACGTCATGATGCAAATGGCCGAACGCGTCCTGCGCCGGCACCCCGAGCAGGTCACCATCCTGGGGCCGTGCGTCACCTGGTTCCTCACCGTTCTGTGTGGCACCGGCCACGTGGTCTACACGATGCTCCCGATCATCGCGGACATCGCCATCAAGAAGGACATCCGACCCGAGCGCCCCATGGCCGCCTCCTCGGTCGCCGCCCAGATGGGCATCACGGCCTCACCAGTCTCGGTCGCCACGGTCTCCGTCGTCTCCATCATCGCCAAGAACACCGACCGGCACTGGTCGGTCCTCCAGATCCTGGCCATCTCCATCCCGGCGTCGTTGTGCGGGGTGCTTCTGGCCGCCCTGTGGTCGATGCGCCGAGGCAAGGACCTGGACAAAGACGAGGAGTACCAGAAACGGCTGAAGGACCCGGAGTTCCGCGCCGCCGTCCACTCCAGCTCCGAAACCCTCATCGGTAAGGTGTTCCCGCCCGAGGCCTACCGCGCCACCTGGATCTTCCTGGGAGCCATCGCCGCCGTCGTCGTCCTGGGCGCCTTCGAGGTGCTGCGTCCCAAGTTCCCCACGGGCGACGGCGGCACAATGGAGCGCCTGAGCATGAACCTGGTCATCCAGATGGTTATGCTCGCCGCCGGGGCGCTCATCCTGCTGACCTGCAAGGTGCAGGCCGGCAAGATCGCCTCCACCGCCGTATTCAAGGCCGGGGCCACCGCCATGTTCTCCATCTTCGGGGTCGCCTGGATGACCGAGACGGTCGTCCACGCACACCTGGAGGACCTGGAGCACGGACTGGCCGGCGTGCTGGCGAACCACGTGTGGATGTACGCCATCGTCTTGTTCATCATCGGCAAGCTGGTGAACTCTCAGGCGGCCGGCCTGCTCATCGTCGCCCCCATGGCCCTGTCGCTCGGGGTGAGCCCGGTCGTCGTCGTCGGGTTCATCGGCGCCTCCTACGGGTACTTCATCCTGCCCACCTACCCCTCGGACCTGGCGGCGATCGGCTTCGATCCCACCGGCACCACGCACATCGGCAAGTACGTCATCAACCACTCCTTCCTGGTGCCCGGGCTCATCGGAGTGTTCACCTCCTGCCTCGTGGGCACCGCGCTGTCCCAGTTGCTCCTGTCATGAGCCGGGCCGACCGGGCGACGAGGACCGGCAGGTGCGACGTCGACCACACCCCTGAAGCCCTCTTTCTGGGCAGAACGTAACAGGAGCGTGTCGTCCAGTCTGACTAGGCTCGAGCCATGACAACTACAGACGCGGCCACTACCTCCGCCATCGCCCTGCGTTTGGAGCTGCTGGGGATCTCCGCCCCGGCACAGGTCAAGCAGACTGAGGCGGATCGCCTCATGTCCCCGATCCTGGCGCGCCAGCGCGAGCTCTCCCGTCGACTGGCCCACCGCCCCTGTGCTGCCGACCAGCGCATTCAGACCTTCCTGGACTCCTACCTGGAGGGCGCGGCCGTCACCCCGAGGCTGCCGCGCTCGACCTTCGTCCTGGATCAGCCCGGCCTGGCACGAGCTCTGTCGCTGCCGGTGGACTCCACCAGCTTCACCTCCGACTACGTCGAGAGCTACAAGGTGCTCGGCGGTGTCCTGCACAACCCCCGCAACGACCGCCGCACCACCGCCGGCGTCTTCCATGTCGCCGAGGGCGGCCTGCCGATTCCCGATGACAAGATCGCCGTCCCGCGCGACGTCTTCGCCCGCCTGCTGGCCCGCGCCGTCGAGGCCCCCGAGGACCTGCTGACCCTGCCGTGGGCCTCCACGCAGGATGAGCCGGCCCGCTGCTTCGTGTCCCTGCTGCTGCGTCCCGTCGTCGTTCCCGAGGTCGCCGGTTTCTCCGCCGAGCGCTCCATGGAGATCCGCTTCATCGCCCCCGGCGGCCTGGTCTCCAACCTGGACTTCGTCGAGGGGATCTTCGGCAATGGCGGGGACCCCTACCTGCCGGAGAACGACGCCTCCCTGGCCCCGGAGTCCTGGACCGGTCACACCGGCTGCGTCATCCTCGCCCCGCACCTGACCACCCTGACCAAGAAGGAACTGGGCCTGCCTTCCTGGGAGGAGGCCACCGAGCGCCAGCGCCGCGACGGCCAGTGCTGGAAGGACGAGGCCGAGCTCTACAACGGCGGCAAGGCCTTCAAGTGCGTGGCCCGCGACGAGCGCGGCGTCATCGTCACCGTCATCGCGGACAACTACTTCGGCTACTGCAAGAAGGAGGTCAAGACCCAGATCGGGTACTCGGCCAACCTCTTCGGCTGCGTGGAGGAGGAGCACGCCGGCGGCGCCGTCGCCTACCCGCGTTACAACCTGAGCCAGGAGTACACCGACACCCACACGCCCGAGGGCCTGACCCTCGAGCACGTCGTCGAGCGCAACCCCGGCCGTTTCGAGCGGCGCGAGGACGGCTCCGCCGTCGCCATCGACGACCCAACCGTGGTCCTGGTTCCCGCCGGCGCCCACTACTCGATGCGCAGCCAGACGATCACCTGGACCGGCCCCGACGGTCAGGAGGCCTCGATCCCGCTGCTCGTGGGCAACACCTACGTGGCCCCCAACGGCTACCGGGTCCACGCCAAGCACCGCGAGGGCGACGCCACCCAGTGGCACCTGGTGGGCACCGCCCCCTGGTCCACGCAGGCCCACAAGCCGGCCACCGTCTCCGGCGGCGGCAAGTCGGAGATCTCCAAGTCCCTCCTGGACGCCTTCGTCTTCGGTGAGGCCTACGTCGGCGACGTCGACGAGGACTTCGACACCGTCCAGAGGATCCTCGACGGCAACTACGCCGACCGCTTCGTCGACCCGGCCAACAAGAGCGACAACCACCGCTCGATCCTCTCCGAGCGCCGCTCGCTGGGAAGCGTCATCAAGCTGCTGACGCCGTCGTCCAGATACACCGACGAGTACAACGCCTTCCTGGAGTCAATCCCGGCCCACATCAAGGAACTCATCTTCACCGTCAAGCGCTTCTACCAGCCCAGCTGGGGCAAGGATTGGCGCAGCCACTTCTCCGTGGGCATCATCAACGGCCGCAAGGGCAACTCCCTGCGCCTGGACGGTGAGGTCATCAAGGTCAACATGCTGCGCGTGGGCTTCGAGGACGACGGCGCCTGGCGCCTGCTGTCCCTGCGCCCGGACTTCTCCCCCGCCGCCAAGGTCCAGACCGAGGATGACATCACCTCCTCGATCGTGGTTCCCGGCGGCCTGGTCTCCACCCCGGACTCGGAGCTGTCGCGCAAGTTCGTCACCAACTGCGAGTCCCTGCTCTTCCAGCGGCCCGACGACGCGATCGTGCGCGGCTACGACAAGCAGACCGAGTCGGACATGTCGGATGCGCAGGCGGACCTGTTCATCTCGAACTTCCAGCCGCTCACGCCCGCCGACGCCCGGGCGATGGCCGCCGACGCCCCCGGCCTGTCCCGCTTCACCCAGCCCATGCAGGACCTCGTGGCCCGCGCCGCCGCCCTGCCCGAGGCCGAGGACCCCACCAAGGAGACCTACTGGGTCTCCACGGCCGACCCACGCCTGGTCAACGGGACTCCCACCAAGAACCCCCGCTACCTCCAGGTGCGTCCCGACATCGCCAACCCGAAGGACGTGGCGCTGGCGGACCTGACCAACCACCTCTTCCGGGACGTCCCCCTGGACGAGGCGCTGCGCCACAGCGTCGACGTCGTCGCCGCCGGGCGCCGCAACAACCCGCCCGAGGACGGGGTTCCGCCGCTGTGCGCCTACAACCCGCTGCACTACATGGAGCTGCCCGAGCTCTTCATGGAGTTCATCTCCTCCATGACCGGCAAGTCCCCCTCGACGACGGGCGCCGGCAGTGAGGGTGCGCTCACCAAGGCCCCGTTCAACGCCCTGCCGGCCATCTACGACCTCAACGCGGCCCTGCTGTCCTACGCCCTCAGCGGCTACGACGGCTGGCTGTCCTCGGCCGGCTACATCGGTCCGAAGGTCCAGGTGGCTCACGACATCTCACTGCTCATCCCGGAGATTTTCTCCCGCATGAGCGTTGAGGAGCGCGATGCCCGCAGCCTCATCAAGGGCGGCTACCTCGAGCGCATCGAGGACTTCGAGTACAAGGGCCGTACCGTTCAGGCCTCGCGCCTGGGCTACCGCATGAACCAGGCCTTCGCCTCAACCTTCTTCGGGCGGATCTTCCTGCACCCCGACGTCGTCTTCACCGAGGAGATGCTGCGTCCCGAGCTGCAGGACGAGGCGGTCTTCGCCGACTCGGTGGACATCATCGTCACCACCCACAAGGTGGTGGCCGAGCACTACCGGGCCGACGGCTCCATCGAGTGGGCCGTGCCGCCGCTGCGGGCCCTGCTGGAGATCATGATCGACGGCACCTCCCGCGAGGGCTGGGACCTGACGAGCCCGGAGTTCCGCGCCCTGTTCGAGCGCGAGAACATCCTGAGCTCGTCGTGGTACGCGGCGCGCCTGGACGCCAAGGTCGCCCGTGACACCCGCCAGGCCCATCAGGCCATCGAGGACCTCACCCGCTTCTACACCGCGGAGAACAATAAGGAGGTCATCGAGCGCCTGGGCATCGAGGGTCGCCTGGCCGAGGCCCGCGCCTGGCTGGACAAGGTCAGTACCCCGGCCTACCGCGAGCACCTCGTGGGCACACTCGGCCTCCAGCCCTCGCTGGCCTGAGGCTGACGACGGCCGACTGACGCGCCCGACGCATCCCCTCCCATGGGGCGGGGACCTTCCACGCGTGGGGGAACAGGAAGTCCTGTTCCCCCACGCGTATTTCGTCCCCGTACGCGGGTTGTCTGCCCGTGGAGAGACGGGAGACGAGTACTGGAGAAGCTGCCCGACGCTGCCGTCCGCCAACGGTCGCACTGATATCGCCTCAACCGCCGCACCAGGGAACTACTACCCATACGATTCGCCCAAAAAACGCTCCCGGAGACTTGTAAGGGACCACCGCCGCTGATGGGATAGCGCCCATGCCCAAAGCACCCGCCATGGACACACCGGCCAAGTCGGCCGGCGCCGCCCCTCCCGCCGCAACACCCGAGTCCTCCTACTCCCGCCCGGCCGACGCCGTCGCCGCCGACCTCGGTACCGACACCTCCCGCGGCCTGAGCCCGCAGACCGCGGCCGACCGCCTAGCCACCGACGGCCCCAACAAGCTGCCCTCCAAGCCGCCGGCGCCCGCCTGGCTGCGCTTCCTGGGCCAGTTCAACGACCCGCTCGTCTACCTCCTGCTGGCCGCCATCGTCGTCTCCACCATCGCCTGGGTCCTGGAGGGCGCCGAGGGCGTGCCGGTGGACTCCATCGTCATCGTCGCCGTCGTGACCCTCAACGCCGTCCTCGGGTTCGTCCAGGAGAACAAGGCCGCTGACGCCGTCGCCGCCCTGTCCGCCATGACCGAGGCGACCTCCACGGTGCTGCGCGACGGCTCTCGGCTGGTCGTCCCCTCCTCCGAGCTCGTGGTGGGCGACGTCCTCGTCCTGGGCGAGGGCGACCAGGTCGGTGCCGATGCCCGCCTGATCTCGGCCGCCGCCTTGCGCGTGGTGGAGTCCTCCCTGACCGGTGAGGCCGACGCCGTCGTCAAGACCCCCGAGGCGGTCGGCGCCGATACCGATCTGGCCGACCGCACCTGCATGGTCTACCGGGGCACCTCCGTGGCCCAGGGGACGGGGCGCGCCGTCGTCGTCGCCACCGGGGCAGACACCGAGATGGGTGCGATCGCACAGATGCTCGACTCCGTCGAGGAGGAGGACACGCCCCTGCAGAAGGAGATCCACTCGATCTCCAAGATGCTGGGAATCGTCGTGGTCATCATCGCCGTGGTCGTTGTGGGAACCCTGCTACTCCTGGCAGAGAACCGCGCGCCGGACACGATAGTCCACGCCCTCCTGCTGGGGGTCTCGCTGGCCGTGGCCGCCGTACCCGAGGGGCTGCCCGCGATCCTGTCGGTGGTCCTGGCCCTGGGCGTGCAGCGCATGGCCATTCACAAGGCAGTGGTCAAGAAACTCACCAGCGTGGAGACCCTCGGCTCCGCCTCGGTCATCTGCTCGGACAAGACCGGCACGCTCACCCGCTCAGAGATGACGATCCAGGAGGTCGTCACCGCCTCGGGCACCTGTGTGGTCACGGGTATCGGGTACGCGCCCGACGGCGAGGTCGCCCCCGACGCCGACCGCGACGGTCGCCCCGACGCCGATCCCCTCGAAGGGCCCTTGCGCGATGAGGTCACCGTGGTCCTCTCCGGCGGGACACTGGCCTCCGACGCCGAACTGAATGTCACCGAGGACGTGTGGAGCGTCGTCGGCGACCCCACCGAGGGCGCCTTCCTGGTCGCGGAGAAGAAGCTCGGCACAGACGGGCAGCGCGAAGGCCGCTTCGAGCGCATCGGCGAGGTCCCCTTCACCTCTGAGCGCAAGATGATGTCGGTGCTGCTCACCGATACCGAGCACGGCACGATCATCATGTCCAAGGGCGCCCCCGATGTCCTCATGGAGCACTGCACGCAGATGCGCCTGGGCGACGCCGCCACCGAACTGACCGAGGAGGCCCGGGCCCAGTTCGTCGAACACATCGCGGACATGTCGGGCCGAGCACTGCGCACCCTGGGGGTCGGCTACCGGATCCTCACCGATGAGGAGGCCGCCCGCGTGCGCGAAGCCGCCACCGGCGACGGCGAGGCGGACCTGTCCGACCTGGAGCGGAACCTGGTGCTGGCCGGCGTCGTCGGCATCATCGACCCGCCGCGCCCCGAGGCGGCCGTGGCCGTCACCGAAGCGCACCGGGCGGGCGTGCGCGTCCTCATGATCACCGGCGACCACCCGGCCACCGCCGGGCGCATCGCAGCGGACCTGGGCATCGTCGAGCGCGGCGCCCCGGTTCTGACCGGCCGCGAGCTGGAGGGGATGGATGACGACGCCCTGTCCGAGGCCGTAGCCGCCACCAGCGTGTACGCCCGCGTCGCCCCCGAGCACAAGATGCGGATCGTCCACGCCCTGAAGTCTCAGGGCCACACGGTCTCCATGACCGGTGACGGCGTCAACGACGCCCCGGCCCTGCGCGCCGCGGACATCGGCGTGGCCATGGGTATCACCGGAACCCAGGTGACCAAGGAGGCCGCCACGATGGTCCTGGCGGACGACAATTTCGCCACCATCGTCGACGCAGTGCGCGAGGGCCGGCGCATCTTCGACAACATCAAGAAGTTCCTGCGCTTCCTGCTGTCGTCCAATATGGGCGAGGTCCTCACCGTCTTCGGCGGGGTGGTGCTGGCCGGGGTCATCGGCCTGAGCGGGCGCAGCTCCTCCGGCGTCGTCCTGCCGCTGCTGGCCACCCAGATCCTGTGGATCAACCTGGTCACCGACTCCGGACCGGCCTTGGCCATGGGTGTGGACCCCTCGGTGGAGGACGTCATGGCCCGCCCGCCGCGCAAGCCCACCGACCGAGTGGTCGACGGGGCCATGTGGAGCGGCGTCCTGCTGGTCGGCGCCGTCATGGCCGCCTCGACCCTGGCCACGCTGGACATCTTCCTGCCCGGCGGCCTCATCGAGGCCTCCCTGTCCACAGACAGCCTCGACACCGCGCGCACGGCGGCCTTCTCCACCCTGGTCCTGGCACAACTGTTCAACACGGTCAACTCCCGCTCGGAGACGGTCAGCGCCTTCAGCCACCTCTTCGTCAATAAGTGGCTGTGGGGTGCGATCGGTCTGACCCTGGTGCTCCAAGTCGCCGTGGTGGAGGTGCCCTTCCTTCAGGCGGCCTTCTCGACGACGTCGCTGGACCCGGTCCACTGGGCGATCGTCATCGTCATGGCCTCCCTAGTCCTATGGGTCGATGAGCTGCGCAAGCTCATCAGCCGACTCATGGCGCGGTAGAAGACCCGTCAGGGGCGCAAGGCCCCGTTCTCGCATCCGACTTAGTGGATTCAGTGGCCGGTCGAGTCGATCGTGACCGATCGACGGGGGTCAGCCAACGTCCGCGTTGCCGGAAAGGTGCCAGGTCTCGTTGGCCCAGGGGAAGACGTACTGCATGAGCAGATAGACGATCCCGGCGATGAGGATGAGGGCCTCGATGGCCTTGAGCCAAGCCGGCCCGGGCAGGTGACGCCAGATGAAGCCGTACATCAGTTGACTCCCGGATCGTTGAGCACAGAGGCGGGGCGGCCCTCGGAACGGTTCATCCAGTAGGAGAACTTCGCGTGGACGATCCAGCGCTGGTCGTTGCCGAACTCGCCGGCGGTCGAGCCGTGGCACGTGGTCAGCGTGATGTACCGCTCGGTGGGCTGGACATCGGGCTGATTGGGCACCGGAGCAATGACCTCCACCTGCTCGGGCTGGACGATCTCATGATTGGTCACCGTGAACACGTACCAGGTGTTCGCAGTGGAGACGACGATCTCGTCGCCCTCCTGGAGCAGGTCGATGCGACGGAAGGAGTTGCCGTAGGTGCGACGGTGCCCGGCGATGGCGAAGTTGCCGAGCTCCCCGAGCTGCTGGGTTTCGGGATAGTGGCCCGCGGCGGCCTGATCCAGGACGTCGGAGCCCGTTCCCTCGAGGACGGGCATGTTGTTGTTCGTCACGCCGTACCACTTGGGGACGACGAGCATTCCGATGGTCTCGCCGTAGCCGACCTTCTCCATCACCGGAGGATCCTCGGTGTGCTTAGTGCCCTCAACCTTGGGGGACTCGACCTGCTTCTCGTGGAACTGGGTGGCAACCGCCTGCGCACTGGCGTTGGCGTCGATGCTGGTCCACCACAGCTGCCAGCACAGGAAGAGCGCGACCACGAGGCCCGCCGTGATGAGCAGCTCGCCGATCGCGGTCAAGGTGCCATTGAAGATTCGTACAGCACGGCTCTGGCCAGGCGCGCGATGCTGCACAAGACCCCCTCCAGCCATCACCCCTCCTCACGACTTGAAACTTCATCGGGTTGACGGCCAGTCTAAGGCGACACACCCCGCCCGTGACCAGCTCGGAGTGGTGGACGTATCACAGAGCACACCGTGAGGAAGCTTCTCCTCATGTCCTAGGCTAGGCCCGGATGTATTGGGGTGGTCTCGAACCACCGTCCCCAACCAGTGAGGAGACCCAGGGTGGCCTTGGAGAAGAAGTCCACAAAGGACGACGCCGACAAGAGCTCGGAGAAGGTCTCGAAGAAGAACTCCGGCAAGAGCACTGAGAAGAACGCTGCGAAGTCCGAGAAGAGTTCCGCGAAGAGCACCGCTGCGTCCAAGAAGAAGGACAAGGCGGACAAGGATTCGAAGAAGGACTCGTCATCGACGTCGAAAAAGCGCCCTGAGCGCTCGGGCAACCCGGCCAAGGCGGCCAAGGCCCTCGAGGAGGAGTCGCGCGCCGCGGCGAACCGGGTCTCGCGCACACCCGCCAAGATCAAGGACACCGCCTCGCCGCGCTGGTACGCGCCCACGATGGTGACGCTCATGGTCATCGGGCTGCTGTGGGTGGTCACCACCTACCTGTTCAACGGCCTGTATCCGCTGCCGTACTTCGCCAAGCATCACGCCACCGACTGGTTGTTCAACGGCAACCTCTACATCGGCTTCCTCATCATGATGTCGGGATTCCTCGGCCTGCTGCGCTGGAAGTAGCGGCTCCCAGGAGTTCTGCACCTTCGGCGGACAAGGTACAAGGCATCAAGGCCCCCGAGCGCTAGCGCTCGGGGGCCTTGCCATGCCCATTGGGGCGATAACGGTCGGGCGAGTCGTCGCATTGGCGCAGGTCCCTTTCACGCACGCACGCCATACAGTCCACAGGCATCCTGTGGATCCGTGGACAGAAGCCTCCCCACATCCCACCCCGACTTTCCCCAAGTGTGGACACACCTGTGGATAACTACACGCATGTGTTTCCACATCCGTATCCCCAGGTGTGGATGAACTACAGCAGTGTGCTTCCACTGGTGTCATTCATGCTCGACCGTGTTGCGAGGTGCCTCAGACGATGAGTGCGCGTGCGATGTTGAGCCCCACGAGCACCACCGCGACCGTCACGGTTCCGACGATCCCCACGGTTTGCCGCCTGCCGCGGGGGGCCCATGCGTAGACCGCCGCAACGATTCCTCCCACGATGAGCCCGCCGAGGTGTCCCTGCCAGGAGATGTTGGCCCCCAGGAAGGAGATGACGGCGTTGATCGCCAGGAGCGCCACGATTCCCGAGGTGTCCCGCCCGAAGCGCCGCTGCACCACGAACATGGTGGAGAACAGGCCGAAGACCGCTCCGGAGGCACCCACTGTCATCGTGCCCCAGGCGTCGGTGTCCGGCCAGGAGAGCCAGTAGATCGCCGTCGAACCGCCCAGGGCGCTGAGCAGGTAGACGGCGGTGAAGCGCCAGCGCCCGAGCACCGGCTCGAGGGAACCGCCCAGCACCCATAGGGCCCACATGTTGAAGCCGAGGTGCATGTAGTTCGCGTGGAGGAAGGCGGTCGTCAGGAACCGCCAGGGCTCACCGGCGGCCACTACCGGCACGAAGGCCAGTCGGGTATCCAGGGCCGGGGCGAGCAACTGAACGACGTAGGCGGCGACGCACAGGCCGATGAGTACCTTGGTGACGACGGCGTCGGTCACCACGGTCCCGCCCAGCAGTGTGCTCGCCCGACGCCGACCGGCCTGTGACCGGCGAGCGCAGTCCACGCAGTGCACTCCTACAGTGCTGGGAACCTGACAGGCGGGGCAGGTGGGCCGCTCGCAGCGCTGACAGCGCACGTAGGCCACCGTGTCCGGGTGCCGGGGGCACACCGGTGGCGCCTGCTCAGTGGACGGGTTCGTTGAGGTCATCGAGTACTCCTGTGTGAATGTTCGAGGGTCGGCGTGCGGTGACAGGTTGGGACCGGGTACGACGACGCCGCCGGGACACGGGTCCCGACGGCGTCACAGGGGCGAATCACACCCGATTCTGGTGGTTCAGTGACAGCTTGGTAGCGGGTTAGTCGCCGGCGGACTGCTGACCAACGCTCTGCTCACAACGGCTCAGTTACCCAGTGGCTACTCAGTAATGTCCACCGAGGTGATGATGACATCCTGCACCGGGCGGTCGCGCGGGTCAGTCTCGACGGCGGAGATCGCGTCGACGACGGCGCGGGAGGCCTCGTCGGTGACGGCGCCGAAGATCGTGTGCTTGCCCTGGAGCCACTCGGTGGGAGCGGTGGTGATGAAGAACTGCGAGCCGTTGGTGCCCTTGCCCAGACGGCGGCCGGCATTGGCCATGGCCAGGACGTAGGGGGCTGCGAAGGTCAGGGAGGCGTCGATCTCGTCGTCGAAGACATAACCGGGGCCGCCGGTGCCGGTGCCCAACGGGTCACCGCCCTGGATCATGAAACCGGGGATGACGCGGTGGAAGATGACGTTGTCGTACAGGGGTGCGTGAGACTCCTCGCCGGTGCGAGGATCCGTCCATGCCTTCCGGCCGGTGGCAAGCCCGACGAAGTTGGAGACGGTCTCGGGCGCCTGCTCGGGGTAGAGCTCCAGACGGATATCGCCGAGGTTGGTGTGAAGAGTCGCTTCCATAGAGGCCATGGTGGCACGCTCCCACGCCCATCGGCATGAACCCTGAGCAGTACGCGTCGCTGTTCACCCCAGGCAAAACGCCTGGACGTCCTGTGCGCCCAATAGCCCAACGGTGCGACCATTAGTGCACGTTGCACAACGACCGTCTGTATCCGTATCCGACCTGGGAGGCAACCATGTCCTGCCTGACGAAGACATGCTGCGACAAGAAGCTCGACACCACTCATCTGCGCAAGGAGGCAGCATCCTTCGCCGAGTCCGTCGTCGATCAGGCTGAGCGGGCGGCTCTGTGGGCTGCCCCGCACGTGAGTAGGGCCGCTGAGGAGGTCGCCCGCGCCGCCAAGGACGCACAGGAGCGTCTGGAGCCGGTGGTGCAGGAGGCTCGCCAGCGGGTTGTCGAGGACTACATTCCTCGCGCGCAGCGCGCCGCCGTGGCTGCCCAGGCCGCCGCGGGTACGGACGGTACCCTGTCAGAGCGCGCCCAGCGCGTGGCTGTTGCCGCAAAGTCCGCCGCATTGGAGGTTCCCGTGAAGAAGCAGAAGAAGCACCGCGTGCTCAAGACCCTGGGCTGGCTCGCCGTCGCCGGTGCGGCCGCCGCCGGCGCCTACGTCGTATGGCGTCGTAGCCAGCCTGTTGAGGACCCGTGGGCCGAGGAGTACTGGGCCGACTCCACCGAGGAGGAGGCCGGCTACGGCATCAGCCCCGAGGATGCCCCGGCCTGATGGCCTACCCAAATCCGTCGATGACGGCGCCACGCGGGTTCCCGCGTGGCGCCGTCGCCGTCATCCTGCACAGCGTTCCCGCCCCACTGCCCCGAACCGTAGGTAGCCTGGGAGCATGTGCGCTCTGTCCGTTCCTGCTCTCGCTCTGACCCGCGGAACCAACGGGGAGGAGGTGCTCATTCCTCAGCTGGGGGTCGGCACCTACAAGGTTCCCGACGACGAAGCCGAACGGGTCGTCTGCGACGCCCTGGAGGTGGGTTACCGGCACGTCGACACGGCCCAGATGTACGGCAACGAGGCCGGGGTGGGGCGGGCGATCGCTGTCTGCGGTCTGCCGCGCCGGGACTTGTTCATCACCTCCAAGCTCAACAACCCCAACCATCGGCGCGATGACGCGCTGCGAAGTTTCGACGCCACCATGGAGGCCCTGGGCCTGGACGTCCTCGATCTGTTCCTCGTCCACTGGCCGCTGGCGGCATCGGCCGGGATCGACCTGGTCGACACCTGGCACACCATGATTGAGATCCTCCACAGCGGACGGGTGCGCGCCATCGGCGTATCCAACTTCCAGCCCGAGCACCTGCGCCGGATCGTGGAGGCCACGGACGTGGTTCCGGCGGTCAACCAGATCGAGTTGCATCCCTGGCTGACTCAGTCCGAGCTGCGCGCGATGCACGCGCAGATGGGCATCGTTACGCAGTCCTGGTCTCCGTTGGGGCGGGGCAGGTTACTGGCAGAGCCGACGGTCGTAGAGATCGCCGAGGCGGTCGGGGCGAGTCCGGCCCAGGTGATCATCCGATGGCACCTGCAGAACTCACTGGTGGTCATTCCAAAATCGACTCATCGTGAGCGCCTGGCGGCCAACGCCGACGTCTTCGGCATCACGCTCGACGATACGCAGATGGCGGCGCTGAACGCTCTGGACCAGGAACTGCGCACCGGGTCCCATCCGGATCAGATTCAGGTGTGATCGACGCGGCTTGGAGCACGCCTAGGCCACTCCAACCATCAGGAGCGATGGCGGTGGACGCGGAAGCCGGGACCGATGTCTCCTGCGGGGACCAGTTCGGCCAGGGCGGCCGGATCCGCCAGGGAGCGCGCCGAGACGAAACCGGTGATGGTGTCGACGCCCGCGTCGAAGAGCACGGGGTTGAGCGGCGTCGAGGGACCAACAAGGACCGTGTGCGCGTGGCGGGAGAGTTCGATGAGCCTGGGCGCGGTCTTATTGACGAAGCTCGATGAGGAGATGAAGACGACGTCGCACTCGGGTAAGACGTACTCACAGGCGCTGTCCGGCCAGTCGCCGGGCTGAAGGTTACGCTCGAGGCAGATGTACTCGCCCGCGTTGGCCAGGGCGGCTTCGGCGAAGGGGAAGTGGCCGATGACTGCGACCTTCTTGCCGACGATCATCTCGCGATAGGGGTCGAACACCTGACGCCAAGTGGTCCCCTCACCGGTGGGCTCGAACCCGTTGGCGGCGGCCGTCTCCTCGCGGGAGTACCAGGAGTTGATGGCAGCCTGGCCGATGCTCGCCTCGGCGAGGTTCCAGGACTTCACCAGGGCTGCGACGTCGCGCAGCGGGCGGCTCTCCAGAGGCCCCTCCACGAGGGCCGGACGGCTCTGGACGTCCATGGTCCAGGCCGAGCCGAGGCCGCCGGCGGAATTGAGGACGCGGCTCCAGCGCGGTCCCCGGCCCGCCGCACGCACGACGGCATCGCCAGGCAGTCCGTCGAGAAGCGCATCGTAGATCTCCCACGGGTGAGAAGACATGAGGGGTCACCTTTCAGTCAGTGCAGCCTACCCACACCCATCGTAGGCGGTTCTGGCCATGCACACAGGTTCTCAGGCGGGTCGGTACCCCGGGAACATACAGACGACCGAGGCACCATGGAATTACTTTTCCACCGGTTCAGAGAATATGTGTTCGAGATTTTTCCACAATCAGATTACTGTTGCATTGCAAGGCCGCCTGTGTAGCATTTTTCCTACCTGTTCAGTGTTAGCGTGACGAGGCCCATGCCCCTAGTTCGAGGTATTACTCCATGCTTCGCCGCGTCTTCACCCATTCAGCCACCACGGAGCCAATGTCGCCACGCCGGTCGCTGAATCGTTCCCGCAAACACCGTCGGGCGGGTGCCGCTGCTTGTGCGCTGGCTCTAGCCTGGGCGGCGCTGGGTACCGTCACGCTGCCAACCCCGCCGGCCGAGGCAGTCAACGGCAATCCGGCAGGAGGATCGGGCCGCTTCACCCCCGTCATCGACTGGATCGACTGGACTGAGATGACCGGCACAAGAACGGAGAACTGGACACGAATTCTGCCCGATGGGGCAACGGGCGTCGCCTGGTCCACCCCGACTCAGGTGTCTAGTGACATATGGCGTACGAGCCGATGCACGATCTCCAACGTCATCACCACAAATGCGGGAAAGAATGAACCTAAGCTGACCACACACAAAGGAATCGAGGTCGAATACAATACGGGAAACTGGCGGGGTGACGGGCTGGCGCGTCTTTACAATGACGGGTCGAACTACAGCAACGGAGTTGCGACCGGCAACAACTTCCGTTCGAATATGTTGATTGGTATCGCCAATCTTCAAGACTCCGCCACTCACCAATTCCAGGTGGACTGTAAAGCCTACCTTGTCACCTCTTCCGCCAAGCCCGCTAAGAACCAGCTCGATGCCCTTCCCAATAAGGTGGAACTTCCCATGGAGGGAATGGTTTTCGCCGACGCCGAGAGCTCCAACTGGCAGGGAACCGGCGGTCAGAAAGAATACATCGGCGTCTCTCCCACCCCTTACGACACCAACCGCGACGTCTCCTATCGTCTACTGGAAACCGCTCAATCGGAATCAGGGTGTAATACCAATTCCTGGGGCGGGCTCATTACAATGTCGACTCCTGTAGGCAACCGTAACGGTATTAAGCTACGCCCGGACGGAGGCGAGTGCAGCGCTCAAGTTAATAGAGGTTACGGTCCATCGTCGGTGATGCTGATCAGTAATATGCAGAGCGGTTTCGTCGAGGTGCATGGTGGTGGTAAGAGTGCCGTTGCCCTCGGTGTCGTCTCCTACATCGACTACGGTGATGCACCGGAGAGCTACGGCACCGCAGGCAGCGTTTTCCAGCCCAGTTGGACCGGCGGAAAGCTTTCCGGCTACGACGCACTCGACATCTCTTCTCAGTCCCGACCGGTGGAGGCCGAGAGCGGGAGTTGGTTCAACCTTTCACAGGCCGCCAGGCAGCAGCACCTTGCTACGGCCGGTCCCGCTGTGGTGCGTTTGGGCAAGTTGACTGATAACGATGAGAGAATCGTCTACAGCGCCGACGCCAGCGCAGACGACACCACCGGCGTGGATGACGAGGACGCCCTTCCCACTGACTGGGACCGCGTCATCTGGACCGACATCGGCAAGCAGTGGAGCCAGCAGATCAGCTGCTCAGGCACCGGCACCAAGGTCGCCGGCTGGGTGGACTGGAATCGGGACGGCTCCTTCTCCGCCGGTGAGCGCTCCGAAGTAACCTCCTGCTCCAAAGCCGGCCAGGCCACTCTGACCTGGACCGTCCCCCAGGACGCCAAGCGAAGCACTCTCAACGGAGAGGGCGCAGCAACCTTCATGCGCCTGCGCATCACCGGCCCACTGGCCAACGGTCAGGCGGCCGAGGATCCTCAGCCCACCGGCATCGCGCTCAACGGAGAGGTCGAAGACCACCAGATTCAGGTCCAGCTCCCCAACCTCACCATGGTCAAGGAGGTGGACAACACCGCAGCCGGATCCCTGGGCCTGTCCGCCAACGACTGGACGCTCACCGCCTCCCCCAAGACCGGCACAGAGGTCTCCGGAGCCGGCGGCTTCAGCGCCTCCTACATACCCCAGGGCAAGACGGTCCTGTCCGAGTCCTCCTCGTCGGCCAAGTCCGCCGGGTACAAGGCCACCGTCACCTGCGCACCGCACCCGAACTCGGACATCAAGACTCCGGCGTCAACCCTCGACGCCGCCTCAAAGACCCTGGATCTCGCCACCGGCGAGTGGATGAGGTGCACGATAGTCAACACGGCCCTGCCCGGCCAGGTCGTCTGGAGCAAGGTCGACGACGCCGGCAACGCTCTGGCCGGTACGGTCTTCACCTTGGCCTCGAGCTCTCTGAATAACGGCCAGGTGGAGGTGAGCGACTGCGCCACCGACAACGGCAAGACCGCTTGCCCTAAGGGTTCAGTCGATCAGGATCCCCGGGCCGGATACTTCAAGGTCGTGGGACTCACCTGGGGCGAGTACTCCATCACCGAGACCCAGGCACCCGCCGGCTACCACATCTCCGCAGAGACGCTGACCAAGACCCTGGACGGATCGGCGCCCGCCGCAGGCAATGACGACGCCACTCCCACCCTCGACCTGGGCCAGGTCACCAACACCCGGATCAAGGGCTCGGCCACCTGGACCAAGACCGATGAGCGGGGCAACGCCATCAAGGGAGCCCAGTGGTCGCTGACCCCTCTCGACTCCAACGGCCGCCCCCTACCGGACCAGGCCCGCACCATCGCCGACTGCGTGGGCACCTGCACCCAGGGCAGTCTGGACACTGATGCGACCCCAGGGGCCTTCAAGCTGGCAGAGCTGGGTTACGGCTCCTACCAGCTCATTGAGACCAAAGCGCCGACCGGTTACGTCCTCGACGCCACGCCCCGCACCATCACCATCTCCACTCCGGACCAGGTCGTGGCGCTGGGCAACATCCCCAACCGCAAATCGGCGGTTCCCGCCATCCCCCTCACCGGTGGAAGCGCCGCAACCACTTACCTCATCGCCGGAGGGGCGGTGCTGGGGATCACGGCGCTGGTCATGGCGATCCAGGCGCGCAAACGCCGTCGAGCCCTGAACTCCTGACACGACTCATGACCTGAGCAGCAGTCAGGACGATCTTGATGGGCGGCAGACACCAAGGTGTCTGCCGCCCATCTGCGTGAACCATCAGACCGGATACCTCACAGGAGCGGCAGGAGGATATCGGTGACGGCGTCGACAGGCGGGGTGGAGGCCGGATCGGTGAGGTACTCCTCGACGATCGGATGGTCTCGCGGCTCCTCACCCGAGCTCGGCAGCCACTGACCGTAGAGCCACAGGTAAGCAGCGTGCATCGAGGAGTAGGGGCCAACGTAACGCATGATCGCGTACCGGCCGGCTGGCACTCTCCTTTCGACGAGATCGTGGGGGATCTTCGTGCCAGGATCGACGACGGCTCCAGCCGCTGAGCGCAGATCAGCCGGGGGAACAGCGTCGGGATCGTCCTCATAGATGGCGATCATCGAGTTCCCGGCCCCCATACGGTCTTTGACCCGACTGAATGCCCGGCCGATATCCAGATAGGAACCGCAGTGCTCAGATACGGCAAGTCGATAGCCGGCCCGTTCCTCCACGCGTACCGGCCATCCCGACGCCTCCCTCGCCGACGACGTCGAGCCCGAACCGCTGCTCGTCGCCAGCGAGTCGGTCGACGCCGGGCGGCCGCCGGTGCGAAATCGGCCGGGAGTCGTCCCATAAGAGCGGAGAAAAGCTCGGCTGAAGATCTCGGTACCGGTGAATCCGGCTTTCCAAGCGATCCGCTCTATCGACCATGAGGTCTCGGTAAGCATGGCGGCCGCCCGCTCCAGGCGGAGACGGCGTACGGCCTGAGCGGCCGTCTCCCCGCGCACCGCTCGGTAAATCCGGTGCCAGTGATAGCGGGAGAACCCGGAGACGTGAGCGAGGACCTCCAGGCTGAGGTCCTCGTCGAGATGGGCGTAGATGTAGTCAGTGACGGCGTCGAGCTGGCGTTGGTACTGCTCAGCCCTCATGCGTCCGAAAGGACCCCGATGGACAGGTGAATCGAACCGTCGGGAGCGTAGTACTCATAGTCAGCGCGATAGTCACGGGCCAGGTCCTCGCGGGCCCAGACACCCACCCACGCCTCGTAGACACTCTCCGGGCGAGCATCGACCGCCGTCATGATCTCTCGAATAGACCCCGGGATCGTCACGGTCACCTGGCCCGGGGGAACCGGACCTTCGGCCTCAATGCGCCTGCCGATGACGAGAGTGTAGACGCCGTCGACATCATCGCCGGGAGTCTCATAGTCGGTATAGACCGCGTAGATGCCGGGGCTGACGTCGGGCTTCTCGGGATCGAGGAGCCCGACGTCGGCAGCGACCCGCCAGTGAGGAGGAATGGTGCGGGCCGCCTCGCGGTTCGATGTTCGAAGAGGCAGACCGACAACGTTGAAAGACTCAATCGTTTCTCTCATGCGCACCATGATGCTCGTGTGGCGCCCAGAGATCACTGACGATTCTTGCGGACCTGGGCGGGCCATCAGTCCTGTGAGTGAGTCAGGACGATCTTGCCGGTGGTCGTTCCCGCCCGCACTGCGGCAACGGCCTGCGCGGCCTCCTGGATCGGGAGCCGGTCGATGATGTGGACGCGGAGCTCTCCAGAGGCCACGAGTTCCACCGCACGCCTCAGGTGGCCTCCGACGAGCGCCGGATTCGCCTGGCTGTAGGCCCCGAGGTTAAAGCCGATGACGCCGATGCCCTGCAACCACAGCGACGTAGTACTCACCTGCTGGTCCTGCGCCTGGGAAGCGTCCCCCAGCGCGAGGAGCCGTCCTCCCGTGCGCAGCAGGTTGAGGCTGCGCAGCCTGGCCGGGCCGGCCACCGGGTCAGCGATGACGTCGAACTGGGCGGGTTCGGCGTCGGCGAGATCCTCGGTCAGCCAGGCCTCGTCGTAGCCCAGGTCCAGGATCTCCTGGCGCTTGGCCTCGCTGCGGGTGACGCCGACGACGCGGCCCGCGCCAAGCAGTCGAGCCACCTGGCCCATCTGCGATCCGAGGCCACCGGCGGCGGCATGGACCAGCACGCTCTCGCCGCGGCGCAGGTGGGCGATCTCCTCCAGGGCGACGAGCGCCGTCGTCGTGTTGGCCGGAACCGCAGCGGCCAGGACCGGATCGAGTCCCGCCGGGAGCGGCGTGACGAGCTCGGCGGGTGCTACGGCCACCTGACCGTAGCCTCCGCCCCCGGTGATGGTCAGGGCAACGACGGCCTCCCCAACCCGATAGCCATCCACCCCGTCGCCGAGAGCGCGGACGCGGCCGCTCACCTCCAGCCCGGGAGTCCAGGGCAGGTCGATGGGCACGAGTCCCTCGGTGAAGAGCGCCTCGACGTAGCCGACACCGGCATGGTCCACGTCCACCGCGATCTGACCCGGTCCGGGCTCGGGAGTGGGGACCTCCTGGTAACGCAACCCGGACGCCGGGCCATCGAAGCTGACGATCTGCATGGCCTTCATGGACAACACCTTCCTGTATCAGTTATCAACACCGTATCAGATATCTGATACTCGATGCGGGATAGCCCGCTGATCGACGGCAGCCACGTGAGCGCCATCAGGAGCCACAACAGGACCAAGAATGTCCAAATCGGTGACAAAGGCTTGGACCGTCGCCGGCGAGTGGGAGTGAAACCGCATGATTCCAAGGTTCTCGTTCATACGGTCTGGAGACCTTCGGTCCTTTGTCACCGATTTGGACACCAACGAGCCGATCCTCCCAGGAACCCGGTGCAGCCCACCCCGTCCGTAGCTCAGACGTTGCGACATACCCAGAGGTTGAGAAGATGCGACACCCCGTCTCACTCGCATGATCGCTACGAATCCGGGGCCGGGAATCCTCCTACCTGCCGGCCTCTACTCGGCTCCGAGGCCGTCCCGCAGGAGGGTGGTGACCCGCTCAAGCATCTCGGTGAGTTGCTCGCGCTCCTTCGCGGAGAACGCCTCTGCCATACACCGCTCAATGCGCCGCGCACTCTCATCGGCATGCAGAACCAGGGCCTCGCCTTCGGGGGTCAGTGAGGCGATGAGGACTTTGGCATGGTCGGAGGAGGGATGGCGGGTGACGAGGCGCTTCTGCTCCAGCTTGGCGATGACGGTCGCCATCGTCTGCGGGGTGACCGCGGCGGCCCTGGCCAGCTGGGCCGAGGACTGCTCGGGTACGTAGTACAGGGAGAGCATGGCGGCGTACTGGGCCACCGTGATGCCGAAGCTCCGCAGAGCCTCGGTCTTGGCAGCCATCATGGCCTGCTCCGCCGCCTTGATGTGCAGACCGAGGCGCACCCTGGTGTCCTCGGCGAGCTCACGACGCCCCCGCCTCGGGGGCGGAATGTCAACGATGCGGCTCACGGTGGTCATCCTAAGTTGCGTCGTCGTCGGGGAAGAAGATCTCCTCGATGGTCAGGCCGAAAACACGCGCGATGGCGAAGGCCAGGGGCAGGGAGGGGTCGTAGCGACCGGCTTCCAGGGCGTTGACCGTCTGACGGGAGACCCCTAGCTCCTCGGCAAGCCGGGCCTGGGTCCAACTGCGCTGGGCGCGCAGCACCTTGAGATCATTCCTCACCGGTACCGCCAGGTTGACCACAGCATTCCGACACCGAAGAAGAAGGCCCACACAACGGTTACCCACATGAGGCTGATATGAGGTGCTCCCACTTCCTCCATGAATCCGTAAGCCATACTGGCAATGACCGTGCCCGCGGCGGAGATGACGAGCGCTTCCAACACTTTTCTCGCCTGCATCTCATCTGTTTCCCGAGATATTCTCATCATGGCCCACGTGCAGACGGCGACGCCAATCATGGGAAGCAGTACGACGACAAAGCGCCAGGGACTTTCTCCCAGAGATCGCGCCCACCTCAATCCGACAAAAACGCCGACGGAGTAGAGAACGGCGCCGATGCCGAATCGGATGGAGTAGGAGACAACCGCTTTGCGATCACCGAGCATGACTGCCTTCCGCCAATGGTGACATCGAGAGCGACCGGATGACATTGCCGCTCCGGCTCACATCCAAGTATAAAGGAAACTTGTCATTCAGTCAAGGTTACTTTCCTTTATGACGTTGTCCTTCTATTTCTCGACGACCTTCTGGTCACCATGTACGCGCTTCCGAGGACACTGCCGACAACGACCGGGAAGGCGGGAATGACCCATGGATGAGATCGCACCTCGACCCCATGGGCGCGCAGTGTCCGCTTCGCGAAGATCCAAAAGGGTAGGACGATCGGCAGCGCCGTCGCCGACCCCGGGGTGTAGCGCCGGGCGAGGGCCGCCGTGGCCAGGTGGCTGAAGGTGTGCATGCCGTAGCCGTAGAGCACGGCCTGATAGAGGAACGAACGCCCGCGTGTGCGGTAGCCGTCGATCGAGGCGGCCGCCATGAGGCCGCCCATCAGACCGATTCCCAGGTAGACATGCTCGCGCGAGCAGCCGTTGCGCCGGATATCGTCGGGCAAGAGGGGAATCTTGTCCAAGGCCGGGTGGGTCCAGCCGGGCATCGTCGCCAGTTCCTCGAGATCGTGGGCTAGCCATGAGAAGAACAGGCCTCCAGTCGCCAGTGAGACGGAGTCCATGTCATCACCTCCAGTTTCGATACTAACAGTTGCGCAACCAACAGTAGCGCTTCCATGCCGGCTCTGCCAGACTTCCCATCAGCATCGCGAGGAGAAGTGCAGATGAGTGATCCTTCCGGAGAGAACCGCCCGGGTGGACGCGGCGGACGTCCCCGAGACACCGCCGTCGACCAGCGGATTCTTCAGGCCACAACGTCTTTGCTCGCCCAAAGGGGGTTTCGGGGCCTGCGGGTCGACGACGTCGCCCGCAGTGCAGGAGTCCCGAAATCGACGATCTATCGGCGATGGCCCTCTCTAACGGATCTTGCTGTTGCCGCCGTTGACGATGCCCTGGGGGAACGGGGAACTATCATCGGTGACGACCCGCTGATCGACCTATCCCAGATCGTCGTCCGTACACACACCCTGCTCATCAGCTCGCCTCTGGCCGGCGCCCTGCCGCAGCTGGCCCTCGAGCTCGTCAACCGTCCCGAGACTGCCCGTCTCTACCGAGAACGCGTTATCAGCCCTCTGCGCGACGCTGCGATCGACGCCGTTCGGCGCGCCATTGAGCAGGCCTCCTGGAAGGGACCGGACGCGGAGACGAGCGTGGACATGATGATCGGAGCCGGCCTGTATCGGCACAACTACCTGGGACATACGCCGACATTGGAGGAGGCCTTCACGATTGCCGACGCCGTTGCGGGTCGTCGGCTTCCCCGCCCCGATTCTTCTTCGGATCCGACGAAGCCAAAAATGCTCCCCGAGGCGGATCATCATCATGGATCGCCTCGGGGAGCCGAGAATATGAAGAAGTAGATGGTGGAGCCAACGGGACTCGAACCCGTAACCCCCTGCTTGCAAAGCAGGTG
>ERZ773075.609-NODE-609-length-26027-cov-15.7945_pt1 | contig 26027 bp, 23 predicted proteins | sample MGYA00580614_ERZ773075 | MGnify/ENA primary metagenome ERZ773075 (study PRJEB29015, sample SAMEA2738021) | human oral metagenome | biome: human oral; feature: human-associated habitat; material: dental | place: China | collected 2043 ...
TAACCACTATGTTTTCCAACTACCTACTCAGCTTGGCAATATGGATACCCATCGCCGCAGGTGTGCTGGTTTTGGCGACCGGTAAAGACAGCCGTGCGCCGCTGGCGCGTGTGCTTGCCTTCATGGGTGCGCTTGCCGGTTTCTTGGTAACGCTGCCCCTGTTTACCGGGTTCGACCGTTTGAGCGGCGGCTATCAATTTACCGAGTTCCACGAGTGGATTCCGCTTCTGAAAATCAACTACGCATTGGGCGTGGACGGTATTTCAGTGCTCTTTATCATCTTGAATGCGTTTATTACGCTGTTGGTGGTATTGGCCGGTTGGGAAGTCATTCAGAAACGTCCGGCGCAGTATATGGCGGCATTCCTGATGATGTCGGGTTTGATTAACGGCGCGTTTGCCGCTCAGGATGCGATTCTGTTTTATGTGTTCTTCGAGGGTATGTTGATTCCGCTGTACCTGATTATCGGTGTATGGGGCGGCCCGCGCCGCGTCTATGCGTCGGTCAAGCTATTCCTCTATACGCTGATGGGTTCGCTCTTGATGTTGGTTGCCATGGTTTACCTGTACTATCAAACAGGCAGCTTCTCTATTGTCGATTTCCAAAACATCAAACAGATTCCGTTGGGTGTACAACAGCTTTTGTTTGTAGCGTTCTTCCTGTCATTCGCTGTAAAAGTACCGATGTTCCCTGTGCACACTTGGTTGCCGGATGCCCACGTTGAAGCGCCGACCGGTGGTTCGATGGTGTTGGCGGCGATTACGCTGAAACTGGGTGCGTATGGTTTCTTGCGCTTTATCCTGCCGATTATGCCGGATGCGGCACGCTATTTTGCCCCTGTAATCATCGTATTGAGCCTGATTGCCGTGATTTACATCGGTATGGTGGCTTTGGTGCAAACCGATATGAAAAAATTGGTAGCGTACTCTTCCATCAGTCATATGGGTTTTGTCACTTTAGGTATGTTCCTGTTTGTGAACGGCCAATTGAATGACTGGGCATTGAAAGGTGCAATCATTCAAATGATTTCCCACGGTTTTGTGTCTGCCGCGATGTTTATGTGTATCGGCGTGATGTACGACCGCCTGCATACCCGCAATATTGCCGATTATGGCGGCGTGGTCAATGTGATGCCTAAGTTTGCGGCGTTTATGATGTTGTTCGGTATGGCCAATGCCGGTCTGCCTGCGACTTCAGGCTTCGTGGGCGAGTTTATGGTGATTATGGGTGCGGTTAAAGTGAATTTCTGGGTAGGCGCGTTGGCTGCCATGACCCTGATTTACGGTGCGTCTTATACTCTGTGGATGTACAAACGCGTTATTTTTGGTGCGATCCACAATCCGCACGTTGCCGAAATGAAAGACATCAATTGCCGCGAATTTGCGATTTTGGCGATTTTGGCGGTTGCTGTTTTGGGCATGGGTCTGTATCCGCAAGCGTTTATCGAAGTGGTGCATCAAGCGGCAAACGATTTGATTGCCCATGTGGCACAAAGCAAGATTTGAGGTGTGTAAATGAACTGGTCTGATTTGAATTTAATGCCCGCCATGCCCGAAATCGTGCTGCTTGCGCTATTGGGTGTCGTATTGCTGGCAGACTTGTGGATTTGCGATAAAAACCGCTATCTGACCCATTTGATGAGTTTGGGAACGGTCATTGTTGTGGCCGTCACCCAATTGGCGGTATGGGAGCAGGGCAGTGTCGATGCCTTTCACGGGATGTATATTGCAGACGGCATGTCCCGTTTGGCAAAACTGGTACTGTATGCACTGACGTTTGGTCTGTTCATTTACAGTAAACCGTACAACCAAGACCGCCAAATCTTCAAAGGCGAGTTTTATACCCTGTCGCTGTTTGCTCTGTTGGGTATGAGCGTCATGGTCAGCTCGGCACATTTCTTGACTGCGTATATCGGTTTGGAATTGCTGTCTTTGTCGCTGTACGCCATGATTGCCCTGCGTCGCGATTCCGGTCGTTCTGCCGAGGCTGCGCTGAAATACTTCGTATTGGGCGCGTTGGCCTCCGGTTTGCTGCTTTATGGTATTTCCATGGTTTACGGCGCCACCGGTTCTCTTGATTTTGCTTCCGTCTTGGCTTCTGCTTTCAATGAGCAGGCTAATGAGTGGTTGTTGAAATTGGGTATGGTGTTTATTGTGGTCGCCATTGCATTTAAATTGGGTGCGGTTCCATTCCATATGTGGGTACCTGATGTGTACGATGGCGCGCCGACCTCTGTTACCGCCTTTGTGGGTACGGCTCCGAAAATTGCCGCTGTTGTCTTCGCGTTCCGTATCCTTGTTACCGGTATGGGTACCATACATTCAGACTGGGCGCCGATGTTGGCCATTCTTGCCGTTGCATCTTTGGTGGTCGGTAACCTTGCCGCCATCATGCAAACCAATATCAAACGTATGCTTGCCTATTCCACCGTATCGCACATGGGCTTTATCCTGTTGGCGTTTATGGCAGGCGCGGTCGGCTTTACCGCTGGTTTGTATTACGCCATTACCTATGCTGTGATGGCAGCAGTCAGCTTCGGTGTTTTGATGGTATTGTCCACCAAAGACATTGAGTGTGAAAACATTAAAGACCTCGCGGGTCTTAACCAACGCCATGCATGGTTTGCCTTCCTGATGTTGCTGTCCATGTTCTCCATGGCAGGTATTCCGCCGCTGATGGGCTTCTATGCCAAGTTCGGCGTGATTATGGCGCTCTTGAAACAAGGCTATGTCTGGTTGTCAGTGTTTGCCGTTATCATGTCCCTGATTGGCGCCTTCTACTACCTGCGCGTGGTCAAAGTCATCTACTTCGATGCGCCTGACCATGATCAGCCGGTCGGCAGCAACTATGCCGCCAAATTTGTCCTAACGGTCAATGCCTTCCTGCTGCTCCTCTGGGGTATCATGCCGCAAACCGTTATCGACTGGTGTGCCAAAGCATTGGAAAATACCCTGTAAGCTTCAAACAAAGACAACGGCGGCTGTTCCAAAGTCGCCGTTTTTGTTAGGATTCGCATTCGGATGAAATATCCCCAAAGTTCAGACGGCCTCAAGCCTTTGAACAATCATCAAGCGGGCATCATCAAGATATTGAATATTCTACGGATAATGATAGGCAAGAATGCCCATTTAACATGTTAAAATCGCACACAGGCCGTCTGAAAACAGAAAGACCACCATGACCGCATCCATGTACATTCTTTTGCTGTTGGCACTTATCTTTGCCAACGCACCATTTATTACCACCAAATTCTTCGGCATCATCGCCCTGAAACGCAAACACATCGGCCATCACTTGATCGAATTGCTGGTAGGCTTCCTTCTTACCGCGATCCTCGCCTATATCCTCGAATCACGCGCCGGAGCCGTACATGCCCAAGATTGGGAGTTTTACGCGACCGTTGTCTGCCTCTACCTGATTTTTGCTTTCCCATGCTTCGTATGGCGTTACTTTTGGAATGAGCGGAATAGAGAGTAGGATTTGAATAAGGAAAAGGCCGTCTGAAAGATTTTCAGACGGCCTTGTATTTGAGAATGTAGGTGGTAATGACTTACATCATTTGGCTACGAAAGTTTTTACATTCTTGTTTTCTTGTATCAGTAATAATCTTAGGATTTTGAACTGAGTTTTTATCTTGGTGATAATTACATTCCTGAACAACGCGCCGGTATGAGGGTTTCTGAGGCTTTCTATATTGTTGTGGTTGGTGGTGGTAAGTATCTGTAGCACAAGCAGATAGAACTAGAATACATATTGTTACTAAAAGTTTGTTCATACGATTTCCTGATTATGAATTAGTGGCCATTGTATGCTGGAAAGATGCTTCTTTTAACTTGATAGATAGTATTTGCTAGATAAGGCTCTGATTTCGCAAGATTGTCTAATCTTTCGCCTTGGTTATTGACAATCATGCATTTGATTTTGGTTCTATAAACTAATTCGTCATTAAGTAAGTCTATATTCAGTCTTTGCACATCTTGGTGACATTTTTCATATTGGGCGTTAATAATGTCTAAATCTTTTTTGAGTTGGTTTGCGCCGGGCTCTTCTAAAATTCGGTCTTTACATTGTTGTTCAGACTCGCCATTTTTACAGTTTAGATCAGTTATGTTCTCTGTAATCAAGTCTTCTGCAACTTTCTTATCATCTAAATTATTTTTTAGGATACCGGAATCTTTCAGTTGGTTGTTAAATATCTCAATGAGAATAGGCTTAACATTTGCCTTAATTGCTTCAGTTGCACTAGGAGCAATTAATTGAGACCAAATGAAAACGCACAAGGTGGTAAGTAATGTACCGATAACAGCTAGAATTTTTTTCATTTCAATTCTCTTAGAATAAGGGCATTTTATGTTAATTAATTATCTGCTCTAACTCATCGACCAAGATAAGTACGGTTTAATACCTTCATGTCTGATAATCTTATTTTGTTCAGATAAATATCGTCAGAATAGCAATTCCCATCTGCATATCCTATTTGAGTTAGGTAGATATGGATTCAATAAAGACTTTATCTTCTTTTTGGATAAAAGTAGCGGAGAGACAATAATCTGTCTCATAAACACATCCCATAATTTTGACTTTATTTTTGTTTTTCCATTCAATACCGGCAACAATGGTCTCCAAAGGATAGTCTTTAGTTTCTGAGAAAGGCGTTACAGAACGAGATTTTGGTAATTGTGCCATTGTTACGGTTGTTTTGGGTATGCCGTTTTTTAAAATGGGAAACCAAAGAAAAGGGATGGACTCACCTTTCTTTTTATTCCATTGAGCAGAATATTTGCTAAAAGCAGTAATGGCATCGCTTAGTCCCCCTTGGTAAAAGCATCTTTGGCTTTCCCCAATCATTTCTTCTACGGGCTTTTTACAATGTAAGTTTCCAGCCAAAGAAAAAGAGGGGAGGATGAATAGAACTGTAAAAATAAGTTTTCGCATAATTAATACCCCGTATCTACGTAGGCTGTTCCACGTTGCAAATAAGCATTGGATACATAGCCTTTGAGATCCCCAACTTGTACTTTAACCCAGCATCCACCGCCTGCATCTTCACATTTGGTGGTTTCAGCAATAACCTGAAGCTCTTGACCATCTCTTAATTGTTTAACGGCTATGTTGGACGTAGATGGACCTCCACGAAGATTGATTGTGCCTGAACCCGAAGCAGTAATGACAAAAGCTGGGTAGCGAGTCAGTTTCTCGGTAGGTTTAGGAGCGGCTGTTTTTTTCTCTTCCGCTTTTTTAGTTTCTTCTTGTTGCTTTTTCTTTTTTTCTTCTTGCTCTAGTTTCTTTTTAGCTTCTTCTTGTTTCCGCTCTTCTTCTATAGCAAGTCTCTTTTTTACCTCGTCTTGTTTTTGCTCTTCTTCTTGAGCGCGTTTTTGTTTAGCTTCTTCTTGTCGTTGTTCTTCCTCAAGCATTTGTTGCATCTTTAAGTCTTCTTGAGCACTTTGATAGGCTTGTTCATAAATTTCGTTTTCACGTTGTCGTTGTTCTATTTGTTTACGGTGTTCCAATTCTTGGTTTTCACGCTCAGCCTGAAGCTTTTGTTGTTGCGCTAATTGCTCTTTCAGTGCATTCAGTTCTTTTTTTGTTTCATTTTCACTACGATTACAGGCAGTAAGTAGAGTTAGAGTCAGAAGACTGATGGAAAAGATAGAAAAGGCTTTTTTCATTTTTTATCTCTCAATGGTTGAATGAAATATAAGTCTTTAAAAGTGATTAAAAAGAAATCTCATATCGAGATTTCTTTACGTAGTTATGTGTAACATTTGCAAATATTGTAACATAGTAAATTCAATGCTGCAGTTATTTAATATGTTTAATCAATTTAGATAATCGGTCATTATAACCGATTATCGGTATATTTCCCGAGGAAACTCATTTCGATTGAAAAGAGTAGAGTTGTTTATATCTATTAGCAATAAAATTCGTTCTTTGTGTGGATGGAAACAATGGTCTCAAGATAGAAGCTTAGTTTCCAAATAAATTCAGGAAAAGGCCGAGTTGATGTAGTTGCTTGAAACAAGAAAGGCCGTCTGAAAGATTTTCAGACGGCCTTTATTTTGTTTGATGTTAAATATCGGTTAGAAAACAAGGCTGTTGGGGCGTAAAGCCTTGTCGTGGGGGCGGTTTAACGGTACTATTCTCGGTTAATCCTGTTTTATTCCTATGAAATTGAAAGTATAAGATGATTAATGATATTCAAAAGACAGCTGAAGGCAAAATGCAACGTTCTCTTGAAGTGTTGAAAGACAATTTGGCTAAAGTGCGTACCGGCCGTGCGCATACCGGCCTGCTTGATCAAGTGGAAGTGGAATACTGGGGCAGCATGGTGCCTGTGAGTCAAGTAGCGAACGTGACGCTTTTGGATGCGCGTACGATTGGTGTGAAACCTTTCGAGAGCAATATGGCTGCAAAAGTTGAGAAAGCGATCCGTGATTCCAACTTGGGCCTGAACCCTGCTTCTGTCGGCGATTTGATCCGCGTCCCTATGCCTATGCTGACTGAGGAACGCCGTAAGGATTTGATCAAAGTAGTACGCGGCGAGGCTGAAGAAGGCCGTGTGTCTATCCGCAATGTGCGCCGTGATGCAAACGACCACATCAAGAAATTGTTGAAAGACAAAGAGATTTCTGAAGATGAAGCCCGCCGCGGCGAGGAAGCGGTTCAGAAGTTGACCGACAAATACATTGCTGAGGCAGACAAGCTCTTGGCTGCCAAAGAAGAAGATTTGATGGCAATTTAATCCTGTGTGCAAACCGTTCAGACGGCCTTTGGACGGTTTGCTCCCTGAAAGGCAGACATGAAAAGCAGTACGCAGACGATTTTGGAACACTCTGCCATCCCCCGACATATTGCTGTGATTATGGACGGCAACGGACGTTGGGCAAAGAAGCGTTTTCTTCCCCGTGTGATGGGGCATAAGCGCGGCTTGGATGCGCTGGAGAACATGGTGAAGCATTGTGCTGAGCTGGGTGTGCAGTATTTGACCGTGTTTGCTTTTTCGACTGAAAACTGGCGACGCCCCGAGGAAGAGGTTTCTTTTCTGATGGGACTGTTTTTGCAGGCTTTGCAAAAGCAGGTGCGCCGTTTGCACGATAACAATATGCGCTTGAGAGTCATCGGCAGCCGTGAGCGGTTTAATGCTGAAATCCTGAAGGGGATTGAGGCGGCAGAGGCGTTGACGGCAAATAATACCGGTTTGACTTTGAGCATTGCTGCCGATTATGGCGGCCGCTGGGATATTTTGCAGGCGGCAAATCAGTTGATTGCCGAGGGTGTAACTGAGATTACGGAAGAGGCGTTGTCGCGCTATTTGATGTTGGGCGATGCACCCGAGCCGGATTTGTTTATCCGCACCGGCGGGGAGACGCGCATCAGCAATTTCCTGCTGTGGCAGATGGCGTACGCGGAATTGTATTTTACGGATACGCTGTGGCCTGATTTTAATGAGAAATCGCTGAACGAGGCGATTGTTTCGTTCCAAAAACGGGAACGCCGCTTCGGGCGGACTTCCGAACAGCTGCCGGTTGAGCAGCAACGGGGTTGAGAACTATGTTGAAACAACGAATTTTAACGGCGCTGTGGCTTTTGCCGCTGATGCTGAGCATGCTGTTTTATGCACCTATGTGGCTGTGGGCAGCGTTTTGCGGCCTGATCGCTATGTTGACTTTGTGGGAATATGCCCGCATGAGTGGCTTAGATAAGCTGAAAATCAATCATTATTTGGCTTCAACGCTGGTGTTCGGCGTGATTGCCTATGCCGGCGGTTGGCAGTTGCCTGATTTGGTTTGGTATGTCGTATTGGCGTTTTGGCTGATTGTCATGCCTTGGTGGCTGAAAGCGAAATGGAAGCTAAACGGCGGCTGGCAGGCTTACACGGTCGGTTGGTTGTTGGTGATGCCGTTTTGGTTTGCATTGGTTTACCTGCGTCCTCAGCCTGAAGACGCGCTGTCTTTATTGGCAATTATGGGTTTGGTGTGGGTGGCCGATATTGGCGCATATTTCTGCGGCAAGTCGTTTGGCAAGCGCAAAATTGCGCCGACCATTAGCCCGGGTAAAAGCTGGGAAGGTGCGATCGGCGGCGCATTGTGCGTTGCCGTGTACATGACCATCGTATGGAAAGCCGGTTGGCTGGCTTTTGAAGCCGGTTGGTTAAAAACGATTTTGATCGGCTTGATTCTGACCGTTGTCAGCGTGTGCGGCGATTTGCTGGAAAGCTGGCTCAAACGTGCGGCTGGTATCAAAGACAGCAGCAATCTGTTGCCGGGACACGGCGGCGTGTTCGACCGTGTGGACAGTCTGATCGCCGTTATCAGCATTTATGCCGCCTTTGTATATTTGTTTTAAACCGCCTGTCTGACGTGGTTGAGGGAGCTTATTATGTCCGAACAAAAGCAGATTTCATCTTTATCGATCTTGGGCGTATTGTTGGCACTGGGATTGATGGCTGCGGCGTTTATTTTGGGCGTGCAGTTTAAGAATCTGCGCCAGCCGGGGACGATTACTGTAAAAGGTTTGGCAGAGAAAAACTTCCAATCCGACAGCGCGACGTGGAATACGGGCGTGAACGCGCACGGCGAGAGCTATCAGGAAGTTTTGGATTTGCTGACGGCAAGACGCAAGAAGCTGTCTAAATTTTTGGGCGAGCAAGGCTTTACGGCGGCTGAAATGAAAGTGGGCCTGCCTGAAGTGTCGCGCGTTTTCAATGAAACCCGTGACGAACTGGGCAACGTAACCCGCACGCCCAACGGCTACGATGGCGACCTCAATATTGTGGTTAACACCAAAAAATTGGACAAAATCCAAGCAGCACAGCGCGCCATTTTGAATTTCCGTGCGCAAAACGAATTTATCCGCTTCGACAATCCGCAATATTTGCTGGGTAATTTGGAAACCATCAAACGTGATTTGATCACGCAGGCGACTGAGGACGCGCAGAAACGCGCGGCCGAATTTGCCAAAACCGGCGGCGGCAAAGTGGGTGCCATGCGTTCTGCTTCGCAAGGTTCGTTCAACATCTATGCCGACACCGGCAGCAGCGAGGACGATGAGTACGGCGGTTCTTACGATAAAAGCACCGTCGGCAAACAAGTCCGACTGGTTGTTACCATCGAATACGGCATTGAGTAATTCTTTCAGATGGCCTGTTTAGCCGGGAGGTAAAAGGCCGTCTGAAAATTGGAAACGGCAAAGAAATCTATTTCAAACACAATGAATACCGTTTGCACAGCACACAAAGAACACACCATGACACAACAAGTTCTGACCATATTAGGCAGTACCGGCAGCATAGGCGAAAGCACTTTAGACGTTGTTTCCCGCCATCCCGAAAAATTCCGCGTGTTCGCGCTGGCAGGGCATAGGCAGGTGGATAAGCTGGCGGCGCAATGCAAACAGTTCCGTCCGGAATATGCCGTTGTCGGCGATGCCGGCCATGCGGCCGAGCTGGAAAAGAAACTCAAACAAGAAGGCATCGATACGCAGGTTTTATATGGTTCTCAAGCCCTGATTGATGTCGCTTCTGCCGATGAAGTCAGCGGCGTGATGTGTGCCATTGTCGGCGCGGCCGGTTTGCCGTCGGCTTTGGCCGCCGCTCAAAAGGGCAAAACCATTTATTTGGCAAACAAAGAAACACTGGTGGTTTCCGGCGCATTGTTCATGGAAACCGCCCGTCAAAACGGCGCCACCGTCTTGCCGATTGACAGCGAACACAACGCCATCTTCCAAGTATTGCCAAGGGATTACACAGGCCGTCTGAATGAGCACGGTATCAATTCAATTATCCTGACCGCATCGGGCGGCCCCTTCCTTAACACCGATTTAAGTACATTTGACAGCATTACGCCCGAGCAGGCGGTCAAGCATCCGAATTGGAGCATGGGGCGCAAAATTTCCGTCGATTCCGCGTCAATGATGAATAAGGGCTTGGAGTTGATTGAGGCGCATTGGCTGTTTAACTGTCCGCCGGAAAAACTGGAAGTCGTCATTCATCCGCAATCCGTGATACACAGTATGGTGCGTTATCGCGATGGTTCGGTATTGGCGCAGTTGGGCAATCCCGATATGCGTACGCCGATTGCTTATTGCTTGGGCCTGCCCGAACGTATCGACTCCGGCGTGGGCGAGCTGGATTTCGGCGCATTGTCCGCATTGACCTTTCAAAAACCTGACTTTGACCGTTTTCCATGTCTGAAACTTGCCTATCAGGCCATGAATGCAGGCGGCGCCGCGCCTTGCGTGTTGAACGCCGCAAACGAAGTTGCCGTGGCCGCTTTTTTAGATAAACGAATCAAGTTTACCGATATTGCCAAAGTCGTTGCCCACTGCCTTGCTCAAAATTTTTCAGACGGCCGTCACGATATCGAAGGCCTGCTGGCGCAAGACGCGCAAACACGCAGACAGGCAGAAGCCTTTATTGGCAAACAATAAAGCTTCAATGACAGGCCGTCTGAAACGTCAACCGCTTGGCATTTAGGCAGACAAAATGGAACAACTGCCTTTATAATCGGTTTTCAGACAGCCTTATCCGTTGATCATCACATTCCACTCAGGGGATTTTCTTGCAAACCTTTTTAGCCTTTATCGTCGCCATTCTGATTTTGGTCAGCCTGCATGAGTTCGGACACTATATTGTTGCCCGCTGGTGCGGCGTTAAAGTCGTGCGCTTTTCCGTCGGCTTCGGTAAGCCCTTTTTTACTCGAAAACGCGGCGATACCGAGTGGTGTCTTGCCCCGATTCCGTTGGGCGGTTACGTTAAAATGGTCGATACGCGCGAAGGTGAGGTAGCAGAGGCAGATTTGCCGTACGCCTTTGACAAGCAGCATCCGGCCAAGCGCATCGCCATTGTCGCCGCCGGCCCTTTGACCAATTTGATTTTGGCCGTTTTACTTTATGGTTTGAGCTTTTCCTTCGGCGTAACCGAGCTGCGCCCTTATGTCGGCATGGTCGAGCCTGCCAGTATTGCCGCCAAAGCAGGTTTTCAGGCGGGCGATAAGATTGTATCGGTCAACGGAATCGCCGTTAAAGACTGGAGCGATGCGCAAACCGAGATGGTGTTGAACCTTGAAGCCGGCCCTGTAAAAGTCGCTGTTCAGACGGCCTCAAATACCCAAGCCATCCGCATAATTGATGCCGCCGGCACGCCTGAAGCAGGTAAAGTTGCGAAAAGCCAAGGCAACATCGGCCTTTTGCCTTTTAGAATTACTAACCGCATCGGCAAAGTCTTGGCCAATAGTCCGGCCGAAAAAGCAGGTTTAAAGGAAAACGACAAACTGCTGACCGCCGATGGAAAGCCCATCGAAAGCTGGCAGGCATGGACGGAACTCTTCCGCGCCAGCCCCAGCAAACGAATCGAATTGACTTACGAGCGCGACGGTAAAATACTGGCGACCGCTATCCGTCCGGACAGCGTCGAGCAGTCGGCAGGCGTGCTGGTGGGTAGAGCAGGGCTTGCCGCCCAAGCGGATAAAGAGTGGGATAAAACCATCCGCTACCGTTATACGCCTTCCGTTGCCCAAGCCTTTGAATTGGGTTGGAACAAAACCGTCAACTATTCGTGGACGACCCTCAAATTTTTCGGAAAACTGGTTACGGGCAATGCCTCTTTGAACCATATTTCCGGCCCCTTGACCATTGCTGATGTCGCCGGACAATCCGCCAAACTCGGATTGCAGAGCTACCTCGAATTTCTGGCCTTGGTCAGCATCAGCTTAGGCGTGTTGAACCTTTTGCCCGTGCCCGTTTTAGACGGCGGACATCTGGTTTTCTATACCGCCGAATGGATACGCGGAAAGCCTTTGAGCGAGCGCATACAGGCAGTCGGCCTGCGCTTCGGACTGGCAGCTATGCTTTTGATGATGGCTGTGGCTTTCTTTAATGACATCAACCGTTTGTTTGGATAATTTATGAAACTGAACCAGATTGCTTCCGCTTTAATGGTATTGAGCCTGTCGCCAATGGCATTGGCTGACTTTACCATTCAGGACATCCGCGTCGAAGGCCTGCAACGCACCGAGCCGAGTACCGTCTTCAACTACCTGCCCGTTAAAGTCGGTGATAATTTTAATGATGCGCGCAGTGAAGAAATCATCAAAAAACTCTATGCAACCGGTTTCTTTGACGACGTGCGCGTCGAAACCATGGACAATCAAGTCCTGCTGACCGTAATTGAGCGTCCGACCATCAGCTCGCTCAATATTACCGGCGCGAAAATGCTGCAAAACGATGCCATCAAGAAAAACCTTGAAGCATTTGGTTTGGCGCAATCCCAATACTTCAACCAAGCAACGCTGAACCAAGCCGTTGCCGGTTTGAAAGAAGAGTATTTGAGCCGTGGCAAACAGTCTGTCCAAATCACTCCGACTGTAACCAAACTCGCCCGCAACCGCGTGTCTATCGATATTGCCATCGAAGAGGGCAAATCTACCAAGATTACCGATATTTCATTTGAGGGCAACGAAGTTTACTCCGACCGCCGTCTGATGAAACAAATGTCCCTGAGCGAAGGCGGCATGTGGACTTGGATCACGAAGAGCAACCAGTTCAATGAGCAAAAATTTGCTCAGGACATGGAAAAAATTACCAATTTCTATCAAAACAACGGCTACTTCAACTTCCGCATTTTGGATACCGATATCCAAACCAACGAAGACAAAACCAAGCAGACCATTAAAGTAACCGTCAGCGAAGGCGACCGCTTCCGCTGGGGCAATGTACGCATCGAAGGCGATACGCTGGAAGTGCCGAAAGAAGATTTGGAAAAACTGCTGACCATGAAGCCGGGCAAATGGTACGAGCGCGCGCAAATGTCCAACTCGCTCGAAGCCATCCAAAACCGCATGGGTCAGGCAGGTTATGCATTCAGCGAAATCAATGTCCAACCGATTCCAAATGCCGAAACGCATACCGTTGATTTTGTGTTGACCGTTCAACCGGGCCGCAAAATCTATGTGAACGAAATCAACATTACTGGCAACAACAAAACCCGTGACGAAGTCATCCGCCGCGAGTTGCGTCAAATGGAATCGGCGCCTTACGACTCTGCCAAACTGCAACGTTCTAAAGAGCGCGTTGAGTTGTTGGGCTACTTCGACAACGTTCAATTTGATGCGGTTCCTGTGGCCAATACGCCTGACCAAGTTGACCTGAACATGAGTCTGACCGAACGTTCTACCGGCTCGCTCGACTTGAGCGCAGGTTGGGTTCAGGATACCGGTTTGGTGATGTCTGCCGGCGTGGCTCAAGACAACCTGTTCGGTACGGGTAAATCCGTTGCCCTGCGTGCCTCCCGCAGTAAAACCACAGTAAACGGTTCGTTGTCGTTTACCGACCCATACTTCACACCTGACGGCGTAAGCTTGGGCTACGACCTTTACGGCAAGACTTACGACCCGCGTAAAGCTTCTTCCAGCGCGAAACAATATAAAACCACGACTTTCGGCGGCGGTTTGCGTATCGGTATTCCGGTTACCGAATATGACCGTGTGAACTTCGGTTTGGCCGCAGAGCGTCTGACCGTGAATACCTACAAAGGCGCGCCTAAACGCTATGCCGACTTTATCAATCAATACGGTAAAGGCGACGGTAGTGGCGTGGGTAACTTCAAAGGCTGGTTGTACAAAGGTACCATCGGCTGGGGCCGCAACAAAACCGACAATGCCTTGTGGCCGACCCGCGGTTACCTGACCGGCGTAAACGGCGAAATCGCTTTGCCGGGCAGCGACCTGCAATACTACACCCTGACCCACAACCAAACTTGGTTCTTCCCGTTGAGCAAAGATTTCACGCTGATGCTGGGTGGCGAAGTCGGTTATGGCAACGGCTACGGCAAAACCAAAACCATGCCGTTCTTTGAAAACTTCTACGGCGGCGGCTTAGGCTCTGTCCGCGGTTTTGAAAGCGGTACGCTGGGCCCGAAAGTCTATGACGAATACGGCGAGAAAATCAGCTACGGCGGTAACAAAAAAGCCAACGTTTCCGCAGAGTTGCTCTTCCCAATGCCGGGCATTAAAGACTCGCGTACCGTCCGTCTGAGCCTGTTTGCCGATGCGGGCAGCGTGTGGGACGGCAAAACCTACAACGACGGCAGCAGCAGCAATTCCAATGGCGTGTCCCAAAACGTGTACGGCGTAGGCACAACGCACAAATCGACATTCAAAAACGAATTGCGTTACTCTGCCGGTGCTGCCGTGACCTGGCTCTCTCCGCTGGGTCCGATGAAGTTCAGTTATGCTTATCCGATTAAGAAAAAAGAAGGCGACGAAATCCAACGCTTCCAATTCCAACTCGGTACGACATTCTGATGATGTTTAGGCCGTCTGAAACCAGGTTTGTCCGTTTCAGACGGCCTCATGGCAGATTGGTGGCAAGCTTATTGCAAACCGCCCGTTTGTTTTCAAGCAAGGATTTTTATCATGAGTAAAATAGCCGACACCCTCCGTGTCCTCGCCGTAGCCCTGCCGGGTTTCGTGCTGTTGCCGCAAGCGGCGGCGGATGGCGTGCAGAAAATCGGTTTTATCAATACCGAGCGCGTTTATCAGGAATCCAAGCAGGCGCAAAACATTCAGATGACTTTGGAAAAAGAGTTCAAAAGCCGTCAAACCGCCTTGCAAAAGCTGCAGCAGGAAGGTGAGGCTTTGGAGCGAAAACTGAGTAGCGACAAGCTCAGCGACAGCCAAAGGGAAGCGGAAACCCAAAAATGGCGCAATCTGGTACAGAAATTCCGCAAGCAGCAGACCGAGTTGGCAGAAGACTACAACCTGCGCCGCAATGAAGAATTCGCCGCGCTCCAGCAAAATGCCAACCGCGTCATTGTCGATTTGGCCAAGCGCGAAGGTTACGACTTCATCTTGCAGGACGTGATTTACGTCAACGGCCGCTACGACATTACCGACAGCGTTATCAAAGCCCTAAACGCTCACTGACCCTGCTCGGCAGCGAATGTAACCATACAGACAAACCTAAGGCCGTCTGAAACCCAAATCGGCATCTTTCAGACGGCCTGACATCTTGACGGCAGATTATCATGACTTCACAAGCATACACCCTGTCCCAAATCGTTTCCCAACTCGGCGGCGAATGGAAAGGCGAAGATATCGCCATTACCGCCGTCCGTCCGTTGGATCAGGCGCAGGCGGAACACATCAGTTTTTTGGCCAACCCGAAATACAAAGCCGAAGTACACGACAGCCAAGCAGGCGCAGTGATTGTGTCGCCGAAAGCCGCCGACGAATTTGTAGGCCGCAACCTGATTGTGGCTGCCGACCCTTATCTTTATTTCGCCAAAGTGGCACGATTGTTCTCGCCGATTGTCAAAGCACAGGGCGGCGTACATCCGACTGCCGTTGTCGAGGCAAGCGCCAAAGTGCCGGCAAGCTGCGAAATCGGCGCGAATGCCTATATCGGCGCGAATGCCGTATTGGGCGAAGGCTGCCGTATTTTGGCCAATGCCGTTGTCCAACACGATTGCATGTTGGGTGATGAAGTCGTGTTGCATCCCAACTCCGTCATCTATTACGGCTGCACTTTGGGCAACCGTGTCGAAATCCACAGCGGCGCCGTCATCGGTGCGGACGGTTTTGGCTTGGCCTTCGCCGGCGATTCATGGTTTAAAATCCCGCAAACCGGCGCAGTCACTCTGGGCGATGATGTGGAAATCGGTTCGAACACCAATATCGACCGCGGCGCAATGAGCGACACAACCGTCGGCAACGGCACCAAAATCGACAACCAAGTCCAAATCGGTCACAACTGCAAAATCGGTTCGCACACCGTTATCGCCGCCAAAACCGGTATTTCCGGCAGCGTCACCATCGGCAATTATTGTATTATCGGCGGCGGCGTCGGCACGGTCGGACACATTGAAATCGCCGATAAAACCACCATCGGCGGCGGAACATCCGTCACCCACAGCATTACCGAAAGCGGCCAGCATCTGGCCGGTATTTTCCCGATGTCGGGCTACAAAGACTGGGCACGCAATGCCGTTTATATCCACCGTTTGAGCGAAATGAACAAACGCCTCAAAACGCTGGAAAAACAGCTTGCCGACAGCGACGAAGCCTAAAGGCGGCGCAAACAGTCCGCGCCCCGCATCCGAATACGTTTAAACCCAATACAAACAAGGAAAGACGAACATCATGGACGTACAACTCCCGATCGAAGCTAAAGACATTCAAAAACTTATCCCACACCGTTATCCGTTTTTGCAACTCGACCGCATTACTGCGTTTGAACCGATGAAAACCCTGACTGCGATTAAAAACGTCACCATGAACGAGCCGCAGTTCCAAGGCCACTTTCCCGACCTGCCCGTGATGCCCGGCGTGCTGATTATCGAAGCCATGGCGCAAGCGTGCGGCACACTCGCCATCCTCAGCGAAGGCGGCCGCAAAGAAAACGAATTCTTCTTCTTCGCCGGTATCGACGACGCCCGTTTCAAACGCCAAGTTATTCCCGGCGACCAACTGGTTTTTGAAGTCGAGCTGCTGACCAACAAACGCGGTATCGGCAAATTCAACGCCGTTGCCAAAGTCGACGGCCAAGTTGCCGTTGAAGCCGTGATTATGTGCGCCAAACGCGTGGTGTAAGAATGGGACAGGCCGTCTGAAAGTTCAGACGGCATCTTGCAGGCAATACCTGTATCAGACAGCAAGGAGACAGCATGACCCTTATCCATCCGACCGCCGTCATCGACCCTAAAGCTGAACTCGACTCCAGCGTCAAAGTCGGCCCATACAGCATCATCGGCCCCAATGTGCAAATCGGTGCGAATACCGAAATCGGCCCGCACGTCGTCATCAACGGCCATACGACCATCGGTGAAAACAACCGTATTTTCCAATTTGCCAGCCTTGGCGAAATTCCGCAGGACAAAAAATACCGCGACGAGCCGACCAAGCTGATTATCGGCAACGGCAACACCATCCGCGAATTTACGACGTTCAACCTCGGTACGGTCACCGGCATCGGCGAAACCCGTATCGGCGACGACAACTGGATTATGGCCTACTGCCACCTTGCCCATGACTGCGTGGTCGGCAACCATACTATCTTCGCCAACAACGCCTCACTTGCAGGTCATGTTACCATCGGCGACTACGTTGTCTTGGGCGGCTACACGCTGGTGTTCCAATTCTGCCAAATCGGCGACTACGCCATGACCGCGTTTGCCGCCGGCGTACACAAAGACGTACCGCCGTACTTTATGGCTGCAGGCTACCGCGCCGAACCGGCCGGTCTCAACAGCGAAGGTATGCGCCGTAACGGTTTTACCGCCGAACAGATCGCCTCTGTCAAAGATGTGTATAAAACCATTTACCATCGCGGCATTCCGTTTGAAGAGGCCAAGGCAGACATTCTGAAACGCGCCGAAACCCAAAGCGAATTGGCGGTATTTAAAGACTTTTTTGCACAATCCACACGCGGCATTATCCGTTGATTGATGGATTGAAGGCCGTCTGAAACTTTTTCAGACGGCCTTTGGATTGCAAAAATCCGATCAGTAGGGCAGGTTTCCTGTCCGTTTGCTGCCGATGCCGTCTGAAAGCGGGCGGGCAAATGTCCGCCCCCAAATCTTTTAGCTTCCGAACCTCAACAACATGAACCCCAATTCTTCCCCCCTTATCGCCATCAGCGTCGGCGAAGCTTCCGGCGACTTGCTTGGCGCACATTTAATCCGTGCCATTAAGGCGCGTTGCCCGAATGCGCGGTTTACCGGCATCGGCGGCGAGCGCATGAAGGCGGAGGGTTTCGAGAGTTTGTATGATCAGGAAAAGCTGGCGGTGCGCGGTTTTGTTGAGGTCATCAAACGCCTACCGCAGATTTTGAAAATCCGCAAAGGGCTGGTGAGCGATTTAATCCGCCTCAAGCCGGATGTGTTTATCGGCATCGATGCGCCGGACTTTAATCTCGGCGTGGCGGAAAAACTCAAGCAGGCAGGCATTCATACCATTCATTACGTCAGCCCGTCGGTTTGGGCATGGCGGCGCGAACGGGTCAATAAAATCGTGCATCAGGTCAACCGCGTGTTGTGCCTGTTTCCGATGGAGCCGCAGCTTTATATCGATGCCGGAGGCAAGGCTGAGTTTGTCGGCCATCCGATGGCGCAAACCATGCCGGTGGAAGCGGATAGGGCGGCGGCGCGGCAGAAGCTGGGTGTGCCTGCGGACGTGCCCGTGTTTGCCATATTGCCCGGCAGCCGTGTGAGCGAAATCGATTACATGGCGGCGGTGTTTTTTCAGACGGCCTTATTGCTGCTGAAACGTTATCCGCAGGCACAGTTTTTGCTGCCTGTGGCCACGGCCGCAACGCGCAAACGCATTGGCGAAATTTTGGCGCAGCCTGAGTTCGCCTCTCTTCCTGTCACGCTGACTGACAAGCAGTCGGATACGGTTTGCACCGCTGCCGACGTGGTATTGGTTACCAGCGGTACGGCGACTTTGGAAGTGGCTTTGTGCAAACGGCCTATGGTCATCAGCTACAAAATTTCGCCGCTGACTTATGCGTATGTGAAACGTAAAATCAAAGTGCCGCATGTCGGTTTGCCTAATATTCTGTTGGGTAAAGCCGCCGTTCCCGAGCTGCTGCAACACGACGCCGTCCCTGAAAAACTGGCGCAGGCCGTGGCAGACTGGTATGACCGCCCTGAAGCCGTGGCAGCGTTGGAACAGGATTTCCACGCCTTGCATCTGCTGTTGAAAAAAGATACGGCTGCATTGGCGGCGGCGGCAGTATTGGAAGAAGCCGGATTTTCAGACGGCCTGAAAGACAAGTAAGGAAAATACATGAATTTATTGGGAGCCTTGGCCAAGGTTGGCAGCCTGACGATGGTGTCACGCATTTTAGGCTTTGTGCGCGATACGATTATCGCCCGTGCGTTTGGTGCAGGCATGGCGACAGATGCGTTTTTTGTCGCGTTTAAACTGCCCAACCTGCTGCGGCGCGTGTTTGCAGAGGGCGCATTTGCCCAAGCCTTCGTACCGATTTTGGCGGAATACAAAGAAACCCGCTCGCCCGAAGCCACGCAGGCGTTTGTGCGTCATGTGGCCGGCATGTTGTCGTTTGTGTTGGTCATCGTTACCGCGCTGGGCATACTTGCCGCGCCGTGGGTGATTTATGTTTCCGCGCCCGGTTTTGCCAAAGAAGCTGATAAGTTTCAGCTTTCCATTGACCTGCTGCGGGTGACGTTTCCTTATATCTTTTTGATTTCCTTGTCGTCTTTTGTCGGCTCGATACTCAATTCCTATCATAAATTCGGCATACCCGCCTTTACGCCGACTTTTTTGAACATCTCCTTTATCGTCTTTTCCCTGTTTTTCGTACCGTATTTTGATCCGCCTGTTATGGCTTTGGCGTGGGCGGTATTTGTCGGCGGCGTGTTGCAGCTGGTGTTCCAACTGCCTTGGTTGGCGAAACTGGGCTTCTTGAAAATGCCCAAACTCAGCTTTAAAGACGCAGCGGTCAACCGCGTGATGAAACAGATGGCGCCGGCTATTTTGGGCGTGAGCGTGGCGCAGATTTCCTTGGTTATCAACACCATTTTTGCCTCATTTTTGCAGTCCGGCAGCGTGTCATGGATGTATTACGCCGACCGACTGATGGAATTGCCTACCGGCGTTTTGGGCGTGGCACTTGGTACAATCTTGCTGCCTACCTTGTCTAAACATGCCGCCAGTCAGGATACCGAGCAGTTTTCCGGCCTGCTCGACTGGGGTTTGCGCTTGTGTATGCTGTTGACCCTGCCTGCCGCCGTCGGCCTTGCCGTGTTGTCTTTTCCATTGGTTACGACCTTGTTCATGTATCGTGAATTTACGCTGCACGACGCACAAATGACCCAACACGCGCTGATTGCCTATTCCTTCGGCTTGATCGGGCTGATTATGATTAAAGTGTTGGCACCCGGCTTCTACGCGCGTCAAAACATCAAAACTCCCGTTAAGGTCGCTATTTTCACGCTGATTTGCACACAGTTGATGAACCTTGCCTTCATTTCGCCGCTTAAACACGTCGGCTTGTCCCTCGCTATCGGTTTGGGCGCGTGTCTGAATGCAGGTTTGCTGTTTTTCCTTTTGCGCAAACACGGCATCTACCGTCCCGGCAAAGGTTGGGCTGCGTTTTTGGTTAAAATGGTCATCTCTTTGGTCGTCATGGGCGGTGGTTTGTGGGCGGCGCAATATTATCTGCCGTTTGAATGGGTACACGTCGGCGGCTTTAAAAAAGCAGGCCAACTCTGTGTCCTGATTGCCTTGGGCGGCGGCCTCTACTTCGTCTCCCTCGCTGCGCTCGGCTTCCGTCCGCACCATTTCCGCAGAGTAGAAAAATAAGCAACCGTAGTGCGTATTGCTTTGGCTTAAAGGCTATTCACTAAAAAGGCCGTCTGAAACATTTTCAGAAGGCCTTTTCTTGCTTTAAGTTTTAACTGTAAAGCTTCGCTCCTTTTTTGACGAACTCTACCGCTTTTTCTTCCATGCCCTGCCGTTGGGCTTTTTGTTTGTCGGCGTAGTCGCGTACTTCCTGCGTGATTTTCATCGAGCAGAATTTGGGGCCGCACATCGAGCAGAAGTGGGCGATTTTCGCGCCTTCGGCGGGCAGTGTTTCGTCGTGGAAGCTCTCGGCGCGTTCGGGGTCGAGGCTTAGGCGGAATTGGTCGCGCCAGCGGAACTCGAAACGCGCCTTGCTCAGGGCGTTGTCGCGCAACTGTGCGCCCGGCCAGCCTTTGGCGAGGTCGGCGGCGTGAGCGGCAAGTTTGTAGGTGATGATGCCGGTGCGCACGTCTTCTTTGTCGGGCAGGCCGAGATGCTCTTTCGGGGTAACGTAGCAGAGCATGGCTGTACCGTACCAGCCGATATTGGTCGCGCCTATGCCCGAGGTGATGTGGTCGTAGCCGGGGGCGATGTCGGTAACGAGCGGGCCGAGGGTGTAGAAAGGCGCTTCAAAGCAGTGTTGTAGCTCTTCGGTCATATTTTCTTTCACGCGTTGTAACGGTACATGGCCTGGACCTTCGATCATGACTTGTACGTCGTGTTCCCACGCTTTGGCGGTCAATTCGCCCAAAGTGTGCAGCTCGGCAAATTGGGATTCGTCGTTGGCATCGGCAATGCAGCCGGGACGCAGGCCGTCGCCGAGGCTGAACGATACGTCGTAGGCTTTCATAATTTCGCAGATTTCGTCGAAATGCGTGTAGAGGAAGTTTTCCTGATGATGGGCAAGACACCATTTCGCCATGATGGAGCCACCGCGCGATACGATGCCGGTCAGGCGGTTGGCGGTCATCGGCACATAACGCAGCAATACGCCGGCGTGCAGGGTGAAATAATCCACGCCTTGTTCTGCCTGCTCGATTAAGGTGTCGCGCACCAAATCCCAAGTCAAATCTTCGGCAATGCCGCCGGTTTTTTCCAAAGCCTGGTAAATAGGCACGGTGCCGATGGGGACGGGCGCGTTGCGGATAATCCATTCGCGCGTTTCGTGGATGTGCGCGCCTGTGGATAAGTCCATAATCGTGTCTGCGCCCCAACGCAGCGACCACACCATTTTTTCGACTTCTTCGGTCAGGCTGGAGGTGACGGCGGAGTTGCCCAAGTTGCCGTTGATTTTGACACGGAAGTTGCGGCCGATAATCATCGGTTCGAGTTCGGGGTGGTTGATGTTGGCAGGGATAATCGCGCGTCCGGCGGCGATTTCTTGGCGCACAAATTCGGGCGTGATTTGGTCGGGATGGGTTGGGATATTCGCGCCGAAACTTTGCCCTGAGTGCTGTATCAAGAGCTTGGCGTATTCAGGCCGTCTGAAAAGCTCGTCCAGCTTCATGCGTTCGCGTATGGCGACAAACTCCATTTCCGGCGTGATGATGCCTTGGCGGGCGTAGTGGAGCTGGGTTACATTGCGGCCTGCTTTGGCGCGGCGCGGACGGGTGATTTGGTTGAAACGCAGATGGGCAGTTTTCGGATCGTGCGCGCGTTCGGTGCCGTATTCGCTGGAAAGCTTGGGCAGGATTTCGGTATCGCCGCGTTCCTCCAGCCATGCGGTGCGGACGTGTGGCAAACCTTGTTTCAGATCGATGTGTGCCGCCGGATCGCCGTATGCGCCGCTGGTGTCATACACCGGAATTGGCGGATTGGCTTCCGTACCTTGCGCCGTGTGGGTGTCATCCTGACGGATTTCGCGCAAAGGCACGCGGATGTCGGCGCGGCTGCCCGAAATATAGACGCGGTCGGAATTGGGATATTGGAAGCGGATGCCGATGTCTTCGCTTAAGTCGGAAAGACGGCGCGCCTCATCGCCGGTTTTTTTAGTGGTAGTCATAAAAAATTGCTCCTGTTTCTCGGTTATGAAATAGAAACAGGAGCATTGCTTTTTTTCAGACGGCCTTGTAGATATCTTCAATCAACCGTTTAAAATCACATTTGCCGAAACTCCCCACGCAGGTATTATCCTGTTCGGGTGTAAAGGGTATTTCTCAGCCGCTCGGTTTGAAAGCAGCACCCCTGTTTCTTTATTAACGAAAATTAAACCATGCGGCTGGTTTTTTGTAAAGCGGCGTTTTTCGCATTTTCTGTCAAAAACGCTTGACAGCGACTCCGTCTTTCCGTATAGTTACAACTTCTGACGCGGGATGGAGCAGCATGGTAGCTCGTCGGGCTCATAACCCGAAGGTCGTAGGTTCGAATCCTGCTCCCGCAACCAAATATAAAAATCCCCTGCAATCGCAGGGGATTTTGCTTTATGTGGCATTTATTGTTGCTTGGATTGATTGAAAGGCCGTCTGAACCATTAGGTTTCAGACGGCCTTTTTTATTGGCCGATGACATCGGCGGCTAATTTGCTTTTGTCTTTTATTTTGAGTTTGTGTTTTTCAGACGGCCTATTGTTGCTTCGGATCGGTATCGTTGCGCAGGTGTTCTTTCAGGCGTTGCAACTCTTTTTTGTCCAACCATTTATTACGCGAACGTTGCAACAGGATCACCAAAGCGGCGATTTCGTTACGCATATTGGTGCTGAGCCAGAGGAAGCCTTGCCAGTCGTAATGCAGGCGGGCGGCCGGTTTGCTTAGTTCGGTATTGAGCGAAGTATCGATGCGGATACGGCGGGCGTAGTGGCCTTTGATGAGGCGGACGGTCAGGCGCAGTTCGCGTTGGAGCTGGTTGAAGTGGCGGTCGAGCAGGCGGATTTCGCTTTCGTTGAGCGTGAGCGCGCGAAGTTTGGCGGCGGTGGTCAGGAGCAGCTCGGTGGTGTTGACGATTTTGCGGTGGGCATGCTGCATGGCTTCCATCATATTGTTGCTGATGTGGCTTTCGCCGGATGTTGCGGCCAGATGGCTGCGGCTTTTGACCATGCGGGCGTTGATTTTGCGCATTTTAATCATGTTTTGCTCCAAACGCTCGCGCGTCATGCGCTTGCCGTTGCTGATTTCGGCAATCATTTTGGCGCAGTCGGTGAGGTTGTCGGCAAGCATGAAGCGCCACATCAGGGTGGAGCGCAGGGGCAGGAGTTTGGCGGCGGCAATGGCGATGGCGGCACCGATTAAAACGTTCATGGCGCGCATCAGGCCGCTGTCGAGCCAGTGGTGGCTGCTGTCGCCGATGAGCATGCACATGGTCAAACCGGCAAGCATGGCGACATAGCCGTTTTTGCCGACCGCAGACCAACCGGCCACTGCGCTGGCGGCTCCGATAATCAGATAGAAGAAAACGCCGTCTTGGAAATAATGCTGGTTCAACCATAAAACGGCCAAACCGACGCCCAAACCGATGGCCGTGCCGAGCATGCGTTCGACTGCTTTGGAGTAAATCGCGCCTTGGAATTGCAGCATGCCGAGGACGACAAAGACGGTCATGCCGATCCACTCGCCGTGTTGCAGGTGGAAGACTTTGGCCAACAGGGTGGAAAACACGATTGCCAAGCCGAGGCGGAAGGCGTGGATATGGCGGCGATAGCGGTAGCGTTCGTAGGCGTTGAGCCAGCGTTCGGAAAAATGGAGGCGTTCGGATTGAGCAGGCATGTTGTGAAACGTATGGGTATGTGGGGATGTAAATTATAACTGATTGGTAAAGCAGATGAAATTTGAACTGCTCCCAAACGGTTTGAACTATTGCAGAATTTCTCTGCCGCAAGCGGATATAATGGCGGCTTTGAATCAGACAGGCGGTGAAGAAATGGTGACGGTTTTAAGCGCAGGCGTGGACGAAGCGGGACGCGGCCCTTTGGTCGGCAGCGTATTTGCGGCGGCAGTGATTTTGCCGGAACATTTTGACCTGCCGGGTTTGACCGACTCAAAAAAACTGAGCGAAAAAAAGCGCGATATGTTGGCGCAGATGATTAAGGAACAGGCGGTTGCATGGAGCATTGCCTTTGCCGATCCTGACGAAATCCTGCAACTGAACATCCTGCACGCAACCATGGCCGCGATGAAGCGCGCAGTCGAGGGGCTGTCGGTCGTACCCGACAAAGTGTGGATAGACGGCAACCGCGTGCCGAAAGATTTGAATGTCCCTGCCAAAGCCGTGGTCAAAGGCGACAGCAAAATTATTGAAATCTCTGCCGCTTCGGTTTTGGCCAAAACCGCGCGTGATGCAGAAATGTATGAATTGGCGAAACGTTACCCGCAATATGGGTTTGACCGCCACAAAGGCTACGGCACGGCGCAACATTTGGCCGCATTGAAACAATACGGCGTATTGCCGGAACACCGCCGCGATTTCGCACCGGTCAAAACCTTATTGGCACAAGGCAATCTGTTTGAAGAATGAAAGCATAGCAAAAGGCCGTCTGAAAGATTTCAGACGGCCTTGTTTTTGGAAAAGTATTATTTCAACGCAGCCAAACACTCTTTAATCAACTCAGGGCCGCGATAAATCAAACCGCTGTACACCTGAACCGCACTGGCACCCAAGCGGATTTTTTCTGCCGCGTCCGCGCCGTTCATAATGCCGCCGACGCCGATAATCGGCAGCTTGCCGTCAATGCGTTCCGCCAAAAGTTTCAACACCTGATTGCTTTTCTCGCGTACGGGCAAGCCGCTTAAGCCGCCTTGTTCGCCTGCGAGCGGATGGCTGCCCAAGCTTGATTTGTCGATGGTTGTGTTGGTGGCGATGATACCGTCCATTTCCACGGATTTGACCACATGGGCGATGTCGTCGATTTGCGCTTCGTCCAAATCCGGCGCGATTTTGACCGCCAGCGGCACATATTTGCCATGAGCGGCCGCCAGTTGCGCCTGCTTGTTTTTCAAGGCTTCCAACAATGCGCTCAACTCGTCGCCGCCTTGCAAAGCGCGCAGGTTTTTCGTATTGGGGGAGGAAATATTGACCGTGATGTAGCTTGCGTGGGCGTAGGCTTTTTCCAAGCAAATCAGATAATCGTCGGCCGCGTTTTCAATCGGCGTAACGGCATTTTTGCCGATATTGATGCCCAAAATGCCTTTAAAGCGGCTGTTTTCAATGTTGCGGATCATCGCGTCGATGCCGTGGTTGTTGAAACCCATGCGGTTGATGATACCTTGGTGTTCGGGAACGCGGAAAAGGCGCGGCTGCGGATTGCCCGGCTGCGGCTTGGGCGTTACCGTGCCGATTTCGACAAAGCTGAAACCCAAAGCGGCAAACGCATCGATACACTCGCCGTTTTTGTCCAAACCTGCCGCCAAGCCGACCGGATTGGGCAGCTGCAAACCCATCAGCTCGGTTGGCCGAGTGTGGCTGTCCACTTTGGGCAGCAGGCCGAGTTTTTCGATAGAACGCAAACTGTTGAGCGTGAAATGATGGGCCTTTTCTGCATCGAAACGGAACAGGATAGGACGGACGAGTGAATACATGGCGGCGGCTTTCTGAACGGTTGATGAATTTGGCGTTATTTTACCTGAAACCGTCAAACTGCCCCAAACGTCTGTATCGATATGATTTTATTGTTTGGTGTCAAATGAAAATAAATAGGGTTTTTGCGTGTAATCGGATAGTTCATTAAAATGGTAAGAGAGAGGCTTTTCAGACGGCCTGATGGATGTATAGTTAATTAAAATCAAAATAGGACAGTAG
>ERZ773075.612-NODE-612-length-25931-cov-4.66088_pt1 | contig 25931 bp, 25 predicted proteins | sample MGYA00580614_ERZ773075 | MGnify/ENA primary metagenome ERZ773075 (study PRJEB29015, sample SAMEA2738021) | human oral metagenome | biome: human oral; feature: human-associated habitat; material: dental | place: China | collected 2043 ...
GAACATTGCCAATCCGCATATTTTGCTGCTGGGTGTGGGTACCACGTTGGGCGTGGTGGTGCAGGCGCTGATCATGGTGCCGCCGCTGCGTCGGGCGGGCGTCGATTTGCGTCCCCTGTGGGGGATTGATGATCGCCTGAAGCAGTTCGGTGGCATGGCGCTGGCCATTATTGTTTATGTTGGTATTTCGCAGTTCGGCTTGATTATTACGAGCCGCGTCGCTTCTGCCAATGACGCTTCGGCGTGGACGATCTACCAGCAGGCGTGGCTGTTGCTGCAGATGCCCTATGGCATTATTGGCGTGACGTTGCTGACGGCTATTATGCCGAGGCTGTCTCGCAATGCTGCGGCTGGTGATGACCAAGCCGTGGTGCACGACCTGACGGTGGCAACAAAACTTACCGCGATCGCGCTGATCCCGGTGGTGTTCTTTCTTACCGCCTTCGGTCCAAGTATCGGTATTGGCTTGTTTGCCTACCTGAACTTCGATGTTGCGTCTGCTCACATTCTTGGCCTGACACTCAGTTTCTCTGCTTTCACCTTGATCCCGTACGCGCTTGTGTTGCTGCACCTGCGTGTGTTCTATGCCCGTGAGGAGGCGTGGACTCCCACCTTCATCGTCGCGGGTATTACGGGCACGAAGGTGCTGCTCAGCATGCTGGCTCCACTGGTGGCATCCTCGCCACAGGACGTGGTGATCCTGCTGGCTGCCGCGAATGGTTTTGGCTATGTCGCGGGTGCTGTGATTGGTACATTCCTGCTGCGCCGCACCCTTGGCGTGCTCAATGGGCGCAGTGTGGTGCACACAGCGCTGTGGGCCATCGGGGCGTCGATAGCCGGTGTTGTTGTGGCCTACGGCCTAGACATGCTGGTCATGCTGATTCTCGGCGGGCTGTTCGAGAATTTCGGCAGTGTCGGGTTCATTATTCGCACCATGCTGGCCGGCGTGGTGTTCCTGGTGGTCACGGGCGTGGTGCTGTGGCGTTCCAAGCTGGAGGAGGTGTTGGCGTTCGGCGCTGTGCTGCGCCGCATCCCGGGCTTGCGTCGTTTTGCCCCCGCAGCTGTGCCTGGTGGGGAAGAGGGCGACGAAGAAGCCATCAGCGAGACCGAGCAGCTGCTGGCCGCCAGCGATTTCACTGCGACTCAGGTGCTTCCGCCCATGTCTGCTGGTGCGGTGCGGGGCCCCCGGTTGGTGGCTGGCGCCCCGGTCGCCGACGGCAGGTTCCGCCTCCTTGCCGATCATGGTGGCGTGCCCGGCGCGCGTTTCTGGCATGCCCAGGAACAGGCGACAGGGCGTCAGGTGGCGCTGGTGACGGTGGATACCACCACTACGGAGGAAAATGCCGAAGATATTACGGCGGCAACGCTGGAGTTGGCGCAACTAAACCATCCGGGTATTGCGCCGAATATTGAGGTGCTGAATTTCCGCACTGGCTGCATCGTTATTGCCGACTGGGTGACCGGTTCCTCCCTGGACGCGGTTGCTAAGGCTGGTGCTAACCCAGCTGCGGCGACGTTGGCACTGCGCCCGCTGGCTGAGGCTGCGGCACGTGCTCATGACCGCGCGTTGACCTTGGGTTTGGATCACCAGAGCCGCATCCGCATCACCAGCACCGGCACCGCTATTCTGGCGTTCCCAGCTGTGCTGTCCACCAGCAGTGAGGACCAGGACTTGAACGGTTTGGGTAGCGCGCTCACCATGCTTATCGACGCCCCGGCTGCGGAACTGCCCGCGGGGGCTCAGCCTACCGACGCGCACGAATTTGCGGATGAGCTGTACGCCTACGCCCGTGCTCATGCACAGGCGGTGGCCGAGCAGGATACGCAGCTGATTGTGCGGGTGGAGGATGTGCCCGATCCGGAACTGCAAGTTGGTGGCTTTGGTGGTGCCGGCTATTCCCGCCGCATGACTGCACTGATTGCGATTTTCTCGGTGGGCCTGGTGGTGACCACGGCGGTGATCACCGTCTTCCTGATGAGTGTGTTCAACAACAACCAGGATTCCCCGATCACACACAACGGCGCTGGAAATGGGCAGTCGATACAGCTACCTGTAACGCATGCTGAGGAGTGGGAACCCGCACCCGTTGTCGCAGGCACTGAGGACAACCCGGAGCTAGCCCCGCTGGTGATTGACAACAATCCCACCACGGCGTGGAGTACCGATGTGTACCTCAATCAGTTTGGTTCCGTGGGGACCAAACGGGGTGTGGGCTTGTTGTTGGATCTTGAGCAGCCTTCTACGGTGTCTAAGCTGCAATTGGTGACTGACCGCCCCGGTTCCCGTGTGGCAATTTATGGGTTTAACAACCCGAATCCCACCACGTTTGATGGGGCAGTTCCGATTGGGCAGGCTGAGCTGAATCGCGGTATTACGGATGTTGAGGTTCAGAACTCAGAGAGCTTTAACAAGGTGTTGGTGTGGGTTGTTGAGATGCCGCTTCCTGAGGCGGCGACCATCAATTCCATAACTGTGTTCGGTAGCCCCGCTAGTGGTTAGCACATAATCTACACCTACGTCTACTAGGGCGGGTTCCTGTGTTGTGGGAACCCGCTTTTTATGGGTTCTTTATGAGCCAGTTACCCCCTTTCGTGTGACCTTCTGGCAAAGAAACGACGAATAGGGTCACAATAGGTGACATCAGGTGTGCTGCACACCTGCACTATCGGGATTAACAACATAATCGGGAGTGGGGTTCTCGGGGGATCATGGATACATGTGTGCCAGATTCATTGTCAGATGCGGAACTAGTTGAGGCGTTTCTTGGGGGTGATAGTTACGCGTTCACGGCTCTTGTACGCCGCTACCAAACACGATTGTGGTGGGTGGCACGACGCTATACCGCCAACGATGATGATGCGCTTGACATTGTGCAGGAAGTGTTTTTCCGCGCAAGCAAAAATCTCTGCTCGTTTCGTTGGGACTGCACGCTAAGCACCTGGCTGCATCGACTGGTGATGAACTGTGGCTATGATTTCATCCACCACAGGGAGCGCTGTGAAGCCGCAATCCTGGACGATGAGCGCAACACCGCCTTCGCGGACAGGCTGCTGCGTGAAGACCCAGTGAGCAGCTACGAGACGCAACTGTTCATCGGGGACGTGTTGGGGTGTTTAAGCCCAGAACATCGGGACGCGATCATTCAGGTGGATATTGTGGGTCACAGTGTGAACAGCCTGGCGGCCTATCAGGGGGTGCGCCCGGGGACCATAAAATCCCGGCGGGCGCGGGCAAAAGAGCATCTCAGGGAACTTCTGCGACAAGAAGCACTGGTGTAGCAGATCACAGTAACGTGTGGAATAGGGAGAGGTACCTCGGCGTTGGAAAGATTCAACGGCCCCACAGTGACCTAGAATCGCTGTGGAGCAGTGCTGTTTATTCTCAAGCAGAAGGATTACCAATGACAGAGGCATCCCCTGACACACCCACCATCCATGACGTTGCCATCGTGGGTTCTGGTCCTGCCGGCTACACAGCTGCGATCTACGCGGCGCGAGCAGATCTACAACCCATTGTTTTTGAGGGGATCGAATTTGGTGGTTCACTCATGACCACTACCGAGGTGGAAAACTACCCGGGTTTTGCGGAGGGCATCATGGGGCCTGAATTGATGGAGCAGATGCGCACCCAGGCCGAACGATTCGGCGCGGATCTGCGCATGGAGCTGGTTGATCGCCTAGAAGTGGACGGGGAGATCAAGAAGATCTTCGTAGGCGATGAGGAATTCCAGGCGCGCACCGTTATCTTGGCCATGGGTTCGGCACCCCGTTACCTGGGGGTTCCGGGCGAACAGGAGCTGCTGGGCCACGGCGTATCATCGTGCGCCACCTGCGATGGTTTTTTCTTCCGCGACCAGGATATTGCCGTGATCGGTGGCGGGGATTCCGCAATGGAAGAAGCACTGTTTCTCACGCGTTTCGCCAAGAGCGTGATGGTGGTGCACCGCCGCGAGGAGTTCCGCGCCAGCGCCATCATGCTGGAACGTGCGCGCGCAAATGAGAAGATCACCTTTGTCACTAACGCGGTGGTGGATCGTGTACTCAGCGAAGACAATAAGGTCAGCGGTCTGGAGCTGAAGGACACCGTGACGGGGGAGACCCGACAGGTGGATGTCGCCGCCATGTTCGTGGCTATCGGCGCGGATCCCCGCTCTGAACTGGTGAAAGGCCAAGTGGACACTGATGCTTCCGGCCATGTGCTGGTTGCACACCCCAGCACTAAGACAAACGTTCCTGGGGTGTTCGCTGTTGGTGACCTGGTGGATGACCACTATCAGCAGGCCATCACTGCCGCAGGCTCGGGTGCACGCGCGGCTATCGACGCCCAGCACTACCTCGTTTCTTAAACTTACTCATCAATTTATTCACTCCTCAAAAGGAAAATCATGTCTCAGGTTGTTACCATCACTGCAGAGAACTTTCGTTCTACCGTTGTCGATTCTGCTACCCCCGTTTTGGTCGATTTTTGGGCCGAATGGTGCGGTCCGTGCAAAAAACTTGCCCCCGAAATTGAAAAAGTTGCGGAAGAGATGGGAGATTCCGTCGTTGTGGGTAAAGTTGACATGGACGCAGAGCGTACACTGGGTGCGATGTTCCAGATCTTGTCAATCCCAACCGTCATTATTTTCAATAAGGGCGAGAAGGTCTTTGAACTAAACGGTGTGAACACCGCAGAGACTTACATGGCTAAACTGGAATCCCTCATCTAGTTGGTAGTCTGGCTACTACCATCTGTACTGTACGCGTCGTGATAGCAGCGTTGCTGATATAGATTTGTGGAGGATTGAAAACCGTGTCAGATGTCTTGCGGGTTGGCGATCGGAGCCCTCGTGTGGCGGAAGTCCGCGCAACCCTGGCTCGACTTGGGCTGCTGCCCAGCTTTGATGGCTACGTCATCGATAAAGAGGCACAGCAGTTCGAAGAAAAAGACACATTCTTCGACGCTGCCCTCGCAGAGGCACTTCAAGGTTTTCAACAAAGCCGCGGTTTCGTCCCCAACGGCGAGATCAGCGAAGCGACGCTGAAAATTTTGCGCGAAGCCTCCTACACCCTAGGTATGCGGGTGTTGTATTTCCAGCCGGCGAATGTGATGGTGGGGGATGACGTTGGCCAGCTGCAACAGCAGCTTCACGACCTCGGATTCTACGCTGATCGTATTGATGGGCATTTCGGCCCCGCCACCCACGCTGGCGTGGTCAATTACCAGGAAAACTCTGGCCTGCAGCCTGATGGCATTTGTGGCCCAGAAACCGTACGCGCGCTGAGTTACCTTGGCCTGCGCATCACTGGCGGCTCGCCGCATGCGATTCGCGAGAGGGAGCAGGTACGGCAGGCCGGCCCGCAACTAGCTGGAAAACGCGTGGTCATTGACCCCGCCTTGGGCGGTAACGATCAAGGCCAGATCGTTAAAGGTCTGTTTGGCAACATCACCGAGGAGGAGATTCTGTGGGATCTTGCCTCCCGTATTGAGGGTCGCATGATTGCTGCGGGTATGGAGACCATCGTCTCCCGCCCGCGCCAAGACAACCCAAGTCAGAAGGAACGCGCGGGCATTGCCAACGCATTTGGCGCGGATTTGATGCTGTGCCTCCAGTGCGACCGCTACCAGAACGAGAAAGCCTCCGGCGTGGCCACGTTCTATTTCGGTTCGGAGCAGGGGAGTAGCTCGCTGACTGGGGAGGCGCTGAGTGGCTTTATTCAACGCGAGATTGTCGCCCGAACAGACCTGCAAAACTGCGGCAACCATGGTCGCACGTGGGAAATGCTGCGACTGACCTCTATGCCCACCGTCGAGGTGGTCACGGGCTACCTGACTAACCCCCACGACGTTGCCATCCTTACCGACCCTTCCGAGCGTGACACCATCGCAGAGGCCATTGTGGTGGCCGTGAAGCGCCTGTATCTGCTCGACCAGGACACCCAGCCCACCGGCACCTATAAGTTCTCTGAGTTGCTTAGGTCTGAACTGCTGTAAGCGCCTGACGAATCAACTCTTCCGCCTCCTCCACGGCCAGCAAGCCTTGTGGGGGAGGCAGCGTCATTTGGAGGCGAGGGAGCACGTCATGGTCAGCCACAACCGTGAAACCAGCTTCCAGCAGTATGGTTTCGGGGATCAGCCCTACTGACGCGGGTGTGCCAATGCCCCATCCCACGGACTCGTCCTCCGCGATGAAGGCACCCGCACGCAGGCCAAAAGCCTCCACCACTCGCGAGCCTTGCCGGGTGAGCTGGGTTAACGCGGCGTCGATAAGCAGTTGCTCAAACCCCAGGCACTCGAAGCCGGTCTCAACGAACAGGGACGAAATCACATCGGCACCGTTAGTCACGGGTGCCGTGGGCATGTTTTCGACGCCCGGTAGGTTCCTTTCGTCGCCAAAAAGTACGGTGGCCAGTGCCGGGGTGTCGTCAATGCCACAGCTGATGTTGAAGCCACAGGGGCCATACTCCAACAGCATGCGGGACAACCATGCTTCCTTCTCCAGGGCCGAAAACCCCTGGTTCTGGACATGATGTGCTGCCGAGGGTTCCAATTCCCAGAACACGCAGCGGCCCGCTATGGGGTGAAGCAAGCTGATGTTGTCAGTACTCAGCGGCAACAACGATGCAAACACACGGCACCTCCAGTGAGGAGTGGTTAATGCTGTGAGTTGATAATGGACATAATGCGTTCGAAATCCTCGCGGTCGCCAAACTCCACCACGATCTTGCCTTTCCGCTTACCCATCGTGACCGTGACTTTCGTGTCCAAACCGTCCGCCAATCGATCCGCAGCCTGCGTCAAAAATGCTGGCGGTGCGGGCTTATCCTTCGGTTTCTTCGGCTTTTGCTCCTCGCCACGGTTGGCCAGCATCACCGCTTCCTCCGTAGCGCGCACGGACAAACCTTCCGCAACAATCCGGGCAGCCAACAACTCCTGCGCATCTGCACCGGTCTGCAGCGAGAGCAACGCGCGGGCGTGACCAGCGCTCAGCACACCCGCCGCAACTTTACGCTGCACAGACACCGGCAGCTGCAGCAGGCGAATCATGTTGGTGATCACCGGGCGGGAACGCCCCAAACGCTGCGCCAGTTCGGCCTGCGTCACATCGAATTCTTCCAGAAGCTGCTGGTAGGCAGCCGCCTCTTCCAAAGGATTCAACTGCACACGGTGAATATTCTCCAGCAACGCGTCGCGCAGCATGGCACCATCGTCGGTTTCCCGCACAATCGCCGGAATGGTCTCCAGACCGGCTTTGCTGGCGGCGCGCCAACGGCGCTCACCCATGATGATCTCAAAACCGGAGTCATCAGCGGCGCGGCGCACCACAATCGGTTGCATGAGGCCGAATTCTTTGATGGAGTGCACCAGTTCGGCGAGTGCTTCCTCATCAAAAACCTGGCGCGGCTGATGCGGGTTCGGCACAATCTGGTTGACCGGAATCTCCTGGTAGCTTGCGCCAATATCCTCGGGAGACTGTGGAACGTTTGGTTTTTTCTGAGTCTCCTTGATGTCTTGGGCGGTCTCTGTCGCGGGAGTGCGCGGCGTGGCGCTGGGGGCAGTGGCAGCTTTAGGTGCCTGCTTATCCTTCTCCCTGGGCTCCTGTGGTGTGCCGTCTTGTTTCGTACCTGCCGTGCGTGTCGACGGCCGTGTCACAGCAGCATGTGCCGCCGCTAACTGGTCCGACACATTTTTCGCTGAAGCAGCTTTCTTTGCAGCCTTTGTTGGTGCCTTCTTGGTGGTCTTTTTTGTAGCTTTCGCGGATTTCTGTGTCCGAGTGGATGCCGGTACGCTCTCGGTCTCAGCTGTTTTTGCAGCTTGTGGTTCTTCCGTCGTCGCTGCCAGTGGGCCACTACCGCCCATGAGGATATTCGCGGCGTCCTCACCCAAACGTGGCTTGTTTGTGGAAGGACCATTAGGGATCAACGCAGCAAGACCTCGCCCGAGTCCGCCTTTGCGTTTATCAGGAGCCATGAAGACACTAAACCTTTCTAGGGGGTTAGCTCAGTGGGGTGGTTACGTCAAGGAGGGTCAAAGGTTTAGGCATCGGCAACATAACCTTCAGGGGGCTGACCAATGGGACCAGAGTCCTCAGTGGGGACAAAATCACCACGAACCGCAAGTTCTTTCGCAGCGTCTAGATAAGCCATGGCACCGCGGGAACCAGGGTCATATTCAAGCACTGTCTGGCTAAATCCAGGAGCTTCTGAGACCTTGACGGAACGCGGAATCGTGGTGCCCAGCACCACAGCGCCGAAGTGGTTACGGACTTCCTCGGTGACCTGCTCAGCCAGCTTGGTGCGGCCATCGTACATGGTCAGAATGATATTGGAGATATGAAGTTGGGGGTTAAGATGCTGACGGATCATCGTAATGTTGTTCAGCAATTGCCCCACACCCTCCAGGGCGTAGTACTCACACTGAATGGGGATCAACACCTCTGTGACCGCCGCCATAGCATTAATGGTGAGCAGGCCGAGTGACGGAGGACAGTCGATGAACACATAATCGATGCCGTTTTCGCGCAGGAAGTCCTCATGGATCGCGTCTGCCAGGCGGTACTCACGACGGACCATATTGACCAGCTCAATCTCAGAACCTGCAAGATCGATAGTCGCTGGAATGCAGTACAGGTTGGGACTAAACTCTGCCTGCTGCATCGCATCTTCAGCGGCACATTCACCGATCAACAGTTCGTAGCTGGACGGTACGCCCACGTGGTGATCAGCACCCAATGCTGTGGAGGCATTGCCCTGGGGATCCAGGTCCACAACCAGCACTTTAAGCCCATATATCGCAAGGCCAGCCGCCAAATTGACAGTAGTTGTGGTTTTACCCACCCCGCCTTTTTGGTTCGCAATCGTAATTCGTCGAGGGCGGTCTGGGCGCGGAAGGGTCAACGAGTTCGGGGTTTTCACCCGCGCCGCGCGCTGCGCAGCGGCCGCGATGGGTGTGTCATCCCAGTACTGGTCGTCCATAGACGTGAAGTCCCCTTTTCCATCGGAGTTTTGCTGACCGGGAAACCCGCGGACCAGCCACGTTCGGCTCATTATTCACCACGCCTGAACTGCCTAAACGCGCACATGGATACCCTGCTTGGAGTGCCCAGAGTCAAGCATAACAGCGCTCAAACGAAGAAATAATTCCTACACTTCTTCCACATTAGTGCCTAAAGTCATTGCATTCCAGCACCCCACTTCAGGGCTTGTTGTGCTGGTCATCAACGCACGCGGGGGATGCGGATGAGGTGGGTGGGTTCCTCCACAATTCCAACACCCACCAGTTGTATCTCCGCAGGCCCACCACCAGCCTTTTTAATGATTTTAGCGTCGCGTTCCAGCTCCTCTGAGACTGAGCTTCCCTTCATGGCAATCATGACACCGCCACGCGTGACGAGGGGGAGTGACCACTGGGCGAGTTTCCCCAGGGGAGCGACCGCGCGCGAGGTCACCACGTCTACTGTTCCCACCTCGGCTTTTATTGCTTTTTCTTCTGCGCGCCCACGCACTACCGTGACGTTGTCGAGCTGCAGTTCTTCAACGACCTCCAGGAGGAATGTCGAGCGTTTTAATAGGGGTTCGATGAGTGTGATACTGAGGTCTGGCCGAGCCAAGGCCAGTGGAATGCCTGGTAAGCCGGCACCTGAACCAATGTCCGCGATGCTGGCGTCCTGCGGCATCGCCTCACCAATGATCGCGCAGTTGAGCACATGACGATCCCACAGCCGAGGCACCTCCCGGGGACCGATAAACCCACGGACAGAACCGGTGGTCGCCAAAAGATCATGGTAGCGAACAGATTTATCCAGGTTATCGCCGAAAACGTGGGCCGCTACAGCTGGGGTATCAGATGTATGTGATGGTTTCACGTGAAACATTCTCCTTAGCCTGTGCACAGCCGGGCCATAATGAACATGAAGGCGGATGTGTGCATCACACTATATCGTTGCACACAAAAACCGCCCATCCCCTCACGGCGGATTGGGCGGTTTTTACTTAGCTACGTCGCTTTTTGTTCTTCTTCGGGTTATTTGGCTTCACACCCGGCTTGGGGGCACTAGCACGCTGAGCATCCTTTTTGGCTTGGATCTCTGCTTCCTCTTCTGCATCCATCTTATTGAAGATGAAACGCTGCTGAAAGAACGTCCAGATATTGTTGGACACCATGTAGAACAGCAGGCCGATGTGCCAGAAAGCACCAGTAAACAGAATCGTCAGCGGCATGAACCAGACCATCATGCGGTTCATCATGTCCATCTGCATCTGCATCTGATCGTTAGCAGGTGCGGACTGCTTGCCAGAGGCCAAGCGTGCTTTCTGCCTGTTCACACCCATGCGTGCAACAAAGTGCGTGGCAGTGGCGGTGATCAGGATAAGCGGGATAGCCACCATCATAATGTCTGTGCGGGTGAACTCCGCCCCACTAAAGCCCTGGTACATGGACTCTGGCATGGAGATGTAGGAGGACAGCGGAACACCAAACAGGCGTGCGTCTAGGAAGGACTGAACATCCGATGGGCTGAAGATATAGTTCGCGGTATTGCGGTTTCGTTCGACACTTAAACCGAGCTGCCCGGAACCGGTGCCGGTCCGGTTGAAGGATCGGAGTACGTGAAACAGGCCGAGGAACACCGGCATCTGCACCAGCAGCGGCAAACATCCAGCGATGGGGTTAACGCCCATCTCTTTTTGGACTTTGCGGATTTCCTCCATCTGCTTTTGCTGGTCATTCTTGTATTTGCTGCGAATCTCAGCCATGCGCGGCTGCAGTTCGCTCATTTTCCTGCTTGACCGCATTTGGTTCAGGGAAGGTTTAACCAGGAACACGCGGATGGTGAACGTCAGCAAGACGATTGAAAGCACCCATGTAATTCCCCAGCCCGGGTCCAACACGTAGCTTAAAAGCTTGTGCCAAAACCATAGGATGGCCGAGATGGGCCAGTAAACGAAGTTGAGCACGGTGGTTCAAAACTCCTTGGTTTTATTGATGGAAGCAGTCCACGTGAGTGGCCTTCTGATTCATGCGCTGCGGCACAGGATCATAGCCACCCGGATGCCAGGGTCCACATTTAGCTAAACGCGTGACTGCCAAGATGGTTCCCATCACAGCTCCCCGCTGACTAATCGCCTGCAGGGCATAGGAACTGCATGATGGTTCAAACCGACAACTAGGACCCATTTTAAGAGGGGACAGAAAATTTTGGTAAAAACCCACGCTCCGCATGAGCATCCGCGCCGCGAGTGTCGGCCTAGCCATGACAGGCCCCTGTCTCCTGATGCTGCAGCTGAGCCACAAGCTTATCGACGCCGCGTGCAACATCAGCACTCAGCTGCTCACTGCTTGCCTGTGCACTGCGCGGCAGCGCGCGAACAACAATGTCGCAGTCAGTGATGCCTGCCTCACGGGTTTCCTGGGCAAGTTGCTGGCAGATATGCCGAAGCCGCCGGGTGACACGGTGACGAGTCACCGCATTGCCGACGGCTTTAGACACAATGAAACCAAATCGGGGCCCTCCCTGACGGACGAGCCCCTCATTGGTGGTGTGCTTAATGAGGTATACGACCACGGTTTTTGTGCCAGCCCGGTGACCTCTTTTAACAGTGTGCGCAAATGCTTGCGATGGTGTTAATGAAAGGTGATCTGGTAGCACGGCCGCGCCCTCAGCTTGTGACCGCGAAGACTACGCGGTCAGGGAAGCACGGCCCTTACGACGACGAGCCGCAACGATAGCGCGACCGGCGCGGGTACGCATACGAGTACGGAAGCCGTGAACACGCGCACGACGACGGTTGTTCGGCTGGAACGTCCGTTTGCCCTTTGCCACGGAAAACACTCCTCAGATTTTGGTCAGGTGATAGCACTTCACAACAAAGCTGCCCACCCGAAGTTGGATGATTGTAAACCTCACACCGTCCACCCCTGAGTGGAGCGGAAGAGTGGAAGTCGCAAAAATTTTGCGAAAATGCGCGTGTACTACCTCTCATTGCAAGGCAGCAGTAACGCGCCAGACCCTGCCAGACTACGCGCAGGTGGCACTCCTGAACAAATCGACGCGTCGGATAGTCCGCCATCACCCCTTAAATAACAGCCATGTTGTTTGGAGCTGTGGGTTGTGTTGTTCGCGGTCAGCAAAAACCATACCTAGCTGCGCAGACGATCCTGCACTGTGAAAATTTCACACAGAATCCACCATGTGAATTGTCAAGTAGCCTGTGTATAACTTTCAATCTGACCTTGAGACTAAGGGTTATGAAATTACATTCCTCCAGGTAGGGGGAGTTTTTGCTGCAATGTTTTTTATCCACAGTGCATGAGGTAGGCTGTGGATAAATCATGACCCCGGAAGTTATCCACAGCTGTGAATAACGTTGTGGAAGCGCACGATAACACTCATTCAAGGCTGTGGATGACGCGGTGGACAGAGTAGAGTTTGTCCCTCCCGCTGTGTAATTTCACCGTGGATCATCGTGGCGTACGTACAGAGCATGTGAGGACGAAGGTGGCGGAACATTCAACCTCCCTTGAGGAGACATGGCGACAGGTTGTTGAAGACCTCCTGCGCCTTTCAGAGCAACCTGATTCAGGTATTCCGACCCTCAATGGCAGGGCACGAGGTTTTTTGAAACTGGTCAAACCCATCGCCCTGTTCAACGGGTTTGCTGTGCTCTCAACTCCCCATGCAATGGCGAAAGATGCTGTGGAAAAAGACCTCGGTGGCTACATCACCACAGTCTTGTCTGAGCGTATGGGCCGCCCCTACAGCCTGGCTGTAAGCATTGACCCAGGTGTGGAGGAACCTGACCCTGAGCCGCCGATTGTTGCCGCAACTCCGGAACCAGCGCAAGCTCATCCTGAGGGCATGTGGAACACGACGTCGATAAGCATGCCTGACCAGGCAGCAACCATCAGCCGAGGCAGGTTTACCCACGACGATGGGCGTCGTTTTACACGCGAGCCTGCAGGGCCCGCGCCGCAACAGGATCGGTCGCTGAACCCCCGCTACACTTTTGAGAACTTCGTCATAGGTTCCTCCAACCGGTTCGCGCACGCAGCAGCAGTGGCAGTGGCGGAAAATCCGGCGAATGCCTTCAACCCCCTGTTCATCTCTGGGGGTTCTGGCCTGGGGAAGACGCACCTTCTGCATGCGGCTGGCAACTATGCACAGGTGCTGCAGCCGGGCTTGCGTGTGAAGTATGTGTCCAGTGAGGAATTCACCAACGACTACATCAACTCCGTTCGCGATGACCGGCAAGAATCGTTCAAGCGTCGCTACCGCAACCTGGACATTTTGATGGTTGATGACATCCAATTCTTGGAAGGCAAAGAAGGAACCCAGGAAGAGTTCTTTCACACGTTCAACGCATTGCACCAGGCCAACAAGCAAATCATTTTGTCTTCGGACCGGCCTCCGAAGCAGCTGACCACGTTGGAAGATCGCCTGCGCACCCGCTTTGAAGGCGGGCTGATCACGGACATTCAGCCGCCGGATTTGGAAACACGCATCGCCATTTTGGAGAAGAAGGCCCAGATAGATCAGACAGTGATGGATCGTGACGTGCTGGAACTCATCGCCAGCCGATTTGAGGCATCCATCCGAGAGCTGGAAGGTGCACTGATCCGCGTGTCCGCGTACTCCTCACTAAACGGGGAGACCACTATCAGCCGCGAAATGGCCGAAATTGCGCTGCGCGACATCATGCCCGAGGCCCCTGACGTGGAAATCACAGCATCCACAATCATGGAGGTCACCGCCGATTATTTCGATGTTTCCCTTGATGCCTTGCGGGGATCAGGTAAAACCCGAGCAGTAGCCTATGCCCGACAGCTCGCTATGTACCTGTGTCGCGAGCTTACCGATCTTTCCCTACCCAAAATCGGGGATAACTTCGGTGGTAAAGACCACACCACCGTGATGTACGCCGACCGCAAGATTCGCAAAGAAATGACCGAAAAGCGGGACACGTACAACCAGATTCAGGAACTCACACAGATCATCAAAAACCGCGGGCGGTAAAGGAACCGCCAGCGGGGAGGGGTGCCGTAAAGAGGGACGTCGACAAGCAGGGGAGGGGTAGCTAGGGGGACTTTTGTGATTTTGCCGACGGCCTACCCCCGGAAGGGAAGGTTATCCACAGGTTTACTCACAGCTGTGTAATTACAAGAATGTAGTTCAGTGATCCTTGCCACTTTCTAGTAGTAGCTTGTGGATGACATGGGTTGTGCACAACCACGGCGAAAATGTGAAGAAAATTGGGATGACATGGGGATAGATTGTGGATAAATCTCAAGCAGCCAAATTTATCCACAAGACGCAAAAGTTATCCACAGGTTTTGCACATGGCTGTTCACACCACGTTTTCTGCGTGCTAGCTTGGATAACAAGCCCTCATCCACAGAGTGCACAGGACTTACTGTTCTTACTCTCTTAAAACTTGTAATTTCTCTAGAAGAAATAGGGCGTGGGGATAACAATGATCATGCGACCCTGCCACACAGGCTGCGAGCAAGGACGAGCAGACGAATAACAAAAGATGCGAGATTCAGTTTGCGGCGGCGGGCGGGTACGTTGGTGTTGTAATTCCACGCACTCGTGGCACCGTCAGATGGCGGAATCAGGGTGAGGTGTACGTTTCATTTTTCCTAGGAGCTAGACCAGCATGGACTCACAAGCGGTGTCATTTAGGGTTGACAAGGACGACTTCGCCAACGCAGTCGGGTGGGTTGCCCGTAGTCTGCCTGCCAAACCAGCTCAACCCGTGCTACGCGGCATGGTGATCACCGCTTCCGATGAAGGCTTGGAACTCGCCGGTTTTGACTACGAGGTATCCACACAGGTCAAGATCCCCGCCGAAGTCAACGAGGCCGGACGCATTGCCGTGGCTGGTAAGCTGCTCGCTGACATCACCGCCATGCTGCCGAACAAACCCGTGGAGCTACGTGTTGAGGGCAGCAACGTGCTGGTCACCTGCGGTTCCGCGCGTTTTGAAATTCCTGTAATCCCACTGGACGACTACCCGCAGTTGCCTCAGCTGCCGCACACCACCGGAAACATTGACCCCAAACTGTTCAGTGAAGCCGTCTCACAAGTGGCTATTGCTGCAGGTAGGGACGAAACCCTGCCCATGCTCACCGGCGTGCACATGGACATCAACGGCGACACCATGCTCCTCGCGGCCACCGACCGCTTCCGCCTGGCTGTGCGTACATTCGACTGGGAAGCCACCGACAAATCTGCAACTGCCAAGTTGCTCATCCCGGCAAAAACGCTGCTGGACAACGCACGATCCATCGACTCCCAGGTGGGAAATGACCTGCACATTGCCGTCGGTGTGGGCGAACAACTTGGCAGGGAAGGACTCTTCGGTCTGCAGTCTGACGCCCGCCAAACAACCACCCGCATGTTGGATGCGGAGTTCCCGAACTTCCAGCCCCTGCTGCCTAAAACCCACGAATCCATGGCAGTTGTGCAGATCAGCCCCCTGCAAGACGCCATCCGGCGCGTCTCCGTGGTGGCCGACCGAAATTCCCAGATCACCATGCAATTCTCCGATGGTGAGCTTGTTCTTTCCGCCGGTGGTTCTGAAGCCGGGCACGCCGAGGAAAACCTGCCGTGCGCCTTCTTTGGCAATCCGTTGACCATTGCGTTTAACACTGGATACCTCAAAGACGGATTGTCTGTGATCCACACAGAAAACGTGATGTTTGGGTTCACCCAGCCATCCCGGCCCGCGATCCTGATTCCCGAACCAGAGACCGTCCCCGAGGCCGACGACAACGGAGTGTTTGCCACTCCCCAGACAAACCTGACGTACCTGCTCATGCCAGTCAGGCTTCCTGGATAAGCCCATTTACCGCCGTGTACCTGCGACACCTTGAACTGCGTGACTTCCGCTCGTGGCCCGAACTTACCGTTGACCTGCATCCTGGTGTGACGGTATTTGTGGGCCGGAACGGCCACGGAAAAACCAATGTGGTTGAGGCCGTCGGTTACCTCGCGCACTTGTCCTCGCACCGAGTTTCGCAGGACGCCCCCCTGGTTCGAGCCACCGCAGACAACGCGCGCATCTCAGGAACAGCAGTCAATAATGGCCGTGAATTGACCGCCCACCTGCTGATTAATCCCAAAAAAGCAAACCAGGCACAGCTCAACCGCACTCGCCTGAGCACACCACGGCAACTTCTTGGGGTGGTGAAAACGGTGCTATTTGCGCCGGAAGACCTGGCGCTGGTGCGCGGCGAACCCGCTGAACGACGCCGCTACCTCGACGAGGTTATGTCCACCCGCCAACCCCGCCTTGCCGGTGTCAAAGCCGACTACGACAAGGTTCTGCGTCAGCGAAACGCCCTGCTCAAATCCGCCAACCAGGCACTTCGTCGGGGCTACGGCAACGATGACGGCGCCAGCGCGCTTGCCACCCTCGATGTTTGGGACGGTCAGCTTGCCGCACTTGGTGCTCAACTAACGGCCGCAAGAATGCAGCTTGTCACAGACCTCGCTCCCCGCGTCCATGAGGCGTACCACACGCTCGCGCCGGAATCCCGCGAGGCCCACATCCATTACCGCAGTACGCTTATCGACGCCCCCGATGCTGCTGTTGATGTTGACGTGCTGGAAGCCACCATGCTTACCGAACTGGGGCACATGCGACAACGCGAAATTGAACGGGGACTTAGCCTTGTGGGACCACACCGCGACGACCTCGAACTGATGCTGGGCAGCCAGCCCGCTAAAGGGTTTGCCAGTCACGGTGAAACGTGGTCTTTTGCACTCTCTCTGCGGCTTGCTGTGTTTTCCCTGTTCAGGTCCGATGGCACCGACCCTATCTTGATCCTGGATGATGTGTTTGCTGAACTGGACACCCAACGACGCCGCGCACTGGTCGGCATTGCAACCACAGCTGAACAAGTGCTCATTACTGCGGCGGTGGGCGATGACCTGCCGGATAGTCTCGACGATGCCGTGGTGCACACCCACACCGTAAGGGCAATAGACAATGATGGAACACGAAAATCCGTGCTGGATGTGGAGGATATGACAGATGACCACGCCTGATGATTCCGTTTCCGCTGCCTTTTCGCACATTCGCGACGTTGCCCGCAAGCGTTTCGGTAAAGTCCCGGACCTGAGTCATCAGGGGCGTGCTACGCAGCCCACCCGCAGTGCTGTGCGTGGGTCACGAGAGGGGCGGGAGGCGGGGGCATCGATACGCAAGCGCGGCAGGCCAACCGGGCCGGACGGGCGGGCGCTGCCGAAACGTCGTGACTACGAATCCCTGGATTCGGTGCTCAACCGCGAGATACAGCAGCGCGGCTGGCAGCGGGAACTTGCTGGTGGCTGGGTGCATTCGCACTGGGAAGACGTAGTGGGTGCCAGGATTGCCGAACACACGACAGTGGAGATGCTGAAGGGGAAATCCCTGTTTATTAGCTGTAATTCCACGGCGTGGGCGACGAACCTTCGCATGATGCAGCGGCAAATTCTCCAGACGATTACCCAGAAGGTCGGGCCGAACGTGGTAGAGGAACTGAAGATCTTTGGCCCATCAGTCCCGAGCTGGCGAAAAGGCCCCCTCCATGTGAAGGGTCGGGGGCCGCGCGATACCTACGGATAAGGCTAAATTTCATTTTCGGCGATTTAAAGGCGCTTAGACGCGTCGAAACCTAAGTCGTGTAGGGGGCCTAAGGGGTGTACTATAGAGGGGTCTATTAGAACATAATTTAGGAGTGTTGCATCACGTGTCTGCCACAAAGCACCATTATGACGCATCGTCGATCACTATCCTTGAAGGCCTTGAGGCAGTACGCAAACGCCCAGGTATGTACATTGGCTCCACCGGTGAACGCGGCCTCCACCACCTTGTGTGGGAGGTCGTCGACAACTCCGTTGATGAAGCCATGGCAGGCTACGCCACCAAAGTCGACGTCACACTGCTGGAAGACGGGGGAGTGGAAGTTGTTGACAACGGCCGCGGCATCCCCGTGGAAATGCACCCCACTGGCGCACCCACCGTTCAAGTGGTAATGACCCAGCTACACGCCGGCGGCAAATTCGACTCCGATTCCTACGCCGTTTCCGGTGGTCTACATGGTGTGGGTATCTCCGTGGTCAACGCTCTGTCCACCAAAGTGGAAGCCGACATCAAACGCGAAGGCTTCCACTGGTTGCAGAACTTCACCTACGCCATCCCTGAAGAACTCGTCAAAGGCGAACCCGCCAAAGGCACCGGCACATCTGTGCGATTCTGGCCGGACCCGGAAATTTTTGAAACCACCACCTTCAAATTCGACACCATCGCGCGGCGCCTTCAGGAAATGGCGTTCCTGAACAAAGGTCTCACCATCACACTGACCGACCTGCGCGCCACGGAAGAGGAAATCGAACTCGAAGACCTTGCGGCCGCAGGCGATGAAGCCCAAGCCGTAGACGGTGATGGTAGTGCTAACGAGGCTACTGGCGGGGAGCAATCCCTCGAAAAATTGGACCTGCTCGATGAGGCCACTGATGGTGATGGCGAGCAATCCACCGGTGAAGCAGCAGCTAAGACTACTAAAACCAAGCGACGTGTTTTCCACTATCCAGAGGGGTTGAAAGACTATGTGGAGTCACTGAACAAGTCCAAAACCCCCATCCACCCCACCATCGTCTCCTTTGAAGCAAAAGGTGAGGAACACGAGGTGGAAATCGCCATGCAGTGGAACTCCGGCTATGCGCAAAGCGTGCATACCTTCGCCAACACCATCAACACGATTGAAGGCGGCACTCACGAAGAAGGATTCCGTGCGGCGCTGACCTCTTTGATGAACCGCTACGCTCGCGAACACCGCATGCTGAAGGAAAAAGAAGCCAACCTCTCCGGCGAAGACTGCCGCGAAGGACTCGCAGCTGTCATTTCCGTGCGTGTGGCCGATCCGCAGTTCGAGGGCCAGACCAAAACCAAACTGGGTAACACCGAAGTGCGTTCTTTTGTGCAGCGCATGACCAATGAGCACATCGCACACTGGTTTGAAGCGAACCCCGCGGAAGCAAAAGCCATTATCACCAAGGCGGTTTCCTCCGCCCAGGCACGCCTGGCAGCCCGCAAAGCCCGTGACCTGGTGCGGCGCAAATCCGCTACCGACCTTGGTGGCCTGCCCGGTAAACTTGCCGACTGTCGCTCCAAAGACCCGGTGAAATCCGAACTCTACATCGTGGAGGGTGACTCCGCTGGTGGCTCCGCAAAATCCGGCCGTGACTCCATGTACCAGGCCATCCTGCCGCTGCGCGGCAAGATCCTCAACGTGGAAAAGGCACGCCTGGACAAGGTGCTGAAAAACAATGAAGTTCAGGCAATCATCACCGCATTAGGTACTGGCATCCACGATGAATTTGATATTGCCAAGTTGCGTTACCACAAGATCATCCTCATGGCCGACGCCGATGTGGATGGGCAACACATTGCCACGCTACTGCTTACCCTGCTGTTCCGCTTTATGCCGCAGCTGATCGAGCAAGGCTATGTGTACCTGGCACAGCCACCGCTCTACAAACTCAAATGGGCCAAGGGCGAACCTGGATTTGCCTTCTCTGACTGGGAACGCGACCAGGAACTGGAGAAGGGACTCGCGGAAGGCCGCAAGATCAACAAAGACGACGGCATTCAGCGCTACAAGGGTCTTGGTGAAATGAACCCCAAGGAACTGTGGGAGACCACCATGGACCCTTCAACCCGCATCCTGCGGCACGTGACCATGGAAGACGCCGCAGCCGCCGACGAATTGTTCTCCATCCTCATGGGTGACGATGTGATCGCACGCCGGTCTTTTATCACCCGAAACGCTAAGGACGTACGTTTCTTGGACGTGTAACGGGATGTAAAAATACAAAAGTGGGCGACCACCCCTCGATTGTTGGGGAGCGGTCGCCCACTGTGTTGTTTAGCCTACTGGTTTTGGCTTGTTATGTTAACTAAAACTAGCCCGCGTATTTCTCTACAATCGGGCCAACCTTGGCGATGTTAGCCTCCACAACGCTGGCAATTTTGCCGCGAATTGGGCTGTACACCTTAGCCAGGGCAGCGGGGGCTTTCTCGGCCTGTTTGTCAGCTGTTTCCAGCACGGAGTTGGACAGGGCGCTGGAGTTTTCCTGCAGGTATGCCTCGAAGCTGTCGCCGTGGCCACCTTCCTTGAAGGTTGCCCAGTAGGGGTCAAGAGCTTCAGCGAGATCGGGGAGGAGGCGAGCAACAGCCTTGTTGACAATGTTGCTGTCCACCTTCTTAGCTGCGGACAGGGCACCTTTGATGACGGTGCCGGACACGCCGCCCTGTTCGCCGACGGTGTTGTCAACGAAGGTGCTGAGGTCTGCAATAACGGCCTCGCGGTGTGCATCGGATGTAAGGAAAGTAGACGGTGACGTCACCAGAACTCCTTCAATAGAAAAAATTGGTTTACAAAGAGACTACCGAACAACAGCGCTTCTGCGGCCTTATTGGGCGGCGGGTTGTGAGGAACAGGTCTCTTGGAAGCCTTGACGGCGCTTCGATAACGGTGTTATCTTCGGCCTTGTAAGAAACATTCAACAAATGTTGAACCAGTTCAAGGCATACAAGGATGAAACGATGGATGCCGCCATTGAAGCACAGGACCTAGGAATAAGCAGGGGTAGAATAAAAGCTAACACGGTGATCCCCCACATGACTTTCAGTGTTGAAACGGGGTCGGTCACCGGTCTGCTCGGCCCCTCAGGATGCGGAAAAACCACCCTCATGCGCGCCATCATTGGCGTGCAGCGCTACCAAAACACCCTCACAGTTCTGGGAAATCCCGCGGGTTCGCGCAGAAACCTCGGGCGCATCGGCTATGTCACGCAACAAGCCAGCATCTACCCAAACCTCAGCGTCAAAGCTAATCTTGACTATTTCGCCGCACTCAACCCGGTCAAAATAAAAGACCAGGTTGATGCGATTATCGACGTCCTGGGACTCGCTGCCGTTGCCCACCGTCCGGCGGCTCAGCTCTCGGGCGGGCAACGGGGACGGGTGTCCTTGGGGTGCGCGCTCGTCGGAAAGCCTGAGTTGCTGGTGTTGGATGAACCGACCGTCGGTTTGGATCCAGTAACCCGCGACGACATCTGGACCTACCTGCGGCAGCTTTCCGACACCGAAGGCACAACGCTCCTGGTGTCCAGCCACGTGATGGACGAGGCGCTGCGTTGCGACGCCGTACTCCTTATGCGCGAGGGTGCGTTACTCGCCCATGACACCCCGGCGGAGTTGCTGCGTACTGCAGGTACGGAGACTCTTGACGATGCATTCCTGGCCCTCATCAAAGCACAAGGGAAGTGAACCTCATGTCACTCACACTCATCACCGCACGACGTGTTATTGCCGAAGTTCTGAGAGATCGACGCACTGTAGCGCTTGTTTTGCTGGTGCCATCATTCATGTTGTGGTTGATGTACCTCATTTATGACGGCAACCGGCGGCTTTTTGACAGCATTGCCGTGCTCATGCTGGGAGTATTCCCCATGCTTATGATGTTCATCATCGCCAGCGTGAGTATGCAACGTGAGCGCTCAAACGGCACTCTCGAACGCCTTTGGACCACGCGGCTCAGCCGCATTCAATTCCTCGCGGCCTACGGGATTTCCTTTAGCTTCTTCGCACTCCTGCAGTCGACCCTGCTGGTGGGGGTGGCGCACTGGCTACTCGACGTCACTACTGCCGCACCGCTCGGCTGGGTGTTTCTTGTCTCACCACTATCAGGCATTGTTGGTGGATCGCTGGGACTTATGACCAGTGCCTTTGCCAGTAATGAATTTCAAGCTGTGCAATTTATGCCTGTGGTTATCGTGCCGCAATTCCTGCTCAGTGGCGTGCTTGTCCCCCGGGACACCATGCTGAGGGGACTGGAAATAGTTTCCAATGTCCTGCCGCTATCCTACGTTATCGATGCCCTTCAAGAACTCGCGGTACAGCCTGAACTGGGGGACAACTACTGGAAAGACGTGGCCATTCTAGTGCTGTTCATCGTGGGGATCCTGGTGACTGCGGCACTCAGTATTCCGAGGCAAACCACCTAAAACCTGAGTCTGCTTAGGTCAATCTTGCCCATCTGCAGGATCTGGTCGCGCGTCGTGGGATCGGCCATGAGCTCAGCTATGTTGTGTGGAACAACCTGCCAGGAGACGCCCCAGCGATCAACACACCAGCCGCAGCGCTCGGCCTCTGGCACCGCAGACAGGCCCGCCCAATAGTGATCGATCTCTTTTTGATCTTCGCAGGAGATGATCATGGAGACTCCAGGCGTGAAGGTGAAGTCATGAAAATCCCCAGAGTCCATGGCTGCCATCCAGGTGCCGCGCAGCGTGAAATCAGTGAACATGACCGTGCCTTGTTCCAGTGGGGCGCCCTCCTCGTAGCGGTGTAGAGCACCGCGGCGGGCGTCGTCAAACAAGGCGATCCAGGCATCGGTGGCTTCCTCTGTGTTGGCGTGGTTAGTGCCGCCGAACATGAAGGATGGGATGACGAAGGGGCGTGGTTCACCAGCTGGATCGGTAAGCATGAGCTGCCACGTCATGCCGAAGCGGTCACGAACCCACGCATAGCGCGGCGAGAAGGGATACTCGCCCAGCTCCGTGAGCACGCCGCCGGTGCTCAGCTGTTCATAGAGTTCATCAAGGTAGGCGCGGGCCTGCTCCTCGCTGCCGAACAGAAGTGGGTCGAAGTTCAGGAAACAACTGATCGACGGATTCGGTGCATACTGATCGCCACCATTGATGAGTGAAAGCCGGAAACCGTGGATGCTGACTGTGGACGCGACCCCAGGAACCTGTTCGACGACGGATGCGTTGCGGAAGACGCTGGCGTAAAACTGGGCTGCCTCGTCTGCGGTGCCGTTGCACCAGACGGCGGGGGTGATGAACTGATCCATACGGCCACCGTATCTGACGTGGATTGCAGCAGCTAGCATTCTGACGGTGTTCCACGGCAAACGGCCTAAAATGGCTGCATGACGCAGATTCCCACCAAAGAACGAATCCTCAACGCCGCGCGACGGCAATTCGCCGTCACTGGATTCAGGGCTACAACGCTGCGGGCGATCGCTGCTGAAGCAGAGTGCGATGTGGCCCTGATCCCGCACTACTTTGGCAGTAAAGAACGACTCTTCCGCGCAGCCATAGAGTTTCCCATTGATGTGGAGACGATTGTGACGCGGATGAGTGATATTCCCTTTGAGCAGCTGGGGGAGACCATGCTGAATGAAGCACTCTCTGTATGGGACTCCCCTCTGCTAGACCACATCATTGCTGCGTTCAAGCGCCAAATCGACTCTCCGCAGTTACTCTCCGACTTTGTGAACAACGCGCTATGGGTAGGAATCCGTACGCGTCTGAAAGGCATGGGGCTGGAGAAGGATGTGCTGGAAAAGCGCATAGGACTTGCCCAAACGCAGCTCATCGGGTTGCTTGTTGGACGGTATGTGCTGAAGCTCCCCGGCCTCGTGGAACAGAACCGGGAAGAGATTGTGCAGGCCATGGCACCAATCCTGCAGAGAATACTAAATGGCGACCACCATGGTTGAAAGCTCAAGGGGGTGAAGCTTTCAACGACGGAGGCCGCCTCAGGTGTTGCAACTCTTCCTCCACAGCAACATTAGTTAACTGCAATCACAACAGTCACAGATGTTACCTGTAAACACACAAGGACACAAGTGCGACACGCCGACGCCCGCGAAACGGGTGGGTAGATAGGTAGGATGACGAACATTCGGGGGTGGGGAGGGGGTGGTCTCCCGCCAAGTGTTTATGTATGTGGGTCACGATCTGGTGGCCGAGCACACCACAGCTGGGGATGCCTCATCTGATGTTGTTGTGGGTCGGGTATGGGTGCAGGACCCTGGCACTGGTGAGACGGTTGGGCAGGTCAACCTCCACTCCAACACTGATTCTGTTAGCGGTGTGTCAGAGTGGTCGCAGGCGCAGGTGGATGCGGTGTTCTATGCCTTGGTGGCGGACCTTGCGGGTGCGCCGCAGGAGTTGATTGACACTGAGCGGGGGAGTGTGGCGGGTCGTGTGACCCAGTCGTTGTTTGGCAGGCGTCAATGGTTGGGTGTGGTTTCTCCGGTGTTGTTTGCTGGGCAGTATGAGGATGCTGAGTCTGGGTGGGTGTATAACCGGTTTAGGTTTTATGATCCTGCTGGTGGTGTGTATGATTCGCAGGACCCATTGGGTGTGGGGCCGAATGTGGGTACCCACAGGGGTATGTGCATAATCCCTTGACATGGATTGACACACTGGGATTAGAATCATATCCCAAGGATGATAAAGCGCTTTCATACGATGAGGAAAGTGGTCAGTGGGTTGATAATAGGACTGGGAAACCTACCACAGACCGTACATATGAAAGACCAAGTTCTCATAATTGGTCAAATGAAAAGCCTAGAGTGCGTGGCGCGAAACCAAATTCGGTCTGCACATATTGATGAGACTATGGGAAACGCGTTGCAAAATACAATCTATAATAAGGATGGCGATGTAGTGGGTTGCGTCGATTTCAGAAAACACAATAGGGGAGCATATCCTTTAAATCCTCGCAGTACGTCGGGGCATGGATATGTATTTCCGCAGCCAGGGCAGCCAGCTTCTGGTCACGGTCCGAATAGTCCTCATATCCCAAATAAATCTCTACCCTCTGGATGGGATGCTTTGCCACCTGGGGTTAAGCCACAGACTCCAATAGGGCACTAAGGATGGCGCATGTTTCATCTCAGCAACGATGACATCCAACGTAAATTCATTAATTTCCAAGATTCCTTGCTAAAGTCTATAACTATTGAATATGTAGGAGATGGAAAGAAAGATTGTAAAATTTCGGTATATACGGCATATTTGGACGGAAGTAAAGAATCTTGGGGTACGGTTGATATTTTAATATCAAACGTTTATTCGTATAGAGTACATGAGCCGATAGATACAACGGCCGAAGTTATTTCCAGTGGATTTCACGTCGTTGATATTGAGGGTAAATCTGGAATAGATCTTGGTTACTTCGCTGAACCTCCCAAAACTCTAAAAGAACTAGTATCTTCTGATCTATTTGTTCTTGGAGAAAATATCAAGGTCATGATGCAAGATGATTTCAGCTAAGGATTTAGGGACTTTCTAATAAGGATTGCCAACTAAGGCTGTAGTGCAGTGATATCAACGCCACTGCAAGTCAGGCGGTCCTTGTCATCGTCGTCGGGCATAGGATTATGTGTTTGAGAGCCTTATAGTGCTTTGATGATATCTTTCCACCCTTGATGGATGTCCTGACGTCGGTGGTAACCTCCCTGATGGTTTCTATTATCAGGGTTCAACCGGCTTCCTTTAGGTGGGGTTTCGCCCTGATGTCTGCCCGCTGGTGGCCTTTGTCATCGAAAAACCACAATCTGGTTGCCCGCAGAGCATCGACAATATACTTCTTTGTAGCGGTTACCGTGCCTTGCTCCAGGTTCGACCGGGGTGACATACAACGGCCTATCATCTCGATCGGATACGACTTGTAGGTTGGTCCGCCGAAACAGCAGTGTTTGCCGGCGAATCAGTCAATGGTCTTATATACAGGACCATCGTCGTCTGTGTCTTTGCTGCCTGTGGCAACACTGTTGGTGTCAACGAGCGTACCATTCAGGCCCAAGATCAGCTCACCTGCTTTCCTGATCAGCCGGCACTTGCTGGAGACTAGGGGCATGTTGTGCGAACACATCAAGTGCCTTATGCAGGTAGCCATAGACGGTAGATACTAAGCCAGCAGTAGATCGTTTCAGTGACGTGGATTAAGATATCGAAATAACCGTGGTAGACCCGCGTCGGGAAAAGACCCTTGTTCTGTTTGGGTTTTGGTTGAATGGCTAACCTAGCAGTTGGGGCGTTACTTTTCTGAGGTTAATCTTCAATAGTTGATACCTTATTTGTACAAATTTTGTGTTCGTGGTA
>ERZ773075.613-NODE-613-length-25921-cov-3.44398_pt1 | contig 25921 bp, 52 predicted proteins | sample MGYA00580614_ERZ773075 | MGnify/ENA primary metagenome ERZ773075 (study PRJEB29015, sample SAMEA2738021) | human oral metagenome | biome: human oral; feature: human-associated habitat; material: dental | place: China | collected 2043 ...
ATCAGGAAAGAAATTCAAAGAAATGGCTTTTGATAGAGAGTTCTATTATTTCGTTCCTCTAACAGAAGCAGAATTATGTAAATTAAATCTAATTTAAATTAATGAATCATGGCAAAAGTATTTAACATACGAGATAAAGTATTTGACCCTCTGATAGGGTGGGGAGAAGTTACAGATTATTTTTATGGTAATGATAAACCTGTATTAGTATGGTATGACGACAAAAAAGCATCTATTAGTTATACCGAGGATGGTAAAAGAGATGAAAGTCATTTAAAACCCTTACTTTCCCTAAGAGAGTATGACTTTGTAAACGGCGGATACGGCCTTACAAAAGATTATAACTATACTGAATACATAGGAAAATACGGCAAGTTTAAAGATAACAATTCAGAAGATATTGTTATCAATAAACTAAAAGAATATCATTCTGCTGACTCCAAGCAATTTACAAGTGAAAGTAACACTAAATACGATACTTTTACTCCTCTCAACTATGAAGAATTAATAGCCTTAAACCTGACAGCATAGATGAGTAAGATGAGTAAAATTTTGGACTTAGACTTTCCTGCCCTTTATAAGAGAGCGGGGAAGCTATGCCTCCAAAATCAATTAGAAACAGTATGCACTTTCTATATGGACAGCGAAAAAGCAAAAGAAAGGTCTATAAAATTAGCACAGGTCATTATGAATGTTGATGAGATATTTGCCTTAATAGGGAAAGTTAAAGACAATAGGAATGTACCTGATGAACTACGGGAAGCCGCCGATGGATTATTAACTAAATATGAACTAAATACAAAATGAAAGAAATAAATAAACTTAGAGAATGGGTAGAAAGATTCAAAGCATATTTTAACACCCAGCTTGAAGAAGCCATACTAAGAGGGGAATCACAGTTAGTAATTAAAACTTACTATCCGTATCTCCAAGATGCTGAGGAAGGATCAGAACTGCATTTTCATAAAGTGTTTAAAGATTTCCTCAAAGAAATGGATTATAACATAATTGAAGAAGAATCAGACGAAAACAAAATAACAATATCATGGGAATAATACCTGCAAAAGAAGCAAAAGAAAAGAGTGAATTTATGTTAAATATTAATCTCATTATATTTAACGCCATATGGGAAGATATTAATGCCTCAGAAGCAGAGTTTGACGGCGAACCTTCCGATAAAGAATTAAAATGGTTGAAAGAGTTAAATCTTAAAATAGAAAAAAATAAACTAAAATGGGAGTCATAATACCAGAAGGATATTTTGAAAACATAAGATTTGTATATCCTAAAAAAGGAAAAGAATATTTAGTATATATTTCGGGCATATATCACAAATTAAGAGATGACTTTGGATTTGTAGATATTGAAGAATTAGAAATATCAGAAATAAAAATATTTAAACAGTACACGCTAAGAAACGAGGAACTCTTTGAACCAGAATTACAAGAAGAAATTATAAATTTATTAAAAGATTATTTTGACTTTAATACTTACGCATCATGAAAAACAAAATAGCAATTTTATTTACAGCTTTGACATTGATAAGCTGTGGAGATAGATCACACGATGACATCGTTAATGTTAAACCTTCTGAGAAGGTTCAGCCACAAGCACCAGCTCCAACGCCAGTGCCTACACCAACACCTGTTCCTCCTAAACAGGTTGTTCCAAGAGAGGCTGAGTGGAGAAAATTCAAGCCTTTTGAAACTACAAGACATCTTAAAAGACCTCCATTCCTTAAAGGAGTATACTATGCTAATTGGGAAAACAAAGTAGAAATCAAACTAACCATTACTGATACAGAAATGAAGTTGGAGACAGTAGGAGATACAAGTAGAATTGATACTGAGGATAAATATGGAACTAAAAGGTTCTTTGAAAAAGAAGTAAACATCAATGAACTTGGTTATTTCCAATACACTACTGAGGAACATAAAGCTGCGGGCAGAGATATTGAGAATGTCTATTTAGAAATCTCTCATGGCGACCCAGTGTATCAAGATAATAGAGATGTGTATTTATTCCAAGGGAGATATAGAAAGAATGGTGAAACTGTTGTGGTATACAATGAATTAGAAAAAACATATAATAAATTAATTTTTAGAAAAAGCTTTGGTTCTTATTCAACAACAGCAGAACTATACTTTACTCCTAATAGAGCACCTATTAATTACGAATCTAACTAAAATAATAAAGCGGAGATTTTTTCTCCGCTTTTCTTTGTTTTTAAACTATCTATTCCACCATCAACAAAATCCACACCGTCATGTTATAAATATTTCTAATTTTTTATTATTATTTGTTAAAAACGACTTCACTTTATAGAAGTCTTTTCCCTTATATACTTGGCCTGTTTTATCCCAAACCACTAACTCATTTATTTCTGGATATTCCGTTATAAGAGCCAATTTTCCATACTTACCTTCATCATCTGAAACTACCTCTGTTTCTCGGGCAATATCTCTGGTTAGGTAATGTTCTATTTCGCCTTTTGCATTATATAATGCATATCTAAATTCCGCATAATCAAATTTGACCACATATAGAAGACCATCGTATTTTACTACTGAGTCTTCTAAAATAGGTTTTCCATGGTAATCATTTAAATATCTCATCGTTATAAAATATTATTTCGTTAGTTACTGTTTCTAATTTGTCTTTTAATTCTAAATATCTTTCTTTACTTTTTTCAAAACATTTCATTTCTTTTCTATCAGCATTACTTCTATCAAATTTTCCGTGATGCTCTGCACATAAATAAAGGATATTTGAATCTTCATGTGCTATTTCAGGATGCTTGGATTTACTTATTATATGGGCTACTTCCGCCGCAATGCCAAGCAGTCTTCTGCCGCACTCCTCACAACATAATTGGTTTTTCTGTATGATTTCTATATGTTTCTTAAAGAAATCTCCTCTACCATCCACTATTTTCTTTTTTACAGCCTTTTTAGGCTTTATAATACTCGCATGGTAGTTACATACCTTTTTTCCATAATACTCCGAATTAGAGTCTTTTATGGTCGTCCTAATAGGTACTTTCCTATCACAATCGGGATATTCGCAGGGGTATAACTTCATTCTTTCCATAATACTATATATTCTCTTTGTTTTTCACCATATTTCCCGTTGGCATTATACCATAGTATAAGCATATTTTCTTCTTCTAAATATTCAAAGGCGGGATTAAATTTTACCAATAAAATCACAGCCAAGAAAACAATCATTACTATCATAAATTCTTATAGTTATTAAAAATCGCGTCAAAACGCGTCATTAGTTTTGTAGCGTCAGGCAGTGAGGCTTTGAAAACCTACTGTCCACACTACGGGCGTACTACACACCTCTATTGGGTCGTAATCAAACTTCCCAACTGCTTTTCTCAATATATTCAAACCACCGTTGACATCAGCGTTGATGATGTTTCCTCCTGCGGTTTTAAATAGCCCACGCTTGATGCGTTTTCCCTTATACCTCTCATGTTTGCTTATTTCTTCATCATCTAAGAAACTGCATTTAGAAGTATAACTTTCTTCTATTTCCTTAACTGTTATCCCTTCCAAAGCACACTTGTACAGTAACATTTGTATGAGCTTATAAAAAGGAATGTTTACAAAGTTCTGATTATTGCGTTTGCCTATATTAATGTTTTGTTTCCACTCTTTGTTCTTACCTATAAACAAAGTGTTAATATTGTTGGAAACTAAGTAATTCACTATCTTTCGACTCGTTTTGTGCAGATAATCATTCACTTTATTGTTTCTCTTGAAAGTCAAGGACTGTTCCCTACGGGTTTGTTTTCTTTTCGATGTTCCGTACTCCTTATCCATTTTAGCTTGTAACTTTGCCTTTTGTTTATTGTAGTATTGATTGATAGATTTTAAAGGTCTACCATTAATAATCTTAGGACTGTCAGCATTAGAAACAACAGTTGCTAAATTGTTAACACCTAAATCAATAGCTGCATAACGTCTATTATCTTCTTTTAAAGGCGTATCCGTTACTTTATATAACACTTCCAGTACTACATGATTACCTTTAGGTACAAGGCGTATTTGTTGTATAGATTTAATATTTTTAATTTTAGTAGGGATACGTGATTGCGTCTGTGCTACTCTGATATACCCTTCTTTGAAGTCCTTTTCATAAAATGCTTTATTATCATAAATCACTACTTGACGTCCATTTTTTGGCAAGTACTTAGGTAGTTTTACAGGTTTATCATACGAACCTGATTTTTTAGCTTTGATAAGTGCAAAGAAAGACTTCATTGATTGATGAGCAATACCAATAATTTGCTGTGCTGACCTTACAAACATCGCACGATAGTCAGGTTGGTTTTGCTCCTGAAACTCTTTACTAAGCTGAAATTTATGTTTTAGCGTTTTAGTTTCAAAGAAATGTTTCCGCAGGGCATATAATGCACTATTATACATATTCTTAGACAGAAAACATATAGCATCATATTCCTTAAACTCGACAGTACCTACTTTTACAACATGTCGTTCCGCTAAAATCATCTACCACCTTCTTTTAATTCCTCTATTATCTTCTCAGTTACTCTCTTACTTCTCCTTTTACCATAAATTCTTGCACAAAAAGAAGTAACTAAAGAAACAAAATCTTGCATCAAGTCTTGTTCATCAGTATCCACATTATTTACAACATAAATTTCTGCTGAAGACAATGTAGAAATATAATTAAATCCAAACCTTGTAAGTCTGTCTTTATGTTCTACTACAATCTTAGATACAGATTTGTTTTTTAGTAAGTTAATTAGCTTTTTACGCTCATCATTAAGTCCACTACCTACTTCTTTAATTACTTCCTTTACACTCCAACCTTTAGCATTACAGAACTGTACTAACCTATCTGCTTGATTATCTAAATTAGTTTTATTCTCACTTGAAGACACTCTTGCATAAACTACTACATATTCTTCTCTATTATCCTCTAAAGGTACATATACTCTTCCTGTATCTGAACGAATAACTTTTAACTTACCTTCTTCAATCCTTCGCCATAAGGTTCTTACAGAACAACCTTTAAGTTTGGCATATTCAGAAAGTTTAATTTGTTTTTGCATATTCTTAAAATTTTAACTAAATTAAACATATCAAAAACCGTGCCAAATGTCTGTTTTAGTTACGAAAAGTCATTAAAATTATAAAAGACTAAAATATTTTTCTTTTATTTGTTCTGTATTACCATTAATAAATGTACATAACGGACATAAATCAGGACCCCACGCCATTTTATCTCTTTGGTTTATATTGTTGTCAGGCTTAAAGAACAGAGTCATCATATTATACACATATTTCTTTTCAATAGTCAAAAATTTATCCATCATAGCTTCACATACTGCTTGAACCATCTTGAAGTTAGGATAATCTTTATAATTTAAAAAATCAGATATTCTTCCTAATATTGTAGGACCAGCACTTACTATTTTATCTTCAAAACCATGCATAGTATATAAATTCTTGATGTATTCATAGGTTCTCATAGTATCTTCGTGCTGGGGCATTATGTTCCAGGCATTATCTAAAATAGCTTGTCCTAAGTCTGTAAGTCTTATTCCTTTCCACGGCTCTTTTTTGGTGGCAGTCTTAATATATGTTACCCAGCCTTTATGTAGATATACATCTATTAACTTACATTTATTACCATAATTATCTGTTACTTCAAAATCATAAAGATATTCTTTAACAAGATTTTGGACATATTCATTATTATCTTTTTTCTTATTCGCCCTTACAAAAAGCAGTACCCCTATGGTATCTGGCACTATTTGCTGATCAATTAGTAAATTTCCCATTTTTTAATATTTTTCTTATTGTTTCCTTTAAATCTTCAATACTGCCTGAATTGAGTATAAAAGCATCAAACTCACTATCTGGAATATCATCTAATTCTGTTTCCGAAATATGTGTGTCGGAACTGTCTATTTCTGGCCGCACAACCCTGATGATAAAAACTCCTTTCTCCCTACACTCATCATATTCTTTTTTAAATCTCAAATCGGTAATTACTACTTTTTCTTCGTTCTTAATGTTATCAAACAAAACATTAACCCAAATATCCTTACCGAATTTTTCTTTAAAAGCATCTCCTACTTCTTTCATTAAATCTCTTGGACTTTTATTATTCCATTTTTCAATAGGAGTTTCTTTTTCCTGTCTTCCTTCTAATTGAGAATTAGGAATACCAAAGACAGATGTGATAATTTTTTTAATAGGACCAGCAAATGAATACTGCTTAAACTCGGGGTCTAATTCTTTTATAATATTCCCTATGGTATCCTTTCCTGACCCTTTCTTACCTACTATGGCTATTACTTTTTTACTCATAATTTCTAACTATTAACTCGTTTATCTTACCTCTTTTATTGCCGTCGCTATTGATGTTGCGTCGGGCAGAAACTGTCTCAATATTATAATCTTCCAAAGAAACTCTCGTGTATTCAGTATCAGAGTTACTAAACATCCAATCTACATTTCCTATTCCATTCAAGAAATTTAATGAAGCAAATAATTCATCTGTTTCTGCTTTTCCAAAACCTTCTTTTGTATATGCCGTGAAATCAGATGTATTACTCACTGGCAGGTACGGAGGGTCAAAATAACAAAATGTTCTTTCTTTATCTTCACTGTTATATCTCGCACGATATATTACATCTTTATAATCCTCACATAAAATAAGAACTTTCTTTTCATTAAGTAATCTACTGATGTTTCTTATATTTTGCTCATCAAGTAGGGTTACTTTGTTTCTTTTGCCCCACGGCACATTAAATTCACCTTTCTTATTAACTCTATAAAGCCCGTTAAAGCATGTTTTATTAAGAAGAATAAACAGCATAGCTCTTTCTACCTCAGATAGGTCATCAGCGTTATTATATTCATTTCGGGCTCCTAAATAGAATTGTTCTTGATTGGAACCATAATTGTTATAAACAGACTCAAAATAAGTTAATTTCTCAATAAGTTCTTCACAATTATTCTTTATTTGAATGTAAGTATTGATAAGGTCAGCATTATTATCTACAATTACAGCAGAGGTCATGTTTGGATAATTACTAAGTAGATGAAATAAAACCGCCCCTCCGCCTACAAAATATTCTCTGTATATAAAAGGTTTATTTTCTTTAATATAACTTGGTAGTAAAGCATCTATTTTATCCAGCAGTTGTCTCTTGCCACCTGCCCACTTCACAAACGGACTGACAGAAACTGTTCTCATAGCACCTATAAGAGTCTCCAAATATTCTTTTAACATTAATTCTCTACTAATATAGTATTTACTATTATTACCATTAGCATCTGTATAATAGAATGCATCTCCACCATTTACTTCATGAAAAATAACTTCATGCCCATAATTTTTAAATATTTCAAAAGCCTCGGCATAAGTTTTAGCAGAAAATCCCAAGTCTTTTAATTGTTGGACTTGGGAATTATTAAGATTGTCGTCCATTTATTGTAATGTTTATGCAAATTTACAAAATATTATTTATATGTGCAACAATTACTACAAGAGTTTTTTAGTTTTAATGATAATATTCAAATAATTTTCAAGATAAAAATCTCTAATCTCTTGAGTTTTAAAAACTAATAAATATTGAGAACTTTTAGTAACATCTTTTACAATTTCGTCTCTATCTACTTTAATTACATATTTGTCAGAATCATCTTTATAATCAGGCTGCCAATCTCCATTGAAATGATCTCTCAATCTAATGAGTCGAGGCAAGTATGCCACAGCCTCAGCCATATCTTTTTCTTTATATAAACCAAATGTTTTGATTTTACGAATGTTAAAACTTTTCATTGGAACTACCTTCCCAATCCTGTCTACTTTATACTCTGTAAAATTAAATTTACAATCAGAATATTTTATCTTCTTCATATTTAAGTATTTTTACAAAAACAATCAAATTCTACATCTAAATCATAATCAAACTCGCATTGTGACTTTCTTATATCGTGTTTATCATACACCCTTTCAAAAGGCTCCTGTGCCATCTTTATTAAGTCTTCTATTGTAGTATTGCCCCTTACATCAAACATTTCCTTGTATTGAGTAGCATAGGTCTTTTCCATCTCATTCCACCAAGTTGCAACATCTGGATTTTCAGATATTAGAGTGAGTCTCTTTCGCTTAGATTTTAAAAAGCATAAATCACAATTCCCTTCATAGTCTTTTAACTGTAAATCGAAAGGTTGTTTGTCCCACCAAGTTCTTATGAATTTTTCATCTACATTAATATCTGCAAGAGGATACAAAGTATTCTTTCTATTTCTATTAACTCTATGAGGCTCATCTGCTCTAATTCCTAATGCTATCAGCCATTTCTTATGTCCAAAATGCTTATGGGCATATTTTCTTAAAGGAGTTTCCTTTAACTCTCTGGTACAGTGTCTATATAATTTAGATGGTAATCCATACTTTTTAATTAACTCTTTAAAAGGTTCACCGTTTCTACTTGCAGTCTCAAAGTCTACCACTTTAAAATTAGTGCCATTACCTTTCCCTGGTTTAATGTCTGCTTCTATCCAGACTACCCCTAAATTAAAATGTTTATCACATCTATCTACAAACTCGAGCGTTTCCTCTCTCTCTCTACCCGTGTTGGCAAATATTACTAATACATTGTCATCTTTGTAATATTCTTTACAAAATGCTGCCATAAATGCAGAGGTTCTTCCTCCACTGAAACTAATTACTATGTCTCTTTTTGTTTTACTTTCCATAACTTACCATTTATCCTTATAGTAATCAATAACAACTTTCAAACATCTTATAAAAATAAAAAGAAGTATAACTATTGTACCAATTACAGACATACCTGGAACTGCTATAGATACAATTAAAAAGATATTTTTCCATTTGGCAGGAAGTCTTTCGGATATTCCATGGTAAAACATTAGGAATAATATATTAAATACAGTAACTACTGATATAATTAAAAAATAATTCATATTACAATAAAGGTTTAGCGGTTTCTAACAATTCTTTATAATCTTCAAGAAACTTTTTACCTCTACTTTTCGTAGGAAAAACAAAAAGTTTAGTCTTTTTCTGAGTTGTATATACCACATTCAACTCTCCAAAAGTTTGCTCAATTACCCATTTGGACTGCATATCATCATTCCAATCTGGTTCCCATCTATCATTAAAAGCATCTTTTAAAAACATTAATTTGCATAAAGCATTTACGGCATCCGCCACTTCTTCTGATGGAACACATAATTCTACATAATGACCAGATATTTCAAAACCAAATATATCATAACATTCTCCATATTTTGCTGCTTCATTATATGCTTTTTTAAAATCTTCCTCTATATCTACTTTCTTTATTTTGTTTAGAACAAGAGTATCTTTAGTAGATTTTTCTCTGTCTAATTCATATCCATCTGGTATTATTATATTTTCCATAATTTTTCTTTTATAGTTTTAAATTCTTCTAATCCTCTTTTTTCATATTCTATATCTTCATTATGTCTTCGTATAGAAAATTCCAAATCTCTAATAAGTTTTTCAACCATATCTTGAGCATACTGGAGAGCATTATAACTATCTAGTTCATCTATTCTAAATCTTCCAGAGTAAACTTCTGGCCATCTTTCATCATAAGTACTATCTATCTTCCAAGTGATAGTTCTATTGTCCTCTATAGTAAATTCCATGTTTTCTAAAACATACTCTTCACTGAATTGAGAAATATTATCTCCAACAGGCGTTTTATCTACATCCATATAGTCAGTATCCATTCCTACATTTTCCAATAATTCTCTGTAAGATTTCTGAATATTATAAATTTTTAATTTTAACTCGTCAAGTGAGTAATTATTTATTTTCATATTCCTATCAATTCTTTTAATTTATGGCGGATTATTTCTAATCTTATTAACTCTTCTCTAAGTTTGGTTTCTCTCTCTAAATTATAGAGAAGTAATTGGTTTAAAATCACAGCAGTATACTCCATAGGTTTATAATAGAAAAATTCTTTTTCTATAATGGCTTTTGAATAATCTTTACGAGTTACATAAATATCTCCTTCCCAACTCTCTGAAAATCTAAATTTAGATGAGACTTCATTTCTGTTTTCCTCAAAGGCCTTGACTACATCGCTTCCAGGAAGATTCATATATTTTAGGTCTTCTTTACTAAATCCTAAATCTTCTAAAATCATTTTAAAAGTGTGATACCTCTCCATAATGGAAGACATTATGTCTTCTTGTTTACTTGATTTTAACATATCTAATTTATAACATCATAAATATTCCCTATTACTTCACATTTCTCACAAGACAAATATACTCCTAAATAAATATCATTTTTAGAATCATTTAGAGCAAACCCATCTCCTACCCACTCTACGGTGTAGGTAAGAGGTTCTTCACCTACTACCTCCTCTAAAATGTCTCCTTCATAAATCTCATTTCCAAATTTGTCTTTAAGACCAGTAAACTGTCCTACAGTCTCTTCTGCCACGGAATTGTATTCGTGAGCTTCTGACTCTCCTGAACCTACTATATGATAATGGTCTCCTACTCTGACTAAACTACCATAAATCCACTCTTCATTGGCTACATCTACGCCTCTAAATTTAATTTCTCTCATATTCTTTTAGATTATAAATTACCGTTTTTAAAAAATCACTATCTTTTGTAAGTTTCACTTTTATCCCATTAGGAGAATTATTTTCAATAGAATCAATGAAAGATTCAAAATTGTTATTCATTAAATCTATAAACTCCTCTTTGCTTCCTCTTTCTTTATATCTTCTAAGATATTCTTCTTTAAGGGTTTTATCTGGGTATACAACATAATATTTAAGTCCTAATTCTTTAAGTATGTCTCTTGTTTCTTGGTGAGAGCTTACAAATATGTACTTATAAATACCTAAGGCATCTTCAATTCTTTCTTTATAGCGTTGCCACCTATCTTCTCCTGCATACCTACTACTATCTATGTCAATAAAATCATCATTATCCTTTCCTAAAAACGATTTTCCTACTCCAGGAAACCCACTTATAATAATGGTATCCTTGCCCTCATGGATATTTCCTACTATCTTAAAGCCTTCTCTATAAATAAGACCTCCAGTTAAAAATTGAGAAGAATCTCTATGAATTTCTCCCTCTATAGGTACTACTCCATATGCTCCATACTCTTCTGAATATTCCACTTTATGTTTAATATTCTTGTCAGGGTTATAGCTTCTACTTTGTAATAGAATATCTCCTTCGTATATTTCTTTACCATCTAAATCTTTAAGTCCTGTAAATTGTCCTACGGTGGAAGGAATGACTCTATATCCACTTTCCCACACATCCCATTCTCTACAATCCTGTTCCATGATATATACTTCATGTTCGTCATAATGAATTAAATCTCCATATACAAACTCATTACTTGCAGAGCTGATTGTGTATCCTCTAAATTTTATTATTCTCATTTTTAATAGCTGCTTTAATGTTATTGACTAAGGTCTCTGTGTTTTCTGCAAGTTTTTGATTGATAATTTCTAATATTTTAAACGATAATTCGGCGTCTACTTTCATTGTAAATACATCTCCTATTTCATTTGAAAATGTTACACTTCCTTCATATCTATCAATCTGTTCTGCGGGATCTTCTTTACGAAGCCAACCTCTTTGAAATTCTAAATTAAATCTCTGTAATTTAAATTCTTTTTTATCTTTCATTTTATTTTAAACCTAATCTTTCTAACATATCTTCTGTAAATGGTACAAAACATCTCATTTGTTCATCTCCCCGACAAGTGTTTACTACAAAATATGTGTATTTACCGTCTTTAATCACTCTTTGTAACTTTCCTACCGCAACATTTTCAAATTCACCATGATAATCTGTAAATATCCCCCACTGTCCTACATATTTTTGATAATTTACAGAACATTGGCCATTCAACTCATATTCCTCGTAAGATAGTAGAGTTACGGCAGTCCTTTCATCATAACATTTGTCTCTGCCGTCCTCATCAAACTTTACTGTGACAAAACATTCTTCCATTGGTTTTACCACCGTTCCCCACCCATAGCGGATGTCAAACACTCTTTCACCGTATTTATATTCTAATTCCATTTATTTTAAATTTTTTCATGTATATTTCCAATTATTTTTAGTTTAGCAGAATCATCAGAGTACAAAATATATTCTATATCCTCTTCCTTACCATCTATAATTTTCTTGGTTGTAAAGGCGAAATTATATTTAGTTTTACTCCACCCTGCGGTAACAATTTCTTGATTATTCTCATCAATAGTATAAGAAAGAATATCTCCCTCATATATCTCATTACCATCTCTGTCCGAATAACATGTGAATTGACCTAAGGTGTTTTCATCCACCTCATTATAGTCATTGGTCACTGTTTCACCCTCTTCTAATATATGACAAATATTTATTTCCTCTACAGCTAATTTACCATATAACCACTTATTATCAGATATACTCCTACCTCTAAACTTTACGGTTCTCATCACTATCTTTCATTAATTCTTCTATCTGTTCTTCTAACAAGCTTACATCATGATGCCACGCCATTATAACTAACATTAGTAAGAACACAAACAACAATACTACTATCCACATGACTTAAAATGTTATGTAATAACTACCTTTAGGTATTTCGGCACACTCTGCTTTTATTAGTTCCTCGTCGCCTGCCTCATAGTATTCCTCCTCAATCAATTCCTGCATTGTAAAAATGTCTCCGTCCTCAGTTAAATATTTTGTTTCTTCTACTCTCTCAATACTCTCTACCTCTCCATTTAACAAATATTCTTCTGAATTGTAAATCAATGGTCTATCTAATTCTGAATCGGGAATTTTGTTTAGTACCTCTTTTAATTTTCTAAGTGTTAGTGAACCCATATCTTTTATTTTTTTTAAATTTATAATGCAAATATATAAAATATTTTTGATACTACCAAAAAAGAGAGATAATTTTTTTAAAAAATTACCTCTCCTCTCTATTAATATAATGGAAACAAATTACTAATTACTCTTCCACAAAAACTTTATAATCATATTCTACTTCATCGTAGCCGCCACTCATTAGATTACCATCATAAGGTATTCTATATGTCTTTTTAGTTACTTCAATATATCCTGATATAAACTGATCAGGTGCGATTTCTAAATCCTCAAAAGTAATACTTTCCGTAGGATAATTTAGTAACTCTATTATTCTATTATCAGATATTTTCTGCATGGCTTAATAATATTTAGTGATTTTGTCATCTTTTTCATTATCGTCCCTCCATAATTTTTTATATGGAAAATAAATTAGACCTACAATATATGAAAACATAAATGGAACACATAATATTGGTATATATTGAAAACATATTCTAAACAACCATATAACTATCAAGTTTCCACAAATAAATGAGAAAACTCTAAATAAATTATTTCTCATAGTATTATTGATTAAAAATTACTGGCGTTCTACCATCTGTTATAATTACTTTGTTATTGGTATTTCTGATTGCTTCTATCCACTTTTCTTGAAGCAGTTTGCCATCGAGTCCCTGCGACTTTACTCTATTTGTCTCAGCATCAATTTTAGCTTTTTCCAAATTCATTTTTGAAACCTGCACTTCATTCTTAACTCTCTCGGCTTCCTGAACAGAATTGTTCCTTCTTTCAATGGCTTCTTCCATAGATTTAGGAGGTTTAAGTCCTGAAGTCAGATTGTTTAAAACAAAAAACTTATTTTCAAATTCTTTTTTAAGTCTGCTCTCTACCTGCTTTTCAAAAGTATTTAAATTATTCATTAAACTATCAGTAGTATAGTTCCTTGCTTCTTCTCTATAAGCATTTGTAACTATTTTATTTAAGATAGCGTTTTCTACATTGTCCATCATTACTTCAGGCTCGTCAATTCCTAAGTGCTTGTAATTAAAAACAATATCTACTCCTTTACCTCTAAGAGGTTGATACTGATATGAAGGGTCTACAGTGAATACTCCTGCGTCCTTTGCGGAAACCTGAACTGCTTGTGGGTCGCCGCTGGTCTCAAACATAGGCACTTGATATAATTGAGTTCCTGGAAAAATAACCCACTGCTTTCCTGTAACAGTTTTGAAATCTTCTTTACCATTTCTACCATAGTTCTCCATTAAAACTCCTTCATAGTTTGGTTCAACTCTTGAACAACTAATTACTGCTGCGGACATTAAAAGTCCCATTAAAATTTTCTTCATGTTTGTTTGTTTATTTTAATATTTCTAATTCTTTATAATTGTATTCTAAATAACCCCCTTCATTTCCTTCAAAGTCGCAATAAACTGTTCCATCTTGATATAGCCCTACAACTCTGAGTTCAAATCTGGTTACTTTGTCCTGCACCCTGTCTCCGATTCTAAAATTTCTGATAGTAGTATATTTCTTCAACTTTTTCAAAAACTTTCTTATCCTTGCCCGTGCTGGGTCATAAAATTCTATTGATGTGGACATAATTTCAAATAAGTTTGATAATATTCTGATATTTCTTTTACGGTCTCGTCTATTCCTTTTAGGAACTCCTCTACCTTTTTCTCATCATATGGAGTAGGAATATATTTAGAGTCTCCTGACAGTCTCATTGGGTGGTTTGGACTACCGTTTCCTTTCCTTCCTAACATCAGTACCCTACAATCCTTCAAGTTGTACCCCTGCTGTATTTTTCTATAAGCATAAAGTCTTGTCTGCATATAGTCATCAGAAGCATAGAAATCTACCTTATTATCTAAGTTACCTGTTTTAAAGTCTTCTACAATAATGTCGTTTCCTTCATAGATAATTCTGTCAGCAAATCCTTCTATGATGTATCCAAGGTCTTCTCTATGAATTACTATATGTTCCTCATAAACAGAGTTATCTGGATAGTCTATTTGTTTTAATACTTCTACATCAAAATTACTTAACATAGGTAGCCTTTCTGACTTAGTTTCGTCTTTTGTCTGTCCAAAACTCTCCATAAATTTTCCACAGGCTGTTCCATACTCTGCGAATACTCCCTGCGGCAATGACATACCTGCAAAATAACTTTTGAAATAGTCTTTTCTATATTTTAAATCCCGCCACGACCCTAATTGACTGTAAGAGATTTTAGGAAGCCCCAAATAAACATCATTTTCTGAGTCACCTTTTCCTTTATTATTATCAAATACTCTTGGTAATACTATTTTACTTTTTGCCATCTTTTAATGATTTTATAAATTCTTTTACTTCTGCTTCCTTAAACTTAACTATATCGGCATTATCTCCTTTAAACATGTCTACATTAGTATAAACGCCTATTAACATTTCTGTAATCATGTCTAATTCTTTTTTAGAAAATTTCTTACCTGCCATTAATTCTTTTACTCTATCTTTAACAGTATCTGATAGATAATTTTCCATAGCCAACCTCACAAAAGGATTTATGTTTTTAGGAGCAGGAGCTGGTTTTAATTCATCAATGGTAAAGATACTTTCCCCTTTAAATCTTCTTACTACATTGAATGTGGCCAAAGTATCCAAGATACAGTAATCGTTTATCCTTTGATATTCTTTATTGTAAAATGTTTCTCCTACTTCGTCCCCAAGCAAATCTACCTTACTAATAGGAATATTCAAAACATTACATAGAGCCAAAAGTGAACTGCCATAGCCTGTTCCTCCCATCTTCCACATATCATTTGTATCTAAATTCAAGTTTTCCCACGGCTTTAAATTAGTAGTATCTAATAAATGAGGTATACCTAAATTGTTAATAACAAATCTTTTACATAAATAAGGATAATCAAAAAACTTAGAACTATGTCCTACAAGTCGTTTGTATACTCCTCGTAAATACATATTATCTAGTGTGGTCCCTAATTCTTTAAGTATTATTTCTTCATTAGGTCCTCCAAAGGTTTTATGTACTGGATTACCATCATATAAAAATACCAAACTTACTGAACATACCTTAGAGAACTCCGCATATAGGGAGGCACTCTTTACCCACTCTACTGCTAATTCTTCGTCACTTAGATGGTTTCCGTCTCTTTTAAACTTATACGACCAAGACATCTTAGTAATGTCGTCAAGTTCTTCAAATTTTTCTACTACTCTTACTGTTTCAATGTCTATTGCCACTATTGTACTAGTGTCTACATCTTTTAAAATATTCATATTTAACTTAATTTAGTTTTCTACTTTCAATATATTCTGAGCCACTGATATAGATTGATGTATGTTTCTTGATACTACTTCTCTATGATGACTATATGTTCCACATATAAATTCTACTACCTCTTTCAATATTCTAATTTCTTCATGCTCTTTTATATATCTTGGATGATTATAAACCAATCTTTCTGCTGAAGTAGTATTTTGCTTTTCTTCTAAACACATCTGCTGTATAGTAGCGGATTTTAGTTTTTTTCTATCATTGGCAAAATATTCCCCATTTTCTTTGAAAGACTTTAATTTAGAATCTATCTCCTTAAGCCAACTTATTCCCAAAGTATGCTTCCTTTTGATTTCTTCTAATTTGACAAGTTCTTCAATAGTAACAAGTTTATCTGCTCCAACCCTAAAATAATCTAATACGAGGTCATCTAATTTCTTAATTATTTTAAGCCCTCTTTGTATATCTTTAATATCTATATGATATGCTTCAGATAAATTAATAGAGCTTAGTTCTTTTGTTATTACATCTATTTTCATAGTTACTTAAATTAATGTTAATTAATTGTTTTAAGTTTAATAAGAATTACTAAACCGTAACTCTTAATGGTGTACTACACACCTCTATTGGATACTTAAATTCTCCAACTACTTTTAAAATGACTTTATTAGCTATGAAAAGACATTAAAAATTATAAAGGAATACTATATTACTAATGGTGATTTCATTCCTTCCCTAATAAAAGTTGATAAGGTTTTCTTATAAATATTTGCTTTTTTACTCAGATAGCTATTAAAATTAATATGTTGCTCTCCAAGACTTTGTGCCTCCATCTCTGTAAGGTATCCCTGTGCTACCCAGCCGCCCATAGACAATGCTATTGACCGCAACTGTGGATGCCCATTGTCTGTAATCTTATCAAACATATACTTTATCCTACTATGAACCCTCTCTATGTCTGACTTTTTAATCTCATTTTTAGAGAATGTCTTAGTGGACACAGGAGCTTTGTAGTCAAAGCCGCCAATCTTATAACCCTTGCGAGTCCAAGTTTCTGCATCAGTCCTATATAAAATATCACTGTCCCAACTCATAAACAAAGGTAATATAGGATTATAATTAGCCACATCATATCCAGATATTTTATCTAAATAATACGAAATGCCACTGTAATATTCCTTGTATTCCTCAACATCTTTGCATTTAGGTATCTTAATAATGAACTTACACCCCTTTTTACTTGGAGACATAAAAGCACATATTACTGATTTTATATCATTAAAAATATACTCTTTAAGCTCCTCTGCAAAATCTATTTTATCAAACTCTACTACCATAAGTCCCGTAAACTCTACGATATTCTGATAACTTCTTCCCTCACCATCTGTATATACACTTGGAGTAAAGTAATAAAGATTCTCTGTTTTAAGTTTAGATTTTAATTCCTCATCTCCTTTTTCCGCCGCCTCCTGAATTTCTAAAAAACATTTCTTTATTTTGTCTTTTGGATTCCTTACTGACTCTATAAACTGCTCTAAGGTTAATTCTCCTAATGACTTCGTTATCTTTATGTTAGCGGGGTAGTACTGAAACTTCATTATTAGTATCTTTATTAATTATAAACTCATTTCCATCATAACACTTCATATATCGTTGCCCATCTTTAACAATAGACGCATTAGAATAAAATACTCCATCTCTAAATAATACTCCATTGTTAGTGACAACATTATTAGAATGTATATGACTGAACATATGTAGTTTAAGGTTATGAAGATTATTTTTTATTACAGTCTTCAATGCCTGGTCGCCCTTCTGGGATAAGGAGTGGTCGTATTCTTCTGTTAAATCTAATATTCCTTTTGGTGGACCATGTGTAATTAGAACATCAGTATCAGCAGGAATATTACTCCATCTCTTAAAAAGTTTATTTCTATCCGCCATATACACCCAATCGTTGTAACGGGGAGTAAAAGGACTGCCGTAGAACTTAATACCTTCTATCTCAACAGCCTCATCTACAAGTAACTTTACTCCTACCTCATTAAATAAAATTTTTGCCATTCTTTCATTATTATATTCATAAACATTATGATTTCCTGGTACAAAAATTTTATATGGAATATGAGATAAGTTATTTCTTACCCAAGCTACAAAGCGGAAAAACTCTTTTGTATTTAAATCAATATCTCTATAATTAGACCAATCTCCTGAATGAACTAATATATCAGTGTCTTCTGGAATATTAAGTCTATCGTGCACTTGATGAGTGCATCCTATATGGTATATTTTCATGATGTCATTAAATCTAAAATTAGTTCATAAAAAACTTCATCAAAATTATCTACATTTTCTCTGGCTACAAGTGTTGTTACAGAGTCTTTATTATAGGTTAGTTTTAACCTTAAATAATCACCTCCTGTCTCTTCAGATAATATTCCAACACTCTTATCATGAACCAACCAATCAAATAAAGGTTTATCAGTTTTTTTATCATAACCAAGATCCTCAAACCTTGATTCATAAGGACCCGAATTAACTATTTTTTCGTTAATTAATTCCAGCAACTCTCTGTTTTCCTGCTCAATTTTTTTCTTTTTAGATTTAAATTTAATTGCCATTATATATTCTTTTTAAATATCTTTTCGGTATGTAGTCCCCATTTCCATCCAACATCACTTCTATTTTAACTTCTGAAACATTAGGACCATCTTTAATTTCTTCCATTAAATATCTTATACCCGTATCATAATCTTCTATGATATTGTCACTTATTCTCTTGTAATTTTTATATTTAGGACTTGGATTTGCCCTATCTATAATTATCCAACTGACTACAAGGCTCAAAATTACAAAAATTATTACAAACTTCCAAATCATTTTACAAAAAGTTCTGTTTTAAGTGTATTTCTTAACTCATCCATCTCTATCTGATTACAGTCTATGCTATACCCTAAATTAGCAATTTTTCTTAACATGTCTTCTCTGATGAGTCTTTTCACTATATCTTTATCCACGGCTCCATATTTTAGCCACGATTTTTCAAAAGTGCCTTTTGAGTCACCTAACTCCCATTTAATATATTTACGAGTCATTACTATTTCAAACTTGGCAAATGCCTTAAAATAATGTATATCATATTTCAAAACATCATCTCCAAATAAAGGATATGAATAACTAAAATATTCGCCTTTTATTCTCTGTAAATCGTATAATCTATCTACTACTTTTTCTAAATATTCCATGCTATTTAATTCTTAAATATTAATATCCCATCCTCTACAAATTCTAAATAATCTTTTAAAAGAACAAAAGATAACAATTCATCTGGGAACTTCTTTATAAATCGTAAATCAATCTCTTTAATATTGACATATTCTAAATCATCAAGAGTTTCAAAACATATAAAGTGATCATTATCTAAACAAAATCTACTTCGATAATATCTGATTTTTATGTGAGGTTTATCCTTTATAATCTTTTTAATTCTCCTCATTATAAATCCTTTAGAACTGTTATATTCTCTATATTTTGTTATTATCCAATTACATAATGACCATAAAGCAGTTATAATAATTAAAAGCATTATTATAGTCATTATTATAATATCTTTACCATTCCAAATTATCATTTTCTACTTTTAATTCTTTAATATTATCTCGGTCTCTATATAACACCATCAACTCTAAAATTCCAGCTTCTCTCAAATGTTCGTAAGTAGGTTCTTCTAACATCACCTGCACTTCTTTATATGTCACAAATCCACCAAACTTAGAAGTAGAACTAAAATCAAACTCCAAATAAAATTCTCTATCTGCAAACCATTTATAAACTTGGTCATATGTGGGTGCAGAATAAAGATTTTCGTCTTTGTTATAATCTACAATAGTGTCATCATATAAAACACTTTCTAAATCGTTGTAATAAAAGAAACAGGGAGAATCAAACCCTATTTCTTTTAACTGCTTGGCCATCCAATATGGCACTATAAATTCAGTATAATCCATTACTCATCTTTATTTTCTTCAAAAACATATTCTAATTTTTCGTCACGCTTACCTGCTTCATATGCAAACTTAAGCATTTTTGCAATACCAAATACTTCTGACAAATCTCTACCAAATGTCATATCCTCAGGTTCGCCTTCAGATAAATAAAAACGAATTTCATCTCCGTCTTCATTTTCCATTAAAATCTCTATAGAAGTAGTGTTATCCCACTCCCCTAAACAATGTGTTTCTCTAATTTTCATAACTTAACTTTTTAATTTATTTATAACTCTTTTTAATTCTTCAATATCTCTATCATCTAATGGAATAATAGAACGATATTTAACATCTACTATTTCTTTATCTTCTATTAACTGTTCTAATTCCTGGAATAATATTCTCTTCATTTCTACTTTCTCATCTGGAATTTTACAAGTTATCCATCTAAAATCCAATACTCCAGATTTATAAAATAGAAATCCTTCTCTCTCATCATAGCGAATTTCCCAATGTATGAAATTATTTTCAGGTGTTATAATGAAATGATCTTCTATTCTTTTCTTAGATAGTTCAGTTATATCTTCCCCAAAATAATTAGGTATCCAACTAATACCATATTGTTTCAATAGTTCCTCATATTTTATTTGTAATTCCTGAACTTTAAATCCTATCTCATCTGCCTTTAAGGCTACAACCAAAAATCTGCTCATATCATAATAGTTTTTCTTAATCTATCTACTACATCCTGAGGAGTATGTCCATCATATTCATGAATAGATATTTCGGTTTCAGGAACTTTAAATAAATCCCAATCACTCGCTGGATAGTGGTTAGAAATAACCCCAAAAGGTGTCTTAGCAGTTACAATGAACCACTCTTTCTTATTTCCGAAGCACCATTCTCCATTATGATGTTTCCAACTTTTGTTTGTTTCGTATTTGTTATGACTCGCCCACTCATTAAATAGTGCTGCATTGTATATCATTCTGAACTCATATAGTTCATTAAATGTATGATAACCGTCTGATGTATTACCGTCTATTTTCATTATTTTTATTTTTATTTTACTTTATCCCACATTAAAGGTTTATCTTTATAAACTTTGATTTTCACTTTACCCTGCCTACTTTCCCAATTATGTATTCCTTCAAGTTTAGGCCATTTATAACTTAAAAAGGCAAGATTTATTATTACCGAATAACCTATTATAAACATTACATGTTTAAAAGGTTTTATATATTTTTCACATAAATTAAAAGCAAGAAAAATACTGGCTATTGAAATTGATGAAAAATTAAATATAAAATATACTATTATTTGGTCTGGAATATCTTCTGTTTCATTAAAAAGAGGTATATTTATAATTAATAATACTATTGTTAAACCGATTAAAGGCGTCAAATAAAATCCTCTTTTTATAATATAAAAATCATCAAACATTTCTTTAAAGCTATCCCATGAATTATAGAAAAGACTTTTAAATACTTCTTTAAAAGTTAAATTATCTAAATCTATATCACCATTCCAAACTTCTACATACATATTAAAATATGAATATACAATACAAATTTTATTAGGATTAGCTAAACCACTTTTAGTAAAACCTCTCCAGGGAGCTAATATATAAAAATGATTTATATCTTCATCCTTTTCTATGGTTTCACTATATTTATTATAAAATTCATCCAGAGCATTTAACACTTGTAGTGGTAATTCCTTAGAATAATATTTTAATTTTTCTAAAGTATATCCATATTGATCTTTACCTGAAAAACCTTTTAAAGTTTTGTGTAGTATAACACGACTGTCTTTAAAGATACTTTTAGCATGTGTTAAATCTTCATATTCTTTATCAGTTATAAACACTTCATATTTTAAACCTAATTTATTTACAATATCTGGAACTTTACTCTTTTTTACTTCTTTGTAAGTATCAAATAAATTCATAATTATTGTTTATAAAGGTTATAAATCTCTACTAATATCTTAGCTTCAGGAGCAACAAATAATTGAACCAAGTTATAAATATTAGGTATTATATTGTCTATAGCTATATAAATAATAAATAAATAAACAGCCAAAGGAGTTATCCTATAAAACAATCTATACCAATTACTATCACTATTGTTATCTCTAATTCTACTCTTTTCCAAGTAAGACATATCATCTTTTTCTTCTAATAGTGGAAATAAAGCATCTTCTTTTGGAAGTAATGAAATGATTTTCTTATAAAGAAAATATCCAATAATAAGTCCTATAATAGTTAAAACGATAGGAAAACTTTCTCTAACTAATAAATATCTATAAAAAGCATCAAAAGCACTTTTAGAAGTTTCCTTAAAGAACTCCCACATACTCCCTAATTTAGAAGATATTGAAGGCTCATATTTAGTTATAAATTCATCTAAGCTACTCACTGTTGATTTTTCAATTTTAGTAGCTATTTCACCTGTTTTTGTAGTTATTTTATCTACTATGGATAATGTGTCTGTTTTCATTATTATTACTATTCTAAATTTAATGCTTTAATTTGCTCTTCTGTTAATGGTTCAAAATTTATGTAATATCCAAACTTATTTTCAAAAGGGTAATCTTTATTTTCAACGGTATCATAAGCCAATAACTTACCTAACAGAAGTATATGTTTATCTCTGTCCCAAAACTTACCCCACTTCCCTATATAATCCTTGTAATTTATAGGTCTTTCCTGACTGAATCCCTGTAGTGTGTATTCCATGAAAGAAAGTAGGGGTGTTTCTTCACCAAGCGTACGCTTTCCATCATTGGTATAGATTATAACTTCTTGTGAATCGTCATCTTCAAACTGCACTCCTATAGCCCCATTGTTCTTATCTATAATTTTCCCCCACCCATATCGGATGTCATAAACTCTGTCTCCTACTTTAAAAATTGTTTTCATTTTTATTTCAATTTCTTTATAAAGTTAATTAATTCTAAACATTCTTCGCAATTTACTTCTTTAAGTTTACCATCATAATGTGTTCCCGATTCTTCAAATCCATTATAATGAAAATCTGAACTTACTGTATCCAACCCACAAATTGTAAATTCTCCACCATGAGTGACTAAATTTATAGCATGTGTAATGACTTCGTATTCATCTGAAGATACCTTATGCTTCATTTTTTGTAATCTCATGACATATTATTTATTGTCTCCGTATATCTCAAATATTTTATCTACAGTTTCTCCTTGCTTTGCGGCTAATTCTATGTAGTTATTTCCACAATATGTTTTGACTAATTCCAACATTTCTTTTGCAAATTCTTTTGACTCTTCTTCTGTTTGGTTGCGGCCTTTTGCTACATAAGGTTTTGTTCTATGCAAGAAGATATTAACATTGTCAAATTTATTAACTTCTTCTAAAACCAAGTTTTTAAAATTCTCACTGCCGTCTCCATATTTTCCGTTATAGAATAATGAAAGTATTAACGGCCTATCGGTAATAATAAATTTAACTTTACCTTTCAATCTAAACAATCTATGATGCTGTTTTGCAAAAAGATATAACTCATTCTTAAATGTTTCATGTCTCTGTTCCCAAACCAATTCCTTGGCATATTCAGAAACTAATTCTACATCAAATCCTAACCATTTCATTCTCGCAAATAATTCTGCTGCGATTGTACTTTTACCTGTTCCTGGTGAACCTATAAGGTTAATTACTGTTGTTTTCATATCTTTTTATTTCTCTATTAATTTTATTAATTTCATCTTCCAAGATTTCTATTTCCAATTCCTTACCTAATTTTCTGGCATATAAATCTTTAATCATTATTTCTCCAATACTCGTATCAAACCATTCAGGTAAGAAAATACCATAATTATTTTCTAATTTCCAATTCAAATATTTTAAATACCCTACTCTATTTATAATTATATGTTGTAAAATATAATCCTTATCATAGTTAGTAATATCATCTCCAAAAACATTAAATTCTTTATTATAAGACTTAATTTCTTCTTGAAATTCTAATAATTTATTTACAAACTTTAAAGTTTCCTCTTCACCTAATTCACTTTTTCTACATACAAAATTTTCTGTATTATCCCACTCTTTAGTGTTTTCCCAATCCTTTAAAACTTGTTCTCTTGAAGTTTCTTTAAAATATTTTTCTAATTCGTTTAGAAAATCTGAGTTATTTAATTCCTTTTCCATAATTACTTAATTTTAAATTTATGATATTCTAATAATTTATTTAATTGTTCTCGTGATTTTTCAAGTATATTACTAAACCATTTTTCACTTTTACCATGATAAAATAACCAATAGCCCCAAGTTCCTACTTTATAATTTCTTATAACTTTTTTCATAGATTAATAAATATTAGCTTCATCTGAGATTTTAATCTCTCCTCTAAGGTTTACATCTCCACATACATAAGACCTATCTGTTATTTCCACTTTTCCTGAAACTCTTGCATTATCATGTACCGCACTATTACCTCTCACAATTACTTTCCCAGAAACATTTGCGTTACCAAATATAGAAGATTTCTCAATAAAAGCATCTTCATATACACATGCGTAATCCCCAATCACAGATTCATCAGTAATAACGGCGTTCCCGTACAGTTTACTTGTTCCTTCTACCCTGCTCCTGTTTACTACGGCATTACCAAATACTGAGGCATAGTATTTTACTTTGGATTTGTTTCTAATACTTGCGTCCCCAAAAACCTTAGCACTATCTATTACTTCTGAATCACCTATAATCTCAGCATTATCATAAACTTTGGCATTCCCGTAAACTCTAGAATTATCATAAACCCAAGCATTACCTGAAAGATTATCTTCTTTTTCAATCCAGCCTCCTATATCTCCTTTCTTCACATATCTTTCAGGAATATCTACAGTTGCTCTAATTCTATTTAAAGTAACTTTATTGTGTAATAATGTCTCGCCCGTGAACTCAAATGTTTTATCTTTTCTACTATACATTTCAATAAGCTTGTTTAAAACATTTAACCGAGAACTTTCATATGATGGAGTATTCTCTATATAATTAATCGTTCCCCCTATTCTTAAATCATCTACAAAACCACAGTATTCAAACCCTCCTTTATTAGTTATTCTTTTAGTAGAAACAATCCCAATTAACTTCTTCTCCCTAAACCATGCAAAAACCTGTTCATAAGTAGGAATTTTACCTTCCTCAAAATCTTCTAATTCAAACTCATGATAATTGGGATCTCCTCCAATCATATCTTTAGTGTTTAAAGTGTAATTGTCTGAAAGCAACCCTTTACCGTCATACCCAATTTCTTTAAGTTTTTGATAAGTACTAAATGGTACTAAAAATGTATCGTATTTCATATTTTTTATTTTTATAATTTCTCATATGTTTCTATTAACTTCTCTAAACATTTTAATCTTGCGTCCTCATATCCCTCATATAATATATATGCACTACTATCAAAGTAATAATCAATTCCATCTTTTATAACAATAACATATTTGTAGAAACCTGCTGTATCCCAAGCAACATAACTTTCTATTCCTTTCTCTCTAAACCACACAAATGCTTGGTCGTAAAGAATTTTAGGAACTTTTATATGCTGCCTCCAAAATCCAAAACCATTTTTATCAGGCATCCAATAACAATCAAAAGTTACCCATTCAAACCCTAAATCTTTCATCTTTAAACAAAGATCATAAGGAATATGCAAGTTTTGTTCTTTAATATTTTTCATTTTTTCTACCTTTATTACTTTGATAGTAGTGCATATATATT
>ERZ773075.614-NODE-614-length-25893-cov-7.80707_pt1 | contig 25893 bp, 25 predicted proteins | sample MGYA00580614_ERZ773075 | MGnify/ENA primary metagenome ERZ773075 (study PRJEB29015, sample SAMEA2738021) | human oral metagenome | biome: human oral; feature: human-associated habitat; material: dental | place: China | collected 2043 ...
TTCAAGAAATTATTAAATCCGTTGAGATTGACGGGATTGAGTTGCTTGGCTACACACCATTTAGCTGGAGCGATGTAAACATCTAGGATCCAGTCCCAAGTTCAAAACATAGAAAAAATCTCCCTAAGAAAGTGGATAGCCACTTGCGGGGAGATTTTTAATGTTTTAGAATAGAATCAAATCCTTACTCTTTTCCTTTGCTACCTCTAAAAATCCGATAGCTGGTCTCAGCGACAGGCAGGCCGATGATGGTGTGCATATCGCCTGTAATTGAGCGAATAAAGCGAGGATCCAGCTCCTGAAAACCATAAGCACCTGCCTTGTCTAGCGGACGCTTCTCATGCAGATAGGCCTCGATGATAGGCTCTAATTCTGGGTAATAATCCACAAAGTCCACCTGCGCCAAGGTGTAAAATACTTCTAGAAAACCCTGCATACGTAGGCAGACCGAGGTCACTACATGGTGGCTCTTGCCAAAGTAAGAGCGAAACATCCGATCAGCTTCAGCTAAATCCTGTGGTTTATTGTAAATCTGACCATCCACTACGACGATGGTATCAGCTGAAATATAAAGGGTTTCAGCTTCCAAGTCCAAATCGGACTTGGCCTTGGAAATCTCACAACAAATCTTGGCTGCCTTGGTCAGAAAATCCTGTTCATCGATGGTTGCCATGCAATGCTCTTCGATAGCTCGCTCGTCCACTTCTACAGACTGAATCTCTGGATTCAAAAAACTCAGCAATTCCTTGCGTCTGGGCGACGTAGATAGCAAGACAAAGTGACGAATCCTTCCTTTCTCACCTTCCCTTTGGTAGTCAAAAACCGTCTTCATGATTGTCCTCCCGTGTCCTTTAATTGAAAGAGTTCTTCCACCCGCAAATCAAAAACCTGAGCGATTTTTAAAGCCATCTCTAGCGAGGGATTGTAGCGATTATTTTCCAAATGCAAGATCGTTTCGCGCCGCATACCAATGCGGTCCGCTAATTCCTGCTGGGTCATGCCTCTGGATTCGCGGACAGATTTGAGATTGGTGATAATATTGCTTTCCTTGGCCATTTTTAACCTCTCTTTTCAAATAAAAAGAAGACAAAACCAAAGAGCAAAACTAAGACACCAATCATGATGAAAAATATTCCGACATTGACTGTGATGGATCCTATATTAGCACTAATCCCTGCAAGCACCAGTAAAATTGCTATACAGACGGCAAACATCAAAGTCGCTGCTTTTGCTAGATTGGCATAAAAGCGCTCGTCTGCTCTCTCCTTGACCTTTTTCAAGGCAAAAAATAAAAGAAAGAGAAACTGGATAGCGAGGAGGCTTCCCAAAGCAATGTGCTTTATAATGGGCGGATTGGTGCTCGGAGTCCACAACCAGATTCCGACAGTATAGATAGAGGTTGCCGTAAGATTCAACAGATTATAAAATTTCATGGTCAGATCATAGACCTGCTTTTCTTGAATCTCTTTCATCTTCTTAGGCCATGGTTTCATGTGAAACCAAGACCAGATGCTTATAAGCTGACCTATACTTACCAGACCGACAATCATCCACTTGGCTGACCAGCTGAGATTGCTGGGTGCAAGGAAAACAGTAAAATCAATAAAGAGAGCGGTGGCGACCAAAATGAGGCCACCCATTTTTTGACTTTTTTTCATGATAGGCTCCTTTCGTAGTGTTATAAATATTTAACATCTTTATGTTATAAATATATCACACACAAGAATAAAAGGCAAGCATTTATGTGCTGTTTGGGAAAATTTTTCCGCAAACAAAAACCCCAGAATTTCTCTGGGGAGCTGGCTTATTCTTTACCAATACAATATTCTTGGTGTTCCTGCAAGCTTTCATCGGTCTGAATGGTCACTTTGGCAATGCCATAAACCAAAAGCCTTTGGCGCAGGACAGCCTGCGTTTCAGCCAGCAAATTTGGATTTTTCAGACAGATATGAAGCATGGCAAATTTTTCCAAGCCATCTGTTGTCCAGACATTGAGCTGGGTGATGGCTCGCACATTTTCCAGCGCTGCTATTTCCTGATAAAGCTGGCTGAGATCCACATCGCTGGGCACATGGTCTAGGAAAATCTGGATAGTCTCCCAAAATTTTGGCAGAGCATTGCTGAGAATAAAGCCTGCGATGACAAGAGAAAGCAGCGGATCCAGGAAATACCAATCGGTGAAGCGCAAAATGAGAGATACGAGAATAACCGCTAGCCAGCCCAAGATATCCTCAAGAAAATGCAAGCTAAGAATGGATTCATTGTGACTGTGGCCATGGCTGACGACTCTGCTAGCTGCTGTATTAACGGCAATAGCGACAATTCCCAAAACCAGCATGCCATCATAATTCACCTTCTCAGGAGCAAATAATTTAGGGACATTTTCCACGATTACCAAGGTCGAACCGACCAGCAAAATCACCGAAGTCAAGAGGGCACCCAGCAGGCTGTAGCGTTTATATCCTAGGGTATATTCTCGGTCTTCTTTTTTTGTGGAAATCTTCTCAAAAAGAGTCGATAGGCCAATAGCCAAGGCATCTCCTGTGTCGTGAATTGCATCCGCTAAAACGGCACTGGAATGAAAGAGAAGGCCAAAGATAAATTCAATAATAGCAAAAGAAAAGTTCAAGAGAAAGGCAATGGTCATATTTCTACTGGATTTCATGTGAACCTCCTTATTTATTTTCCTAAAAGAATACGATTTATGGTATAATCTAATCCATACCGAACACTCTGTTCAATTATATTATCCACTATTATCAGAAAGGAAACAAGAGCCAGTTCATGACCTTTGTCTCTTAGCAGACAAAAAGCTCTTTTTGTACGGAATTTCCATGGATAGACGAGTAAAAAAATCACGCGCAGCCATTTACCAAGCCTTTATCAGCCTGCTCAATCAGAAAAGCTACGAAAGCATCACCGTTCAGGAAATCATTGATCTGGCAGATGTAGGCCGCTCCACCTTCTATAGCCACTTTGAGACCAAAGAAACCCTGCTGGAGGAACTCTGCCAAGATCTCTTTCAGCATACCTTTATCGAGCGGTCTGAAGGACGTGATTTATTTGAAGCGACAGCCCATATTTTCCATCACTTTCGGAAAAATCAGGATCGGATAGCCACCCTTCTCTTGGCTAAAAATACTTATTTCATCAACCGCCTGAAAATTGAGCTTGAGCGCTATCTCTTTCCCATGATTGAGCAGACATTATTGCAGAAAAAAAGCCATCTGCCGGACAACTTTTTAAAAAATTATGTGACATCAACTTTTGTGGAGACAGTCAGCTGGTGGCTGCAACAACGAAATCAAGTTGGCGAAAACACGATTTCTCGCTATTTTCTGGACTTGATGGACTAAGCCGCAATTCACCTATCATTTTCTGAAAAGATATGGTATAATCGTTCCTTGATGTACGAAAGGAGATTGACTATTTATGAAAAAAGAACACTCACCGTTTTTAATTCCAGGTATAGTGATGATCGGGATAGCACTACGGGCTCCTTTTACTGTTTTGCCTATCGTTCTGACAGATATTGCTGAGGGGCTACAGGTTCCAGTTAGCTCTCTGGGCCTCTTGACCAGTCTGCCTCTGATTATGTTTGCCCTCTGCTCGGTCTTTGCTCCGCGCTTAGCGCAAAAGATGAGCTTGGAAAAACTGTTTGCTCTTGTTCTACTCGTGCTAACTCTAGGCTCGCTGATTCGCGTATTTAATCTTCCCTTACTTTATACGGGAACTATTATTTTAGGAGCGGCTATTGCGGTCTTAAACGTCCTTCTTCCGAGCTTGATTCAGGCCAATCAGCCACATCGAATTGGATTTTTGACAACCCTTTATATCACATCGATGGGGCTGTCGATCACGATTCTGTCTGCTCTGGCTGTTCCCATCGTACAAATGAGCTCTTGGCAAGGTCTCATTTGGATATCAACCTTGATTTGCTTTGTGATTCTCTTGGTTTGGCTGCCCAATGTCAAATATAGCCATCGCTTGGCGGCTAAACAACAAGGAAAGCAAGAGCAAGGAGCTCTTCTAAAAAATCCAAGAGTCTGGGCCTTGATTTTATTTGGTGGCTTACAGTCACTACTCTTTTATACCAGTATGACTTGGTTGCCAACCTTGGGACAACAAGCTGGCCTTTCTACTGATACGACCGGACTACTAGCAGCGGTCTTTTCTCTGATTAGCCTTCCCTTTTCGATGACAATTCCTAGTTTGACAGCGCGCTTGAAAGCTCGTCAACGTCTGGTTATGATTAGCTTGGTTTCCGCAGCAGGTCTGATCGGTATTACCATGCTCTTGATTCGGACAGATTCCTTTGCTTACTGGCTGGTTCTTAATCTCCTCATTGGTATGTCTGTCAGTGCCCTCTTCCCCTATCTCATGGTGACCTTCTCCCTCAAGACCTCTACGCCTGCGCAAACGGCTCAACTATCCGGACTGGCTCAAACTGGAGGATACATCCTAGCTGCCTTCGGCCCTAGCCTCTTTGGCTACAGTTTTGATTTATTCCATTCTTGGACACCAGCCATCCTCATCCTCCTCGGACTGACCGTCATCATGACCATGAGCCTCTTTTACATAGAAAAATTTGATAAAATTCTATAAAACTTCTGATTCTCCATCAGGAGTTTTTTACTGCCAAGTTTCTTGTAATTTCCGAAGTTCACTTGAAATCATCTTTCCTCATCTTACTTGCTTGATTTTTTTGCTTATAAAATAATTTCAAAAGGATTTTCCATATTTTTGATAAAAACACTTATATTTCATTATAAATACTTGCATATACTTAAACAATAGATTATAATGAACTTATAAAGAAGCAGAAAGGATGAGAAAGATGTATCAAGAGCAGCGGATTTCAAAAATGCTGGAACTTTTGGAGGACAAAGGACAGCTGGCAGCTAAGGACATGGTGGATTATTTTCAGGTTTCTAAGGACACTATTCGCCGTGATTTCTCGATTTTGAGCGAGCGAAAACTAGTCCAGCGTACCCATGGCGGGATTATTCCTTTGGAAACTAGTCGGCAAATTCCTTCTTTCAACGACCGTGTCGGCCAACTAAACCAAGAAAAAAAGGCCATTGCTCACAAGGCTCTGGACTTTCTCAAACCCAATCAGGTCAATTTCTTTGATGTATCAACGGTGGTTCTCAAGCTGGCTCAGCAAGTTCAGCAACCGATGACGATTTTTTCTCATTCTTTGGATAATGCCATCATGCTGAGTGGTCAAGAGCAGGTTGCTTTCCATCTTTTAGGTGGAAAGTTCTATCCGAGAAATCGTTTTTACTACGCCCTCAATGAAGCCGAGTTGCTCAGAGAAATTTCTTTTGATCTAGCCTTTATCGGAGCTGCAGGTCTGAAAAATGGCCAAATCAGCTTTGAGGACCAAGAAGATGCCTATCTGAAGAAGCTAGCTCTCAAGCAGGCCAAGACAAAGATTCTGTTGGCCGAGCAGGCTAAAGTTAAGAAAGAATCAACCTATATTTTAGGAAATATCAGCGATTTTGACTACTGGATCACCGATCAAAAACCTAGCCCTGAGCTAGAAGCTCTTCTGGCTGGGAAAGTCACCATTATTTACTAGTTTCATTTTATAGCTTATGGAGGAAGAACCATGACCAAGCACGATATTCGTTTGATTATCAGCGACATTGACGGCACAATTCTCGATGACCAGCACCAAGTAGATCCGCAACTGAGGGAGCAGATTCCCTTGCTGAAAAAAGAAAACATCCCTTTTGTTCTAGCCTCTGCCCGCTCTCCTCTTGGCGTGGAGCCAATTGCGCGCGAGCTGGGACTGGGCAATAACCCACTAGCCTGCTACAACGGTGCTCTGGTCATCAAGGGTGACCCGCAAGATTACGAGACCATTATCGAGCATCCATTGGATAAAAAAGAAATCCGCACTTTTCTGGAACTGGTCAAAACTAAGTTTCCTAGTGTTTCCAGCAATCTCTACTCTGGTAAAGATTGGATTGCTGACCGTTTGGATAGGTGGGTGCAGATTGAAGCTGAGATTACAGGTGAGCAGGCTATTATTCAAAATATTCTGCTGCCTGTTCTGGATGTGCTCATCCCAGCCCATAAGTTGCTGTTGATTGATGAGGCAGCTATTATCCAGCAACTCCATGCCTACTTGCAAACGATGGATTTTCCAAATACAGCCTTCTACCTGTCCAAGGACAACTATTTGGAAGTCACACATAAAGAAGTGTCAAAAGAGCAAGCCCTTCTAGAAGTGGCCAAACACTACCAGATTCCGCTGGAGCAGGTCATGACAATCGGAGACAACTTCAATGACCTTCCGATGCTACGACTGGCTGGTCTGGGAGTTGCCATGGGCAATGCCCCTGAAACAGTTAAAGCTGAGGCAACAGTCGTCACTAAAAGCAACAACCAACATGGGGTCGCCAAAGCTATTGAGGAATATGTTTTACTATAATGCAAAAAAATGGCTCTATAATTTCTGTAGTGGGTAAACCACTGTAAGAGTTATGAAGCCTCTTTTGTTGTAGAAAAAAAGTCCCATAAGACTTATAATGAAAAGCGACCAAACCATCATTAGAAAGACTCTTATGGAACAGTTAAATTTTATCACAAACTTACTCGGAATAAAAGACCCTAACATCACTATCTTGAATGTTCTAGATGCTGGAACTCATAAAGAAATCATCGCTAAGCTAGATTATATCGCACCTAAATGCCCTCACTGCCAAGGACAAATGGCTAAATATGACTTTCAAAAAGAATCGAAAATTCCCTATCTAGAGTGTGCGGGTTACAAGACATTGATTCGTCTAAGAAAAACGTCGTTTTCGTTGTAAATTTTGCAGGAAAATGGCTGTCGCAGAAACGTCATTAGTCAAAAAGAATCACTAAAATCTCAACTCAACGATTATCAATCAGAAAATCACTCAAAAATTAATCGAGAAAGTCCCTATGACGACCATCGCGGAAAGCCTGGCTGTCTCCACTTCCACCGTCATTCGCAAACTAAAAGAATTCAAGTTCAAGACTGACCTCAACGACCTTCCAGCGCACATGAGCTAGGATGTGGAAACAGTCAGGGAAGTGACTGTTTCAATCGGCAGATAGAGATGAGCTTCATTGCGCAGGATTTCGATTCAAGAAGGATTATAGCTATCCTAGATGGGCGGACACAAGGGACGATTCGCAATCATTTCTTTCGTTATTCTAGACAAGTGAGAAGTCGAGTCAAAATCATTACCATGGACATGTTTAGCCCCTACTACGATATTGCCAGAAAACTATTTTCAAACGCTAAAATTGTCCTCGACCGCTTTCACATTGTACAGCATCTCAATCGGACTATGGACCGCCTCCGCATCCAAATCATGAATCAGTTTGATAGGAAATCACACGAATATAAAGCACTCAAACGCTACTGGAAACTCATTCAACAGGATAGTCGGAAACTAAGTCACAAACGATTTTATCGTCCAACTTTTCGGTTGCACTTGACCAATAGAGAGATTCTAGAGAAGCTACTTTCTTACTCTCCAGAACTCCGAGAACACTATGAACTCTACCAACTCTTGCTTTTTCATTTTCAAGAGAAACAGGCTGATCATTTCTTTGATCTCATTGAAGATATCATTTCTTGTGTAAATCCCATCTTTCTAACTGTTTTTAAGACCTTTTTGAAAGATAAGGACAAAATCTTGAACGCACTGGAACTTCCCTACTCAAATGTAAAACTAGAAGCTACGAATAACCTCATCAAAATCATCAAGCGCAATGCTTTGGCTTTCGGAACTTTGACAATTTTAAAACTAGAATTCTCATCGCTTTGAACATCAAAAAGGAGAGAACCAATTTGGTCCTCTCTAGGTTGTAACTTTTCAACAACCCACTACAGTTGACAAAGAGCCAAAATAATCACTGTTAATAATATTCTTCAGTTAAAGACATATAGAACATTATCACTGTGCACTATTTCATGATTTTACCACTATTCAAGCCTTTCATAAAGACCAATTCAACTAATGTAATTTTATAAAATAGAACGATTAGTTTTTATACTTTGCTTTTGTCAACCAAAAAGTAATTAGAATAGAAAATACACTTGATCCAATAATAGCAAGAATAATCCAAAACTGATTATTTTCTGGTGAGATGGCAATCGTCTTAGATTCCTTTTTAACTTCAATTGGTTGAGACAAGAAATTCATAACATTTTGATTCGTTATGCCGCCATTTCGAGCATTCTTCATCAATTCTTTAAAGTTATTTGAATAAAGCCGATTCTCTTGAATAACTGTTGCTTCATTTACAATTAATTCATTTGTTGTAGATGCTGTTTTATCAATATTCTCTTTTACAGCCTGAACTTGACTTAAAAGATGTTCAAATTGTGGTTTAATTGTTCCAAGCGCTTCATGATTTTTAGAAGTCTCTTTAGCGCTATTTTGAGTAGTAGTCACTAGAGCCTCAATTGAAGTATAAATTTGATTTGAAGCTTTCTCACTATTTTCCAAAGCTACTCCATTAGCAGTCTCCTTATTAACTATGTTTGTAGACTGTTTCGTCTGAAGATCCTTCCAGCTTTGATATTCAGATTCGAGGGAGCCTTTGGCGTTAGTATACCAATCTGACAAAGCAGTTAATCTATCTTTAAAATAGTTATTGGGAAGGTATAAGTTTTCATCTTTATCTTCAGATGCCCCTAGCTTAGGCATGTCTGTCAAACTTTTTTCTTGTTTAGAAATGGTTAAATCAATCTCTTCTAATAATTTCTTACCAGATTCTTTGAAACTCTCAACTTGCGTATCAAGTAATTGACTGGCAATATCGTTGCGACTAATATTCCCATACATTGAGTAAACTGAGGTTGAATCAGGAGAAGCGATATTGACTGTCATATTTCCTAAATTACTAGGTGCTCCATAGATTGCCTGCACCATAGAAGAAGCTCGTTCAATTCTCCCTAAATATTGTAAAATCGTCTTCAAATCTTTTTTGACAAGCTCATATTCTTCCTCCTTGTTACTTACATATATAGTTTTAGTAATCGGAATTTTAGTATCACCAATGTGTAAAGTAAAGGAGATGGTATTCTCACCATATTTAGGCGTAAAACTATAAGATATCCTTAACTGATGAGGAGCTGCATCACTAATTTCTTGTGCTCCCCCATCTAAAGCCAGAGATAAGTCAGAAGTATTAGTAGCAATATCTGTAATAAAGACTTGTGCCTTTGGAGTTTCATACTGTACTGTGCCACTTGTTGAAGAAGCTACAGTTTGTCCACTAACAGAGTTTGTTGTAACTGCAGTGCTACTGCTTGCCCCTGAAGCTGTCTGAGATGAGCCGCTAGGAGCTACAGAGGAACTACTTCCAGGTGTTACTGCGGGAGAAGATGTTTTAATTGTTGGTTGAGGAAGTTGCACCGTGATTGGAATATCACCATTTTTTTGTGTCAACTGATCATTTGTTACCTTTACAAATTCGAATGCAGGTGCTTGATTTGTTGTTGCACCATTAATTCGAGCATAATCTGCTAGTAGGCTCATCTGAGCTTTATATGTATTTATTTCAGCATCCGATAATGCATTTATAGTCTTAAGCTTATCAAATAAAGGTTCGTAGCTAGCAGGATCAATATTCGTTCCAGCTAACTCATTATTAATCATATTGGTAAACTCTTTTGGTAAATTATTCTTTCTCAAACTATTATCAATCTGATTAGCTAAGACTTTTTTAGCCTGTGCTATTAAAAATTTATCATCATTTAGTTTATCCTTAGGAAGTTCCTGACCAAAATAGTTATTAGATATGGTTTTCCGCTCTTCTTTAAGCTCTGTGACTCTCTCTTCTAATTCTTTTTTTCTAGCTTCAATATTATTTTTGTAATCACCCACTGTACGATTGTAGTCTTTTACAAGATTAGCAAGCTTATCAAGTTCCGATTCCGATTTCGATTCTTCATTCAATTTCAAGTCCGTTGAATTGTCAAGTGACACAGATAGAGGGCCTAGTTTATTCAGATCTTCTAAAATTTTCTGATTAAATATACTAGCTTGTATATCATTTTCCTTCTGTTGTGCCTTTAATATTTCAAGCATTTCCGAAATGTTCTTTGCATCTACCTCCTTTTTGGCATCAAAGTGACTTTTCACTTCTGTCACTTGCTTATTTAAGTCTGTTCCAGTGGTATCTAGCAGCGATACAACCGAATCAGAAAACTGCTTTTGGGCTTCTTCAAATGAATTATTGTTCTTTTGCAAAGATGTAGTAAAATCTGCAACTCCTACAATAGATTGCATAGCATCGCTTGAATAAGGATAAATAGTCTGAGAAATTTTTGTATATGCACCTGATTGCTCGTTAACAACGTTCTCAACATTCCTTTTGGCATCATCTAGATTATTGATAACGCTAGAGAAATACATTTTAATGACATTCTGATTAATCAGATTGAGATATTCTCCAACTTTAAGCTCAACATTTTTTGCCTTGGCTGAATCTAAATTAGATTTTGTTTTGTACGTAATCTTAGCTTTGCTTGGGTTAAAACTTTCTAATTGAACAATTTTTTCAGAAAACTGTTGCTCAATATAAACAATAACATCTACCGACCCATCTTCAAATCGATTTTCAGCAATATTTCTTGACATAACAGTCCATTGATTAGTTGAATCTTTAGACAAGAGGGTCGTAAAATCGCTTCCGAAGTTATAGCTCTCTCCTTGTAGCTTTCCTCCCATATCTTCGTTAACCAAAGCAATGTTTAGTTTGTGATCATTCACTTTATTAGTTACTGAAACTTCTTGATTTTTAAAATGAATAAAGGTGATTGATGAAACTGTCAACAAGCTAATAAATAAGCTGACAGCAATTATGACTTTTTTCATATTATTCTCCTTTAAATTGTACTCTTCTAGTATAGCAATATTAGCATGTTTTTTCAAATACTTATTATTAATTACTTACAAATAATTAACGATCTAAGCGCATTTTATCAGTCTATAAAAAATCCCAAGAGAAAACTCTCGGGATTCCTACTCTATTTTTTAAACTCTTCTACTGTAAATCTGTCATAAGAAATCTTACCAACTTCTTCGTCATAGCGAGACAGAAACTCCTGAAACCGACGGTCAATATAGCCAATAAACAGCACTTCATCTATATCTTCTTTATTGAAAAAGATAATATTTTGATTTACTAAGCCAAGTGGCAGAGTGACAGCTCCAAAGTCAAAATAACCTTGCGCACCATCTTTTTCTGTAACTGGGCACTGATTGATGATCATAAACGGCTCTGCGCCATCCTTTACTCGGACAACACTCCCAATCGGTAAAGCAGTACGTTTTGACATTATTCTACTCCTTCTAAATACTTCTTCGCTTCCTGAACATAGAAAAGCTCAGGATTTTCACCAGAGATGCTTTCAAATAGACTACGTGCACGGGGTTCATCGCCTTTTAACTGGGCGTTGAGCGCACCGTAATAAGAAAACATTATTCGAGACAGTTTGTTTTGAGGTTCTGTCGTATCAAAATAATCATTCGTTTTTTTCTCACAAATAATATCAAAGGTTGCTTGCAAAAATGAAATATCTTTTATCTTTTGCTTCATTTGAGATTTATATGAACCTGATAATGTATCCATTTCTTTTAACAATTCTTGTGCTTCAGACAATCTTTTAGAATGCACTAAATCCAATATTTTATAGTAATAGCCGCTAAATATGTAATAAAAACTATTTCTTTTTTTCAAATTACTATTCTTTATTTCATCCAAATAAAGCAGGCTTTCTTGAAAATTTCCTTTATGAAAAGAAACTGTCGCACTCGCTAATAACTTAGATAAGAGTTGTGTTTTCTTATTGTAAGAACTTAAATGGGCTTTGTTAATTATATCCAAATATTTATTCAACTCAATATTATTATTCAATAGCTCAAACAAACTAAGATCTAGCAAAATTTTTGAGAATAGAATAACAAACAAAATGATTATAAGTAAAAATGTTATTCCCTTTGTAAACAGCGTAGATGGATGATTAAAAAGATAGATATAGAAAATTATTGTTGAAAATATTAGTATAAAAAAACAATATTTCCAAATAATTTTTAAAAAAATGAATTCTATTTTTTCAACTGGCCAACTCAAAATGCTATCAATAATTTTTTTCATAAAATATTCCTCACTTATTTACTAGGAATGGCCAAAAGACCTCCAAATAAAGCTGCAATCGCTGAAACTGCTTCTCCAATCCCTGTAGTATATGCAACAAACGCTCCTACTGCTAAAATAGTAATCCCTACTGTTTCAACAGGATGCTCAACCACCCAATTAAAAGCATTCCCTACCACTTCTCCAGTAGCATTAACAAATTGAGAAAAGTGATCAACATTCCTCTGTCCAATTTCATCAGTGACTGTCAATGTTGCAAAGTCCTGCTTCACTGTAGCAGTCTCCTTTACATAAGAAACTCGGTACCCATCTTCCGCCTTGTTCCCAACCTCAAAAGAGTGGTTCTTATAACCAAAAGTCATTGATAAACTAGGGTTAAGGTCATTAAAGTCTGAGTCTAACTTGCCTGAGGTATTAAAACCACTGCTTAAATAAAAATCTCCAAATGCGACTTTGTTACTGTACTTATAATCATACTTGCCTTGAAAAGGATCAGTCGTCAAGCCACCAAAAGCCATATCACCAGTAACACTAGTCTTCCCATTCTTGTATTTTCCTTTAAAAGTGATAACAGAATCCTTTTTAGTTTGCGCCGTAAAAGTAATTTTACTCTTAAAATATTGAACCCCTGTGTCATAAACAGTAATTTCTTTCTCAAAAGTAACCTGATGACCTTCAAGAAAGCGAATCAACTCTTTCGGCTTCTTACCGCCATTAGAATATGAGGCCAAGGAGATTGAACGGCTAAGTGTGTACCTCTAGTAATCACTTGATCCATCTTTCATCATTATAACCGAAAAGAACAACTTTTTCTAGCTTCCTTATTAGAGAACCAAAAAATCCCAAGAGAAAACTCTCAGGATTCCTACTCTATTTTTTAAACTCTTCTACTGTAAATCTGTCATAAGAAATCCTACTAACTTCTTCGTCATAACGAGACAGAAACTCCTGAAACCGACGGTCAATATAGCCAATAAACAGCACTTCATCTATATCTTCTTTATTGAAAAAGATAATATTTTGATTTACTAAGCCAAGTGGCAGAGTGACAGCTCCAAAGTCAAAATAACCTTGCGCACCATCTTTTTCTGTAACTGGGCACTGATTGATGATCATAAACGGCTCTGCGCCATCCTTTACTCGGACAACACTCCCAATCGGTAAAGCAGTACGTTTTGACATTATTCTACTCCTTCTAAATACTTCTTCGCTTCCTGAACATAGAAAAGCTCAGGATTTTCACCAGAGATGCTTTCAAATAGACTACGTGCACGGGGTTCATCGCCTTTTAACTGGGCGTTGAGCGCACCGTAATAAGAAAACATAATTTTAGACAGTTTGTTTTGAGGTGCTGTTGTATCAAAATAATCATTAGTTTGCTTACTAAGCTCAATATCCTTAATAGCTTGTAAAATCTTTAAAACTTCTTTCTGCCTTATTCTCTGCGAGTTATTTTGTGGATATATTTCCGTTAAAAGTTCAATTTTCTCTGGAATTTCCTCCTTGTGATGTGTATGAACTAAGGAAAGGATCTGAAAATAAAGTAAAGATAACTGGATTTCGAACTTCTTACTAAAGGACATATCATTAAGAGCGACTTGTTCCAAATTTTTAAGAGAAGCTTTAAAATCTCCACGATAAAAAGCTACTTGCGCAACTGCTAATGAATAATTCGCATCATTAAATGACTGTTGGGATTTTAAAGAATGACTAGCAACATATCTATAATAATTGAGATGTTTTTCAAAATTCATCGCTGAAAAAAGAATATTGTCTATACCAGCACGAACTAATTTATTATTTAAGAAAATCAAGGTTTCAAACAAAAAACATATCAAAGTATAGAAAGCGAAGTTTAAAAATGACATGTTTTGACCTCTAAATAACTCAAATAGCATTCCAGCAAATGATAAACAGACTATTGGAAACAAGAATACATAGACTTGCTTAGGATATTTATATAGCTTGTATATTTCAAGATTAGAAATCTTTGAAATATAATTATTTAATATTTTTTTCATCTTTTCCCTCAACTATAGAATTAAAATACACCAATGCTCCAGTTATAACTGGAGCCGCTACCGTTGCTCCAAAGCCGAGTGTAGGAACACTAACTGCTACACCATAAACGATAGCAGCAACCACAACTCCAGTAGCAAAAACAATTTTCCCAGCTTCTTTAAGTCGATCTATATCCCCCATAGATCTCTTCCCACTCTCATCAGCGACTGTCAATGTCGCGAAGTCCTGCTTCACTGTGGCAGTCTCCTTTACATAAGAAACTCGGTACCCATCTTCCGCCTTGTTCCCAACCTCAAAAGAGTGGTTCTTATAACCAAAAGTCATTGATAAACTAGGGTTAAGGTCATTAAAGTCTGAGTCTAACTTGCCTGAGGTATTAAAACCACTGCTTAAATAAAAATCTCCAAATGCGACTTTGTTACTGTACTTATAATCATACTTGCCTTGAAAAGGATCAGTCGTCAAGCCACCAAAAGCCATATCACCAGTAACACTAGTCTTCCCATTCTTGTATTTTCCTTTAAAAGTGATAACAGAATCCTTTTTAGTTTGCGCCGTAAAAGTAATTTTACTCTTAAAATATTGAACCCCTGTGTCATAAACAGTAATTTCTTTCTCAAAAGTAACCTGATGACCTTCAAGAAAGCGAATCAACTCTTTCGGCTTCTTACCGCCATTAGAATATGAGGCCAAGGAGATTGAACGGCCAAGTGTCTGTAACTCATCTTCACTCATCTTACTTAGATCAAATGTAATCTCAGGATTGTAATGCTGTAAATTATTGATTAGTTCCTGACGAAGGGTCTTATGATTCTGGTCCTGTTTCTTCTTTAGTTCAGTATCATTAAATATAGCTAATGCCTTCACATTATGATAAGGATCCTTCATGCTGACAGCTTTTCGAACTTTGCTCAGACCTGTTTCTATTGTCGAAAGAGTATCTGTTACTCCTTTCCCCAAAAGTTCCCCATTAAAACTCTGCATCGCTTTTTCAGTTGTATTCAGAGAATTAACTGCCTCACTTTTTTTACTTGCAATATCTGCACTAGAAGGATTACTCACAGAAACCATTCCTACTATAGCAGAGTAAGCTATAGATAGATCAGGATGAGCAATTAGATTTAGAATATCTTGTGTCGGTTGCTCCACCGATTTTTTTAAATCTGCAAATTCAGATGTGTCAATAATTGCAGAAGAACTTGTCTCTTTCACTACTTCTTGGAAACGGAGAATCAGACGATCTAGTTCATTATATAAACCATTCACTAAGTCGCGATAACTCTGTAAAAGAGGAACATTATAGTTACTCAACTCAGCATTAATTGCGTCTTTAGTAGTTGAAACAAAACTTTCTGTTTGAATCAAATGGTATGTACTCTTATAGGCACTAAGTAACTGATTTTCAAATGAACTTTTCGCTTTATATAAGTTCTCTCGCATTACAAGTAATTCTGTATATTTATATTTCATTCATTCTCCTCCCAGTGACGACTTTGAAAGGCATAGGAATCGACATCCAGTGCTAAAAGTTTTCGACGTAAGTTTAAAACATATTGATTCTCAATCTCATTGTTTTCTAACCCTCTGAAAAGAACCTTCTCAATCATACTCTCTGATATCACTACCGGCTCCTGATTAGGAATAAGACCATGAGGCCAAAAATATCCCGTATAATCAAGATAAAACTTATTCTCAATACAAATACGTTGACCCGTAATCATCACATGAATGAGCAAATCATCATCAAACATAGAAAGAATGTCTCTAGGAAGTTTATCTTTAGATATCTGTACAACAGTGCCTAGAGGTAGAATTTCAGTGTAAATTTTATCAATTAAAACTAGTAATCGAACAAACTCTGCCTTGGAGAAACATTGTGTTTCCCCAAGACGAGTTACAGTTACTATTTGCTCTTCAAACTGAAAATCAATCGCTGCTCCAATTGTTGGAGCGTAATGATAATTAATCTTACTTTGATATAAGCAAGCATCTAAAGCCCGAAATAAATCTGAACGATAAATAATACTCTTTGCAATTTGATCTACCAGAGATGTAGGCTGAAAACCCAGATAAGACTCTGTAAAATACTGTGTCCATAACATTTCTTGAGAAATCATCCTATCGCCCTCCTGTAAAACCCCTAGCTCCTGCTGTATCATCCTTAATTTTGTTCTCTACAGCGGAACTCATATTTCTAGTCTGATCCACCGCACAACTCTTAAATTTTTTTAGAGAACTATTTAAGCTATCAACCATGGCATTAATTTTTAAAAATGGTTGCAAATTAGTATACTCCAAAGAAGGTTTTGAGACTTCTTTCAACCCATCAATAGTAGCAGAATACTTAATAAGCTCAATAGACCATACACTATAATCTAATTTTATTTTATCCATAGCAAGTCCCTCTATTTGTTATTTTGATTTTGCATATAAACATAATAATTTAAAGTTTTATTAGCATAACTCATACCTATAGATAAATTTGAAGCTTCAGCTGTATAAGTAGCTATTTTTTGATTAATCAAATCTATATTATTTTGAGTACTATTAATCCAAGAAGTAACAGCACCTTTCAACAAATTCACTTTACTATCAAAATCATCTCTTCTAGTACCTATAAAATTTGAAGTAGCCTTACTTTTTATAGCATCATATGTTGCCAATTGCTCTGAAACTGCTTTTTTCTTACTTTCTATCTTACTTTTATTCTGCTTCAAAACACTAATTTTTTTTAATATTTCCGTTCTTTCCCTGGACATATCTGCAATCTGGTTTTGTAAAGAATATATTTCAGAACTATAATCATAACTCATTTAAATTCTCCTTTTGAATAGCTTAAACCTACCTATTAATATATCTTTATCCATTAGCTGTAACAAGACGCAAACGGTATCCTTTTCTGCCTACAAAAAAGTTAGTTTCATCCTCAGCTACCACTGACTCATTAAAACTAGTTTGGACTTTGGAGATGTTTTGATCTTGGAATCTCGTTCCTACGCATCCCGCAGGTACATTGGTTTTTAATGCCTTATCAGCTTCTAAATACCCGACACTAATCGGTTGCTGTTCCCCAATAAATATAAAGTGTATATGAACATTACCGCTATTTCTGATAATCTTTTTAATAGCATCTTCAGTTATTTTAAAATTAAGTAAACTTCCTAATAAATGTGCTTCTGGCACAAAGATATACATAACAGAATGATTTTTGCCCCTCTGACGACTTTCAATCTCTCCCTGAATATCATTAAAGAAACTCGCTATATCATCCTTATCAATTATTCTATCAAAAATATCTATTTTTTTATAGCTATTATTCGTATTTAATAAGATTTTTTCAATATTTACTAAGTGTTGTAAACCTAATAATAAACTATTTTCTCCATATTCTAATTGTTGTGGAGTATCATATAAGTATTCAAAATAGCCATCTCTATCAGGAACAAAACCTTGCGGTTCCGTTGTCTCCTTAGCAAATCCTAATGGCAATTGGCCTTTTGACCACATATCAATTACTTTTGGATGAGCTCTAAAATGAGCCATTGTAATCTCATTTGGCAACATTGGAATTGGCTCTGGACGTACCCCCGTCCACATATTTGATATCGTCTTAATTTCCTCTTCTAACTGATAGAGGCGCTCAATATCATTGTCACCACCCGTAGGTAAATAGACCTGAATAGCATAAGGGATATCTTCTTTAATTTGAGCACGTCCGAAAATTTCTTGCTGAATGAGGGCTTCGCGACCTACTATTTCTTTAGCAGCCCCTTCATCTACCATGAAGAAGGCCATCCGTGAAGTTATATTGCTTGACATACTAATTTTAAGACTATTCGAACGAAGAACTGTTAAAATCACATAACAGCCTAAACTAGCTCCCTCACGTAGAATTCGATTAACCAAATTTTCAATTGACTCTTCTAAAGGTGTATCCTTTATAGAATCAAATCCATCAAAAATGGTTAAAATTATCGGAAGCTTTTCACCAGATTTCTGCTCATATTGAGAAAGACTTGCTACATTGTAAGCCGCAAATTTCTCCTTGCGAGCTTTCAATTCATGATCAATTCTCTTTAAGAATTTAACTAGTTTTTCTTCTTCATCAAATCTTGTCAAATCAACTACATGAGGTAACTCCTTAAGCGGTAGCAGACCATTCGTACCAAAATCAAACAAATTAACATGGACTTGTTCTGGAGTATTTAGTCGAGCAAGATTCATCACCAAGGTTTGGAGTGCAACAGACTTACCAAAACCAGGGGAACCGTAAAAGACAGTATGACCCATCTTTTCTATGTCAAAGTTAAAATTAGTTTGTCTCTGCTCAGTAGGTATATCCATCTTAGCAAAAGGAACCGCCAAAACTTTTTTATCTGTCCAATGCACATCCGTTTCTGGTGATATAATCCTTGTCTCCAATGGCTCCAGCCAAGGTCTATCTGGCATAGTAATAGAAAAATGACTAGTAAATTCAGAAATATAATTCACAAGTGCATCAAGCTCAGTGATTTCTTCAGACTCTGTAGTTGTATAATCCTCATCAATTGATAAATCCTCAGATAGCAGCTCATATTGTCCTAAATCATTAATCAGCCAAATCCGTTCATCAACCGTCTCTTTTTTATCATCTCCCTGCGGAGCATAGGCTGCACCACTCCAAGCGGATTGGAATAATTCGTATATTTCATTATTTCCAACTTGTAGATAAGCACGTCCTGGTTCTTTGATACTTGCTGCATCTGGTGTTTTTATAATTTCAGACGAATCTGATGCATCTGAAACTTTTAAGGCTAATTTAAAGCGCGAGTTAGACCATATTTGGTCATTAACAACACCTGACGGTTTTTGAGTCGCGAGGATAAGGTGAACCCCAAGAGAGCGTCCAATACGAGCAGTTGATACAAGTTCTGTCATAAATTCTGGCTCATGCTGTTTCAACTCTGCAAATTCATCACTGATAAGAAATAGATGTGGTAAAGGCCTGCTTGGAAAAGAATCCTTATCAGCAGCCAACTGTCCTTCTTTATACATTTTAGTATAACCATTGATATGGTTCACTCCAAATTGACTAAACAATCTTTGACGCTTTTGCAGTTCCGCCTTAATAGAGGCTAAAGCACGTGCACTTGAAGCCCCATCTAAATTCGTAATTGCCCCAAGCATATGAGGAAGATTTTTGAAAAGATTGGCCATTCCTCCACCTTTAAAGTCAATGGTAAGAAATCCAACATCCTCTGGACTGAAATTTACTGCTAAAGATAGAATATAGGATTGAAGAATTTCTGATTTCCCTGAACCCGTGGTTCCGGCCACGAGTCCGTGCGGCCCATGAGCTCGCTCATGAAGGTTCAACTCAACAACATCATCTTTCCCACGCAGTCCTAAAGGAACTGCCAATGTCTTTGAAGTATCAGCCCTTCGCCAATTCGAACCTAAATCTATTTCTTCTACTGTTTTAACCTTATACAGCTCTAAGAAAGAAACAGACTTAGGAATCGTATTTTTTTCAACTTCCAGGTGTTCTAAATTTGCCAATGTCCGAACGCATTGTTCGTAAGTCGGCAAAGCTGAATATGGACAAAATGTCTGAGCGCTGTAATTTCGACCGTCATTGATAATCTGCCCAGCATTCTGATTTTTATATTCAATCAATGTTGTGACTGTTTCAGGCAATAAACGCTGAGCTTCTTTTACCCAAATAACAGTAACACCAAGTTCTGTCAAATCTTTTGCAAGATATTCGTTTAAACTATGACCTAAAAGATGTGAGTCATCTAAAATGGTTAAAACATAGTGAGGCTTAAATCGTGCATCTTTCTCACCCATCTCTTTTTTTAGCTGAGAGCGCTTTTGGATAATACGATAAAAAGAATTTAAAACTGCATCACGACTTCGAGCATCATGCACAAAACCTCGAATATTTCGTTCCTGCATTTTGAAATGAGGTAAAAAACGCCATTCTGACCAATCTTTCTCATAATCATGCTCATGAACCAAATTAATAAAGTTCACATCTAAATAACTATGAAAAATTGCCAACTGCAAGAGCAAATTATAAATAGCTGTCTTGGTAACTTCTTGATTACCAATCAATCCGACCGTCGCTTGTGCAATATTGACAGTAATAGGAACCTGTCTTTGCATCTGATATTTTTGAAGAACCTTTTGTGCAAATTTAGATGACTCATCTTTACTTTGAATATCAAAATTCGTTTGCAATTGGAGCTGACTTACTTTATTACCAAGCCCAAGAGAAAGTTGCAAAAAATCCTCATTGTAATCTAAGCGTTCGTAAATACGAGAATCATACCGAGCAATCATATCTGCTAAAACTCGAATTTCTGGTTGATTATACCTTAGAATCGCTGCCTCTTCTTGATAATATCGATTTAATTCTGAAACTTGCTTAAGCAAGTATTTTTCATAATCTTCTACCCGAATACGCTCCTGCTCTTTATTATCTTTTCTTTCTTCAAAATACTGGCTCATGGTTGTACCAGCAGTTAGCAGGCTAAACCCACCCATCCCAATCATCATCAGCGGGTTCCCTTTGAAAACAAAACTACTAAAAGCTGTAATTGCGAACATCCCAAGTGCAGGGACAATCGCTCTTACTAATGAATTTTTGGCTGGTTTTATCGGCAAAGGAGGTTGATTAATATGAATTTTTGAACTATAAATGGAGGGATTAATCCGAGGGCTTCTGCGATATGCTGGAAAATCTTGAGGATATTCGCTTGCACACTCTTCAACTAATATTTTCTCTAGATTAAAAATAGGAATTGAGTAGAGAGAAGAAATTTTCCATTGTAACTTTCGCTTTTCAATGAAATGCTGAGCAGTAGCAATCATATCTCCTATTTCAAATGGAAATAACCCACTTTCTTCAATTAGTTTATAATTAAGATAAACTGGCCTATCACCAATTTCAATCTGTACTTGTTTATCGGAGAAAATCAAAACTGTTGAAGAACTAATCTTCAGATCAGCTTCTTCCTGACTACTGCAAATGAAAAGCTCTGTCGGAGCAAAAATATAGGTCGTAAAGATTTCTTTTTCAGACTCTAATAAAGTGACTTTTTCCTCACCAAAAACTGTCTCTCCTAACTTTAAGATATCTCCATTTCGATAAACAGTCTGGTTCTCCAATTTATATGCACTACCATTCAGTAAAATAGACTGTGAATCTATTAGATTAGCAGTTAAGAGTTCTCTCGTTTCTATTAGTAACGTGTAGAGGGGATGATACTCTTCGAAAAGTTGATCACCTAGCTGGTGATAGTATACGTTCTTATTTTCTTCCATCAACTACTCACCATTTCCTTTTGATGAAGAAGTATCTTTAGAGTGACTACTGTCATCCGTACTTTTTTCACCAATTTCTGAGGATAATTCCTTTATTTTTTTCTCATATTCACTCAATTTTTTCTGTTTCTCTGAACCATTCATATTTACATTTGACCTGACTGATTCATAAAGATTTGTATAAGCATGCAGAATAAGTTGGGTATCTCCAATATTCTGGGCTACATCCAGTGCCTTTTCAAATTTTCCACGACCCAAATAAATCCAATAATTCAAAATAGTATCATCACTAGATTCCGTAATCGTATTTAATACTGTTTCTTTTTGCTTATCACTCAAACTATCTAAACGAACATAACTAGCTGCTAGAATGTATTTCGCCTCTTTAGGTAATGAATCTACACTATAAGCCTTTAGCGATTCGACTGTCTCAGAAAAATCTTTTCTCATAAAGTTTGATTGTGCCATGATGACTGCAGATTTTAAAGGTCCATCCTTGAACATAGATTGATAAGTTGTGAAACTAAGAACCGCAGAAACAACAGCTAGAACCGAAGTAGCAATCAATAGACCTTTCCATTTTTTAGTATTGACCAAAATATTCTCTATCGAACTCTTTTTTGACAATGTATAATATTTTTCAGAAACATACTGATTGATTTCTTCCAAAGTCCTTAAGGGAATAATATCCTGAGCAATTTTATCTTTAACAGCATCTAACCCACTAACAGCCAACTCAAAATCTACTTTTGGCACTAAAATAGATACCATCAATGCTTTGTAGGATGCTAGACAAAATTCTTCATCATATATCCGTGGAGACAATAACTTCTCAATCCCTAGATGAAGCATCTTCACTTTCCCACCTAAAATAACAATATTTTCTGGATGTATATAAGGAATTTTAAAATTATTTTCTCCTAATTCTATAGAAGTCATTTTTTGGGCTAGAGCAAATCGCTCCAATTCTGTCTTTAATGATAACAACTCCTCTGTAACTGTTTTAAAATATGCAGGTATTTCATAATCTAAATACAGCGAAACATCTTCTTGTCTTATCGCAACACGACAGTATTCTTTGATAGCATCTAGCCGTTCTCTGTCATATCCTGAAGAGGAAACTTGAACAGTAACTTTATTCTCCGCCTTCAAAAAAATTAGCTTATCCCCGTCAAACATATATTACTACCCTTCCTAATTCTTCTTTCTAACCGATAATTTCTAGTATATCTCCATTACTAATAGGATAATTGGCTAAAATATCATTTCCTTCTATATGAATATGTTTATTTTTTACTTTAAACCAAAATTGATCATCAACTGGCAACCCCAGTTTTGTTCTAATCACTCTATTATTCAATATCTTCTTAAAATTTATCCAAGTTAGAGACTTTGAAACTCTAATATCTAATTCTCTCTGTTTATATTCTATTGTTATCTCTACTTTTCCTAAGTCCATGCCATTTCCTTCCTAAAAATATTCCTGCAGTAGTCATAAAAATTAAAAAAACAGTAATCAATATATTAAATACTCCTTTTCCAATTTTTTTGTTATTATGTTTAGTTACAGAAAAACCTTCAGCTAATTTATAATCTGTAAATAGTGATTTTTTTAATTGAAGTGTATCTAATCCATAAATAGAAAAACTTTTCTCTTGCTTAAAATTATTTATTTCTGCTTCTTGCAGTAACTCTTTAGTTGTCCGATTTCTTTCATCTACCGCTTTTTTTGTTCGATTTAAGAACAAGTTAGGTGCATACTTTGATTCGATTAGATTGGCATTATTATTTTCCTGAGTACCATTTGTAATAATATCTGTGTCTAGCTTTAACTTCCCATCATCTGCAAACACTAATTGAGGTAGTAACAAACAACATATAAATAGAATCTGTAATTTTGCTTTTTTTTTCATAACAAAAATAAGCGTCAAGTTTCCCTGACGCCCCTCAATTCTTTTTACAAACCAAAACTTTGCGCATCATGTTGGTCGCGTTCAGCAACAGTTTGAGCATAGTTGTTCAATTGTTGATTAATACTTACTAAAAGTTCTTCAAATTTTTGAACATGAGTATATAGTTGATTATACTGTTCGAGGTAAGCATTAAAAGCTTGACCTTTCCACTGTGATGCAATTTCACCGTTTGTTTTATTAACAGTTTGAATTGCTTGTTCAATCTGATCTTTAGCACTAGTATAAATACGTGCTTGTTCTTTTAGCTGTTCTGGGGTTAAACTAATAACTGACATAGGTGTCTCCTTTTGTGTTTTTATTACTTCTTTAATTTATCATATTTATAAGAGTTTGTCAATTTTGAAGTACAAAGTACTGCTAAAAACAGATTCCCATGTTACTTATTAAATAATTAAACTATATCTATTATTTCTTAAGTCTCTTTTCGTACCTATCCTTAGACAGTAGAATCTATTTACCACTTTATACTTCCAGTAGAAACTTTCTTTTCATTTTATATAAGGCATTAAGGCAATAGTACGCCACATCCTACCTTTTCTCATAAATCAACATCCTTATGGTATCCTATAAAATCTTTACATATTAGGCGCCTTCTAAGCTAACGTAAATAGCATATTTGTCCAACTATTCAGCATATTTGAATTATAAATACTTATTGCAACAATTATCAGGAGATAATTCCATATGAGAAATTACTTATTCTTATAAAGACTATACAATCCATTTAAACTGTCGTCTATTGTCACTACTCTCATTAAATGAATCACAATTTTATCCACATCTATTTTTGCATTTCTATCAAGCGCTATAGCTATAGAACCTATCATCTCTATAACATAGAGGTATTGTGGAGTATTTTAGTATAAACAAAAGATCCTATACGAATTATAGTCTAATTGTGACTATAACACATTAAAAAGAATCATATGGAACTAATTAATTCATTAAGAATCCTCGATAATCCCAATAAGCAGATTTTTTTATTGATGATAATCGTAGGCAAGTCGAGGGCTACCATCTGGCAAATAAATCGTGCCACACTGGCTAAAACCGTAGCGGCGAATGGCTGCTTGCATCGGATGGTTATCCGCATGCGTATCGATGCGGAGATAGGAAATCTGCTGCAAGCAAAAGTCAAAACACAGGTAAGCCAGACCCTTGACTTGTCCATTTGAAGCGATACGGTGGATTGTACCGTAGGGCTCTGAAAAATGCCAAGCACCTTCAATCTCTTGGTAGGTCGGATCTGGTCCGATGATGAACGCAAAGATTCCAACAACTTGTCCAGCCTCTTCAAAGACATAGCAGTGACCTGCCCGAATATCTTCCTCTACCAGCTGACGATTCGGATAGGAAGCTGACCACTGATTTGGATTCCCCGTATTCCGCATAAACTCCCTAGCCTGACCAAAAATTGCTAAAATCGCTGGGATATCCTGCATTTCCGCCAAGCGAATCATGTCGCCTCCTTCCAGCCTATTACCTTATTTGACAAATTCCTCGTAGTTCCCCGTGTAATTAGCCCACTCCTTACTGAAGAATTTTTCATTGATCTGATAATTTGGAGCAGGTTGAGGATTAGACACAAAAGGATCGACAGCCTTGTCGAAAGCCAGCCAGCCATTCCAACCCATGTGGATCGTGTCCTGCATAAAGTAAGGCTTATCGCCGTCCTTAGAAAAATCAGCAATATTTGTAAAGCCTTGACTTTCCAGCTGGAACTTAATCTTCTCAACTGTCCGCTGGTACATCTCTTCACTCAATCCAGTATAGGCCATCCATTTGGCATTGACTGGTGGAATGACAAAGATGACATTCGTATGAGATTTGGCAAATTGTTCCAAAACTAGCTGCAAATCATTGTACTCAGGAGACTTTTCGTAAGACTGTTTGGATTGGAAGCCTTTGAACTTCTTGATTTTTCTAGCCAAACGCTTCTTATAAAAGTCGTTATCGATCCCTAAATCATTGTTATTAGTCTGCTTGACAGCATCTGCCGTAGCCAGTTTTTCCAATTCTTCATAGGAGAATTCATCTGGAAGACGGGAAAGCTGAGGTAAAACCTTCGTGTCATAGTTGCCATTATTACCAGCAGCAAATGTACTGAAAAAAGCATCCTCCCGCTGATAAATCCGGCTCATAGTATTAATATACTGCTGCTCAAAAGAAGTTAGTTGGCTTCCATCGGCCACTTTCCTGACAATATCCCCCATAGCAATGTTGGGATAGAGCTGCAAAAGTCGCTGGGCTGCATACTGAGCGCCTACACCACCGTCCTGCCAGCTAAGAAAACCAGCTAGCTGGTCGCTATTGAAATACTGCTGAAAAGCCGCCGCGTCATAGCCCTTTTTGGTAAACCATTGCGGAGAAACGACATAAACAGCCGTCTTATTTTCCAGCTCAGAGGTCATCTGCTGCATTCCAAAATATTGGT
>ERZ773075.616-NODE-616-length-25807-cov-84.7769_pt1 | contig 25807 bp, 20 predicted proteins | sample MGYA00580614_ERZ773075 | MGnify/ENA primary metagenome ERZ773075 (study PRJEB29015, sample SAMEA2738021) | human oral metagenome | biome: human oral; feature: human-associated habitat; material: dental | place: China | collected 2043 ...
CGTTGTGGCCGCAGCCGTGGCCGATGCCGGGCAGGGCGTCGTACTCGGCGAGGATCGCGATGGTGCCGGCCGGTTCGCCGGAGTCTCCGGACACTTCATCAGTGGCACCGGCCCCGGTGGTCCCGGGGATCTCGGCGCGCAGGGCGGTGTCCATGCCGTAGACGCCGACCTCGGGTTCGATGCCGTGGCGACGCAGGAGCGCGGCGACCGTGGCGACGGCGTGGTGCTCCTCGTAGCCGGTCTCGGGGTGGTCATGGATGTCGTGGGACAGCTCGACGATCTGCGGGGCCAGCTCGGCGACGGCCTCCCCCAGGGCGGCGCGTAGGTCGGCCGGGGCGCCGGCGTCGTCGGGCAGGGCCGATGCCGGGCCGACGATGCCGCGGCGCTCCTCGGTCTCGGCGATCATGCGCTCCTGGATGGCGCCGGAGGGGACGGTGGGGCGGGTGAGGTCATTCATGTCGCGCATGGGCCCATCATGCCCACCCGCACTGCAGGCCTCTTCCCCTGGGCCCGCCCAACCGCCACTCAGCTGAAGAGCGAGGCGGCCACCATGGTGTCGCCCTTCTTGATGCCCGGCGGGATCGCGAACAGGGCTGCGGCCTCGTGCTTGAGGTACTCCTGGAGGGCGTCGCTCCTGGTCATGCGGTCCAGGATCGGGTAGAAGTTCGTGCGCGGATCCCTCACGAAGGCGATGAAGAACAGGCCGGTCTGCAGCAGGCCCAGGGAGTCGGAGCCGTCGGTGTAGTTGTAGCCGCGGCGCAGCATCCGGCGCCCCTGGTTCTGCTCCGGTGAGACGACGGCGATGTGCGCGTCGGCCGGCACGAGCGTGTCTCCCTTGTCGTTCTTGGCCGCGTAGTCCACGGCCGTGAACTCCTCGGAGGACTTCGTGGGGTTGGCGATGCTCAGCGGCGCCCCGTAGCGCTTGTCGCGCCCCATGGTCTGCTCCTGCTCGATGAGCCGCAGGCGGTCCCAGACCTCGGCGAGCATGCGGATGCGCCGCGCCACGTAGTAGGTGCCACCGGCCATCCAGGACGCCGCGGCGTCGTCGCCCGGCTGAACCCACAGGTGCTCGTTGAGCTGGTCAGCGGGGTCCTCAGCCTTGATGTTGTTGGTGCCGTCCTTGAAGCCGAACAGGTTGCGCGGTGTCTCCTGGTCCACGGAGGTCGACGACGTCCGCCCGTACCCGACCTGGCTCCACCGCAGGGTGGCGGTCCCGAAGGCGATACGGGTGAGGTTACGAATAGCGTGGACGCACACCTGGGCATCATTGGAGCAGGCCTGGATCAGCAGGTCGCCGTCGGACTGAGCCGCGTGGAGCTGGTCACCGGAGAAGGAGGGCATGCCCTCCTTGAGAATCGCCGGCATCTTGGCTGCCAGGCCGAAGCGGTCGTTGCCCTCGGCGTCGACGAACAGGCCCCTGCCCACGCCGAAGGTGATGGTCAGGCCGTTGGGCTTGTAACCCCAGGCCTCGCCGGTGTCCTTGGGTGGCAGCTGCTTGTTGGAGCTGGGCTGTCCGCCGATGAGTTCCCCGGCGGTCATCTGCTCGGCGGCCACGGCCCAGTCGGACAGGAGCGTTTTCAGCTCCCCAACGTCGGTGGTGGAGACGTCGAAGGCCGCAGTGAACATGTTGTCCTGGGCGGGGGTGGTGATCCCCGCCTGGTGGTCACCCCGGAAGGGGTAGGTCGTGAGGATGGCGTCCTCAGTGCGCCGGGAGGCCTCCCAGGCGCGCCCGCCGGCCACACCGGCCAGGCCCGCGAGCGCGGCGCCCAGGCCCGCACCGGTGAACATGGCGCGGCGGCTCGTTCCCCTGGCACCGGGCTTGTCGGGCTTATCGGACTTACCGGATCCGCCCGGTTCTCCGGGCTCCTCGGACGCGCCAGGGGTATCGGGCTCTCCCGAGGTGCCGGGGGCCTCCGAGCCGCCGCCCGGACCTTCCGACGTCGGGGCTCCCGCCCCCTGGTGCGCCTGCGATGCTTCCGGACCGGTCGCGTCGGTCGCGACCTGCGCCTCGTCCGACTCGTCAGCCGGCTTGCCACTCACTGTCTGCTCCTTCCGGGGTTGACGACGACGCTCAGAGGATGGTTCCGGCGACCTGCGACAGTGACTCGCTCAGGGCGTTGACGGCGTCGGAGAACTTGCGCTGCACGTCGGTGTAGGAGTTCTTGTCCGGGGTCTCACCGGCGTCCTTCTGGACCGAGGCGATGGTGGAGTAGTCCACGTAGGTCTTCTGTCCATCAGCCGTCTGACCGCTCGCCTGCGCGGCAACGAGGTCCTCGACCGCCTTGAACTGGGTGGTGATCTTCTCGGCGAGCTTGGAGTCCTTCTTCTTCATGAGCTCCTCGACGTTGCCGTAGGCCACCTTGGCGCCCTCGACGTTGGCCTGGAAGTCGTAGAGGTCGGTGTGGGAGAAGGTCTCCTCCTCGCCGACGATCTTGGTGGTGGCAACCTCTTCGAGGAGGGAGGCCGCGCCGTTGGCGACGTCCTCGAGCTCGAGCTCGAACTTCTTGCCGCCAGTACCGTTGATGTTGCCGTAGACAAGGTCGTAAAGCGACTTGGTGTCGGCGTTGAGCTGGTCGGCGACCTTCTGACGGGCGGCGGCGTCGGCGAACTTGAAGGGGCTGGCGGGGTCCTGGGCCCACAGGTCGGCCTCGATGCGGTGCCATCCGGTCCAGCCGTCGATGACCTCCTTATCGGTGACGGCCTTGCCGGCACCGGAGGCGAGGTCTTGAACGCGGGTGTCCAGGGCGGCGTCGAGGTCTCCGGCCTCCTTGATTCCGAAGGACTCGGCGGTGGGCTCGATGCGCTCGTAGTACTGGCGTGCCAGCGGATAGAGGCTCTGGGCGGTGGCGGTGTCGCCGGAGGTGTAGGCGGTGACGAAGCCCTGAGTGGCGGTGAGGAGCTGGCCGGCCTGATCGCGCACGTAGGCGGTGTAGTTGGTGACGGCGGCCTCGCGCGCCTCGGCCTCGTCGGCGCTGACGTCGACGGCAGCGCCCTTGGTGATCGTCAGTTGGGTGACGCCCTTGAGCTCGCCGACCATGTTCGGCTTGCAGGCGGCGTAGTAGGTGCCCTCCTTGAGGGAGGTGGTGAGCTTCGCGGTGGTGCCCGGGCCGATGTTCTCCTGCTCGGAGATGATCTGGAGCTTGTCCTCGGTGAGGATCTCCAGCTCGTTGGGCGAGGAGCCGGAGTTGGTGATGGTGAAGGTGACGACGCCCGAGGGGAAGGAGGTGGAGGACAGCTGGCAGGAGTCGTCGGTGAGGGTCACCGTGATCTCCTGGGCCTTGCCGGATCCCGAGGCGCCCCCCTTGGCGTTCTTGGGGTTGTCGGCGCAGGCGGCCAGGCCCAGGCCCATGGCGGTCAGGGGGAGCAGGGTGAGCACATTGCGTCGCTTGATGATCGGCATCTGTCTTTCCTTTGTGAGGCGGCGGTGGTGGATGAGGGTCTGCGGAGGTGGTCAGGAGACCTTGCTCGTGTCGACGTCGGTCACGGCCTCACTGACGTCATCGGCGGTCTCATGGGTCTGGTCGGCGGCGATCCCCCGGCGCGGCGAGGGCCGCGACCCCCGGATCTGGAGGGTGAGCAGCACCAGGACCGGCACGATGTAGAGGCACCAGCCCACAACCTGCAGCACGGTGGGCTGGAGGTTGAGCTGGAACATGGCCTGGAGCAATACATAGAGCCAGTAGAGGGGCGAGGCGCTGTCCGGCAGATGGGCGGACAGGTCCCAGGCGTGGCTCATGATGCCGGGAAGGACACCGGCCTCCTGGAAGTCGCCGACGCCGTAGGCGACGATGCCGGCGGCAACGACGACGAGGAAGTACCCGGTGGTTGCGAAGAAGATGCGGAGGTTGATGCGCACCGCGCCCTGGTAGATGAGGACACCCAACCCGATGGCCAGGGCGAGGCCGGTGACGACGCCCGCCGTCGTCTGCATGGTGGAGGTCTCGATGCTGGAGCGCACGGTGGCCCAGATGAACAGGGCCGTCTCGACGCCCTCGCGGCCCACGGCGACGACGGCGATCCAGACGACACCCCAGCCGGAGTCGTCCCCGGAGAGGGTCCTGGACAGTGATCCCTCCAGCTCGTCCTTGAGTTCGCGGGCGTTCCTGCCCATCCAGAAGATCATCCAGGTCACCAGGCCGACAGCAACGAAGGACAGGGTGCCGCCGAGAATCTCCTGGGCCTGGAAGGTGAGGGTCTTGGGCCCCCAGGTCAGGATGGCGCCGGTGGCCAGAGGCAGGAGGGCGGCCAGTCCGACGCCGATCCACAGCTTGGGCAGAGCGTCGCGGCGGTCGGCCTTGACCAGGTAGGCGACGATGATGCTGACGACAAGAGCCGCCTCTAAACCCTCCCGTAGGGCGATCAGCAGGTTCGCGAGAAACACTCGGCCTCCATGTCACGAAATTCGTCTCGGATCTCAATAAGCAAGGCAAGCCTATCCTGTGGAGATCTGATCACCAAGACCTCACGTTTGTCGTATCCATATCGGCTGCCCCCAGGTTTCGCCGATCACAGCGGTCAGCATCACCTATGGGCTGACCTGCGCGTTCACCCAGCCGGGAGCCGGCGGCCGTCCGGCATCGCACCCTTTTGACCGGGCTCGCACTCATAGTGCCTCAGAGTTCAACCGCCCGGCCTGCACGCCTGTACTCGCGCACTCCCATCCGCATTCGACGCCGGCACAGGCGAAGACAAGGACAACGGGCGGTGCGCAGATGGAACTCCGCCTGCGCACCGCCCCGGGAACGCGGGTTGGGGCGACGGCGTCACCGTCCACGAGCTCCCCTTCTCACCCCTCACCCGCGAGTCCTGTGGACCGCCTCGCGCCTCATCCGGCCGAGCCAGAACCACCGCCCTCTGCGTCATCGTCGGAGGCTTCAGCGCCTGCGGCCGCGACGGCTGAGGTCGCGGCTGCGGCAGAGCACCTGCGCCGGAAGCACCACATAGGTCTGGGTGAGGCTGTCAACGAGCTCGCACGCGCGGGGTTGGCCCAGAAGAAGATGCCCACACGCTTCCGGCAGCGGACGGCCGACGTCGGACTGAAGGTCGATGTCACCGACATCGCCAGCACTCTTGAGCTACTCGATCAATCCGACGCCGAGGACACCCGGTGATCGTTGACGCCAACGTCCTGCTCTACGCCGTCGACAGCAAGTCCCACTTCCACGCCACCGCACGGACATGGCTGGACGAGGCGATGAACGGCGTCGAGCGCGTGGGACTGCCATGGGTGTCGCTGATGGCGTTCCAGCGCATCATCACCCATCCGCGAGTGACTGCGAACCCTCTGACCCCTGCGGACGCCTGGAGCTACATCACCGACTGGCTGGACGCCGACCAGGCCTGGGTTCCCACTCCTGGCAGCCGTCACCGCGACATCCTCGGGCAGCTCCTCATTGACGGCGACCTGCACGGAAACCTCGTCACAGACGCCCATTTGGCCGCCCTCGCCATCGAGAACGGCACAGGCATATACTCCTTCGACAGCAACTTCACCCGTTTCAACGACCTGCGTTGGATCGACCCCAACAACAGATAGCGCCACCACTGTGCGTCGATGCCATAACCGGGGACACTTCCCGCGTCAACGTCTCCGAACGGATCGGACACCGATCAGGCACCCAAAGAACGAAACGCATTGAGGCCCGTCGACGCTAAGATCGACATCTGGAGGGTTGTTTGAGACAAAACACTCACCACATTCGCCCGAGCAAGAGGCCGATCGCCCCTCTCGTGAATAAGTCTCATCACTCCAAAGAAAAACGAAGGGGATGCCGATGACAAATATGAGACACACCTGGTTGGTCCGACTACCACTGGTGCTGGGTATATGGGCATGTGGTTGGTGGTTGGCACCGACCGTGGGCGTGACATCACTCGGCACCTGGCTCCTACCGCACGATACAGCAGGAGGCATTGTCGTAGGAGCAGTGGCATGCGGCCTGCTTCTCGCCGTCCTACTCATCACGCAGCGACCACTCAATCAGGAGTTCCTGCGGCGGCACTGGAGCATGTACCTGCTAATACCGGCAGTTCTTCTGCTGAGCATCGTGCCGCTCCGAGTCGGGGGATTGTTCGCAACGATCGACGAAATACCTGCTTGGGCTTACGTTCTGATGACAACAGTTCACGTGTTCATGCAGCAGTATCTGACATTCGGCCTGCTGCAATCATGGCTCCAGCGCTGGTTCCCGCCATTTTTGGCAGTAGTAGGAACGGGGACCCTATTTTACGTAATACACGCGATCTTGATGCCGTATAAGTTTGCGCCAGTACACTGGACAGCAGCACTGGCCATCTTGGCCATGGGTGTAACATGTGCCGCACTGCGCTACAAAATGAGCACAATATACTTCACATTGGCACTTCATTTGTTTTTTTATGCCGCGGTACTGGCATGACGGAACACGGGTGGGAGCGATGGCGCCACCGCCTGTGTCACCCCCACCCGTGAGTCATTCACAGTCGTTCACACTGCGTCAGCCTGCCGAGCCATCCGACTCTTCGGCCCCGGCCACGGAAGTCAGGCCCTCGACGGCGTCGCCGGCCTCACCCGAAGCCACAAAGTCCCCACCAGCCTCCCCGACACCGGCCCGAGCATCGGCCCGCTCTTTAAGACGGGCATTGACCTTCTCGACGTCGAGGCGGGTGAGCAGGAAGAGGATGAGCGCGTTGGCGATGAGCGGGAACCACACGTACATGACGTAGAGCATCTGGATGGCCGAGTCCGGCTGCACGCTCAGGCCACCGTCGTAGCCGCTGGCGGCCAACAGCCACCCGGACACGGCCGTGCCGATGCCGCCTCCGACCTTCACGCCCAAAGAGGTGCAGGAGAACATGAGACCGTCGATGCGCTTGCCGGTGCGCAGCCAGGTGTGCTCCGAGGCCTCGGCGATCAGAGCGTTGAGCGTGCCCTGCAGTGAACTCATTCCCAGGGCCGCGATCCCGGAGAGGACCAGCATGAGCGGGACGTTGTGCAGGTAGGCCGCCACGAGCACCCCGAGCCGCCCGAGCGTGGCGATGACGTACCCGACGACGTTGATCCGGTACATGCCCCCGAACCTGCTCACCACCAGCGGCGTGATCATGAGCCCCACGATGAGCGGGATGTTGATGGCCCAGGCGAAGGTCCCCAGCAGATTGGCATCCCCCAGGATGTAGGTCATGAAGTAGATGCCCATATTGAGCATGGCTGTGAAGATCTGGGTCAGCAGGAAGACGATGAGGATAATGAGGTAGTACTTGTTGGACACGAGCATCTTGGCGGACTCAGCGACCGAGAGCTTGTCATCCTTGGGCTCGTCCTCGCTCTGGCCGTCCAGCTCCTCGGGCGGCAGCTCCTTGACCGAGAGCACCGACAATGTGTTGACCCCCAGGCCGAGCAGCGCGTAGATGATGGCCATGGTCCGCCAGCCGACGGCGCCGCCGCCGAACATCGCCACGCCCCCGACCGTGATGCTCTGGATGAGCAGGTTCGTCCCGAAGGCGAACATGAAACGGATGGAGCCCATCTGCACCCGCTCGGAGCTGTTGCGGGTGATGAGTGCGGTCAACGAGGAGTAGGCGATGTTGTTGGCCGTGTAGAACACGGCGTTGAGCAGTGTGTAGGCGATGAAGAACCAGGCGTACTTGGCGGTATCCCCCAGGCTCTCGGGGATCGCGAAGATCGCGATGATCATGGCGGCGCAACCCACGAATCCCCACAGCATCCACGGTCGGGCCTTGCCCATTCGCGTGTTGGTGCGGTCCAGCAGCGCCCCGAAGATGAGGTCTGAGAAGCCGTCGAAGAGCCGGGAGAGCATCATGAGCGTGCCGACGACGCCCGCGTTGAGCCCGGCGGTGTCGGTCAGGTAGATCATGACGAAGGCGGACAGGAGCACGTAGACGACGTTGCCGGCCACGTCGCCCGATCCGTAGCCCACCTTGTTGTACCACTTCAGGTACTTTCTCTCGCCGGCCGCCTCCAGCCCGGTTCCTGCGGTGGGGGCGCCGGTCTTCTTGCCGGCGGACTCGCTACTCATGGCTTCACCTCGTTGTGAGTGCTGGTGTGGGTGATAAGGGGATTGAGCAGGAAATGGACCTCCATCCCCAGCTCCTGGCTGTCGACCTGGTATCGGGGCCGCAGGGCAGGACCGCAGCTGTTGGACCCGATGCCGGCCATCGCGGCGTCCAGGCACAGGATCGTGCTGCCCGACGGCGTCAGGTCGGTGTTGCGCCGCCGGGCGGCCAGTTCCTCCTGCGTGTAGCGGGAGGCGTTGAAGGAGAAGGGGGTCCGCCCGACGACGGCCAGGCTCAGGCCGTCTCCGGAGACGGCGACCTTGTTGCAGTCGGCGTGGCTGCCGTTCTCCTGGGGCCGGATGTAGTCCTCGTGGAGGTCGACGACCTCGGCGCTGAAGGCCCCGTGGTGACTGGCACGATGTTTGTCGATGTAGCTCTCGAACGGTCCCAGGCCGTAGTAGTCGATCCGGTTCATGGACTCGGGCAGGAAGAGGCGCAGTCCCAGGCGCGGCAGGCTGGGGAAGCCCAGCGTCCGGCGCAGTCGCAGGCTCAGGCTCAGGACGCCGTCGTCGGTGAGGGTCCAGATGAGTCGTCCGCGCAGGGCGGGCTGGACCGAGGGCGCCACGAGGCCGACGTCGGCGCTGATGGTGACGCGTCCGGGCTCCTCCTCGACGTCGACGCCGTAGGCGTGGGCCACGGCCTGGTGGTAGCGGGCCCGCTCCCACTCCAGGCGCACGTGGCGGTCGTTGTCGGTGGGCGCCCGCCAGATGTTGAGCTCGACCGGGCGGTCTAGGAGCTCGCGGCCCTCCGCGGCCAGGGACACGGGCAGGCCGGTGCGCGTGTCGATGGCGCAGCGCAGGCCCGCGGCCTCGACCTCGACCCGGGTGCCCTCGCGCTTGACCGGCAGGCGGGTCTCCCCGATGGGGCGGCCGGCGAGCGCCGCGACCCACCGGTGGCGCCTGTCGGCGTTGCGCAGCGGGATCTCGTCAAAGCCCAGGATGTGCCCGGCTGCCAGCAGCGAGTCGGGGCGGGCGAGCCGGTAGGTGACCAGCAGGTGGCAGCGTCCGGTGGGCGGAACGCTCGGTTCGCAGCGCAGCATGACGCTCGTGTGCGGCGGGACGGGCTCGAGAAGGTCGAGGTCCTGGCGGTCCACGACGACGCCGTCGCACCGCACCTCGTAGGAGATGCGCAGGTACTGGGACAGGTCGGTGTGGTCGAGGTCGTTGTGGATGGTGAGCAGACCCTCGTCCTGGTCGTACTCGATGACGCGGGCGGGGCGCTGGACGTTCTTGAGCTCGGCCAGGCCGGGGTGGGGGACACGGTCGGGCGAGACGAGCCCGTCGACGCAGAAGTTGCCGTCGTGGACGGCCTCGTCGTGGTCGCCTCCGTAGAGGTGGACCGGCCGGCCGTCGTCGCTGGTGCCGGCGGTGACCGCGTGGTCGCACCACTCCCACACGAAGCCGCCGCACATGCGCTCGTCGGCCCGGATGATCTCCCAGTAGTCCTCGAGGTCGCCGGGGCCGTTGCCCATGGCGTGGCAGTACTCCACGAGGATGAAGGGCTTGTCCGGGTCGGAATCGAGGTAGTCGCGGATCTCCTCGATGCCGGGGTACATGCGGCTGTACAGGTCGATGCAGGAGTAGTCGTAGCGACGCTTGGAGTCGCGGTAGTAGGAGCTCTCGTAATGGGTGAGCCGCGTGGGGTCGAACTCCTTGGCCCAGAAGAGCGCCGCCTCAAGGGTGCAGCCGTAGGAGCACTCGTTGCCCGCGGACCAGGAGATGATGCTGGGACGATTCTTCTCCCGGTGGACACACAGTTTCATCCGGTCGACGGTGGCCTCGGTCCAGGCGGGATTGTCGGCGATGGGTTCGTTCCAGTGCTCCACCTGGTTCTCCCAGGACGGGTCGGCCAGGAACCGGGTCTGGGTGCCGTGGCTCTCGTTGTCGGCCTCGGACATGACGTAGAAGCCGTACTCGTCGCACAGCTGGTAGAAACGCGGATCGTTGGGGTAGTGGGAGCTGCGCACCGCGTTGATGTTGTGCTCCTTCATCAGGCGCAGGTCCCACTGCATGTGCTCCAGGCCGACGACGGGCCCGGTAGCCGGGTCGGAGTCGTGCCGATTGACGCCCCTCAAGGTGATGGGCCTGCCGTTGAGGTGCACGACGGCGTCACTCACCTCGATCTCACGGATACCCACTCGGTCGGTGATGACCTCGTCGGGCGTGGTAAGGGTCAGGGTGTAGAGGTAGGGGTCCTCGGCGCTCCACAGGCGGGGGGCCTCGACGGTGAGCCGAGCGCGGTGGGTGTATCCGTCATCGCCGGCGAAGGGCTCCAGCTCACCGGCGGCCACCACTGCGCCGTCGTGGTCGACGAGCTCGACGGAGGTGGGGACGGCACCGCCCCGGTAGGCGCCCTGGATCCTGACGAGGGCGGTGGCCGGGCCGGCGTCGAAGCCGGTGCCGACCACCGGGCCGAGCGAGGTGGTGGTGACGTAGTCGAACAGCACCGCATCCGGACGGTGCAGGAGGTAGACGTCGCGGAAGATGCCGGAGGTGCGGAACTTGTCCTGGTCCTCCAGGTAGGTGCCGTCGCACCACTTGAGCACCAGCACGGCCAGGCGGTTGGCGCCGGGACGGACGAGCTCGGTGACGTCGAACTCGGCGGTGGCGTGGGAGACCTGGCTGTAGCCGACGTAGGTGCCGTTGAGCCACACGTAGAAGCAGGAGTCCACGCCCTCGAAGGTCAGGTAGGTGCTGGGGGCGGCGGGGTCCGGGGTGTACTCGAAGTCGCGGATGTAGGCGCCGCAGGGGTTGTCCTGAGGCACGTAAGGCGGGTCGAAGGGGATGGGGTAGCGGACGTTGGTGTACTGGTGGTGGTCGTAGCCCAGGTGCTGCCAGGTACTGGGCACCTGAATCATGGTGAAGCCCTCCGGGACGCGGGCGGAATCGGGGTCTTGGTCGTCGCCGGCGCTCTCGGGGGCTTCCTGCTCCCAGAAGGCCTCGGTCAGCTCGTGGATGCTGGGCAGGTAGCGGAAGGCCCACTCGCCACTGAGCAGATGGAAGCGGTCGGAGTCCTCCCGCCTCCAGGGGCTGGTGGCGATAGGACGGGATGCGGGCACGTAGTAGGCGCGCGGCGGAAGCGTGTGCTCGTGGAGGACACCGAGGTCCTCGAAGTATCTAGGAACGATCATTGTTCGGCTCCCTCAGGTGTGGACGGGAACGGGGGACGCGCAGCAGTGCAACGTCTTTATGTTGACGTTAACATAGTAGACGAGCCCCGCTCTAGTGAGGCAGATCTATCGACCCAATCTGGACTCCACCAAACACTGAGGAGAAACATTATGGTAACGTCACCATATCGTCAGGATGCGGGTACTCCTGCCGCCCCTGCTAACCTCATGCCATGCCAGGGCAGCGCCGGGGCGCGGAAGGAGCGCCGTCAATGAGCGATGTGGCTCGCTTGGCCGGCGTCTCAGCCCAGACGGTCTCGCGCGTGGCAGCGGGCTCGGAGCACGTCCGGCCCGATACCCGCGAGCGAGTCCTGCGCGCGATGAACCAACTGGGCTACTCCCCCAACCGCGCAGCCCAGGCCCTGCGCCGCGGCTCCTTCAAGACGATCGGGGTGCTGACCCAGCAGATCCAACGCACCGGTGAGGCCCTGACCACCGCGGGAGTGCTAGAGGCCGCCACCGCCGTCGACTACGCCGTCAACCTCGTCCAGGTGGAGCACCCCGCCTCCGACGACCTGCGCGAGGCCGTCTACCGGCTCTCCCACCAGGCCATCGATGGGCTTGTCGTCGTGCAGGCCGGGCGGGCCGGGCGCGAGCAGCTGGTACTGCCGCCCTCGATGCCGGTGGCGGTCTCGGACTCCACGCTCGTGGACTACTACCCCTCGGCCAGCGCCGACCAGGTCGGCGGGGTGCGCGACGCCGTCGGCCACCTTCTGGAGCTGGGGCACCGCACCGTCCACCACGTGTGCGGGCCCGAGGACTCTCAGTCCAGTCTCATCCGCAAAGCCACCTGGAGCAGGACTCTGCAGGAGGCGGGGGCCCCCGTTCCCAAGGCGGTGCCCGGAGGCTGGGAGGCCGCGGCCGGGTACGAGGCCGGCCTGCGCCTGGCCGCGGACCCGGAGGTGACAGCCGTCTTCTGCGCCAACGACGAACTGGCCCTGGGACTCATCCGGGCCATGCACGAGCAGGACAGGCGCGTGCCCAGGGATGTCTCCGTCGTCGGCTTCGACGGCCTGGCCGTGGGCGAGTACAGCTTCCCGCCGCTGACCACGGTGCGCCAGGATTTCAAGCGGCACGGCCGAGAGATGGTGGGGCTCGTATTGGAGCAGGCGGCCTCCGGGGAACTGGACCGCAGCCGAAGCATCATCATCCCCACCGAGCTCATCGTACGCGGCTCAACCGCCCCGCCGGCGCCCTGAGTGCGCAGTACGGCGTCGGCCCGGCTCAGTCCTCCTGGGGCAGGAGCATGGAGGCGCCCAGGGCGAAGGGGAATCCGGGCTTGAGAATGCACTGGATGACAGGCTGGGCCATTTCCAGGACACTGTCGGCGTCGAGCCCCTCCTCGCCGTCGGGACCGGCCTCGGCCACAAGGTCGGCGTAGGGGACGGTGAGGTCGAGCAGGGCCATGCCGTCCTGGTGGGTGGCGGCATCCCAGGCGCCGCCCTCCATCTCCTGAAGAGTGCCCAGGTGGAAGCTCATGACGCCGCGGTCGTCTACCTGCGCGGGCACGGACAGGATGTGGTGCGGCTCGGGGTCGCGCGGCGCCCGCAGAGTGAACAGGATGATCCCGCCGTCGCGGGCGGCGCGCAGCATGATGCGGCCGATGTGGATGCCGAAGCTGACGACGTCGAAGACCCCCTCCATGGCCTGCTCGTAGCTCAGCGGCTCCTGGAGGGGGATCGGGGCGCCGTCGCCGGGGTCGTTGATGGCGCGGCGGCCCGACGGCGTCGCGGCCCTGAGCAGCAGGAGCCGGCCTGAGTCGGTCAGAGTGCCGGTCTCCACCTGCTCCTGCCAGCCGGCGGGGGCCTGGGCGGGGCCGGACTCGGACTCCACCAGGCCCATGCCCAGGACGCTGGACAGGTCGGTGCCGTCGGCGGGCCGGTGCCAGGTGATGGTGGCGTCGTCGTGCCAGATGGGGACGACGCCGTTGAAGGGGATGCCGAAGCGCACGTGCTCGCGCTCGCCATCGACGGGCCGGGAGGCATCGACGTGGCTGACGCGCCCGCCGGCCCGGCCCGCCGGACCTCCGCCGTCGGCGCTGCCGTCCTGCGGTCCTGCCAGGTACTCGCTCATGAATCCACCCTATCGGCGGGAGAGTCGGGCCGCGTGTCGCTCTGCGCACCGATTCGCCCGCCGGTTCGCGCCGCGGCCCGAACTGCGCGACGCTCCTCCTTGCGGGCGTGCTCCCACTCGTGGACCTGCCGGGCCGAGAGGGCCAGCAGGGCCAGAACCTGGAGCGCGCTGGTGATGACCAGGCCGAAGGTCGCCTGTCGGACCCCGAGACTGGAGACCTGCACCATGTCGGTGAGGATGCTCAGGACGAGGGTGGCCATGAGGGCGATACGGCCGCGCGGATGCCCGTGCCAGGCCGCTGCGCCCAGGGCAGCGGTGGTCAGCGTGAGGACGGCCGACACCGTGGCGATGACGGCGATGACCGCGGCGATCATCCCTTGGTTCATGCCGGAGATCGGAGTGGCGTCCAGAAGGTCGGTGACGTCGATGCGAGTGACACGCATGAGCTCGACGACGATCATGATCCCGATGAGGACCAGGGCGATGATGAGCTGGCTGGGGCGCCGCCGCCGGGCCTCGAGATCGGCGAGGTGGGCCAGGCGCAGGGAGAGCCCGGAGTCGGACCCGGGCACCACCTCGTTGAGGTCGAGGACGTGGAGAGCGCCGTCGGTGACCACCCGGTCGCCTCCCCCGTTCTTGTCATGGTAGGAGGTGAAGAAGTCCGGCCAGATCTCGAGTTCGGCGGCCTCATTGGCCCAGCGGACGTCGTCGACGACATAGTCGCGCTCGATGTCGATGTCCGCGTCGATCTTGTGGGTGACCTGGAGGGTGAGGGCGCTCAGACCGACGGCACGGTCGTAGGTGGCGGCGGCCAGCCAGTCCACACGGCCCCCTCCGGGCAGGACCCAACCGGGCGGGCAGTACCAGAAGCGGATGTGGTGGCGTTGGGCGGGGTTGCCCTCGACCTCCTTCTGGTAGGCGAAGCTCTGCTTGCGTCCGAACAACAGGAGGTTGGAGACGGGGGCGGCCGGGTAGGAGCGCCGCAGCAGTGAGGAGATGACGATGCGCCACGAGGAGCGCAGGGTGATGGGGTCGGCGCGCACCCAGCCGGCGGCCGTCATCGCCTCATGGATATCTTCCTCGTCGCCCTTGACGGCGAGGTTGACGGGGTCGCCCAGGAGCCCGTCGGGGGTACGGGTGCGACCGATGAAGTAGTCGGGGACGTAGAGCCAGGTGAGGACCTGGTGCAGGCGCGGCAGGGCGAGGTAGGCCAGGACCGCCCAGAACAGCACGGAGTTGACCACGAGCGCCGGCTCAAGGTGCCATCCCGATCCGATGAGCAGCCAGGCCAGCCACAGCGTGGCGACGGCGGCGATGGCGAAGAAGACGGAGTCGAGGACGTCGTCGATGCCCCAGGAGCGTGCGTCGACCTCCGACATCTTGGATGGGCCGGCCTGGTAAACGGGCGGTGCCGTCGGGCGGGGGCGAGTCACCTCGGGCGTCGTCATGACGTCACGTTATCGAAGAGACAGGGCGGCAATGCCCGGTTGCACCGTACCATCACTGAGAACGGCGAGGATTATCACCCGGCGCCGCGCCCTCCGAACCCGTGGATGGAAGGCGCGGCAGCGAGCAGGTGGCTTCACTGGGGAGTGGAGCGCCACCGGGGACGGGAACGACATTGGGACTACTTGAGCACCAGGTCCTGCTTGTCGGAGTAGGCCGGGTAGAACTTCCCCGACTCCGAGCCCTCGCTGTCCTCACGGTTGTAGACGATGCTGGTGGCACCCTCGGAGAACGGCTTCAGCTTGACCCGCGTCCCCACCGAGACGAAGGCGAACCATCCCTCGACCTTCTGGGTCCCGTAGTCCTCGACGTCAAAGGTCTCCAGACCGTCGGCCTTCAGGTCGTCGGCCAGCAACGCTCCGCGCTCATCCGCCTTGAGATTGGAGTCCGTCTTGTCCTCGAGCGACATGACCTTGGGAGAGGAAGGACTGTAGCCGAGATCTCCATTGAATTCGAGCGTGCAGTGGAGAAGGTAGACGGTGTCGTCGCGACTGATTTGCTTGTACTTCGGTGCGGCGTAGTCCTCGATGACCTGATCACAGGTCTGCGTGAGACCGATCGACTGGTCCTTGAACGTCACCGGGTTGATTTTTTGACCTTTGGCACCGGATTTGGAGGTCTCGTCGTCCTTGCCCTTGGGGTCCTTCGTACCCTTCGTCTCCTTGGAGTCCTTGGCGCTCTTGGACGGGGTCGGGTCGGCCTCGTCCGACGAATCCGGATCCGTCTCAGCGGAGGCGCTTGAGGAGGGATCGGCGGTCACTGGCGTGCGCACCTCCTCCTCGTTGCAGGCGGACAGTCCGGCAGCCATGGCAAGAGTGGCAACGACGGAGAGGGCCTTGATGGTGGAGCGCATGGGAGTTCCTTTCTAACGCGCTGCGAATAACGGAATTCTGCATCGCGCGCACATCCACCGCCATGGGGAGACCGCCCGGGGAAGTTCTCCCCACCCTATTCCCGGCATGAGACGTGTTTATTTTTTATTCTCTACGAATTCCCTTAACAATTTGTGAGACGTCAAGAACGTCCCCAAGAAGGTTCTTGCAACCATGTCGGCGTGGTGCATTCAGAAGTCCCAGTCCTCGTCCTGAGTGGCCTCGGCCGTGCCCATGACGTAGGAGGAGCCCGAGCCGGAGAAGAAGTCGTGGTTCTCGTCGGCGTTGGGGGACAGGGAGGCGAGGATCGCCGGGTTGACGTCGACGGCGTCGGCCGGGAAGAGCGCCTCGTAGCCCAGGTTCATGAGGGCCTTGTTGGCGTTGTAGCGCAGGAACTTCTTGACGTCCTCGGTCAGGCCGAGCTCGTCGTAGAGGTCCTCGGTGTACTGCTCCTCGTTGTCGTAGAGCTCCATGAGCAGCTCGAAGGTGTAGTCCTTGAGCTCTTGCTGACGCTCGGGGGAGGACTCGCGCACGGCGAGCTGGTACTTGTAGCCGATGTAGTAGCCGTGGACGGCCTCGTCGCGGATGATGAGGCGGATGAGGTCGGCGGTGTTGGTCAGCTTGGCGTGGCTGGACCAGTACATGGGGGCGTAGAAGCCGGAGTAGAAGAGGAAGGACTCCAGCATGGTGGAGGCGACCTTGCGCTTCTCGGGGTCGTCACCGCGGTAGTAGTCCAGGATGATGCGGGCCTTGCGCTGGAGGTTCTCGTTCTCCTCGCTCCAGCGGAAGGCCTCGTCGATCTCCGCCGTCGAGATGAGGGTGGAGAAGATCGAGGAGTAGGAGCGGGCGTGGACCGACTCCATGAAGGCGATGTTGGTGAGCACCGCCTCCTCGTGGGGGGTGCGGGCGTCCGGGATGAGGGAGACCGCGCCGACCGTGCCCTGGATGGTGTCCAGGAGGGTCAGGCCGGTGAAGACGCGGGTGGTCATGTTCTTCTCGGCCTCATTGAGGGTGGCCCACGACTGCACGTCATTGGACAGCGGCACCTTCTCGGGCAGCCAGAAGTTGCCGGTGAGGCGGTCCCAGACCTCGAGGTCCTTGTCGTCGGCGAGGCGGTTCCAGTTGATGGCCTGGACGCGGTCGACCAGCTTGATGGGCTCGTGCATCGGTTTCCTCCCGAGGTTTGGGTGAGATGGCCTCATGCTACGACGCCGTCACCGGCCGGCGGCGACGCCCGACCGGTTGGCGACTGTGGCACCCGCCGCCCCTGCGACGGCGGACCCATCGCACTCTCTATGAGTCCAGTCGCTCGCCCCGCTTGAAGGGGACGGAGGCGGTCTGCGTGCCACGCCCTCGCCACCAGTGACTTTCGACTGAGAGCACTGAGATCGTCACAGGTTCCGACGCTGGTAGAGGCGCACCGAACCCGCGGCGGACACGCCGAGCACCGCCACCGCGATTCCCGGTCCGAACACCCCGGTCCACGCCGAGCCCGCCCACCGGATGATGGTGGCGGTCAGATCGGGGAACTTCTTAATCAGGAAACCGAAGGCGAACATCAGGGCCATGGTCGCGCCGTAGGCGTACATCCCCGTGCGCGTGTAGCCCAGGGAGAAGAAGAGGAGGAGCTGGATGGCGACGATCACGCCGAGCACCGCCACGGCCAGGCCCGCAACCCCCGCCACGGACAAGGGCGGAATCCCGGCCCCAGGGCCGCGCACGGCATCGTTGACCCGTGCGACGACAATGCCCACAAGGGTCGCGGCGACGGCAACAAGGACGACGCACAGGTAGCGGGCGATGACGAACTGCGCACGCGTCACCGGCAGGATCGAGTACATGGTATCCAGGTGTGCGCGCTCGTCCTGTGCGAACAGGGAGGTGGGCAGGAAGGCGACTGTCAGGATGCACACGGCGATGGCCGGCGTCGCCCCGCCCATGGCGAGGTTCGCCGCGGAGATGATGGCCGCGACAACCACGAAGCTGCGCAGCGTGGTGGCATGGGCGGACAGCTCCGTGCGCAGCAGGTTCCAGATGACGTGCATGTCAGTGCCTCTTTCGATGATTCTTCCGGTGCTTCTCTCAGTGTTTCTCGGCGAGCTCCGCAACGGAGCGAGCGTTGCGGCGATCGGGCTCCAGGCCACGGGTCATGGCCACGACGGCCTCGTCGATGGACGGGGGCTCGATGAGGACGTCGAGGCCGAAGGCGGCGGTGTCCGCGGTCCTGATGAGCCCCGAGAAGGCGCCCGCCCCGTTGCGCCGGGTTCCGGTCAGGACGGCCTCGACCTCGGGGGTCAGGGCGGAGACGGGTCCGCGGGCCATCGCCCACTGCTCGACGAGGTCGGGCAGGGGCCCGGCGAAGCGGGTGCGACCGGCCCCGATGATGTGGAGGTGGTCGGCGATTCGCTCCAGGTCGGAGGTGATGTGGGTGGAGAAGAGGACCGTCCGCCCCTCGGCGACGAGGAAGTCGTGGAGGATGTCGAGGACCTCCAGGCGCGCGACCGGATCCAGGCCCGAGGTCGGCTCGTCGAGGATGAGGAGCTCGGGCCGGTGGGCAAGGGCGAGGGCGAGCTGAAGCTTGACGCCTTGTCCTCGCGACAGGTTCTTCACCTTGACCCGGGCCGGCACGTCCAGCCGGGCCAGGAGGTCGTCGAGCAGGCCCTGGTCCCAGTCGGGGTAGAAGCGCCCCAGGCTGCGGGCGGCGGAGACGGCAGTCCAGTCCCGGGACAGTGCCAGGGAGTCCAGGACGACGCCGATGCGCCCGTGACGGGTCCCGGGGGCGCCGTCGAGCACGCTGATCGAACCGGCATCGATGCCGACCATACCAAGCATCGCCTTGATGGCGGTGGTCTTGCCGGCCCCATTGGGGCCGACGAAGCCGGTGACCAGGCCGCTGGGCACGGTCATGTCAAGGGGCCCCAGGGTGAAGGTCCCCTGCTGGCGCACGACGGCGTCCAAGCGGATGGCATCGGCGGGCCCCGGGCGGGCCGCGTCCGCGGGCTCCGGGCCGTTCATTCCTTCTCGGACGGCTTCTCGCCGGTCTTTGTCTCGTTGGTCCATCGTTGTGCGGTCCTTTCGTGGAGGTCGGGCAAGTCGAGGCCGGCCAGGCGCGCGGTGGCGACGGCGTCGTCGAGCTGGGAGTCCAGCCGGGCGAGAAGTCGTTCGCGGGTCTCGGCCTCGTCCTGGGGGAGCACGAAGCTGCCGCGGCCGGCCTGGTTGGCGATGAGGCCGGCCGCTGCGAGGTCGTTGTAGGCGCGGGTGGTGGTGATGAGGGAGACCTCGAGGTCCCTCGCGAGCCGGCGCAGCGAGGGCAGAGAGGTCCCGGCGGGCAGGTCACCGGACCAGATGGCTCGGCGGATCTGATCGACGATCTGCTCGTACATGGGGGTCCCGGACGTCCGGGAGAGGACAATGTGCACATACTGTTTATATCGCACATGTACAGCATGTGCAACCTCACACTCAGGATTCACGCCGACCAGAGGCAGGCCGGCCGGGCCGGCGGTCCGACCAGGGCTGCGACGGTGACGCATGGGTCGAGCCGGGCTCCAACGTTCGGTCCACACCGAGAGACCCGTATGATCGGTGGCAACCTGAACGTTGCCGACGAAACGGCCTGCCGCGGCTGATCGAGCTGCCCACCGATCACCACCTGATCCCCAGCGAACGGATCGAACACGTCACCCCGACGATACTGGCCACCCGGACGACCACCTCAGACAGCCCGGACACCTCCCGTAAACGGCCACAGGACCTCTCAACGATTCCTGGGCGCTCCGTAGGACAAGCAGCGACCCGGCGTCACCCACGACCGCTTCAGAGCGGACAAGCCTCCTTCGCGTCCTTGAGAGTCTTTCACAGACACACCGGTCACCTGCGTTCGCGTTGTCCACGACGGCACCCCACGGACTCACCTGCAGGCCCGTCATGGACGTCTTCATCTCAAAGGATCCCATCTCCATCGAGTGGGGACTCCGGTGTGGATCAGACAGCCGGACCCCCTGAAGGAGGGGAGGATTCTGGCCAGCGAATGTTATTGACTAACATTTTGTGACTGACTAACATTGCTTCCGTGAGTTCCCGTACATCAACCGCCGACCTGCTCCGTCGGACCTCCCTGAGGATGTTCGCCGAGCAGGGGTTCGATACCGTCCCGGTCACCGCGATCGCCAAGGCCGCCGGGGTCTCCCATATGACCTTCTTCCGCCACTTCCCCACCAAGGAGGCCGTGGTGGTGGCAGACATGTTCGATCCACTCATTGCCGAGGCGGTGCGCGCTCAGCCGCGGCGGTGGCGTCCGCTGACCCGGGCGGTGCGCGGCCTCATTGCGGCGATGGATCGGGAGTCGGCACGCGAGGAGATGTCCTCGCGGGAGTTCCGGGACCGTATCCGCCTGGCGGCTCGTACGCCGTCGCTGTCGGCTGCCGCGCGAGCCGCGAGCCAGGAGACCGAACGAGCCATCGCCGAGGCGCTCATCGTTCCGGGCGTCGACGACGCAGCGGCCAGGGCCGCAGCCGGTGCCGTCATGGGGGCCACCACCAGTCTCCTGCTCGTCTGGGCCGGTGAGAACAACGCGCCCGACGCCGGAGCAACCGGTACGGCCACCAGTACCGACGGAGACGCGGTAACCGTTCTCAGTCGAGGTCTTCTCAGCCTCCTGGGGGAATCATGAGCAGCACAGCAGCTCCGGCCCTGGAGGTTGAGGGTGTCCGTGTTGCCTTGCGGAGGAAGTCCGTTCTACACGGCCTCAGTCTCTCACTCGCCGAGGGCGAGTGCCGCGCCGTCGTAGGTCTCAATGGCGCCGGGAAGACCACGACCCTGCGCGTCATCCTCGGCATGCTGCGTCCCGACGCTGGAAGGGTCCTTCTGCACGGGCGCGATATCGCCTCCTGCCCCAGGGATGCCTGGCGGCGGGTGGGCCACCTGGTGGAGACTCCGTTGTCCTACCCCGAGCTCACGGCCCGGCAGAACATCTTGGCGGCCGCGCGCCTGCACGGTGCCGATACCGAGCGCGCAGGGAGGCTCACGGCACGGATGGGTGAGGCGCTGGCGCTGACCGGCTGGCTCGACACGCCTGTGCGTCGCCTGTCGCTGGGCACGCGCCAGAAGGTGGGGCTGATCGGCGCCCTGGCGCATGAGCCGGACGTCGTCATCCTCGATGAGCCGACCAACGGGCTGGATCCGCTCGCCGTCGTCGGATTTCGGGCGTTGCTGCGGGAGGTGACACGGCGCGGCGGCTCGGTGCTGGTGACCGGGCACCACTTCGATGAGCTGACGCGCATCGCCGACCGGGTCGACATCCTGCACCGGGGACGAGTCATCGACACCATCACACCCGGCGAGCCGGGCAGGCCCGGAGGCTTGGACCTTGAGCGCGTCTTCTTCGACATCGTCCTGGCAGCGGACCGGGATGCTCTGGAGCCCGGATCGGAGCGGTCCTCGGACGTGGACTGGACGCAAGAGGGGCGGGAGGCCTCATGATGAGAACAGATCGCAACGCTCTCGGGATCGTGATCGGCCTGGAGGCCCGCAAACTGGCTCGGGCCACAGTGACGCGCGTGGCGACGATCGCCGCCCTCACCCTGGTCGTGGTCACCACGGCCGGCGGTTATGCCGCCGCGATGTATGCCGGAGACACCGACATGGGGCGGAAGGCGGCGTCCATGGTGACCTCAGCGGACTGGAGCGGCTACACCGCTCTGGGGGCGACGAGCGTGAGCGCGACGATCCTCCTGGCTGTGGGCGTGGTGATGTCCTGGAGTGTGGGGCGGGAGTTCACCGACGGAACCATTGTGGGCCTGTTCGCCATCCCGCCGTCCCTGCGAACCATTGCGACGGCGAAGATGGTGGTGACCCTGTCCTGGGCGGTTCTGCTGGGAGCCGGCGAGGCGACGCTACTGATGACGGCGGGGTTACTGCTCGGCCTGGGGGCGGCAGGAGCCGCCGGCTGCTTCGCGACGCTGTTGCTTGTCTCGGTGGTGCTCGGCGCCGGTGTCTTGCCGGTCATGTGGGCGGCGACGTGGTGGCGTGGCTACCTGGCCGGCATCGGGCTGACACTGGCGATCCTGGTCGTCACCAATCTGGCCGCCGGATTCGGCCTCGGCGCCTACACCCCATGGTCGATCCCGGTTGCCTGGACCATGGACCACGATGATGTCAGCGCATTGCTGCTGGTAGTTCCGGTGATGACCGCCGCGATCGGCGCCTGGGTCACCTACCGATCCTGGGACCGCCTCCAGCTGGGCGCCGACTGAGCTCAATACGCTTGGAATACGCCATCTACTGCTCCATCACGACGAGGAGGCTGCCACCTGCTGCACCGCGGCGAGAATGGCCGCGCCCTGCTCGGGCGGGTCACCGCTGCCGATGACGGCGCCGGCCTCCATCTCGAAGGCGACAGTCTCAGAGTCCTGGCCGCCATTCATCATGACATCCAACTCAACTCTCTGAAGCGCCTGGTTGCCAAGGACCACCCCCAGAACCGAGGCGGCGGAATCGACATTCACACCCTCCTTGCGATTCACCCTCAAACAGGTCTTCTTACTGACAGGATCGTCCGCCTCTAGATGCACGAACATTTTAACTTTTTCATCCGATGCAACAGTCTCCATCACAGCCTTGAGTGGGACAGAGGAGAGGTCAGCGCCCCTGAACTGCGTGACAGAGCAACTCGATTCGCCGACTGACACACCCTGCATCACGCTCGGCATATCGGCACCTAACAGCGGCGACGTCGACGGCAAGATGAAATCATCCGAGAGGACCTCAACATCGAGGTACCCGATTGAAACCTGCTCCTCAGTCACACGCACACTCTCCATCTCGGGAGAAACCGCTCCCATGACAACTGGCAGCACTTTTTCAGCAGTCCCCATCGGCAAGTGGCAGGTCATGGACGTCGCACCCTGAACCCATCCGACATACAGCTTCACATCGCTCGCCAACTTATTAGAAGTACTGCGAACAATCGCGAGAACCGACTCCACGGGGGGATCGTTCTCGAGGGTGACATTCCAGGCATAGTACCAGTGCTCCGTATCGACTTTTTCCACAGACGTGACGCCATCAAAGTCGGAAAGATACTTGGGGATCTCACGACCATGGATCAATTGCCCACATCCGACCGTGGCGGAAGCAAGAGATACGGTACCTAAGACCAGCACTCCACGACGCCGAATATTCATAACTATTCGATTCTTTCTCTTCGTCTCCGCGGCCACACCAGGACCATCACGTTTTCACTCACAGCCACGATATCGATGAGGAATTTTTTACTCAACACCCTTACTCGTCATGTGGGCACCCAACCCCACCCAATATTGCAACTCAATGGCGTAGCGTGCCTCATGATGAGGAAGCGAAATCCGATCGGCTGCAGCAGCGCGTCACGAGATGACAATGCCGTCGCAATCTCACTGCAGACACCCTCGCGGGATCCATCAGAATCTCACCGCACCACTCGGACACGCCAGGAAGAGAGCAATCAGGAAGAACCGGATGACGCTGCGTCGCTGACGAACCATAAGGTCATCGTAAGGCGTCAGCCCGCCAGCACGAACGGGGAGAACTCCCCGTTCACGTGGACACCAACCACATCCAACCAGGAACCTCATCTGTCGGGCTCACACCACTGGATGAGCGAAGGTGCGGGCGGCCGCCCCACCGCTTCGGCACTGCCCCACTACCTCCTGGACCTCATCGCCCGAGTCACCACCATCTCCGTCCGCGCCCAGAAGATCACAGACCTCCCTGTCGAGCCTTAAACCCATCTCTCTTTCACATCACGCAGCTCGACCCCAAGAATTTAGACAACCCGCATTACAACCTGGATATCTCCGACTTTAATAATTCCTGAGAGGAGAACATATTTCAAGAATCGGACGGAATGCATCTGGGGACACAGCCTCAAGCGAAAGGTGACGATCACGGACCTGGCTTCGTAGGTTCCAGCTCGCCTCAAATCGCCAGGTCCTCCATCTCCTCGAGCTCCTTGCCCTTGGTCTCGGGCACCCGGAAGAGGACGAAGAGGAGGGACAGCAGCGCGAAGACGGCGTAGAAGCCGTAGGCGAAGGTCAGGCTGATGCTGGAGAAGGTCGGGAAGGTGGTGGAGATGAAGAAGTTCGCCACCCACTGGGCCGCGGCCGCCACCGCCAGCGCCCCGGCGCGGATCCGGTTGGGGAACATCTCGCCCAGCAGCACCCACACGAGCGGCCCCCAGGTCGCCCCGAAGGCCACGACGAACAGGTTGGCAGCCACCAGCGCGATCGACGACCAGGGCGCCTCCAGGGTCACCTCGCCACCGCTGATGTTGGCGAAGGAGAAGGCCAGCGCCATGAGCCCCAGGGAGATGGTCATGAAGAACGAGCCGGCCAGCAGCATGGGCCGGCGCCCCACCTTGTCCACCAGGAGGATCGCCAGGATCGTCACCGCGATGTTGGTCACCGACGTGATGACCGTGATGGTCAGGGCGTCGGACTCCTGGAAGCCCACGGTGCGCCACAGCGTCGTCGAGTAGTAGAAGATGACGTTGATGCCCACGAACTGCTGGAAGACGGACAGCAGGATGCCCACCCACACGATCGGCTTAAGACCCAGCGCCGACCCGCGCAGGTCGGACAGGGACTCGCGCTTCTCGGAGTCGATGGTTGATCGGATCTCCTCGATCTTGAGGTTGACGTTGATGATGCCGGTGAAGTCATAGAGCACCTGGGAGGCCTTGTCGTAGTCGCCGCGCGCCACCAGGAAGCGCGGGGACTCCGGCAGCCGGAAGGCGAAGAGCCCGTAGACGAGGGCCGGCAGTCCCTCGGCGATGAACATCCACCGCCAGGCCTCCATCCCCAGCCACAGCTCCTTGGCGGCCCCGCCGGCCTGGCCGGAGAACCAGGCGTCGGCCAGAAGTGAGGAGAAGATGCCGACGACGATGGCCAGCTGCTGGAGGGAGCCCAGGCGACCGCGCACACTCGCCGGGGAGACCTCGGCGATGTATGCCGGGGCGATGACGGAGGCCGCCCCCACGCCCAGGCCACCCACCACGCGCCACACGATGAAGTCGATGACGCCGAAGGCCAGCCCCGAGCCGAGTGCGGATGCCAAGAACATGATCGCGGCGATGAGCATGACCGGCACCCGCCCCATCCGGTTGGAGACCGGCCCGGCGAACCAGGCACCGACCGTGCAGCCGATGAGCGCTGAGGAGACGGAGAAGCCCTTGAGGGCATCGCTGAGGGCGAACTGGTCGGAGAGGGCGTCGACGGCGCCGTTGATGACGGCGGTGTCAAACCCGAAGAGGAACCCGCCCAGGGCCGCGGCCACACAGATGCCGATGATCCGGGCGTTGATACGACTGACGGTCGAACCCGGATCATCCGAGGTCGAGGCGGGTGAGGATGTGGCCGGCGGCCGTGAGGCGGAGGACGGTGACGACTGGGAGGACTCTGCCATGGTGTGTTTCCTGACGTCGGAAGAGTCGCGCACGGCACTCGCTTCATGCCGTGCGGCATGGCGGACCCTTTCAGGTTACGACCGTGCCGGGCGCCACAAGAACCGCTTCGACATTCGTTTCCGCGCCCCCGTCTCCTGTACGATCCGACGCCGTCCGGTCAGGACCCTGGTCCTTGACACCTAAGCGATTTATCCAAGCAACGAGCACCTTCACCCGCACCGACCCCCCATGGCGACCCCGGTCAGCGCAGCACCGCTCACCAGCTAGCGCGACTGGTGGCAGACGACAGCACACCCGAGCCCACCTGAGTGCACAACTCAGGTGGGCTCGGGGGCCTCCCCCTCAGAGAAGAGAGAACTGTTAGCCGGCATCAGGCGCGGCGACGACTCACCAGCAGAGCTCCTCCCATGACGGCCAACACGGCGACCGCCAACGGCAGACCAATCCTGACACCAGTACTGGCCAACGGACCTCCCGCAGGATCACTGGAATCCCCAGACGCCGAACCCGACACCGCCGGGTCACTGCCGGACGAAGACGGGCCATCCATCGTGGCGGAATCACTCGGGTCCGTCGTCGGGTCCGCTGTCGGGTCCGCTGTCGGGTCCGCTGTCGGGTCCGCTGTCGGGTCCGTCGTCGGGTCCGCTGTCGGGTCCGCTGTCGGGTCCGCTGTCGGGTCCGTCGTCGGGT